>Ga0315287_10007099_pt1 | contig 11214 bp, 9 predicted proteins | sample YL17G11_0_MG_FD_205037 | JGI IMG/M metagenome (GOLD analysis project Ga0315287, IMG submission 205037) | Sediment microbial communities from Yellowstone Lake, YNP, Wyoming, USA - YL17G11_0 | ecosystem: Environmental > Aquatic > Freshwater > Lake > Sediment | place: USA: Wyoming | collected...
TAACCGTCTGAACATTATTTAATACCTGGAAGCATTTTCTGGCGGAAATAGAGCCCATTGAATTATGGTCTTCCTGATTTGCCGATGTGGGAATCGAATCCACGCTTGCCGGGTGGGATAACACTTTATTTTCCGAAACCAGGGCGGCAGAAGTATACTGGGCAATCATTAATCCCGAATTTAATCCCCCTTTTTCGGTTAAAAAGCGGGGTAAATGGCTTAATGAGCCATTTACAAGGCGTTCCGTTCTACGCTCGGCTACGTTGGCAATCTCTGCCAAAGCAATGGCCATAAAATCCAATACAAGGGCTATAGGCTGTCCGTGGAAGTTACCCCCTTCCAGATGATCCCCCCGGTCAGGGAAGATTAAAGGATTGTCATTGACCGAATTCAGCTCAATTTCAACGCGGGAACAGACATAATCTATTGTATCCCTTGAAGCGCCGTGAATCTGCGGAATACAGCGTAAAGAATAAGAATCCTGCACTCGGGGGTCGTTTTTAAGGTGCGATTTTCTTATTCCGCTCCCCTCAATTAAAGCAAGCATATTCTTTGCTGTAGTAATTTGTCCCGGGAACGGGCGCAATGCATGAATCCGGGGATCATATGCTTTATCGGTAGCCCGCAAGGCCTCATGTGTTATTGTCGCCGAGATATCGGCTGTCTGAATTAACCTTTTGGCATTTATGCATATATAAGCCGCAAAAGCGGTCATCATTTGTGTGCCGTTTATTAAAGCAAGCCCTTCTTTTGCGGCAAGCTTAACGGGGGAGAGCTTGAATTTCTTAAGTGTTTTTGCAGAATCCAGAATTTTTGAAAGATGCGCATCTTTATCAGTTACATTTTTCACTATTTGAACTTTACCTTTGCCTATTAGCGCAAGAACCAGATGAGCAAGGGGAACAAGATCGCCGCTGGAGCCCATTGAACCTTGTGAGGGAATAACCGGAATAATGTTGTTATTAATCATGGACATTAACAATTTTAAAGTAGAAAGCCTTATGCCTGAATAGCCTCTTGCCAGCGCATTAACACGGAGGAGCATCATAGTTTTTACAATCAATGGAGGAAGGTTCTCCCCAACGCCCGTTGAGTGGCTGATGATTAGATTTTCCTGAAGCTGTTCAAGTTCTTCGCGTGAAATTTTTACATTTGCAAACTCGCCGAATCCGGTTGTAACGCCATAAATAACTTTATCTTCCTCAATCCATTTGTCTATTTGTGCTCTGGCGCGGTTTACTTTTTTTTCTGCTTCTTTAGAGAGTTCAACAACAGGGTTCTGTTGCAGAAAAAGATCGATTTTATCGAGTGTTAAAGAATTTCCGTCCAATATTAATTTTGCGCGGGCCATTTATTCCCCTTTGTTTGAATTTATTAACTTAATTATTTTCTGATTATTTGAAGCACTGGTGCGGTAATGTATTATAACCTTATCATCGTCATATTCAGCCGACTGTACTTCTGCCATTTCATATATTCTGGAGATTAATTTTGATTCATTAATGCTCAGTTCAATTTTGTTTAAAGTAAACTTTTCTTCATATAAATGATGCAGTTTGTTTTTAAGTTTCGATATGTTAATCCCCTTAAATGCGGATACAATAATTGAATCGGGATACTTTTCCATTATATATTCGAGCCTGCTTCTGTCCGTTAAAAGATCTACCTTATTGAAAATTTTAATCTGCAGTTTTTTCTCGCATTTCAATTCTTTTAAAGTCTGCTCAACTACTTCTATATGTTCCTCGTAATAATCATTCGATAAATCAATCACATGCAGAATCAAATCGGCATCGCTTACAACATTAAGAGTGGTTTTAAATGAAGCAACCAGGTGGGTGGGAAGCTTTCTAATAAAACCTACGGTATCGCTGATAAGCATTTTCTGATTTTTGCCTATTTCGTACTGGCGGGTGGTGGAATCGAGTGTGGCAAAAAGTTTATCCTCTGCCAGTACATCCGCATCGGTAAGAAGATTAATAAGTGTTGATTTACCCGCGTTTGTATAACCGACAAGAGTGGCATTAATAAAATTCTGCCTGCTGTGGCTTTTTGTCTGGTGCTGCTGCTCAATCTGTTTAAGCTTTTCTTTAAGCTTGCTTATTCTAAACCTTATTATTCTTCTATCGGTTTCAATCTGGGTTTCGCCGGGACCTTTAGTGCCTATGCCGCCAAACTGTTTCGATAGGTGGGTCCATGCCCTTGTTAAACGGGGGAGTAAATACTGCAGCTGTGCCAGTTCCACCTGTGTTTTAGATTCTTTTGTTTTGGCATGCGAAGCAAAAATATCCAGAATCAAACCGCTTCTATCCAAAATTTTCTTGTTTATTACTTTTTCAAGATTTCGCAATTGTGTAGGATTAAGATCATCATCAAATATTACAAGGTTTATCTCGTTCAGTTCAACCAGCTGAGCAATTTCTTCTGCTTTTCCTTTCCCAATATAATAAGCCGAATCAATGCGCGAACGGTCCTGCACTACTTTAAAAACAGTTATTGCGCCTGCTGTAGTTGTAAGCATCTCCAGTTCTTCAAGATGTTCCTCAACTTTATTTCTTGCAACTGCATCTGTAATTAAGGCAACAAGAATAGCACTTTCCTGTGTTACTTTTGTTTCTTTTAAACTCATTATTCTTTTTCCAATCCTGCTATATCGTTTTTAGAAGTTCTTGCAAGAAGCATTTCAATTATTGCCAGTAATAAGGCGGCAATAAAGAAGTGTTTCCACAATTCCATACCGAACCGGGTAGTTTTAACAACTTCGGTTAAATCAGATTTGATTTTCAGTGAGTAGAATCCGCTTTTTATCTTGAGGCTTTGTAGAAATTGTTCAAAATCATTTGTGGTAATTCTCTTCAAATCCGATTCTTTCGAATCGAAATTTACGGAAGAATAGTTAATTATTTTATCATTCATCAAAAATTTGTATTGCCCGGTCTTCTCTGTGCGCGGGAAAACGATATTATTGCCGGTTTCGGGATTTAATATTATTCTTTCCATATCGGGTAATTCAGCAGTCACAGGTCCGGAATTGCCTCCGGGCTTGATAATCAGATTATCCCCGGCATAATTATTTATATTATCTGTTTGGGTAACTGCAAGGTAGGAGATGCTTCTCAACAAAAGTGGAGCAAAAATTGATTTTAAAGGGAGGTCGCTCCAGTTAAGAAGAGGGGCCGAGGCGAACTGAAATACTTTCCCTCCTAAAGAATTGTATTCAGCTAAAAAAGAAGATTGGCCCGTAAATCCCAGCAGGCTTTTCCCCTGACCGGCTTTGATATTAAAATATTTTATAAAAAGTGGGGAGGATATAGCACCCGGATTGGTTTTTTCAAATATATCCTTGAATAAAGGATGCTGGAAATCGGTTTTCTCTATTGCCATTGGTGATGATGAACCCGAAATATCAGTCAGGCCCGAAGCCGGGGAAATTGCCAGGGCGCTGCAAAGCCGGTTATAATTTTTTAGTGTAGACTTGTTTCCGGGGAAGAAGATTACACTCCCTTTTCCATCTAAATATTTTTGCAGCTTTGAATAATCGGCGATGTTTTCGGAACCGCATAGGATTACAACATTATATTTTGATAAATCGGTTGAGTTAATCTGCGAAAAATATTTTGATGACAACTGAACAGACTGGGAAGATAAAAGATCTATAGCCATGTTAATATATTTCAGATCATCAGGTGAATCGGAAAAAACAGCTATAAATATTTTCTCTGGAACAAACAAACTGATGTAGCGTTTATTGTCATTAAGTATATCATCATCCTCAAGCTCAACAGATACATTCAGCAGTCCCGTCTCATTAAGGGCCGTTTCAAAGTTTACTGCTTTAGTTCCATTCTCATTAAGATTAATTCCCTGCTGCGCAACCCGTTTGCCGTTTATAAATAGAGAAGCGACTGAATTATCAACAGCAATATCAGAATAATTGGATATCATAGCGGTAAAGGATATTGATTTTCCCTTTTCGAATATCTGATTGTTCACGGACAAATCGGTAACAGAAAGGTTGGAGGTTTTCCTTTTAGGAATGTCTAACAAATAAATTCTTGTGTATTGATTTAGCGCGGAACTAAAATCGGCATTCTTAATTTCTGCCGGGGCAATTTTCTCTTTCTGAAGATCGGTAATAATATATAATTCCTTATTTACACTTTGCGATTCAGCAAAAACGGCCTGAGCTTTCAGAATTGAATTATAGATAGGGAGGCTGATATTGCTTATAGCCGCATCGTCAATTATGCTTTTAATTTTGTAAAAATCAGTTTTTGGTTTCTCCTGGTCGTCTCCTTTGGAAGATGTAAGAATAATGCAAATCTCATCCCCGGTTTTAAAATTATCCAGCAATTTTTTAGCCGTCTGTTTAGCCTGACTGAAATAGGATCCACCTGCATCCACGACCGACATGCTGAATGAATTGTCAATTATAATTACCGCTGTGGTTTTTGCCGGGGAAGAAAATCCTCCCAGTGCGCGGATGGCGGGTTTTGAGAAAGCCATCACAATAAACATAATAATGAGAATTCTTAATGCAAGAATAATCCATTGTTTAATTTTAATCCGCTTTATTTTTGTTTTCTGAAGTTCTTTGAGGAATACAATTGAGCTGAATTCAACTTTTTTTAATTTTTTTAGATTAAGAAAGTGAATTATAACAGGCAATGCGGCTGCAAACAAAGCTAATAATGCTGTTGGATTGAGAAATGTCATTCTATCTCAAATACTCCTTCCCCCGCATTAATATATTTTCTGAATTATGGAATTCCGGTAGTAATGGGATAGTATCTCGTCGAACCGGTAGCCGCTGCTGCTCATTACTGCCGCACCAATCTGGCATAATCCCACTCCGTGCCCCCATCCCGCACCGTACAGAATAAACGTACCCGGTATTTCATTCTCGATATCAAGCTTTTCAACAATGAAAGCGGAACTGAAAAGATGCGAACTTGAAAGCAGTTTTCTTATTTCCAGTTCTTTCCCCACAATTATTGTCTTTTTTGTCCCCACTATCTTAAGCTTATAAATTCTTCCGGAGCTTCCTCTTTCTATAGGTATCAGGTCAATAATCTGTCCGAAATCAAATTCACTTTTACTATTTATTAGTTGTGAAATTTCTTCCTGCTTATATTCAACTGTCCATCTGTAAAAGTTTTTTGTTTCAAGATCATAATTGGGAAGCAAAGATGAAAGCAACGCTGTGTCATTGGAGTTGCAAAACGCCTGAGGAAAACTTTTAATCCATTTCCTTGCCGCATTTTCTTTTTTAAGGTCCAGGTCAAAAATATCCTGCTCATATTTATAATCCGAAATTGAAGCCAGATAAGGGTGGCCGATAGGCTCCCATACATTTTCGAATGATTCGCTCATACCGCCGCAGCATTTCGAAAAACGGGTATCGCATATCTCGTTATTATGTTTTAATACAAGTCCCCTGGTTCCTTCAATGGCTTCAAGCACTTTGTCATTTATAATCTTTGTTACTCCCTGATAGCGCTGGCAGTGATCGTCGGCGCAGAAATCGTAATTTTCATGGTCTTCGCGGTCGTACCATTTAATATATTCTTCTTCTGTTTGAGTAAAGCTCTTAAGTTTCGGCTTTTCAAAATTGTTCTTTTTATTAATTTGCGCAAGAACCCAGCTGCGCGAAATTACTGCATGAGCTTTTAAAAATTCAAACGGACTGTTCGGGTTCATTTCCGATGAGATTACACTTTCAAGATAAGCCTCAATCGGCAAGATATTTATAACCGTTATTTTGTCCCCTTCAATAATAAATCTTAGTATGCCATGAAACCTCTGCTTCTCTTTTCTTTCCCAGTGAAAATATTTCCCTATCCTCACATCACGGATTACGAAAGAAGTAATATCGATATCACTTGGTTCAAAGATTATTTCATCCTCTAAAAGCAGCGGTGTGTTTTCCCTTGTTATTTTTATCTTATTATTTTCAAGTTCTGCCGAAAAACTGCCGCTGAATTTTTTATTATTACCGGCAATATGGAATTCCCCTAAAAGGTCGAATTCAATCATGTTCTCCGAAACTATAGCAATGCTAATTGAAGGTTCTTTCTGCATATTTAAATCCACTCTTTTATAATATCCTGATAATGAACCGGGGTAAATTCAGTAAATATATATTCGGCAACTTTTTCCTTCTGATACGGGTCGTTTGATAAAAATTCAGCAATCTCTTCCATTGATCCGGCTCTCGCGACTATCATTCCTCCGGTGCGGGGTACCTGCGGGCCAGACATTAATATCAATCCTTTTTCATATCCACTCTCTAAAAATGCTCTGTGCCTGTCGCGCACTTCGTTTATTTTTTCTATAGGCGCTTTATAAACTATTTCAACAATAAAATGCTTCATCTTTTTATCATCCTTTATTAATAAATGCCGGTTTTTACTGTTACTAAGATATAAAAATATAACTACGATTGTCATGCAAAAATGGGGAGTTTTACGTGAATAATTTAAATATTAAGTAAATAAAAGGGAATTATTCAGGGTGTATCCTTGTTCTTAAAGGCATAGGCAAATAAATAAGGGTGAATAAATGGAAACAAATTATACCGAACAAATTAAAGCGCTTGAAGTGGTCTATTCAGAGATAATTGAGGCTATTATTAACAAACCGGAAACGAATGATTATGAAATGTCCAGGATTTATTTTGAAAATGTGGCGGCAAGGATGAACAAATGGGCTGCATTGGTAAACAGGGTTAAGGCTGATCTTGAAAATTTGGTTCCTGCAAAGGATTTAACCGCTGAAAACAGACCGGCATAAATAATTCAGCATAATGTTAAAAGAGACCGATTACATAATTTACCTCGATTCACTGTTAAAGGGGGATAAAAGGGAATGCATTAAAACGGTTAACAGGCTTCTTGATGAAGGCATAAATGTAAGGCAGATTTATACTAAGGTGATACAAAGATCCATGTATAGAGTTGGAAGCCTGTGGGAGAAAAACAGGCTTGCTATCCCCAACGAAAGAATTGCAAGTGATATAACCTGCAGCATTGTTGACCTGATTTATCCCCAAATTGTAAAAAAGAAAAATGGAATGAGTATTTTAATCACCTGTCTTGATAAAGAGCATCATTCAATCGGAGCGCGGATAATATCAGATTATTTTGAAATGAACGGATGGAAATCGACCTTTCTGGGAGCGAATGTGCCCTGTGTGGAAATATTAACTTATATTAAAAAAACCAAACCCCATGTTGTTGGTATATCATCAAATTTTTATTTGAATATTGCCCGGCTGATAAAATTAATTGAGGATATTAAAAGTCAGAATCCTTTGCAGGAAATAATTATCGGCGGACAAATATTTATACATTGGGATGAAAATATTATTAAAAAATATAATAACGTGAAATATATTTCTTCTATGAAGATGCTGGAAAAGTATATAAAGCAAAAAGAGAAGCAATAGCCCATTCCTTTGTCGTATCTCCTTGACCTCCAAAATATAAATACCTATTTTAATATGGGGTAATAAAAACAATTCACGAGGCAAGACATTGTCAAAGAGCAATAAATCTTTTCAAATAAAGAAAGATTCTGTAAACAAAATAAGTGCTTGAGTGTCTATATTTATAATTTAAATGGCAGCATAATTAGATAGCCGGGCGATTTTCAAATAATTTGACCTAACTGGGAGGAATGGAAATGAAAAAATATTTGCTATTGTGTATTCTTCTGGGATTAATAGGATGCACTAATAAGGAATCTGAAACAAGAAACAGTGAAAAAATACTTTGTGATAAAATAATGAAAATGGATTCTGAATTTGATTCCATTTTTATTAAGGCAAAAGAGATTGAAATTGATCTGGGAAAAGATAATTATATTGGATTCATAGGAAAGGCAATACTCAAAAACAATAAAATATATATTTCAGGAAGCAGGCCTGCGGGAATATATGTCTTATCAATTGAGGGCAAAATAATTAAAAAAATCGGGAATGTTGGCAGCGGACCCGGAGAATATAGGGTTATCCGGGATTTTGATGTAGATGAAAATGGAAATATATTTCTACTTGATACACCGAACGGGAGAGTTAGTGTTTTTTCGGATAATGGCAACTTTATAAATTCGTTTCCAACAAAATATGCAACAAATCTGTGTACGGATAATGACGATGGGTATTTTTTATACAATTCCGCGGTTGAACCTAAAAGCGGATTAAATGTAATCTCTCATTTTGATAAAGAAGGAAAATTGATAAAAGAATTTTGTCCGGTTTTTACTAATGTCCAAATTATTGGGGGGACAATTGTTCATGCTCCGGATAACAACATATATGTATGTAATGTATCGACTTACCTGGCAAAGAAATACAGTGTAAGCGGTGATTATTTAAGCGAATTCAAAGATGCCTCAACAAGTTTTAAAGGATTAGATATAAAAGGAAGGTTGGCAACACCAGAGGAGTTAAAAACCATATTTTCTTTAACGGGCATGGCGGTAACAAAAAGCAATATTGTAATTCTTGAGTATTCACAAGCAGAACCAAAAGGTAAGTGGAACGATATTTATTATACAGACGGAACTTTATTAAAAAGGGGAATAAAAATAAATAACAGATTTAGGCTGAATGTTAAGTCTGATGATAACAAGGTTTATTACATTGAAGAGCCAATAATTGATGCTGTAATAGATGAAAAAGCCGCGTATAATTATAAAATTTTGTGTTATAGCATACGGGGGGAGAAATGAAAAAAGAAATTGGCTTGATCTTGGGGATTTGTTTTTTTCTACTTACTTTAAATTGCCGGGCGCAGAAAGATTTCAGCAAAATCATGAAACTTTCAGAAACAATTAAAATTCAACATAGCGGCTCATTAGAACCATATCGTGTAGATGTTAAACTGATAAATGGAAAAACAATACTCATTGCCGATAGAAAAAATGGAAGCATTACAACAACAAAACTTAACGGAATTATTAAAAACAAATATAATTTAGGCAATAAGGGTTTCAGAATTTTTGATGTAACCCTCGATGAAAATGAGGCTGTCTACATTCTTGACATGGCGGCCAGGTTTGTATTTAAGTTGAATGAAAAAGGTGATATTGAAAGAAAGATATCGGTTGTGCGCGGCGAGGAAATACTGGTAGAAAAAGGATTCTTATACTTGTACCGTAAACTTTTTATAGGTAAAACGCCAAATGAACAAACTCTTTACAAGTATAATTTAAAAGGCAAACTACTTAAAAGTTTTGGGAGACCACCAAGAGGCTTTGACAAAAAAGCAGCCGGACTTATCGGCGGAAGCTTGGTGTTGACAGACACTAGTATTGTGGTTTGTCACTGTTTTGATTATGATGTAAAAATATATAGTAAAAATGGCGATCTAAAAAAGAACTATTCCGTAAAGCCAACGTTCTATTCGGAATTCAACAAATCACCCGACCTAAACAATCCAAAAGAAATGAAACTCTGGGAAAAGTTTACACAACATAATCTTTCGCTACCCTATGCTAAGGATATTTATATTTCTTACTATTGTAGTATTGACATGACCGGTGCATGGCTTTTTGTTCAGAATGGAAAGAGTAATAGAGAATATAATTTGCCCCCGAACCTGATACCTAAATTCATTTCAGGGAATAAATTGTATTTTTTTAACTCCAAAACAAGCAAGGAAAAAACACTGGTTCTGGACGTCTACGAGATAGGGAAAGATATTCTTTGATTCGGGATGTGCGGTGTATGGTATAAACTGTAAGGGTCGCAAACCTTGCGACCCCTATAACGTTGTTCTTTTCTGCCACTTAGCGGGATTATTTCTGATATATTTTCTCGTCAAAAACAATTCGCTTTTATTTCTCAACACCCGGTCATAAAATGACCTTTGCCATATGTTACCCATAAAGAGTTTTCTTTGTTTAATTTCATAGGAACACGCCCTTTTATACTGTTGTAGTACTTTACAGAGTTCCATTTTTGTGCGGTCATTGAGGGAGTTTGTCTCGAAAGATGCGGAGTTCTGTGAAAATGGTTCTGGGAACACAATGTTTGGAGAATCGGGTTTGTGGGAGGCAAGATCGGAGGAAGGAGCTATTGGGGTCGCAAGGTTTGATGATGGAGATAATGGGGACGCAAGATTTGCGTCCCCTACCGAATCAATATTATTGATTATAATAATAGCGTGCAGATGATCGGGCATTATTATAAATTCATCTAAGTATATATCAGGATGTATCGAAGGTATTCTTTCCAGATTAGTTTTAACAATTAATCCGATATCAGTTAATTCGATTGATTTGTTTTTCAAATGTCCGAAAAGCGACAATCCGGAATTCGTGCATAGGGTAATAAAATAACAACCAGCGTTTGAGTAATCGAAAACCGCCAACCTGTTTTTCTTTCTGTCAAACATTTTGTATTACATTGCTTTGTAAGGGTCGCAAATCTTGCGACCCCATTAGTTAAATTTTAATCTTACATCTAAAAACTATTTACTCACCCTCTCCAAATCGCCGTTCAGAATAATTGTCTGATTGTTGGCAAGTTTATACGATTTGATAATATCTTTATAGCGGAGAATAATAGTATTTCCATTCTTTGCGGTAACAACGGCATTGGTAAGTTTTCCCTCTTCCCATTTAATATCAACAACAAACCCGCCGCGGGCGCACAAACCTGTTACACTGCCCGATTTCCATGCATCGGGAATTGCCGGCAGAAGATTTACTTCGCGTGTGTGGGATTGTATAAGCATTTCTGCAATTCCCGCAGTGCCCCCAAAGTTGCCGTCAATCTGGAACGGAGGATGTGCATCCCACAAATTGGGGTATGTACCCCCCGCTGAATAATTTGTGCCGGCTTTCGGATCCACATAATTTAAATGCGTTCTTAATAATTTATATGCATGGTTTCCGTCTAGCAGCCGCGCCCATAGATTAATTTTCCATGCTTTGCTCCATCCTGTTCCTTCATCGCCTCTTAGAGTAAGTGAAGTTTTTGCCGCCTCGGCAAGCGTGCTTGTGTTTAACGGGGTAATCTGCCTGCCCGGGTATAATCCGAATAAATGGGATACATGCCTGTGTTTCGGATCATTATCTTCCCAGTCGTAATACCATTCCTGCAGATTCCCTTTTTTGCCGATTTTATAAGGATAAAGCTTTACCATGGAGTTGTTTAATTTTAATCGAAACGACAAGTCGGTATTTAATATTTGTGCGGCATCAAGA
>Ga0315287_10007100_pt1 | contig 11214 bp, 7 predicted proteins | sample YL17G11_0_MG_FD_205037 | JGI IMG/M metagenome (GOLD analysis project Ga0315287, IMG submission 205037) | Sediment microbial communities from Yellowstone Lake, YNP, Wyoming, USA - YL17G11_0 | ecosystem: Environmental > Aquatic > Freshwater > Lake > Sediment | place: USA: Wyoming | collected...
CGGGAAGTCCATCCTGCGCGACCAGTTGCGGCAGGAGACGGGGCACCCGCTGCTCCTGCACGCGCACAACCTGTTCGTCAGCCAGTGGCTGCAGACCGGCGCGATCGGCGTCGTGGCGCTGCTCGCGCTGCTCGGCGCGCTCGCGTGGCGCTACTGGGGCTTCCTGCGCGCGCCCGACGGCACGCTCGCGGCGATCGGGCTCGCCGGGATCGTGATGCTGGCGACTTTCGTCGTGAAGAACCTCACCGACGACTTCATGATCCGCCCGACGTCCAAGGAGTTCTGGGCGATCAACGCCCTGCTGGTCGGATACGGAATCCGGCAGATGCGGATTGCGCCGCCGGGCACCGCTGCGCGGCTGCCCGCGGCACAATCCGCATCCGGTTAGTCAGCGTGAAAAGCTTGGGGCGGCCCGGCGCTTTTCACGCAGTAAAGACACGAAGCGCGCCGATCGCCGCCGCTACGCGGCTCGCTCAGTAGCGCGCGCATGCGCGCTGACAGCCTGCGATCCTCGCCTTGGCGACGCGGGCGCTGCATGACCTGTGAATGTCCGAACGTCGCGCGTTGTGACGCCCCGCTTTGCCCATGCAGCCGCAGGGGCATTCGGCGCGCATACTCGCGCTACCGAGCTAGCCGCGCAGCGGCGGCGGTACGCCATTCCGAGCGGGGCGAAGCCAAGGCGCGCAGCGCGCGTCCGCGAGGAGTGGCGGGCTGCCGACACGCAGGCATTTCGGCCGGCGAGCTGGTCCAAGGAGGCAGCGGCGCGCTTCGTGTCTTTGCCGCACGAAAAGCGCCGTGCCGCCCCAAGCTTTTCGTGGCGACGGCCTTCGACTTGGATTCACGCAGCGCGAAGCGCGGCGTGAACCCAAGTCGAAGGCCGCAAATTGCGCGGCGGGCCGCGAAGCGGCTGCCGGTCACGCAATTTGCGGACGTTATCTCCGCCTGGGCGCGCGCAGAGGCAGGGGCCGGGTGTCCTCGCGCCCGGCGGCGGCGGTCGTCGGGATGGGCTTGACCGGAGCGCCGGCGGCCGGTGCGTACTCGGGAAGCCAGGATTTCAGGCGTGCGCGGACTTCCGCATCGTCGGCGACGCGGTCGCTCTCGCACCACGTGACCATCTGACCGACCGCATCGTGGTTGGCTTCGCGCGCCTGCGCGATCCGCAGCTTGGGATGCGTGGTCGGCTTGGTGGCCTCTTCGACGGCGAGCAGTTCCTCGAAGAGCTTTTCGCCCGGGCGCAGGCCGGTGAACACGATCGCGATCTTCGCGGGGTCGGCGCCCGAAAGCTTGATCAGGTCGCGCGCGAGATCGAGGATGCGCACGGGCTCGCCCATGTCGAGCACGAGGATCTCGCCGCCCTTGCCCTGCAGGCCGGCCTGCAACAGCAGCTGCGTGGCCTCCGACAGCGACATGAAGTACCGCGTGATCTCCGGATGCGTGACCGTGACCGGCCCGCCGCGGGCGATCTGCTCGCGGAACCGCGGGATCACGCTGCCGGCGCTGCCGAACACGTTGCCGAAGCGCACGAGCACGAATTGCGTGCCGGCGCCCTGCAGACACTGGCACACCATCTCGGCCAGCCGCTTCGTCGCGCCCATGACATTGGTGGGGTTCACGGCCTTGTCGGTCGACACGAGCACGAACTTCTCGACGCGCGCCTCGACCGCCGCGCGCGCGAGAACCCACGTGCCGTGGGCGTTGTTGCGCACCGCCTGCCAGGCGTTCGTCTCCTCCATCAGCGGCACGTGCTTGTACGCGGCGGCGTGGAAGACGACGCTCGGGCGCTCGCGCGCGAGCACCTCCTCGACGAGCGCCGCGTGCTTCACGTCGCCGACGACCGCGGACACCGGCAATTGCGCGAACGCGTCCGCCAGCACGGTCTGGATCTCATACAGTGCCGCCTCCGAGATGTCGAACAGCACGAGGCGCGCCGGCCGGTACCGGGCGATCTGCCGCGCGAGCTCGGCGCCGATCGAGCCACCGGCGCCCGTCACCATCACGACGCGGTTGCCGAGCCATTCGGCCAGCCCGGCGCTGTCGAGCACGACCGGATCGCGTCCGAGCAGGTCGTCGAGCTCGACGTTGCGAATCGTCGTGAGCGCAAGCCGGCCGTCGATCAGGTCTTCGTACGACGGGACGGTCAGCGCTTCGACGCCGGCGCCGGCGCACAGTTCGGCGACACGCCGCCGCACGACGTGATTGGCCGACGGCAGCGCGATGATGACCTTGCGCACCCCGAATTTCTCGCACCAAGCGGGCAGGTCGGCGATCGGCCCGAGCACGCGCACGTTGCGCAGCAGGCGACCCTGCTTTGCGGGATCGTCGTCGAGGAGACCGACGACCCGCCATTGGCGGCTGCGCGCCAGGTCCTTCGCGAGGCGCGCCCCCGCCTCGCCCGCGCCGATGATCATCACGGGCTCGCCGAGCGCCTCGAGCGGGCTGTACAGCCGGTGCTCCTTCCAGACGCGGTAGGCGAAGCGGCTGCCCGCCATCAGGAAGATCAGCACGATCGGATAGAGGATCAGCACGCTGCGCGGCACGACCGCCTGCAGCTGCAGCATCACCAGGACGACGGGAATGAGCACCGCGCCCAGGCCGGCCGCGAGCACGATCCGCTGCAGGTCGACGATGCTCGCGAACCGCCACAGCCCGCGGTAGAGCCCGAGCGCCATGAAGATTGCCGCCTGCAGCGGCAGGATCCACGCGAGCGTCCGCCACATGTCGGACAGATAGGGCTCCGGCAGGTCGAGATTGAAGCGGAGCCAGTACATCGCGGCCCAGGCCAGCGCGGCTGCGCAGGTGTCGTGCACGAAGGCGAGGAAGGCCCGCCCGTTGAAAGGGGTCAGCATCAGGACGTTCGCGTGTGATTGCGCCAATGATAATCAATCGCCGCGAACAGTAGCGCACAGACTGCGCACCACGCGGCGAGCGCGGGCCCGCCCCACGCGGGTTCGAGGCAGGCGCAGGCCACGGCCGTGCCGGCGGTGCCCGCCATCAGCGCACCGTAGACGGCGAGCGTGCCCGCATGGCCGGCGCCCATCTGGTGGAGCCGCTGATAGTAGTGCGTCTTGTGGCCCTCCCAGAACCGCTCGCCGCGAAGCGCACGCCTTGCCAGCGTGACCGATGCGTCGGCGATGAACGGCAGGAACACCAGGACGGGAAACCACGCGCCCCACGCTCCCGCGCCCACGCCGCCGATGCCCAGCGCCGCCGCCAGGAATCCGAGGGGAACCGCGCCGACGTCACCCAGGAACATCCGCGCCGGGGGCCGGTTGACGAAGAGCACCGGGACTGTCGCCGCAGCCAGCGCGAGCGGCACCTCGGCGGGCATGCGCTGCCACAGGAGCACGGCGCCCATGGCCGCGAAACCGGCGACGCTCATCCATGAGGCGAGCCCGTCGCTGCCGTCCATGAAGTTGTAGAGGTTGAGCGACCACGCGACGACGAGCGCGACGAGCGCCAAGGGCAGGAGCGCGCTGCCCGCCAGGTACGGCGCACTCGTCCACGCGAACCAGCACGCGGCGATTCCGTGCACGGCCAGCCGCGGCGCGATCGCGACGCCGCGCATGTCGTCGCGCAGCGACACCGCGAACAGCAACAGCCATGGCACGCCCCAGGTGGCAATGCCCATCGCGGGCGGCGCCGGCACGAGGCATGCAACCGGCAGCCATCCGGCCCAGATCGCGAGACCACCGACGCGGGGGATGCGCGCCGTGTGCAGCGAACGCGCATTGCGCTCCGCCACCGGCAGCCGGTCGCGCAGCCTCACGAGGAGCGCCGTGACCACGGCGGCCAGCACCGCTGCCGCCAGCGTGGGACCCGCCGCGGCGACGCTCACTTCAAACTCGCGCATTCGGACGGCATCGTTCCGGCGGCGCCCGCAGCGGCAACCGGCGCAAAATCAGGGCTCTCGGCGCGGCCCCGGCCTCGGCCCGCCCCCCGCCGGGCAGCGCCAAATCCCCGCAATTCGGCGAAATGGCCCCCGAAGCCCGTCTCCGGGTGAAGATTCGAATTTTTATCATTATCTTTCATTGAGTTGCAAGTCACACTTCGAGCGCAGTCCCGGCGCCACGGGCGCGCGGTTTCGGGGTTCGCTCGCGGTTTCGGCCCGGATTTTCTGTTGCTTCGGCACAACAAGGGTGTGAGACGTCAGACCCCATTCTGCCTTCGGCTTGCCAGCCGGATACGGGGTTTGGCAAAATGGCTCTCAACTTCTCGCAGATTTGAGAAGGTTCCGATGGCAGGCGCAAAAGGCTTGAAACCTTGCCAATTTTATCCGTTAGAGGAGAGACTCCATGAACAAAAAGCTCGTCGCTGTCGCAGTCGCGGGTTTGCTTGCCGCCCCGCTGGCTGCGCAAGCGCAAACCGCGAATGTGACGTTGTACGGCCGCCTCAATCTCACGATGGAAGCCGTCAACGGACAGCAGGTGCAGGCGGAGTTGCCTGCGTCGGCCGCGCCCGTCAACCGTACCGTCTATCGTGTCAGCTCGAACTCGTCGCGCCTCGGTGTGCGCGGCAGCGAATCGCTGGGCGGCGGACTGTCCGCGATCTTCCAGATCGAGTCGAACATTCAGGCCGATTCGGGTGGCAGCACGCTGGCCACCCGCGAAACGTTCGTCGGCCTGCAGGGCACATGGGGCACCTTCAAGATCGGTAACTTCCTGGCCCCGTACGACGACATTCATCCGATCTTCGGTAACGTCCCCACGCTGACGACCTCGATCCTGTCGACCGCCGCACTGTGGGCGCAAGGCTCGCAGTCGAAGGACAACGGCGGCTTCGACGCACGGCTCGGTAACTCGATCCGTTACGACTCGCCGCGCATCGGCGGCTTCCTGGGCTCGATCCAGATCGCCGAAGGCGACACGTCGAACAGCACGCTGGCGCAGCAGCAGCGTCACGCCTACGTCCTGTCGATGGGCGGTTTCTACGCGAACGGCCCGTTCCAGGCCGGCCTGGCGTACGAATCGAACCAGAAGATCCGCTGCCTGACGTGCAACGACTGGGCGTTCTCGGCTGCGGCCAACTGGAACTTCGGCGTCGTGAAGATCGGCGGCGTGTACGAGCGTCTCGACTATGACCAATCCGTCGGCAGCATCACCCGCAACTTCTGGGGCATCAGCGCCACCGCGCCGATCGGCCCGGGCGAACTGTATGCGTTCTACGGCGACGCCGGCGACGGCAGCGGCAGCGCCCCGAACGGCACCAAGGTCGGCCAGTTGCAGAAGGGCAACAGCACCGGCGCGGCGCAGTGGGAAATCTCCTACACGTACGCGCTGTCGAAGCGGACGCTGGCCTACACGGGCTTCGTGCAAACGCGCAACGACAACAACGCTGCTTACAACTTCAACATCAACCCGTACACGGTGGTCAACGGCGCCAACGCCAACGGCTTCGTGATGGGCCTGGTGCACTTCTTCTAAGAGAGCTCCGGCAACACCGAGTCTCTTCTTGTTGGCAACGGGCGCCTCGCGGCGCCCGTTTTTTTTTCGCCCGCCACCCGACGCTGATAACATGGCGGGATGATGGATCGCTGGATCGTCGGGTTCGACCGCGCGCTGCGCACGCTCACCGGCCTCGCGCGGACGCACCGGCCCGTGCCCGGCGCGGCGCTGCCCGACGCCGAACTCACGCCCGAGGAGCGCCGGCACGCCGGAGGGCTCATGCGCGTCAACCACACCGGCGAAGTCTGCGCGCAGGCGCTCTACTCCGCGCAGGCGATCGTCGCGCGCGATCCGGAGATCGGCCGCCGCTTCGCGTCCGCGGCGCGCGAGGAGGAGGAGCACCTCGCGTGGACGCAGGCGCGGCTGGCCGAGCTGTCCGACCGGACGTCGCTCCTCAATCCGCTGTGGTACGCCGGCTCGTTCGCGATCGGCGCACTGGCGGGGCTCGCCGGCGACCGCGTCAACCTGGGCTTCGTCGTCGAGACCGAGCGGCAGGTCGAGGAGCACCTGACCGTGCATCTCGACCGGCTGCCCGAACAGGACGCGAAGAGCCGCGCGATCGTCGAGGTCATGCGCGACGACGAGGTCCGGCACGGCGAGATGGCGCAGGACGCGGGCGCGCTCGACCTGCCGCCGCCGGTGCGCACGCTGATGCGCATGGCGGCCAGCGTGATGAAGGCCGTCGCGTTCCGGGTCTAGCTGGGGATCCCCGAGACGCTGTTTCCTATCGGGACTCGGCAGCCGCATGCCACCTGCCGTCGTCCCCGCGAAGGCGGGGACCCAGTGTCGCGGCTCTCCTCGCGAGAACCATCATCCGAGCAACGCCAATGGGTCCCCGCTTGCGCGGGGACGACGCTTGTATGGAAGTCATGCAACCCGCAAGCGAAGCATTGAAGCTTCACGTCCGGCCAGGCACGCGCGGCGGCGCCGCGCCGTTCAGGACCGCGCCGTCACCTGTCTCTCTTGCCTGGTGTCACGACTTGCGATGTTCCGCGCGCATCGCGCGCAGCGCCTTCAAGCGCGCGCTGCGCACGGCGGCCGCGACCGCGTCCTCGCGCGCGCCACGCCCGGCCCGGTCCTTCGCGGCGCGCGCGATCGCGCCGGCGTCGACCGCCTTCACGACGGCAAGCGCCCGGCGCAGCAGCGCGGCCGGCGGATAGTCCTGCGGCGCGCCCGGCCGCGAGCAGGCATCGGCCGCGCACGCGTCGAGCAGCGTGTCGAGCCGGCCGGGACGGCGCAGCGCGTCGGCCGCCGACAGCACGTCGAGGAGTGTTGCCGGCCGCAGTTCGGCGGCGCGGTGGACGACGCCGTGCCAGCGCGCCGCGAGCGCAGCGGCGTCGCGGCACTCGATCGGAACGCGCAGCCGCTCCGACAGCCGCCGCGCGAGCCGCACGCTGCGCTGCTCGTGTGCGTGGTGCCGCGGCAGCGCGTCCGCCGCCGATTCCGCCTTGCCGAGATCGTGCGCGAGGATCGCGTAGCGCGCCTCGAGCGAGAGTCCCCGCGCGGCCGCCCAGTCGAGCGCGAGCGCGACGTGCACGCCCGCGTCCACCTCGGGGTGATGGGCCGGCGGCTGCGGCACGCCGTAGAGCGCCGCCACTTCCGGCAGCAGCGCGTCGAGCGCGCCGCAGTCGCGCAGCACGGCGAGCATCCGCGATGGCCGCGCCTCCGCCAGGCCGCGCGCGATTTCCTGCCACACGCGCTCCGGCGCCAGCGTCGCGAGCTCGCCGGATGCGACGATCTGCCGCATCAGCGCCTCGGTAGCGGGCGCGACCGCGAAGCCGAACCGCGCCGCGAACCGCGCGACACGCAGCACGCGCAGCGGATCCTCGGCGAACGCCGCGGACACGTGCCGCAGCACGCCTGCCGCGAGGTCCGCCGCACCCCCGTGCGGATCGACCAGCATGCCGTCGTCGCCGCGCGCCATCGCGTTGATCGTGAGATCGCGCCGCTCGAGGTCCTGCTCGAGCGTCACGTCGGGCGACGCAAAGAACTCGAAGCCGCGATAGCCGCGGCCGTGCTTGCGCTCCGTGCGCGCGAGCGCGTACTCCTCGTGCGTGTCCGGATGCAGGAACACGGGAAAGTCCCGGCCCACCGGGCGATAGCCGGAGGCCAGCATCCACTCGGGCGTCGCGCCGACGACGACGAAGTCGCGGTCCGCGTCGGGACGCCCCAGGAGTTCGTCGCGCACCGACCCGCCGACACGATAGACGCGAACCGGTTGCGGCAGCGCGCGCGCCATCGTCGATCGGACCTCTAAGGCGTGCGCGAGCTTTCCCGGCTACCGGCCGCTGCTGGCGCGATAGGGGTCGAACGCGCTGCGCTGCGCGGTCGGGCTCAAGTACTGCGGCGCGATGACCTCGAGCGCGGTCGGCGTGATGCCGAACACGGCCGGGAACGGGCAGTCACACACGTTGTCCTTCTGCGTCGACAGCAGGTTGTCGCGGCTCATGAGCTTGCCGGGAAGGTGCTCGAGCATCGTCGCCTGCAGCCGGGACAGTCCGGGGCCGAGCGGGACGATCGGGCGCACGGCGCCCGCGACCTCCCCGACCAGGCGCACGAGCTCGCGCAGCGTGTACACGGCGGGGCCGCACAGGTCGTAGCGCGCGTCGTGCGTGAGGTCGTCGCCGACTGCCTGCACGAAGCAATGCGCGACATCCTCGACGTAGATCGGCTGGAAGCGCGCGTTCGGTGCGGCAAGGACGACCACGGGAAGCGCGCGCGACAGGCGCGCGAACAGGTTCAGGAACGCGTCCTCGCGACCGAAGATCACCGACGGGCGGAAGATCGTCCAGCGCAGTCCCGACGCGACGACGATCGCCTCCGCGGCGGCCTTGGTCGTCAGGTATCTGGACGGTCCCGCCGGATTGGCGCCGAGCGCGCTCATGTGCAGCAGGCGCGCGACGCCGGCTGTATGGCACGCGGCGACGACCTTGCGCGGAAGCTCGACGTGCGCGCGCTCGAACGTGCTGGCGCCCTCCTCGTTCAGGATGCCGACGAGGTTGATCACCGCCGTCGCGCCCGCGAACAGGGCATCCAGCGCGCGCGGGTCGTGGATGTCGGCCTCCAGCACGTCGACCGTGGGCAGCATGATCAGGTGCTTCGCATCCTCGCGCCGGCGCGTCGGGACGATCACGCGGTGTCCGGCCGCGACGAGGCGCGCGACGATGTGGCGGCCGACGAATCCGCCGCCGCCCAGGACCACCGTTTGCGGCAGGGCCATCGGCTACTCGACGTTCAGCACGGCGGACGTGACGACCGGCGCGCCGCCGCGCGGCGCGACCGTGCCCAGGCGCTCCGTCAACGGCGGCTGGCTCACGTTGAACGCCTGGCCGTACACGACCGCGTTCGCAAGGACCTTCTTCACGTAGTCCCGGGTCTCGTTGAAGGGAATCGTCTCGACCCAGATCGCGCCTTCGAGCGGCATCGGCGGGCGCCACGCCTGCGCGCGTCCGGGTCCCGCATTGTACGCAGCGGCCGCGAGCGCCGGCATCCGGTCGAGGCGCTCCAGCCAGTATTTGAAGTAGTACGCGCCGAACTGCGTGTTGAGGTCCGTGTCGGCGATCAGTCCCGGCCGGAAGTCGTTGCGCGCGAGCTGTTTCGCGACCCAGCGCGCGGTGCCCGGCATCAGCTGCATGAGGCCGACCGCGCCGGCCGACGACACGATGTCGGGCGCGAAGCGCGACTCCTGGCGCGCGATGGCGTACAGCAGCGCGACGTCGACGTCGTGCGCGCGCGCGGCGGACTCGAACTGCGTGCGGAACGGCGCGAGGTAGCGCAGCGCGTAGTCGTGCCGGGACTGCGTGCGGTCCGCCGTGTTGATCGCACGGTCGTAAAGCCCCACGCTGCGCGCGTAATCGGCCGCCAGCAGCAGCGCGTCGTCGGGCAAACCGCGAACGATGTAGGTCCATTCCCGCTGCGATTCCGGCCGCATGTCCAGTTCGGCGAGCTTCACCGCCCGCTTGACTTCGGGCCGCGCCGCGAAGGCCGACACCACGTCCGGCGCGACGGTAACCGGCGCGCTCGCCGGCACCGCGAAGCGCCTGCCCTGCGCCTCCGAGGCCAGCACACCGTAGAAGTTGGTTTCCGTCGCAAGCGCCGCGAGGATCGCCGCGGCCTCGTCCTTGCGGCCCTGCGCGACCAGCGCGCGCGCGCGCCAGTAGCGCCACGCGGATTCCTGCCGCAGCGCATCCGGCATCGCGTCGATGGCGGCGAGCACGTCGTTCCACGCGAGCGCGCGGAGCGCGGCGCGCACCCGCCACGCCTGCGCCTCCGGCGACAGCGGCACGTCGCCAGCCTCGCGGAACCAGTCGTTGGCCGCCGGATTGAGCTGCCGCGCCGCGTGGAACGCAAGCCGCGCGTTGCCGTAGCGGCGATCCGCATCCGGCAGGCGGTCGCGCAACTTGACCCACGGCGCCCGCGCGGCGCCCGCGTCGCTGCGGGCCGCGCGCTCGAGCGCGACCAGCGCGAGTTCGCGGCCCCCGCTCGTACTCCACGAAAAGGAACCCTTTTCGAGCGAGCGCAGCGGATCGCGGGTCACCTCGCCGAATTCGCGATCGGGGATGCGGTCGTTGCCGGGCAGGTCGGCGCCGAGCGCCTGCGCGACGCGCAGGTTGCCCGCCTCGCTCGCCATCCGGAAGCGGGCGCGACGATCGGCGGTCGTGATGTCGCCGCGGCGGATCAGCGCGTTGAAGGCCGGGTCGCACGCATCGGGCGTGGCCTTGTCCGTGAACCAGAGCGGCTTGGCCGATGCCAGCGCGTCGTCGCCATCGCGCTGCCACCGGAACAGAACCGCGTAGCAGGCGAGCTCGACGTCGTCGCTCGCCGAAGGCGCGTAGTCGATCGCGAACCTGTACCAGATGGCCTTCCGGCCGAGAAGCTTCAACCAGTCGGCGCGCAGGCGGTCCGCGAGCGGCGTGTTGGGGTAGCGCTCGAGGTAGGCGGCCACGGTGGCCGGGGACGCGTCCTCGAGGCCGAGCTTCAGCTGCCAGTAGCCGACGTAGGGTGCGAGCACGTGGCCGGAGAGCCTGGGTGCTACGGCCGCGAGCTTCGCGCGATCCCCCTTGTCGAACGCGGCCCTGGCGGCGAGAAAGTCGGCGTCGGACTGGGCCAGCGCCGGAAGGAACGGCCACGCGAGCGTCAGGAGGGCGAGCGCGATGGCGCGGGAAGTGGATTTATGAGCAGGCATCGGGTCGATTCTCGGCGAGTGCGCCGCGCAACACAAGCGGACGGCGCGCATTTCGCCGTTGGTCAGCTTCCCACCGATGAACGTTCCATCGCGGCCGCCGGTGGACAGCGGGACGCGCGCCGCACCCCGATGTTAAGATTTCCTCGGGGATTCGACGCGTCGACAGGCTCGTGGGGAGGCGGGATGGCGCAGCGCAAGGCGGCACCGTTGGCAGGCGTGGTGATGGGCAGCGACAGCGACTGGGAGATCATGCGCCATGCGGTGGCCCAGCTGGACGCGTTCGGGATCCCGAACGAGCCCCGCGTCGTCTCGGCGCACCGGATGCCCGACGACATGTTCGAATACGCCGAGGACGCCGGGCCGCGGGGCCTGCGCGTGATCATCGCGGGCGCCGGCGGCGCGGCGCATCTGCCCGGCATGCTCGCGGCCAAGACGACCGTCCCCGTGCTGGGCGTGCCGGTGCCGTCCAAGTACATGCGCGGCGAGGATTCGCTGTGGTCGATCCTGCAGATGCCCAAGGGCATCCCGGTCGCCACGTTCGCGATCGGCGAGGCCGGCGCGGCGAATGCGGGCCTGTTCGCCGTCGCG
>Ga0315287_10007101_pt1 | contig 11212 bp, 9 predicted proteins | sample YL17G11_0_MG_FD_205037 | JGI IMG/M metagenome (GOLD analysis project Ga0315287, IMG submission 205037) | Sediment microbial communities from Yellowstone Lake, YNP, Wyoming, USA - YL17G11_0 | ecosystem: Environmental > Aquatic > Freshwater > Lake > Sediment | place: USA: Wyoming | collected...
TGAGAATGACCATGAGGATGAAGGCCATCAGCCCGGGCACCAGAAACTTGGCGCTCCTGAGCTCCGGGTTGTACCAGACCCGGACTTCGGCCTCGAGCGGCGAGATCATACTCCTGACGCCGCGGCGCTCCAGGGTCTCGAGCGTGATCCTCTGGGAATAGCTCTGGAGGATGGCCCCGGCATAGCCGGCCGCCGTCGTCCCGCTCATGGCGTTGGCGCCGTCGAGGATGAACTGGACGGAAGGGCTCCGCCCGGCCAGGAGGTCCTCGGAGAATGTCTCCGGGATGACCAGGGCCACCCGGATGCGTTCGCGGGCCATCAGGCCGTCGACCTCCGCGGTTTTGTTCAGTTCGGCCTTGACCTCGAAATATTCCGTCGTCCGGAACTTCTCGACGAGCTCGCGGCTCGTCCGACTGCCGTCCTGGTCGACCACGGCGAGCGGGATATGCTTGACGTCGAAATTCAGGGCGTAGCCGAACATGATGAGCATGAAGGCCGGGATGAAGATCATGAAAATGAGCGACCGGGTGTCCCTCCGGATCTGGCGGAACTCCTTCTTCATGACCGGCAGGACACAGGCGAAGGGCGATCCCATCATGTCGCCGCCTCCGCGCTTCCCCCGCTCGCCGCTTGCTCCTCGATCTTGTGGATGAAGACGTCCTCGAGCGACGGGATGATCCGGTCGACGCGCTGCGTCACGATCCCCTCGCGGGCCAGCCGCTCCCGGACGAGCCGCCGCCCTTCCTCCTCATCGGCGACGCTGACGTGGAGAGAGGTCCCGAAGATCGACGTCTCCAGGACCCACGGCTCCTTCTGCAGGACCTCCAGGGCGTCGACGGCCCTGTCGGTCGCGACCTCGAGGATGGGGTTGCGGATGACCTTATCCTTGAGCTCCCGGGGACTGCCGCCGGCGACGATCCGGCCGGCGTGGATGAGACGGATGTCGTTGCAGTATTCCGCCTCGTCCAGGTAATGGGTGGTCACGAAGACGGTCACCTTTCGCTCGGAGAGCTCGTTGATGAGCTCCCAGAAACGACGCCGCGAGGCCGGGTCGACGCCCCCGGTGGGCTCGTCGAGGAAGACGATCTCGGGCTCGTGGAGGACCGCGCAGCCGAGGGCCAGCCGCTGCTTCCAGCCCACGGACAACGTCCGCGTCAAGCTTCGCTCCCGCCCCTTGAGGCCGGCCATCCCCAGGACCCAGGGCAGCCGCGCGTCGATGGACTTTTTCGCGAGCCCGTAAACGCGGCCGAAGAAGCGGATGTTCTCGACGACGGTCAGGTCTTCGTAGAGCGAGAACTTCTGGGACATGTAGCCGATGACCCTCTTGACCCGTTCCGGCTCGCGGCCGACGTCGAAGCCGCCGACCGTGGCCGTCCCCGCCGTCGGGTCGAGCAGTCCACAGAGCATGCGGATGGTCGTAGACTTGCCCGCCCCGTTGGCGCCCAGGAAGCCGAAGATCGAGCCCCGGCCGACCTCGAAGCTGACACCATCGACGGCCGTGAAGCCGCCGAACTTTTTCGTCAGCGACTTCACTTCGATGGAAAAATCGGACACGGCGCTTCTCCCTCGCTCCCCGCTGCTCAGCGCCCCAGCGCCTTCTCCAGCCGGGCCTGGGCCAGGACGAGATCGATCGCAGCCTGGGCCCGGTTCATCCGCGCCCGGAGGAGGGCGACGTCGGCGTCCAGGACGTCGGTGTTCAAGGCAACACCCTGCTTGAACCTCTCCCGGGTCACCCGGAGGTTCTCCTCCGCTTGCCCAGCCGCCTTCGCGGCGAGTTTCAGCCTCTCCCGCGCCTGGACGAGCATCAGGCGGCTTTGGGTGACTTCCAGCACGGCCTGATCCTCCAGGAGTTGCCGGGCGTCCCGCGCCTGGGCTAGCTGGGCCTTGGCCTGCTCGGCTTGGCTTTTTGTCTGGCCCCAGTTCCAGACGTCGAACGACACGGAGATACCGAGGTCCCAGGTTCTTTTGAAGTAATCAAGAGCCGGCATGTACCTGGGATTCGGCCGGAGGTAATAGTAATTGCCGGAAAGATAGACTTGCGGATAGAAACCGGCCTTGGCCGCCTTAACTCCCAATTCGGACGCCTTGATCTTGAAATCGGCCGACTTGAGCTCCGGACGGTTGGCCAGCGCGGACTCGATCATGGCCGTTGATTCCGTTGTTTCCTCGGGGCCCAGCTCCTCGACGGCTAGCCGGGAGGCCTGGCTCTCGGCCAAAGTCGTCAGCTCGACGTCCGTTTCGAGCGGAAGCCCGATCAGACTGTTGAGCGAGGTCAGGGAGAGTTCCGAGGCGCTCCGGGCGTCGAACCTCGAGAGCTCGGCGTTCGAAAGCTCGAGCTCTGCCCGAAGGACCTCGTTCCTGGTGAGAAGTCCTTGTTCGAGGAAGGCCCGGACGTCCTTCAGGTGTTCTCCGACCCGACGGATATTCTCCTCGGTGATCTTCTCGAATTCCCTCGCCCGGGCGAGGCTCCAGTAAGCGCTCTTGACCGCGAAAATGAAATCCGCCCGATCTTTCTCGAGGCCCTGTCCGGCCGACTTCTCGAGCAGCCTGGCCGACTCCGCCCCGGCCTGGAGGCGGAAACCCGTGAACAAGGGCTGCTGGATTCCTAGCCTGAGGCTGTAGTTATTGAAGTAGTTCTCGGAAACGACGAACGGAACCTGAGAACCCGGGACGGTCACCTCGAAGGGCGGAACCTCGCTCAACCGCGTGTATCCGCCGCCGAATTTGACCAACGGCAGGCGGCCGGCCGCGATCTCCCGGGACTTGGCGGCCGTGGACTCGACCTTCATTAGCGAAGCGTGGAGGCCCGGGCTCGCCTCGAGCCCTGCGGATACGGCCTCTTCCAGGGAGAGAGACTTTTTCTGGGCCAGGGCCGCGAGCGGCAGGAAAAGGATGACTGTGACGGCGAATATTTTCCTAAGCATGACCGGCCTCCGATGTCTGTGATTCGGTGACGGAAATGAAGACGTTCTCCAGTGAAGGGGGGAGGAGCCGCCTTTGAAGAACGGCGATGCCCTCCCGGAGAAGCACGGCTTCGATGAGAGGGATCCCGATCTCGGGCTCGTCGACGACCACGTTCAGCCGGTCCCCGAAAAGCTGGACCTCCCGGACCCCGGCGAGCGTTTTCAAAACGGCGAAAGCCCGGCGGATCTCGGGGCAGACGATCTCGACGACCGTCCCCCGCATCAGGAGTTTGATATTCGCCGGGGTGTCGGCCGCGAGCAGTCTCCCATCGCCGAGAAGCCCGACCCGCGAGCAACGCTCGGCCTCGTCCATGTACGGGGTGGCCATGACGATGGTGATCCCGGACCGGAGGAGCGACGAGAGGATCTTCCAGAAATCCCGCCGCGAGACGGGGTCGACCCCGGTCGTGGGCTCGTCGAGGAAGATGAGGCGGGGCGTATGGATGAGCGTGCAGGCCAAGGCCAGCTTCTGCCGCATCCCCCCCGAAAGGCGTTCGGCCAGGCGGCCGCGGAAAGGCGTCAGGCGGGTGAATTCGAGGAGTTCCTCGCGCCGCTTGCGAAAATCCCGGACGAGGTGGATCTCGGCGAAAAACTCGATGTTCTCGTCAATGGTCAGGTCGCCGTACAGGCTGAATTTCTGGGAGAGATACCCGATCCGGGTCTTGATCTCGTCGGCCTCCCTCTCCAGATCATAGCCCAGGACCGACGCACTTCCGGACGTCGGACTGAGTATTCCGCAGAGCATCCGGATCGTGGTCGTCTTCCCGGCGCCGTCCGGGCCGACGAGCCCGAACATCTCCCCCTCCCGGACCGTGAGGTCGAGGGAGCGGACGGCCTCGATAGATTCGAACCTCTTGCCGAGGCCCCGGGTTTCGACGGCGAGCGCGCTCATGGGTTGGCCCTTCTCTATTTGGCTTCCGGGCCGACCCGGATGACGGCGTCGGCGGGTAGGCCCGGCTTGAGCAAGCCTTCGCGGTTCTCGATCTCGACCTTGACGCCGAAAACGAGCTTGACCCGGTCCTGTTTGGTCTGGATATTTTTGGGGGTGAACTCGGCCTCGGGAGAAATATACGTGACCGTTCCCTCGAAGACTTTTTCAGGGAAAGAATCGATCCCGATCTCCGCCGGACCTCCCAGTCTGACCCGTCCGAGCTCATTTTCGGTGACGTAGATCATGACGTAAACGCTGTCGAGCTCGGCCAGGGTCACGATGGTCGCGCCCGGGGTGACGAGTTCCCCCGGCTCGACAGCCTTATGGGTCACGATGCCGCCGGCCGGGGCCAGGATCGTACAGTCGACGATCGTCTTCTTGAGGAGGTCGGCAGCGGCTTTGGCCTGGTCGAGGCGGGCCTCGCCGGCCCGGATTTCCTCGGGACGGACGAGAGTCCGGGCCTTGTTCAGGGCCTCGGCGCCGGCGTTTCTCTGGGCCGTCGCTATGGTCAAGCGGGCCTCGGCGTCCTCGCGCTGCTTCGGCGTGACGCTCCCCGTCTTGACCAGTTCCCGCATCCTTCGAGCGTCGTCTTCGGCGACGGCGAGAGAGGCTTCCGCTTGTTTCAGGCCCGCTTCCGCCTGCCGGATGTCCTCGCTCCTCGCGCCCTTCACCAGGAGAGCGAGCTGGGCCTCGGCCAGGCGCACGCCGGCCTCGGCCTGGCGGAGCTGGATGTCGAGTGCCGCATGGTCGACGACGGCCAGCTTGTCGCCCGGCTTGACCCTGCTCCCCTCCTCGACGGCGAGCACAAGCAATTCGCCGGCGACCTTTGAGGCCACATGGACCTCGACGGCCTCGATCGTTCCCGACGCGGAAATGACATCCTTCTTGCCGTTCCCGGCACAGGAGAGTCCGCCGAGGACGGCCAGACAAAGGACGATGATTTTCACTCTCATGACACGCCCTCCTTTCGGGGCTCGAAAAGGGCCGGGGTCCTGTCCGAAAAGCCAAGCCGGCCCTTGTCCGTCAGGATCCCCTGGAAAAAGACCTTGATGACCGATTCGAAAGTCGCGGCCGGCGAACGCCCGGAACGGAGTATCGCTGCCGGGTTGACGAATTCCTGGATGAGGCTGATGAACATCTGGAGGAGAATGTCGAGATCGACGTCCTCGCGGAAAAAGCCTTCCCGGCGCCCGGCTTCGAGGATGACTTTGAAGTTCCGGAAGATCTTGTCCCGGCGGAATTCGTCGATCTCCTTCCAAATCCCGGGCGCGCTCTTCTGGATGTCCCCGAGGAGGAGCGGCCCGAACTGGGAAAGTCGGGTACCCAGAAAGGTGAACAGCGCGACCATTTTTTCGACGAATCCGGGCGAATCGTCGCCGATGAGGCGCTCGACCCGCGCGGCCATCTCGTTGATGACTTCCCGGACCGCGGCCCCGAGCATCTCTTCCTTGCTCGGAAAGGCCTTGTAAAGGGTCGCCTTGCTGATGCCGAGCTCGGCGGCGATTTCGTCGGCCGTGACCCGGAGGAATCCCCGCTGAAAAAACATGGTCCGGGCAGCAGCGACGATCCGGGGGCGGACCGCTTCGATCCTTCCGGCGTTCCGGTCCTCTTTTTCTGCCAGTACTTTAGAAACTCTTTTAGTTTTCACAGTTTTTATTATAATTCCGAGTTGGGGATATGTCAAGGCATTGATGGTATGATGAGACCTCCATGGACAATGAACCCACGCTTTTCAAGACGAGGCAAGCCTGGCGTTCCTGGCTGGCGCGCCATCACTCCCGGGTGACGGCGATTTGGCTGGCTTATTATAAAAAAGGCTCGGGAAAAAGATCTGTGACCTACGAAGAGGCCCTCCAAGAGGCTCTATGCTACGGCTGGATCGATTCGACGGTCGGCCGCCTCGACGCCGAGCGATACAAGCAGCGGTACACGCCGCGCAACGTCAAGTCCGTATGGTCCTCATCCAACAAGGCCCGTGTCGCAAAACTCATCGCCGAAGGCCGCATGGCCCCGCCCGGACTGGCCAAGGTCGAGGCGGCCAAGCGCCACGGCTCGTGGGAGAGCCTCAGCGACATCGACCGGGTCGGCAAGGGCTCGGAGATCCCCGCCGACCTCCTCAAAGCGTTGTCAAGGGATGCCCGCGCCCGCAAGATCTTCGACAAGAGGCCGCCCTCGGAAAAGAAACTCTGGAGCTATTGGATCTTAAGCGCCAAAAGACCGGAAACGCGCGCCCGCCGGATCGCTGAAACGGTCAAACGGGTCCTCGCGGGCCGCCGCCCGGGGATGTGATTCAGCCGGCCATCACCCGGAACCCGGACAGTGCGTGGGGACATGTACCAGCAGGTACGTGTCCCCTTTCTTCCGGGCGCTTTAGGCCTCTATAATCCCCAGGGGCGGGTTCGTCTTCCACTTGCCCCGGGTGAAGTCGGGGATCGTAACAGGCTTGCCTTTCCCGGCGACGCTTTGCGCGCTGGCGCCGACGACCGCGCTCCAGGCAGCCGCGTCGTAGACGTCCTGGTCGAGCGGCTCGCCCCGGCGAAGCGACTCGATGAGCCGGTAGTCCTCGATGTAATCCATTCCGCCGTGACCCCTCCCCTCGCCCTTCGAAGCGATGGCCTTCCAGAGCGGGTGCTCGAACTCGGCGGCGAACTTCTCGAAATCGTCCCACTGGTGGGGCTTGGCCGCCTTGCCCTCGATGTAGATCCGGTCGGGCCACTTGTGGGCCAGGCCCTTGGTCCCCTGGACAAGGTTGATCCGCGTGTAGGGCCGGGGCAGGTTCGTGTCGTGGATGAGGATGATCGTCTTGCCGAGCTTGGTCTTGATCAGCGTCGTGTTGACATCGCCGAGGACGTAGCGTTCCTTCGCTTGCGGGCTGTCGGCGCCGAAGGTCGCGACGGCGTACTCGTGGAGGCCCCGGGACGGACTGCTCATGGAGACGAGGTAGTCGAAGGCGTCGCCGCGGTTGACGTTCAGGCATTGGGCCACGGGCCCCAGGCCGTGGGTCGGGTAGAGGTTGCCGTTGAGCTTCTGGGCCCAGGCCCGACGCCACAGCCCCTCGCCCTCATTGGAGAACTTGACGCCGCGCAGGTCGTGGAGGTAGCCGGCCTCGGCGTGCAGGACCTCGCCCAGGAGGCCCTTACGGACGAGGTTTAGGGTCATCAGCTCGATCCGGTCGTAACAGCAGTTCTCCATCATCTGGCAGTGTTTCTTGAGCTTTTCGGCTGTTTCGACGAGTGCCCAGCAGTCGTCAAGGGACATGGCCGCCGGTACCTCGGTCGCAGCGTGCTTGCCGCTTTTCATGGCGGCCAGGCAGACAGGGACGTGCCACTCCCAGGGCGTGGCCGTCATCACCAGGTCGAGCTCCTCCGTCTCGCACATCCGCCGGAAATCCTCCGGCCCGTTGGAGTATCCCGCGGGCTTGGGCTGGCCGGCCTCGACAACCCATTTCTGGGCCCGTTCGACCTTGGCCGGAACGACGTCGCAGATGGCCTTGACCTCGACACCCTCGATATTCAGATAGTTCTGGACGTGGGCCGAGCCCATGCCGCCAACCCCGACAAAACCCACCCGGACGGTCGGAATGGGGGTCGTCTTAAATTGGGACCGGGCTTCGCCCGGAAGTGCAGCCGCGCCCTTGGCTTCGAGTCCGAGCCCGGTTACTGCGGCTCCCAATCCGGCCGCGGCCCCGATCTTGAGAAAATCTCTCCGGCTTTGGCTTTTGTCGTCGTCGTTCATGGGACCTCCAGGACGAAAAATTTCAAATAGGGTCAGAATATACGGAACGAAATCCCGCCGAGGAACTGGAGCCCGCCCAAGTTGACATCGGTGACAAGGGGCGAACCCGCTCCCGTGGGAATGGTGTCGTATGTTGCGGAACCGAAGAGCGAGAGCCGGCTGAGCAGGGCGACCGTTGCCGCGGCGAAGAACCGTGGCGAGACCTTGTTCCCCTTGAACCCGAGGTCGACAGTTTCCCACGTCTCCTCGTAGCGGTGGGCGCACAGCCCCGCCCCGAGGCGGATATCGACGGCTTTGAGATCGAACTGGTAGAAGACGACGACGGGGATCGAGGTCCGGCTGAACTTGACCGGATATTCTGCGCCGTCTTCCCCTATCGGGACAGCCCTCCCTTTGTCGCTGAGCTTGGCGAATCCCGCACCGATCCCGAAATGGCCCTTGAGTTTCAGCCAGAGATCGGCGGAAAAGGGGACGCTGGGACCGTAGATCCCGCGGTAGGCCTCCTCCGAAGCGCGGAAGCTCCCCGCCGCGAGCGAGACCGACAGTTCCTGCGCCCGGGCGGCCGCGGCCAAGCCGAGAACCGCGAGGAACACCGCGACGCGGCGTCCGGCATTCATCGTCCGCCTCCGAGCGCCGGGAGGCTCAAAGTCCGGAGGGCCGCCGTCGCCGGGGAGACATCGGGAGCCGCCACGGCTTCCCTCGAGCGGTTGCTCTCGAGCCCCGCGGCGCCGACGGCCGTGACCACATAATAATAGGGCAGGTCCGGGCGCACATCGGCGTCCGTGTACATCGTCCCGACGACGGGCGAGTCGTTGATCTTGATGTAGTCGAGATGGGAAGAGTTCGTCCGGTAGACATTGTATCCGGCCGCGTCGGCTTGGGCGCTCCAAGTCACGCGGACGGCCTTCAAGGCGCTGAAGAGCGCGCTATAGACGACCGGCTTCGCGGCGAGCCCTACGGGGGTCATCGGGTATCCTTCCCGGAGCGGCTGGGCCAGCTCGGCCAGAAGACCCACGGAGGCCCGGGTGGCGCTCGTGAAGAATTCCAAGTTGAGCTTGTCGAGCGTGTCCGTCGTCTTGTGATAATAGGGGTTGTTGAGGGGGTCGTCTTCGATGGCCAGAAGGGCCGGATAGCCCCCGTCCCAGAACGGTGCGTGGTCGGAGTAGACGAAAGAGGCGTTGACGGTCTTCGTGGCGCCGAGCGGCCCGTACGAGGAGGCGGCGTCGAGGAAACGGTCGGCCAGCCAGCCCGAAGCCGCATTGACGATCACCTGCAGGTCCTCGGGCATGGCGTTGGCGTAGGCGATCATGTCCAGGTTGATGACGCCGACGATGCGATCCCCCGCCAGGCCGGCGGCTGCCGCGTATGCCCGGCTGCCGTAAAGGCCCCATTCTTCCGCCGAGAAGGCGATGAAGCGGATCGTGAAGTCGAGGGGATATAAGGCGAGGATCCTAGCCGCCTCGATGACGGCCGCTGTTCCGCTGGCGTTGTCGTCGGCCCCCGGGGCTAGGGTCAGGCGCGAGGCCGAGGGCGACGTCGAATCGTAATGGGCACAGATGATGACGATGTCGCCCGGATAGGTTTCGCCCGTTTTCTCGGCGACGACGTTTCGCGAGCTATAGGATCCGGAGAAGGTGAACGGCGCGAAACGGACGTCGTCGAGGCCGAGGCCCGAAAAAGCGTTGTAGATGTATTGGCCGGCCGCTTCGCAGTTGGAGGTCGAGGCGTAGCGCGTCTGGAAGTCCTGGAGGGATTGGACGCCGGAGCTCAGGTTCGAAGTCGATACCAGGTCGACGATCATGTCGATAAGCGGGTCCTGGGCGACAGCCTGGGGCGCGGGCCGACTGGCGGTGGCGGCCGGCCGGAGGTCCACCCGGACGGTCCGCGATGACAGGACTTTTCGCGGCAGGCCGGCGGGGACGGCCTCGGAAGGACTGCCCGTCTCCGTCCAGAAAACCGCAGTTTCTGGCTCCACGGCGATGGCCTTGCCCGCCGAACGGAGAGCGGCCAGGGCGTCCGGCGAATCTGTCCGAACGACGAGGATATCCCGCTTCGCCGCGTTGCGGGCCAGGATCGAGAAGCGGACGCCGTTCCGGCGGAGGAGAGCGATATCTTCGCGATCGACCAGGGCCAGCAGGCAGCTCTCAAGCTCCTGACGGACGTCGATCTGGAGGCGGGAGAGGAGGCGGGCGGGAAAATCGGCGGCCTTGGGGATCCTGATCAAGCTGAGCGGCCCCCGGCTCGCCGGGAAGGAGGATAGGAAGAGCAGGCCGCACATCAGCAGAACCGAGATGAAAACCTTGGCGTTTTTCATGGCGAGTCTATTTAATCAGATTTCGAACCCGGCGGTCAACTGGAACAGCCGGCCAAGCGCGCCTATTAGCGCGGGTTTCTCAGGTCAGGAGCTTTCTTTTTTTATCCCACCGCTCGCGCAGCCTGACTGAATCCAGGCCGAGCGAAGCTCCCTTCGACAGCGGGTGCCGGCCCACGCCCTCGAACCGCAGGGTGTGTTTCCCGGCTGCGAGCTTGAAGCTGCCCAGGTAGACGTCCTTGACCTCGAGGTCCCTGGAATAGAAATCGAAGACGGGGCTTTCGGCCGGGGCCGAGCCGTCCTCGGCGAGGGGGACGTTCTTGCCGTCGAGAAGGACCCTGTAGGCACCGTAGTCCGCGGCGTAGGTCATCCGCAAGACGAGGGCCCGGTATTCCTCTTTGGCCACATCGAACGTGACCTCGAGGCCGGGCCGGGCCGCGGTCGGCCGGAAAAAGAGCTGCCCCTCCCCCGTCCAGTCATAGCCTTTCTGAAGCTCCGCGGTCCCGCGGGTTTTTCGGGATGTTGGGGCGAGCATTTTTCCCTCGATGATGACGTCCAGATTCGGGAAGCGGCGTTCGGCGAGGGGCGGGAGCTTCGTGAACCGCTTGGGCTGGCCGGCCTGGTACCAGAAGGCCACGGTGGCGATGTCGTCCTCGCGTTCGACGTGGCCTTCGACCTTGCCGCTTTCCGTCTCGTCAGCCGCCATCCAGCCCGTATGCTCGATGTCGAAGCGCAGCGACCTCTCGAAGCGGACCGGGTCGGCGATGTGCCAGCGGTACATGCTGTACTCCGTGCCCGGGATCTCGCCTTCCGGACTCCAACGCACACAGCCGAAATAGGGATAGAGGCCCAGGGACATGCCCCAGGCCATGAGGAAATAATCCTCCGTTCCCGTGCCCTGAATGGACGGCTTCGTTTCGCCGTCGATGTAGAACCGGGCGTCCCCCTCTCCGAACCACATCGGGCTCCGGGCCCGGATGGACATGACCGTTCCGACGTAGTGGCCCTTGCCCGTGATGTCGGCGATAGTATAGTCGCGGCCAAGCTTTTCGGGAAAGGCCTGGTTGTACTGGGCGCAGAAATAAGCCGTGTCCCGCGGCAGGGCGGGGTCCTCGGTAAAATCGATATGATAATAAAAGGAACGGACATTCTTGGCACCCTCATTGGTCACGGTGATGAGTCCGCGCTTGAAAAAGGGCATGGGCCAAAAACAGTTGTAACCGTCGCCGCCCGCTTCGACCTGGACCGGTACGGAGACCAGCTCGTAGCGCC
>Ga0315287_10007102_pt1 | contig 11212 bp, 10 predicted proteins | sample YL17G11_0_MG_FD_205037 | JGI IMG/M metagenome (GOLD analysis project Ga0315287, IMG submission 205037) | Sediment microbial communities from Yellowstone Lake, YNP, Wyoming, USA - YL17G11_0 | ecosystem: Environmental > Aquatic > Freshwater > Lake > Sediment | place: USA: Wyoming | collected...
CTGCGCGGCCGCTTCTGTTTTCCCCTGGACCTTGTCGAGTTGTTGAGAAGTGGTCTCCTCCTTATTGCAGCCCACCGCGAAAGCGGCGGCGGAAAGGAAGGTGAGGAGTAATGTTTTATGTTTCATAATTGTTGGTCCAAGTTTGGTTTTCGTTTTATCGGAGGCAGCATGCTACGCTAGGGGCTGGCCCTTTGCTATGGGGTGTAACCCTACCTCGGATTATGGGCAGCGCCCGCCAAAAATTGATGGTGCCACCACTAGAAAATGCGCGGGTCGGGCAGGTAGGGTTTCACCCCATAGACGGATGGAAGCAAGCGGCAGATCATGAGAGTGGAATGGCGTCTCGCGGACGCGAGACCAAGCATCCCGGGGGCGGGATGGCAACCAAGGCCGCTCCGGTGGCGGCGCGTGAATTCGAGAGACATTATGAATCGAGGCAAGTTAACTGGGATATCCCGACGATATCTGGCAGCGTTGCGAACACACCTGAAGCCAGGCGCACGAGCGAGCTTGCAGCCGGCGAGCGTACTGGGACGCCGGGCCATGTCCATCGGACTGGAGACGTTGGACCTAGCCATGATCCACAAGCAAGCACTGACCACCCTGGTGACGCCGCACTACGCCTCCGGAACCCGAGACGGGATGTTCAAGCGGGCGGAAACTTTTTTTGTTGAGACCATCACGCCGATCGAGAAGACTCATCGCGCCGCGATGGAAACCAACATCCAGTTGGAACAACTGAACCACGCGCTGCGCCAGCGCACCGTGGATCTGGCGGCCACGAACCGGCAGTTGCAGCAGGGAATCGTGCGGCGCCAGGCCGTCGAGGCAGCCCTCAAGAAAAGCCAGCGACACTACAGCCGGTTGTTGAAACAGTCGCGGCACATGCAGGAACAGTTGCGGCATTTGTCCCGCCAGCTTCTTTTGGCGCAGGAGGAAGAGCGGAAGCAGATCAGCCGCGAGCTGCATGATGAAATCGCCCAGACCTTGACGGGCATCAACGTCCATCTGGCGACCTTGACCAAGGAAGCCGCCGTCAACACCAGCGACCTCAGAAAAAAGATCACCCGCACGCAACGGCTGGTGGAAAAGTCCGTGAACATCGTGCATCGCTTCGCCCGCGCTCTGCGCCCGACAGTGCTGGACGACCTGGGGCTGATTCCCGCCCTCCATTCCTACATGAAAGACTTTACGAAACGGACGGGCATCCACATTCGCTTCACGGCTTTTGCCGGGGTTGAACAATTGAACAGTGCCAGGCGCACGGTGCTCTATCGCGTTGCCCAATCCGCGCTCACCAACGTCGCCCAACATGCACAAGCCGACCGGGTAAAAGTAAAACTCCAGAAACTCCAGGACGCCATCCGCCTGGAAATCCATGACGACGGCAAAGGCTTCGAGGTGGATCGCGTGTTGTTCGCCAAACGGTTCAAACGCTTGGGACTGCTCGGCATGCGCGAGCGCGTGGAGATGGTCGGCGGCAGCTTCAGCGTCGCATCCGCCCCGGGCAAAGGCACCACCGTTCGCGCCCAGATTCCGCTCGGCAATGGCAACAGGAAGTGACGAGTTTGTTTGCCAAGAGTCTAGCCCGTTCCAAGGGGCGGTAGGGAACGCGCTTTCATCAAGAGGCGGTTTGGAAGTGTCAAGAATCGCCCGCGCGAAATCCAAAGCAAGGAAGAGCGGTCGTCCCAGCCCCGGCCGAATAAGGCGGACGGGAGCAGTCCCCCACAGCCATCCGATCTGAATCAACAACTCTCTCGATTCCTTCGGACACGGCCCACCCGGGTTCGGACTTGCCTGACGATTTTGCCTGGGCCAGATTCCCCAGTGTCCATGAAGCGAATCACAGTCCTGCTGGCCGAGGACCATGAGATCGTCCGCGAGGGGCTGCGGGCGTTGTTGCGGGCCGAAGGCGATATCGAGGTGGTCGGCGAAGCGCAGACCGGCCGCCAGGCGGTGCAATTGACCCGGAAACTGCGTCCCGCCGTGGTGGTCATGGACATCGCGATGCCGCTGCTCAATGGTTTGGAGGCCACGCGGCAAATCCTTGAAGCCATCCCTGCCACCCGGGTGCTCATTCTCTCCGCGCACGGGGATGACGCCTACGTCGAGCAAGTGGCCGCACTGGGCGCGGCGGGATACCTGATCAAACAGACCTCCGGGCGCGTGCTGGCCAAGTCGATTCGGGAAGCCCACAAAGGAAACTCGTTTTTCAGCCCTTCCATTGTCAAGCGCATCCACGATCGTGGCCGGCGGTCACTTGGGCGGGGGACGTCGCTGAAGAAGGGCGGTGTCCGCCTGAGTTCGCGCGAGGCGGAGGTGCTTCAACTGATTGCCGAAGGCCAGGCCAACAAACAGGTTGCTGCGGAGTTGGGCATCAGTGTCAAAACGGTTGAAAAGCACCGACAAGGGCTCATGAACAAGTTGAACATTCACGACACCGCGGGGCTGACTCGCCACGCCATCGCGGTGGGCATCATTGAGAGCAGCGTCCAGTTGACCATCGTCTAGCCCCGGCACGGTGTGCTGGGATTCTCCGTCTCTCTCCGACTTTTCTCGCTCGCTCCGGCATCGGCCCACAGTCACCTCCGACAGGCTACGCAGGGCCAAGCATGGGGTGAACACCCCATAGCACCCATACCGCCTATCGGCGTACCTTGGGACCATGAATCGCGAATCTTGGATGGTCAGCAAGCCGGTGCGCCAAGTGAAGGGTCGAGTGTGAACCGCTGCATCCGCCCAGGCACATCCTGAAGTTCATTTGCCTGGCAATTATCCAACTGGCCAAACAGGCTTGGTTGCTTCCCCAAGCCATCGCCGTGGCTGTGCAACAATGGCGGCGACAGACAGTCTTGGAGGCGTTGGAAGCCGAACGGCTAGACCGGATACGGAATCCATCCAAGTACCTTGGAAAGTCGTAGGAATGCGATGCTCGGAAATGGGCCAAGCCCATGTGCCCCTTTTTACAGATGAACCATTATGAATACAAAAATCCATGTCGGTAACTTGAGTGATGCCACCACGGAACACGATCTGCGGAATTTGTTTTGCGCCTACGGCAATATCGCGGAGGTCAACATCCCCAGGGAACGCCCCAGCGGACGTTCGCGCGGGTTCGCTTTTGTGACCATGGCCACGCCGGAAGGCGCTCAATCCGCCATTCAAGCCCTGAACGGCAAGACCATTGGGAGCAGCACAGTTTCCGTGAGCGAAGCGCGTCCGCGCTAACGGCGCATCGCCCCGCCCCGCGGACGGTGAAGTCGAAGACGCAAGTCCAGCCTGCTTCGCCAAGCCGTCCCCCAAGGGAAAGTAAACCTGTATGCGACGTCCCAAAGGCAATAAAACCAGAAAGTCAGTGGCCAAACGCTTCAAAATAACCGGCACGGGCAAAGTCGTGTTCCGAGGCGCGGGCAGACGCCATTTGTTACAAGGAAAAAGCCCCAAGCGTCGCCGGTCTTTGCGAAAGGCGGCGCTCCTTGGACCTACAGGCGTCTACCGCGTCAAACAGAACCTGCCGTTTAGCCGGTAACACTGACAAGGACTGGGATCCATGGGGTCCGGGATGGGGCAAACACCCCATACCACCCGCCCGCGGTCTTGCTGTATTATCGCCCCAAATGCAGTCGCCAGCAGCCGACCTTGGCGCTTGGTAGTTTCGGCGCGAGCGTTTACGATGCTGGAAGCAAACGAAAACCAAAGCGATGAATACGTTCCTCGTTCACGTCGGCGATGACGACTTCTGCCAGGTGCTTCCCGAAAGACTGAATCCGTCAAAGTCCGGCAACGGGCGGGTCAAGGTGATGGCGTTTCCACCTCTGGGGATTCAGACGCTCGCGCCGGTGCTGCGCCAACGGGGACACCGGGTGCGGATGTTCGACACCGCCCACCCGCAGATGAAGGCGGAGCATATTGCGAAGGCGGTGGCCCAGGAACGACCCGACGCGATTGCGCTGTCGTTTCTCTCGACCACCACGTACCCGGCAGTGAAGAGCATGGCCCGTCGGTTCAAAGCCAACGCGCCGAAGATACCGATCATCGTCGGCGGCGCCTTCGCCACCTTGAATGCGGACCGGATTTTGGGGGACTGTCCTGACATCGACTGCGTGGGGGTGGGTGAAGGCGAGGAGCTGCTGCCAGACTACTTGGATCACTTCGATGATCCTGGCTCCGTGGCAGGCCTGGTGTGGCGTCGCGACAGGAAGACGGTTGCGAACACCCCGCGTCCACTCCTTCGCGACCTGGACAAGTTTCCGTATCCCGACCGGACCAGTCTGCCGATTGACTACATCGAGTCCCTGCCTCTGGATGTTCCGGCGGTGCTCTCGCTGGACAAGTTTTGCACGGTGCAGACATCGCGCGGCTGTCCCTACTTGTGCATCTACTGCGATATCCCGGCGCTGGGCGAGGGCCGGTGGCGGAGCCGTGCGCCAGAGCACGTCCTGGGAGAACTGCAAGAACTGAATGATCTGGGCTACCGCTCGATCTACCTGACCAATGATCACTTCCTCATCAATCGCAAGCGCATTGATGCGATTTGCCGTGGCATCATCGAACGCAAACTGGAGTTTCACTGGGCTTGCGAAGGGCGGGTGGACTCAGTCGGCATCGAGCAACTGCCGGTCATGCGCCAGGCCGGCTGCAATTTCCTGGCGTTTGGCGTGGAGGCGGGCACGCGAAAAGTGCTGAACCGTCTCAACAAAAGACAAACCCACGCGCAGGTGGAGCACGCGGTCCGGGAAGCCAAGCGGCAGGGGATCGCCCAAGTCCACGGCTTCTTTGTCGTAGGCTCGCCCGATGAAACCAAAGAGGACATCCTGGAAAGCTTCCGCTTTGCGGCGCGGCTGGAGCTGGACACGTTTGGGTTCAATCGCTTGTGCGTTTACCGCGGAACGCCACTTTGGCAGGAGTATGTGGCGCGCGGGATCATTGACGACGAGCGGGACTGGCACAAGTGGTTCAAGTGCTCGGATATCGACCCTGCGACGCTGCCCAGCGCCGAAGTGAACCGGCTGCGGGCGAAAGGATTCGCTCTGCTTTTCCTGCACCGCATCCTCAAGCGTCCAATCCAGACCGGGAAACTCCTGCGCGCTTTTGGACGCCACATGAAGACCTCCGATCTGCTCAGGTTGTTGAGCGGCCCGTTCCGCCGTCGGACGTTGACCCGCAAACCCGAACTCCCGGCCCGGATGCTTGATGCCGGACTGGAGGAACCGGATCGTCGAACCACCTCCGCCACCGTCCGCCCGCAGGACCGCCCACGCCCTGACCAGGAAGACGCCGGCAACCATGCAGCGCGACGAACCGAAGCGCTGGCGTTGAGTGACTCTGCAGAAGGGAGCGCCTGAGTTATGAACGCTTTGCTCCTCTATCCGGAGTTTCCGGACACGTTCTGGAGCTTCAAGCATGCCTTGAAGTTCATCCGCAAGCGCGCCTCGTTGCCACCGCTGGGTCTGCTGACGGTGGCCGCGATGCTGCCGGAGCCTTGGGCGAAGCGCCTGGTGGATGTGAACGTGCGAAAGCTGCGCGCGAAAGACCTGGCTTGGGCCGACGTCGTGTTCGTCAGCGGGATGATCGCCCAGCGGGATTCGGCGCGGGAATTGATTGCACGTTGCCGGGCGGCGGACAAGACCATCGTGGCCGGCGGGCCGCTGTTCACGCTCGAGCACGGGCAGTTTCCCGAAGTTGACCATTTCGTGCTGAACGAGGCGGAGGAGACCCTGCCGGAATTCCTGCGCGACCTCGAACGCGGCAGCGCGCAGCGCGTGTATGCCTCGACGAACTTCCCCGACCTCCAGCGGACGCCGGCACCGATGTGGGAGTTGGCCGACCTGTCGCGCTACGCGAGCATGAGCCTTCAGTACTCGCGCGGCTGCCCGTTTGATTGCGAGTTCTGCAACATCACCTCCATGTTCGGACATCGGCCCCGCACCAAGACCGCGACCCGGGTGATCGCCGAACTAGACCGCCTCCATCGGCTCGGCTGGCGCGAGGCGGTCTTCTTTGTGGATGACAATTTCATCGGCAACAAGCGGGCGCTCAAGGAAGAGCTGCTGCCGGCGCTGATCCGGTGGCAGAAAGGGAAGCCGGGCACCCCCTTCTTCACCGAGGCGTCCATCAATCTCGCCGATGACGAGGAGCTGATGCGGTTGATGGTCGAGGCGGGATTCAACCAGGTGTTCGTCGGCATCGAGACGCCGGAGGAGGCGAGCCTGGTCGAGTGCAACAAGCGCCAAAACCAGGGCCGCGACCTGGTCGCCGACGTGAAACGCATCCAGCGCGCGGGCCTGGAGGTGCAGGGCGGGTTTATCGTGGGATTCGACCACGACACGCCCACCATCTTTCAGCGGCAGATCGAGTTCATTCAGAAAAGCGGGATCGTTACGGCGATGGTCGGCCTGCTGCAAGCCATGCCCGGCACGAAGCTCCACGAACGGCTGAACCGCCAGGGTCGTCTGCTCGGGCACACGACGGGAGACAACGTGGACGGGACCACCAACTTTGTTCCGCGGATGAACCGGGAGACGCTGCGCCAAGGCTACCTACGCCTCATGGACCACCTCTATTCGCCCGGGCCGTATTACGAAAGGATCCGCACTTTCCTGCGCGAATACCGGCCCCCGAGGATCTCCCGCCCGTTGAACTGGCAATCGCTGACCGCGTTTGGCCGCGCCAACCTCCACCTCGGCGTCCTGGGGCGCGAACGTTTCCATTACTGGCGCTTGCTGCTCTGGACGTTCCTCCGCCGCCCCTCCCACGTGTCGCTGGCGGTTACCCTGTCAATCTACGGCCACCACTTCCGCCGGATTGCCAAAGAGCTGAGGGCCTGAGCGCCCTTGAACGCACCGACGGTCACCGCGGGACGCCCGACGGTCGGCCGGGCCGATCACCCCCGGCGGCGCCGCCATCCCGAACCCGCCTTGCCTCCGTGACTTGGCCGCGCGGACGGCTGTCGCGGCGAACGGTGCTCTGGTAGATGCTGCGGGCCGGCTGGGCGCATCGGCCCCGGTTCCGCTGCGGCAGCGTAGTGGAAGCCCTCCGCTTTCTTGCGCACGATTCCGCGCCCGATGAACCGCTCCAGCGATCGCAGCGCGCTGTGGTCCTCCGGCGTGACGAAGCTGATGGCGTCGCCTACCGCGTGCGCCCGGCCGGTGCGCCCGATGCGATGCACGTAATCTTCCGGATGCATGGGGAAATCAAAATTCACCACGTGCGAAATGCCGTCCACGTCAATGCCCCGCGCCGCGATGTCGGTAGCCACCAGCACGCGCACGGCGCCGGACTTGAAATCCTTGAGCGCGCGCATGCGCTGGTTCTGCGAGCGGTTGGAATGCAGCGTTGCCGTCTGGATGCCGTGCTGCTCGAGATTGCGCGCGATGCGGTCGGCGCCGTGTTTCATCCGGGAGAAGACGAGCACCGTGTTCATGCCCGGATCGCGCAGCAGATGCACGAGCAGGGTGGGCTTGAGCTGCTTGGGCACTTCATAGACGAATTGCGTCACCGTCACCGCCGGGTTCGCGCGGCGGCCAATCTGGACGAGCTTGGGCGCGCGCTGGAACTCGTGTGTAAGCGCCTCGATTTCCTTCGAGAGCGTGGCGCAGAAGAGCAGGGTCTGGCGTTTCTGCGGCAGCGCCCGGACGATGCGCCGGATGTCCGGCAGAAATCCCATGTCCAGCATCCGGTCGGCTTCGTCCAGCACGAGGAACTGCAGCCCGGAGAAGTTGGCGCAGCCCCGGCTCATCAGGTCGAGCAGACGGCCGGGTGTGGCGACGATGATGTCCGCGCCGGCGCGCAACGCCTGGATTTGCGCGTGTTCGCCGACACCGCCGAACACTGTGGCCATCCGCACCGGCAGATGTTTCCCGTAACCGCGCATGTCTTCTTCGATCTGCGCGGCCAGTTCGCGTGTCGGCGCGAGCACCAGCACGCGGGTGGTTTGGCGTTGGCCGGCGGTCAAGGATCCGGCGAGCTTGGTCAGAATCGGCAGTGCGAAGGCCGCCGTCTTGCCCGTGCCGGTTTGGGCGATGCCGATCAAGTCATGTCCCGCCAAGCCCAGCGGGATGGCCGCCGACTGGATGGGAGTAGGCTCGGTGTAACCGGCTTCCTGAACGGCTTTGAGAACGCGGGCGTCGAGGCCCAGGGCGCGAAAGGGCATGGCGTTGAAAGGCTAGCTTGCCGCCGGCTGATTTAATGGCACGTCCACCGGCTGAACCGGCGAAGCCGCCGGCGCTGGGCGGATGGGGGCCTGTTTGGGGGCGTTCAACTCGCGGGGATCTTTTGCCCGCTTGTTGCGCGGCAGCGGGCTGAGCATCACGTTGAGGTCGCGGTCTCCCAGCATCTTGGGCGGGGAATCGGCCTGGCCGTAAGCCGCGGCTTCCTTCACAAATCGGTTGACCACGCCGAAGCCGACCTCCTTGTGTGCTTTCTGGCGGCCTTTGAATCGCAGTTTGACCCGCACCTTCATGTTGTCGCACAAGAACTCGATGGCATGGTTCAACTTGACGCCGAAATCGTGCGTATCAATCCCCGCGCTGAGTTGAATCTCCTTCATCTGGTTGCCGGGATTTCGCGGCTCTTTGTGGCTCTTGGCCTCCTCGTACATGAGTTTGCCGTAGTTCACGATCCGGCACACCGGCGGCGTGGCGGTGGGCGCAATCTCGACGAGATCCAGGCCCTTGCCTTGGGCCAAGCGGAGCGCCGCGCTCAAAGTCATCACGCCCAGTTGCTGCTTGGTTTCGTCCAGCACCCGGACTTCGCGGGCGCGAATCTTGCCGTTGCGGCGATGCTTGGGTTCGCGAGACTGAAAAAAACGGGAAGGGAATGGGCGGCTCATGACGCGCTCAGGGGAAGAAGGTGATCCAGGCGGTGGTTGAGATGCTGCTTGCCAGGAAGAAGCTGTTGGGCCAGTTCACCCGATTCCAGTGGGAGTCAAACATAGGAGTCTGTTGGGAGCAGAGAAGCTGCCGGCAGCGGACTTCCAGGAAATCCGCCGCCAACACCAGTCGCCTGCCATGCGGTCAGTAGCGGTTGGGACGGCGTTCCCCGCCGTAACCGCCGCCACGGGAACCCCCGCCGCCGCCGCCGCTTCGGGCTTCGCGCGGACGGGCTTCGTTGACGGTCAGGGCGCGGCCCTTCCAATCCTTGCCGTTGAGCGCCGCAATGGCCGCGTCGGCGGCTTCCTTGGTTTCCATGGTGACAAAGGCGAAGCCGCGGGCTTTGCCGGTCTCCCGGTCTTTCATGAGGTTGACCTCCGTGACCGGGCCGTGTGGGGCGAAAAGATCTTTCAGATCATTTTCGAGGGTGTCGAAGGACAGGTTTCCGACGAATAACTTTGTATTCATTGATGATTTGTTTGCCTAGGCGAATTGCTCCTTTCAGGCTGTTCCCGACCATCGGGTTTCAAATCATCATTGAAACAAGTTCAAATGAGGATCTACCAGGGGTTGAAATGACAAGTGTCTAGATCGGCACGATCCTACGCGCCCCCCGCCTAAAAGCAAAAACTATTTTCAGAAATCGCGCGGGCGGGTTCAAGCCTCGCAACGGCGGTTTGGTGGCCGCAACCCAGAGGCCGTTTGTTTGTGTGAACCCACTGCCGCTTCGGGAATCGTGATGCAACTCAAGCTTGGTGTTCCTGGTGTCTGCGTGGTTGGTTTTCGTGGGTCGTTCGCGGGCTTTACTTTGCGGTCTGCCGGAGACAAAGTTCGACACGCCGGACGAAATCAACGGCAATGAATCAACAATCAGCGAGAAAGGAAAAACAACTATGACCAAACGAATCGTGCTCGGAATCCTCGCGGTGTTTGTCGCGTGGCAGGTGCTGGACTTCGTGCTCCACGGCCTGGTGCTGATGTCCACGTATCAAGCGACCGCGTCACTGTGGCGGTTGCCGGAGGAAATGAAGATGGGTTTGATGCGGGTGGTGGGTCTGGTGGGAGCGGTCTGTTTCGTGTGTCTTTATGCCTGGCTGGTGCGGCCCAAGTCGTGGGCGGCGGGCCTGTCCTACGGGCTGATCTTCGGTCTGGGCACGGGTTTCTCGATGGGCTACGGCACGTATTGCGTCATGCCCATCCCGCAGTCGCTGGCAGTGGGATGGTTTGCCGGTTGGGTTGTGGAAACCGCCGTCGCCGGCCTGCTGGTCGGCTGGATTGTGAAGGAGCCGGGCGCAATACCGCAGCCCGCCGAAGCCCTCAAGTAGTGAAGAGCCTAACGCCCGGCGAGATTCCTGTAATGCACTGACGCCGCAATTTAGAAGCAGAGCAGTCGGCACTGTTGCAGGCGACGCGCTCGCCGCCCTTTGGCAGACCTCCGCAAGGTCTTCACGTTGCGGCCCGGTGTTTCAGCCCGGCGGCTTTACAAACCGCCGCCCGCGTGTTTGGATAAGCCCGCGCTGGCCGGAGACAAACAGAATCCGGCGGCGACCGCCCGAACGACGCCGTGCCGGGTCTGGCGGTTTTATGGCGGTTCAACGTTGGAGAACGAATATGAAAGGCAACGAGAAGTTAATCAAAGTGCTCAATCAACTTTTGGCGGATGAACTGTCCGCCATCAGCCAGTACATGGTCCACTCCGAGATGTGCGACAATTGGGGTTACGAGAAGCTGCACAAGGCCATCGAGGGCCAGGCCAAGGACGAGATGCACCACGCCGAGTGGCTCATCAAACGCATCATCTTTCTGGAGGGCGCGCCGGTGGTGCAGAAGCTCAATCCCATCAAGATCGGGAAGTCGGTTTTGGAAATGGTGACCAACGACCAGGACGCCGAGCTGGGCGCCGTGCGCGCCTACAACGCGGGCATTGCCCTGGCGCGCGAGGTTGCCGACGAGGCCACCGCCGATCTGTTGACCCAAATACTCAAGATGGAAGAGGGCCACGTGGACTGGGCGGAGGCGCAGCGCGACCAGATCGAGCAGATGGGCCTGCAAAATTACCTGGCCAACCAGACGGCGGGCGCCGCAAGTTAAGCCAAGAGTCGGAACGGCTGCGGGCAACGCGTTCGCCGCCTTTTGGCCGCCCTTCCGCGGCGCCTTCACGCTGTGGCGCAGCGCTTCAGCCCGGGACGGCGCGCCTTGTGATTTCTAAAAAAAGGGGGCAGTGACCTGTTCGAGGCTGGAGCCAGGCCGCTTTCCCAGTCAGCCATCGCGCGGCGCCGTCCACAGGAGCAGCCCCAGCAGCAGCCGCTGTGTCGCTCCCTCGGACAAGGGGTTGCGCGACC
>Ga0315287_10007104_pt1 | contig 11210 bp, 7 predicted proteins | sample YL17G11_0_MG_FD_205037 | JGI IMG/M metagenome (GOLD analysis project Ga0315287, IMG submission 205037) | Sediment microbial communities from Yellowstone Lake, YNP, Wyoming, USA - YL17G11_0 | ecosystem: Environmental > Aquatic > Freshwater > Lake > Sediment | place: USA: Wyoming | collected...
ATGGCCGTACGCAAATGCGCGTCCGAGACCTTGCCGTCCACCAGCCGCATTTGGTGCGACACCACGAGGTCCTTCGGCGTCAAGCTCATGGAGCTCTTGCCGAACGGGAGCCTAAGCCCCCAGCGCCGTGATGGCGTCTGCGCGCGAGTCCGCAAGCTCGAAGACGAGCGAGAGCTTCGTGACGACGAAGACATTCTGAATCCTCTTGTCGACGTTGGCGAGGAGGATGCGTCCGCCCCGCTTCTGGTAGTTGGTGTGTGCGCCCACCAGCTGGCCGATGGCCATACTATTCAGGTGCGACACCTTCCCGAGATCGAGCACGAGCTTCTTGTTGTCGGCCGCCTGCAATTCCTTCAGGGCACGTTCGAGTTCGTCGGTTTCCTTGCCGCCGTAGAAATTCCCCTCCGGCGCCAAGACCACGATGTCGCCGTGCTTTTCGACATGCAATCCCATCGAGCATGCTCCCTTCGTCGCACCAGGCTCGCCCTAGCGCGAGCCCGCGGCTCCATCGAGCAGCTTCAGGCTCTCTTGCGCGGACTTGTTGGTCGGATCCAGCTTCAGTGCTTGCTGCAGGGCTTGGCGCGCTTCCGTCAACTTCTGGGCGTTCAAGTACGCCTGCCCCAGGGTGGTCCACGCCTCCGCGTCATCCGGCTTCGCCTGGGTCACGTCCTTCAGCAAACCGATGGCCTCAGGGTACTTGTCCTGGAGCAATTTGATAAGCCCCTTGCCCTTCTTGGCCTCCAGGCTGGCAGGCTCCAGGGCCAGGGCCTTATCGAAGGCCGCCTCAGCTTCGGGTAGCTGGTTGGCGGCCGTCAGGGCCTGGCCGTAAGCCACCCAAATGGCGGCGGCGTTCGGCGCGGCCTCGGTGGCGCGCCGGTAGGCCTCGATCGCCTCCTTCTGCTTCCCCATCTGCGACAGAACCGACGCCTGCTGCATCCAGCCCAGCGGGCTCTTCGGGTCCATTTCGGTCTTCTTCTGGAAATTCTCCAGAGCTCCCGGGAGGTCCTTCTTGCCGAGTGCGACAAGCCCGCGGACGTAGAAAACATCCGAGTTCTTGTCGTCCTTTTCGCTTGCCTTGTCCAGGAACGGCGCCGCCTCGTCGTAGCGCTTGGCCTTCACCAGCGCCCGCGCCAGAACTACCAGGTCGCCGGCCGAGGCTTCCATGGCCACGTCGACATCATTATAGAGGGGTAGCGACTTGTCGACCAGGTCAGCCGCGGCATAGGCACGGGCCAGCGCCAGCTTGACCTCGACGGTGTCGTTTTCCTTCTGTGCCGCTTCCAAATGTGCGATGGCTTCCGGCGCCTTGTTCAGACGCGTCAGCGCCGTCCCCAGGTCGAGCCGCACCTGATACGTCGGCTTGATGGCCACGACCTTGGCGAGAATTTCGGCCGCTTGCGCCGCCCGGCGCGGGTCGAGCAAGTACAGATGGCCGATCGCCGCCTGGGCGGGCATGAACGCGGAATCCGCTGCCGCCGCCTTCTGGTACAGCCTGAGAGCGTCATTGAACTGGCGCTGATTCTCAGCCGCGCGGCCCATACGAAACGTCAAGAGTGGGCTCGAGCCCACCTTCGCTTCCGCCTGTTGCAGCGCGATGGTCGCCTGTCCCCACTGGCCGGTGGATTCGAGCATGTTGCACAGGTTCATCGTGTGTTCGATGGTGTTCGGCGCTTGGGCGCGCGCCTTGATGAAACTCGTCTGCGCACCATCCGCGTCGTTCTCCGCCAGCGCCACGAGCCCCATGCCGGTGTCGAACAGGTCGCGGCGCTCCCCCCGGCCCTTCAAGTTCTTGCCTTTTTCGAAGACCTTGAACGCCTCTTGCGGCTTGTTCTGCGCCACCAGCACGCGGCCGTACGCGTAGTTCGCCATCCAGGAACCCTTGTCCGCGGCCAGCGCGGCGTTGGCGGCCGCTGCGGCACCCGCGAGGTCGTCGCTCGCAAACGCGACCAGCGACAAACCCGCCTGGGCTTCGGCTTCAGCCCCACCCAAGTCCTTGGCCTTCTGGTACATCTCGCGCGCAATCTTGAGATCACCCCGGCGCCAGGCCACTTCGCCCAGCAGCAGGTGCGTCTCGGTGACCGCGGGATCGAGGGCCAGCGCCTTCCGGGCTTCCTTGTCGGCCAGTGCCAGGCTGTCCAAACCCAAAGCCTCGCGCGCCGGGAACAGCAGGCGTTTGACTTCGGCCGAGGGTTCCTTGCCGGCCTGCGCCGAACCCGCGACGAGCCCGACGCACAGAGCACCCAGGAGAGCCGCGCGGACGCGGCTCGAGGTGGATTTCAGCACCTGTACACTCCAAGCGGTTGAAGACCCGAGCCCCGTGCAACCCAGAACGAGGCGAGGGGGACGCCCCTCGCCCTATATGTACCCTTGGCGACGCGCTCCGATTCCGCGGGACCCAGGCCGGGCGGACTGCCACCGGGCGTGGTAGGAAACAAAGCCCGGTGAATATAGGGGCCTGGGGGGCGCGGATGCAAGCGGGCCCGCGCCCCGTGCGGGTTTGCGGCGTGTGGCCTCAAGTCGTTGATTCTAAGCGGCTTCGGCCTCAGGACACGAGAATTGCGCCGGCGGCGATTCAGCGCCGCGCCGCGCCCGCCGGCCGCACGGCCTGCCACAGCCGGGGCAGCGAGGCGTCGAAACGATACGACACATCCATGTGGCCGTCGTCGAACTCCTGGTAGACGTGCGGCACGCCCAAGGCTCCGAGCCGCGCATGCATTTGCCGCGCGCCCCACTGCAGATGAAACTCGTCGCGGCGGCCGCAATCGATGAACAGCAAGCGCAAGCGGTGCAGCGCGCGCCGGTGCCGGGCCACCAACCGCAACGGATCAAACGCCAGCCAGCGGCGCCACACCGCCGGGTCCACCGCACCGGTCCGCAGGTCGAACGGCGGATCGAAGCGCAGCGGGCGCCGCTGCGGGTTGGGCGCGTAGCATGCCGCCATCGCGAACATGTTGATGGCACCGATCATCTCCCCGGTCTTGCGCGGCGCGGCTTCGAACGCCCGCCGGAATCCCACCAGACCACCGTGGCGCTCGCATTGCGCCAGGAGCTTCGGAAAATCCGGGAAGTAGCAGTACTCGAACCCCATGTCGCCGCTGTGACACGCCACCGCGCCGAAGAGGTCGGGGCGGTGCATGCCGTGCCGGAAGGCGCCGAATCCACCGCTCGACTTGCCGAACACGCCACGATGCCGCGACGCCGCCAGCGTCCGGAAGTTGGTGTCGACGAACGGGACGATCTCCTCGCACAAGTATTGCGAGTAGTTGCCCACGGCGCTCGAGTCCACATACTGGCTGCCGCCGTAGCGCGTGAAACAGTCCGGGAACACGACGATCATGGGCCCGATGCGCCGTTCGGCGTACAGCCGGTTCAGCCGTTGCTCGATCGATTCGCCCCAGCCGGTGACGTTCAACAACTGCGCGCCGCGGCCGGTAAAACCCGCGAGCGCGTAGAGCACCGGATAGCGTTGCGGCGAATCGTCGTAGCCCGGCGGCAAGTACACCGGCAAAACGCGGTTCGCGGGGTCGCCGAGCGGATTGCCACGCAAGCACCGGCTGTGCAGCTCCGCTCGGACCACTCGGCCTTGGCTGTCGGTGTCGCGGCCCATCGGACTCTCCTTGTTTCACAGGACAAAGTGCGGCGGCTTGGCGCGCTGCGTCAACGCGGCGGCGCCGCGGCGATGCGCCCGTCGAACACGATGCGACCGTCCTTGATCACCAACAACGGATGGCGCAACACCCCGATGTCCGCCAGCGGATCGCCGTCGACGATCACCAGGTCGGCGAGCTTGCCGGCCGCGACCGTGCCCAAGTCCGCGTCACGGCCCAGCAACTCCGCCGCGTTGCGCGTCGCGGCCACGATCGCATCCATCGGCTTCATGCCGTCCTGCACCATGAGTACGAACTCCTCGGCGTTCTGGCCGTGCGGGCTGACGCCGGAATCGGTGCCGAACGCAATCTTCACACCGGCGGCGTATGCGGCCTTGAAACTGCCGTGCATGCGCGGCGCGACGATGCGCGCCTTGGCCGCCGCCCATTCGGGTAACTGGCCCTTCTCGGCGCGCCCCATCACGGTCGCACCGGCCAAGAGCGTCGGGACCAGGAACGTGCCGTGTTGTTTCATCATCCGGATGGCCTCGTCGTCCAGCATCGAGCCGTGTTCGATGCTCGCAACGCCGGCGCGAACTGCCGCCTTGATGCCCTCGGTGCCGTGGGCGTGGGCCGCCACCTTGCGCCCGGCGCGCGCCGCCTCCTCGACGATCGCGCGCAGTTCTTCTTCGGAGAGCTGCTGCACCCCCACCGCATCGCCCTCCGACAACACGCCGCCGGTAGCGCACACTTTGATGACGTCGGCGCCGTACTTCACGGCGTAGCGCACCGCGGCGCGCGCCTGATCCGTGCCGGTGATGATGCCGTCGCGCCAGTCCGGCTCGTGATCGAAGATGCCGGGACGGAAACCGTTTTCATCGGCGTGGCCGCCGGTGATGCCCAGCGAGTGGGTGGCCACGAGCATGCGCGGCCCGGCGACGAAGCCTTGGTTGATGGCATTGCGCAACCCGACATCGACGAAGTCGGAGGCGCCGACATTGCGGACCGTGGTGAACCCGGCTTCGAGTGTGCGGCGCGCGTACGCGGTGGCGATTGCCGCCGCCTCGGCCGGCAACTGGCGCACGCCGCGGTTCGTCCAGTCACCCACCATCTCACCGCCCAAGTGCACGTGGCAGTCGATGAATCCCGGCAGCACGGTCTTGCCGCCCAGGTCCAAGACCGTCGCGTCCGCCGGGGCGTCCACCTTGGAATCGATGCGCACGAAGCGTCCATCCTGAACCAGGATCTCGACGTTGTGGCGCGGCGCCGCCCCGGTGCCGTCGAGGAGCGTTCCGGCGCGCACCACGACGCTCGTCACCGCCGCAGCGTCCAGCGCCGGGACCAGTGTCCACAGCGTGCACGCAACCATGGCGAACCGCACGAAACGAATGTGCATCGAAGCCTCCTGGGACACGAGAAGCCGCCATGCTACGACGCGGCCACGGGCCGCGCAACCGCGCCCGCGTTGACCCCGCACTGCGGCCCCTCTATACTCGCGGCCGAATCATCCGCCTGCGAGGAGTCTGCTTGAGCACCGATCTTCTATCCCGGATTCTCCGTGGGCCGCTCGTGGCCGACGGCGCCATGGGTTCGATGATCGCGCGCGCGTTGCCGCGCGAGACCCCGGGTGCGCTGGCACGCACCCTGCTCGAAATCAACGTCACGAATCCCGAGATCGTGCACCAGATCCACTTGCAATACATCGCCGCCGGTGCCGACATCATCGAGACCAACACCTTCGGCTCGAGCCACACGCGCCTCGAGCGTTTGGGCCTCGGCGACGCCGCGCCACGCATCCTCTCCGAAGCCGTGAAGATCGCCCGCGAAGCCCGCGACGCGAGCGGCAGCCCGGTGGCGATCGCGGGCTCGATCAGTCCACTGGACGCGGATTGGATGCTGGAAGCGAATCCCAACGCCGCGGCCCAGAGCCGGGAATTCGCCACCCAGGCCGAGGCGATGCTGGACCGCGGCGCCGATTTGTTGATCCTGGAGACTTTCTCGCGCTTGCAGGAGTTGCTGCTGGCGCTGCGCGCCGTGCGCCAGGTGAGCCGCACGGTGCCGGTCGTGGCGCAAATGTCGTTCGACGAACGCGGCAGGCTCGCCTCCGGTGAATCCGCCGATGTGGCCGCGCGCATCGTCAGCGAAACCGGCGACGTGCAAATCGTCGGCGTGAACTGCAGCTTGGGGCCGCAGGCCAGCCTGGCCGTGCTCGAAACGCTGGCGCGCGGCACCAAGCTGCCGTTGTCGATCATGCCGAACGCCGGATTCGCGCAACGTGTCGGCGGACGCGTGTTGTATCCCGACATGTCGGCGGCCTACTACACCAACTTCGCGCGCGATGCGCGCGATCTGGGCGCGCGCCTCGTCGGGGGTTGCTGCGGAACGACGCCGCAGCAGATCGCCGCCCTGGGCGCCGCACTGCGCACCGAGGAACTCGCCGGCGCGCCGGCCCGCGTCCGCGTGCGGGCGCGCGAACGCGCCGACCTGGTGGACGAGGACAGCCCGGGACTCCCGAGCGCGCAGCCGTCAGGGCTCATGCAGCGGTTGGCCGCCGGGCAGTTCGTGCGCAGCTTGCAAATCGATCCACAACGCGGGCCCTTTGACGGTGCCAACCGGCAGGTGGTGGCAGCGGCGCGCGAGCGCGGCTTGGTGCACCTCATCGACGTCAACAGTTCGGGGGCCAGTTCGCGCCAGGATTCGCTGCATGTCGCGGCCGGCATCGAGGCGATGGGCATCGAGACCCTGGCGCACATCACGCCGCGGGATTCGAGTGTGTCCGGCGTGTTGTCCCAGGTGCTGGGCGCCTACGATTGGGGCGGCGTGCGCAATGTCCTGGTCATCGCCGGCGACCCGCCCGGGGGCGATTTGTACGCCGAGGCCAAGGGTGTCTACCAAGTCGACTCCATCGGTCTGGTGCGCGCACTGCATGCGTTGCGCGCCGGCCAACAGGTGAACGACAAGATCACCATGCCGCCGTTTCCACTCAGCATCGGCGTGGCACTGAACCAGAACGCGCCGGATCTGGAAGAGGAACTGGCCCGGCTCGACGCCAAGATCGCCGCCGGCGCCGACTACGCCATGACCCAACCGTTTTTCACGCACGAAGAATGGGAGCGCTTCCGGGACCAGATCGCCGGCCGTTGCACCATTCCCGTTCTGCTCGGCGTGTGGCCGCTCGTGAGCTACCGGCAGGCCTGCCGCGTCAACGAGAACGTCGCCGGAGTCGTGGTCCCCGAAGTCGTGCTGCGCCAACTCGAAGCCGCCGGCCCGCGCGAGCGCGAGCTGGGCTTCGAACTGGCGGCCGCGCTTCTGGCACAACTCGAGCGCGAAGGCACGGCGGGCGGCGCCTACGTGGTGGCGCCGTTCAAGCAGCCCGCTCAGGCGCTGGACATTTTCGCCCGCGCCGGCGCGCCAACGGCCTAACTCCGGACAATGGCCTTCGCGCCGGCCGCCTCACCCGGCGCGTCAATTGCGTTGGCGCGAAACGAGGACTATCTTATGGGTTGGCCTGGCTTCTGGGCCGGCCTGGTATTTCGGCCGCGGAATCGATTCTCGCCGCCACGACAGCGGATCCCAAATGTCCTTTGGAGGCCCCATGATGAGCACCTGGAGATCGCGCTCCTGGGCCCAGTGGCGTGCGCTCGCGCTCACCGCCATGCTGGGCGGTCTCGTGAGCTGCAATCAGCCCCAAGCGCCCGCCCCGGCGGAACCGGGCGGCAGCTTCGCAGGCTCGTACCACCCGAGCGCCGGCACGATGGAATTCGCCCTCGATCCATCGGGACCTGCGGGCGATGGACTGCGCCTCGAAGCGGTCGAACTGCACTACGACTTGGAAAACCACGCCGTGTCGGCGCGGGTCCGCCTGCGCAATGCTGGTGCCCTGCCCGTGCCGGGGCCCGACGGCATTCTGGTGCTGGACTTCGCGCCGCAGGACGTGCGGCCGCTGAACACGCTGTCACCGTGCGACGGCCTGTTGCCCTGCCCGCCTTTCGTCTTCGATCACCGCGGCAGCTACGGCGAAGACGGCGTGCTCGCGCCCGGCGAATCGTCCGAGCCCCGCGAGTGGAGACTGCAGAACCCGAGCGGTGAGAGCTTCGCATTCCGCGCCCGCCCCGTCACCAGCTTCACCGGCGGCAATGGCGTCATTGCCGGCGCCGTGTTCGCGGATGAGAACGGCGACGGCCGGCGCGATCCGTTCGAGGCCGGCATTGCCGGCGCCACCATTCAACTCTTGCACGGCGAGACGGCGGCGCAAACTCAGAGTGACGCGAGCGGTGCGTATCGCTTCACGGTCCTTGAAGAAGGCCTGTATCAGGTGATGCGAACCGCCGATCCGGGCTGCCAACCCACCACCGCTTCGCAGCGGCAAATCTGGATCGTGCGGCGCCCGGACGGCACCTTGTCCGGTTTCGACCACGCCGACTTCGGCTGCCGCGCCGACACCACACTGCCGGCGGACAGTTTGATCGTGCAAGGCGTCGTGTATCTCGATAGCAACCGCAACGGCCGGCGCGATCCTGGTGAGGCCGGCGTTCCGAACGTCAGGGTGAGCGCGGGTTCGGCATGTGCCGCGCCATGCGGCGGAGCGTCCGACACCATGACCGACGAGCAAGGCCGGTACCGGTTCCTGAATCCGTCCGGATGCTGCCGGCTCGAGTTCGTAGGGCACGACCCGGTCTTCGGGCACGTCGACACGACGCCCAATCCGGTGCAGTTCCGCTCCCCGCAACCCGGCGACCCGACGGTGCCACCCGGGCTGCCGCCCGGGCCGCCCGCCGGCCCGATCGTCCGCGTGGATTTCGGAGTCGCACCGCAGGACCCGAATCAGTCTGTGCACATCACCGGCGTGGTGTTCGAGGACCTGGATCGCGACGGCCAGCGTGGTTCTGCGGAGCCCGGCATCGCGGGCGTGCTGATCATCGGCTCCACCCCCACCTGCCCGACCTTTGCGCCGATCGAGGCGCGGACCGACGAGCAAGGCCGCTACGCGATGGAACTGCCGCAGTGCGGACCGCCCTACATCGTGCAGCGCGAACCGCTGAACGGTTTCATCGACACGACCCCGAATCCGGTGGTGTTGTTCGGACCGGTGCCCGGGCCATGGCCGCCGATGCCGCCAGTCCAGGTCTTTGACGCTTCGTTCGGTGTGGCGCGCTCGGAGGAGCCGCCGGCGCCGTTCATCGAAGGAGTGGTGTTCGACGACCGGAACCGCAACGGCATTCAGGATGCGGATGAGCCCGGCGTCGCCGACGTCGGCGTGACCGCGAGCTCACTATTGTGCCTGCCGGCGCCGCCCGGCGGCACGCAGACCCGTACCGGCCCCGATGGCCGCTACCGGCTGAACAGCGCCGACATCGTCTGCCCGATGCCGTGGACCGTCCAGCGCGACCCGGTGGATGGATTCTGCGACACGACGCCGAACCCGGTCGTGGTCGTGGGGCCGCAGGGCGGCGCGACGCTGCAGGTCGATTTCGGGATCGCCGCGTGTGATTCGACGCCCCCGGTTAGCGGTTTTACGATCACCGGCACGGTGTTCCTGGACGCGAACCACAACGGGGTGCGCGACCGCGGCGAGCCCGGAGTGCCGGGCGCCAAGTTGCTGTTGCTGTCGAACTGCAACGCGCTCTGGACAGCACAGACCAACGCCACGGGCGACTATCGCTTCACGGCCGATCAGACGAGTTGCCCGATCCAATTCGTGCAGCTCACAGAGCCCGCTTTCGCAGCGTACACGACGCCCAACCCGGCGCCGGTACTGCCGCCCCCGAGCGGCGAAGCGGTGCGGATCGACTTCGGCGTCATGCGCCGGATCGTCCGATAGCGCAACGCGGCAACGCGCCCGGCGACGGTGGCATCGCCACCGTCGCCGTTCTATGTGGACCGGGTCCCGGTGACCCTCCCTGTCCTGACATCCAGGGCGCGAAATTCTCCCTCTCCCCCGGGGTGCGATTCGATCTATGATGCGGCTCGCATCGCGCTCAAGGAGTTACCGTGGTCGAGGCAGTGACCGTCGCGCCCCTCGTGCGGCCGCTGCCGGTGAACGGGAAGGGATTGGTGCGCATTGCACGAGTTGCAAGCGGTGCTTTTCGACATGGACGGCGTCCTGCTGGAAAGCTACGAAGCGTGGTTTCAGGTCGTGAATGCCGCGACGCGGCATTTCAGCAAGCCCGACGTTTCGCCTGACCGCTTCAAGGCCGGCTGGGGCCAAGGCGTCGACGCGGATCTGCGCGACTTCTTCCCCGGTTGCACGCAGGCGCAGATCGAGCGGTACTACGAAGATCACTTGCTGGACCACGGCGACCAGGTGCGCGCCGACGTCCAAGCACGCGATGTCCTTTGTGCCTTGCGCGATGCTGAAGTGCCGCGCGGCGTGATCACCAACACGCCGACGTTTCTCGCCCGTGACATGCTGGCCTGGACCGGGCTCATCGGTCTCGTCGAGGTCACCATCGGCGCCGGCGACGGCCAGCGTGCGAAGCCGGAGCCCGACATGGTCTTGCACGCCTGCGAGGTGCTGCAGGTCCCGCCGCAGGCGGTGCTCGTGGTGGGTGATTCGGCGTTCGACGAAAAGGCCGCCAAGGCCGCCGGCGCCCATTTCGCCGGGCTGCGCATGTCCGGCAAGAACTCCATCCAGACCCTCACCGACGTGCTACGCTACTTCGAGCCCCAGAGGTCCTGAAGCCGGAGATCGACACGAGTCCCCATGCGCCTGAAGTGGAAGTTACGGCTCTACTACGGCGCGCTCCTGATCGCGCTGCTCGCAGTCGTGGGCGCCGTCACGACGGCGCTCGTGCTGCAAGAGTTCGAGCGCGAGCGGGAGCGCTCCGAGAGCGAAGCCGTCGCGGTGGCGCGGCGGCTCGTCGACGAGCGCCTCGCCGTGATCGACTCCGCAGTGGCGCACGCGGCCCGCGACCCGGAATTACAGCGCATGGCGCGTCGCGATCTCGCCGAATCGCGCGATGCGACGCTGCTCGACTGGCTGCCCCACGCGTCCCGTTTGGCACAGCAGCACAATCTGCCGTTGTTCAAGATTCTGGACGGCGAAGGCCGCGTGCTCTCGAACGCGCACTGGCCCGCGGTGTACAACGTCACCGATTCGCCCGGCCTGGTGCTGGCACTCGAAGCGACGCGCGGCGCCCGGCTGGTGCGCGAGCGGCAGGCGAGCGGTGAATTCGCGGCCATCGAGTCGCCGGGGTGGTTCGGCGGCGCGCAGCGTTTCGTCGTCATCGGCGGTATCCGCGCCGACTCGGCGTTCGTGGCCGACCTGTCGGCGCGCGCCAATATTCCGGTGACCCTCGAACTGCACGACGGCCCGCGGGCACCGGCCGCCACTCCCGCGCCCGCCGACACGTTGCCGGCGTCCGCGCTGCATCACGCCGCGGATGTCTTGCACGCCGTGGTACGGGGCGTGCGCGCGTCACGCATCGAGTGGGTGCCGATCCCAACGTCACCCTCCGAGGATGCGGGCGGCGTCGCGCTGACCCTGGAGCGCCGCGGTCTGCTGGCTTTGCAGCGGCGACTGGTGCAGATCTTCGGCGCCGCGGTGCTGCTCGGCGCGCTCTTGGCGTGGATGCTCGGTTGGTGGATCTCGAGCCGCGTGACCCGGCCGCTGGAGGAACTGGC
>Ga0315287_10007105_pt1 | contig 11210 bp, 7 predicted proteins | sample YL17G11_0_MG_FD_205037 | JGI IMG/M metagenome (GOLD analysis project Ga0315287, IMG submission 205037) | Sediment microbial communities from Yellowstone Lake, YNP, Wyoming, USA - YL17G11_0 | ecosystem: Environmental > Aquatic > Freshwater > Lake > Sediment | place: USA: Wyoming | collected...
TGGGCAACAACGCTGTTGTTGTCTCTCTGGTTGGATCCGGTGCGCCGGCCCCGGGAAAACAGGTAGCAATTCAGATCGCCGCATTGGAGGTGCAGCTCGACGCTGTGTCGGGACGATTCTCCATTACGGCCATGCCCTCGCGGCGAGCGTTCCTCAAAGATGGGCGGCTGAGTGCCGACGGCGGCACCGCCAAGGTGGTGATGGTCAAGGACAAGACCTTCGGCCATGGCCAGGCGATCGAGGTGACGTATCCCAACGGCAACCGGGATTCCATTACGCTTTTCCCGAACCTGCCTTTCGCCCTCGTTCGCTCCAGCCTGCACAATAGCGGGACAGAGGCGACCGTCTCACGCAAGGTCCAGACGCTTCGCACGGCGGTGGCTCTGGGCAGGCCTCCGGCGGAGTTGAAGACACTCGGCACCGGCGGTTTGCTCGCTCCGGACAAGAATCCAGGCAGCTATGTCTGGCTCGCTGTGGCAGAGCCGCAAAGCCGAAACGGCGTTGTGTTCGGCTGGCTCACAGGCGATCGAGGCAGCGGCGCGGTCTTCAGCAAGGTGGATGGCGATGCGGTAAGCGTGGAGGCGCAGATTGACTACGGGCGACTGCGTATTGCGCCGGGCCGATCCGAAGACCTTGAGACGCTGGCAGTGGGTTACTTCGACGATGCGCGGCTCGGCCTTGAGGCATGGGCGGACGCAGTGGCGAAGGTCTATGAGATACGCCTCCCTCAACAGCCGGTGGGGTATTGTACGTGGTATTCACAGCCCTACGGCGGCGCCTCAGACGAGATGCATCTTGCCGAACAGTCGGCCTTTGCAGCTAAGCACCTCTCGCCGTTTGGGTTCTCGGTGATCCAGATCGACGACAAATGGCAGGAGGGAGTGTCCACCAACGGGCCGAAGCGCAATTTTACCACGCACAATCCGAACGGCCCGTATCCGAGCGGCATGAAGGCCGCAGCGGACAACATCAAGTCGCTCGGTCTGGTACCGGGTATCTGGTTCATGCCGTTCGCCGGCACCTACTACGATCCGTTCTTCAAGGACCATCAAGACTGGTTTGTGAAACGCGAGGACGGCAAGCCTTACGAGACCTCGTGGGGCGGCACGTGCCTTGACATGACACATCCCGGCGCCCGCGAACACCTCCGCAGTGTGGTCCGCCGCATCGCGGATGAGTGGGGCTATCAATATTTCAAGATGGACGGACTCTCGACCGGAGTCGGGGTCAAGCCGCAATACGTGAACACCGGCTATAAGGACGATGGCCTTGGCGACGCCGTGTTGAGCAATCCCGACAAATCTAACATCGAGGCGTACCGCGATGGTCTCCGGCTCGTGCGCGAGACTGTGGGCCGGAAGATCTTCGTCCTCGGCTGCTGCGCGCCGCAGAACATGCGGTCCTACGGCGGCGCCTTTGGTCTCGTGGATGCCATGCGGATCGGCCCGGACAACAAGGCGGACTGGAAGTCGCTGATGCGCGGTCCGATCTACGGTTCGCGTCACTACTTCCTGCATGGTCGCGTCTGGTATAACGACCCTGATCCGGTTTATGTTCGCGACAAGGTCCCGCTGAATCACGCGCAGCTCATCTGCTCGTGGGTGACGCTGAGCGGACAGTTGAACCTCAGCAGCGAATGGTTGGCCGGCCTGGCGCAGGAGCGGGTTGACATCCTCAAACGCACCATGCCCGCCCACGGCCTGCTGCCTCGCCCGGCGGACCTCTTCGAGCACGAGCTGCCGAGTCTCTGGCTGCTGACCGACACCCGGCGAGCTCCTCGCCGCGATGTCGTCGGGATATTCAACTGGGAGGGCAAGGAACAGGCTTTCGACTATCAGATGGACCGTCTCGGCCTGGATGCCAAGACGGAATACGTGGCGTTTGATTACTGGCTGAACACCCTCGTGCCGTCTTTGAAAGGAAGGCTGCAAATTGGCGTGCCCGCGGAATCCTGCCGCATACTCGCAGTACGCCCGGCTGCCGGCCACCCCCAACTGCTCAGCACATCGCGCCATATCACGCAGGGCATCGTGGACGTGATCGAGGAGCGTTGGGACCGGGCTTCCCGCACCCTTGCTGGGCGAAGCAAGGTGGTCGGCGGCGACTCCTATGAGCTACGCATCGTGAGCCCGGCCGGCGATCCCGTGTGGGCCGCTACAGTAGTCGAGGTTTCGTCTGACGACAGGAGTGCCGGTGTCAATGCCACGCTCTCGCAGGACGACAGACTGGTTCGTGCGAAGATCGACTCCCCGACCACACGCGAGGTGTCATGGACCGTCAGGTTCAAATAGGGACGGCGACCTTCTGCATCACGTGCGGATTCCCGTTCTGGTCGTCCCTTCCTGTACGCCTGAACCTGCCCAGCAGGAGGGCAAAGGCCAAGTGGGGTAGTGCCTTTTTCATCGGTTGTGCTTTGCTCTCCGGTACCAGGTGTTCCCCCAGGGACGATGCTTGCCCGCGAGTTGGCAGGGTCGTTGAGATCGATTCCCGAGTGCAGATTGGCAAGCACAATCGGATTAAGGAACTGTGTTAAAATGCTTGACAACTACCGCTTGCCGCGACCAGGATGGACGAGTTGGCGACAGGCCCCGGTTTGCGGTCCGAGGCTGACGACCCAATCCGAACGAGAACGGCTGCATGTGACCATGAAGTGGTTTCGTGCCTTGTATGGGTAGTATGAGCGAACTGTTGAGAGGCCCTTTTTTGGAAAGGATCGGACATGTCTAAGGCAATGGTCAGAACTATGGTTGTTGGATGCATCTTGTTGTCCACGTTGCTGTGGGCTGCAGACTCAGGACTCAATAGGCCACAGGGTCCGGTTCAGTTGCTACAACCCCAGGAAACAAAAGACCCTTACCTCAATTCCAGGGTCCTGGTGGAGGCGTTTATGGTGAAGGTGGAACTGCCGGTCCTGTATGAGATGGGCGTCAGCCCGTTGGGAGAAAGGCCCCACTCGGTTACCGTCCAGCACATCCTCCAGTACCTCAAGGCCAGAAAGAACACGGGCATCCTCGCAGGGGCAAAGCTCGCCATGCGGCATGGTGAAAGGTCCACGACCCGTGGAACGCGGAATGTCTACCTGGAGAGAAAGGCTGGCGACAGTAGTGTCATGTTCACTCCATATGACTCCGGCGAGACCTTCAACGCCACTGTGCGAGTAGTCTCAGAAGGTGTGATCTCTGTGGAGTATTTGTTCGAACTAAGCACCTTTGTTCAGAGCAGCACACAGGAAGACCAGGCCCCGCCTCAGAAGGCCAGTTGGTCTTGGTCCGGCGACGTATCCCTGGAAGCGGGCAGGCCCGTCATCGCAGGGGCGACCCAGGAAGAGGACTCCGTGGTCTTTCTGGTCCTGGTTGCCCACTTTGAGTCCTGATCGAACAGCAGGCGAAAGTCGTGAATGTTCTCGGTTGATAAGGCCGCCACGGGGCCGGAGTCGTTTTCGTCTCGGCACAGTGCCGGAGAAGACATCCGATAGAGTTACGCCGTGAAGGAGATCATAGGTGGCTGCTCAGCCCTTCTGCCCGTAGTAGGCGTTCTTGCCGTGCTTCCGCAGGTAGTGCTTGTCCAGCAGGGCCTGCGAGATTGCCCCTTGGCGAGGATTGATGCTGAGGGCATTGAGGGCCATGACCGCGATTTCTTCGAGCACTACTGCGTTCTTGACCGAGTCGTGTCCATCCCTGCCCCAGGTGAAGGGCCCGTGATTGGCCACCAGGACCGCGGGCGTCTGCATTGGGTCTATATCCGCAAAACGGCGGACGATCACCTTGCCGGTGTTGAGCTCATAGTCCCCTTCAATCTCGTAAGGGGTCATGACCGGCGTGCATGGGATCGGCCCGTAGAAGTGGTCCGCGTGCGTTGTGCCCAGACAGGGTATGTCACGACATGCCTGGGCCCACGTCGTGGCGTTTCGCGAGTGCGTATGGCAGATGCCGCCGATCCCTTGGAAGCAGCGGTAAAGCTCCAAATGCGTGGGCGTGTCAGACGAAGGGCGAAGCTTGCCTCCTACGATCTTACCATCGATGTCCAAGACCACGATCTGATCCGGAGTGAGTTCGCCATACTCCGCACCGGAGGGCTTGATGGCTACGACGCCGGCCTTGCGGTCGATCTGGCTGACGTTGCCCCAGGTGAAGACCACCAGCTTGTGTTCCACCAACTCCAGGTTGGCCTTGCAGACCTGCTCTTTCAGTTGATCGTACATAGCATCAGAAGCTAGACGTATTAAGTTTTAGGTTTTAGGTAACAGATGACCGCTTCGCGGTCACTTCTTACTTCTCTCCTTGATGGCCAACAGGTCCTTCATCACGTTGTACAGGTTGTCGGTGTGCTTCGCAGCTCCGAAGCTGTCGTGGAGCTGCTTGTACAGGGCGTAGAGTTGCTGGTATACCTTGTGGTTGGCCTTGTTGGGCCTGTACGTGTTCTTCTTCAGTCCGCACATGGCCTGCTGGGCCGCTGAGTAGCTCCTGTAGGCTCCGCCCACCACTGCCGCCGCAATGGCCGAGCCCAGTGCGCAGGTCTGGGCCGAGCGAGAGACCTTCATCTCACGTCCGGTGATATCCGCGTAGATCTGCATGAGGACCGGGTTCTTCTCGGCAATGCCGCCGCAGTTGACGACCTGTTTGATCCGGACGCCGTATTCCTCAAACCGGTTGATGATGGTCAGGGCGCCGAATGCGGTCGCCTCGATCAAGGCCCGGTAGATCTCAGCGGGCTGGGTGTGCAGGGTCTGGCCCAAGATGAGGCCCGTGAGTCGCTGGTCCACCAGGATGGTACGGTTGCCGTTGTTCCAGTCCAAGGCCAAGAGTCCCGATTGGCCGGGTCTGAGTTGGGCGGCCCCTTTTGTAAGCTCCTCGTGGGAACCTGCCTTCTTGCCGCCCGGCTGGAGATCGTTTACGAACCAGTTGAATATGTCGCCGACCGCGGATTGGCCGGCCTCCAGACCCCAGTACCCGGGCAGGATAGAGCCGTCCACGATCCCGCAGATGCCCGGAACATCCGCGACCTTGTCGGTGTTAGGCCACACGGACATATCGCAGGTGCTGGTACCGATGATCTTGACCAGGGTGCCCTTGGTGATCCCGGCTCCCACGCCGCCCAGGTGCGCATCAAAGGCCCCGATGGCCACAGGGATATTGGCGGGTAGGCATAGTTTCTTGGCCCAAGCCGGCTTCAGGTCACCGGCCTTGTCTGCGACGGTGTAGGTCCTGTTTGGCAGGGTATCGCTGAGCTTGCCGAGCCTGGGATCGAGCTTGATCAGGAAGTCACGGCCCGGATAACCTCCCCATTGGTCGCTAAACATAGCCTTGTGGCCGGCGGCACAACGACACCGCTTGATCTGTGAGGGGTGGTCTGTGCCGGTCAGGACCGCGGGGATCCAGTCGGCGTGCTCGACCCAGGTATGAGCCGCAGCATAAACATTCTTGTCCACACGGAGACAGTGTAGGATCTTGCTGAAGAACCACTCCGAGGAGTAGATCCCGCCGCACTTGGCCAGGTACTCGTGGTGCTCCTGCTTTGCCAGGGCTGTGATCTGGGCCGCCTCTGCATATCCGGTGTGGTCCTTCCAGAGCCATGCACAGGCATTAGGATTGCCCTTGAACGGCTTGAGCATGGCCAGGGGCGTGCCGTTCTCATCGACCGGTATCGGAGTGGAACCGGTGGTGTCCACGCCGATGCCCACGACCTTGTCCGCCGAGAACCGCCTGTCCGCCTTCTTGGCATGGGCCAGGGCCTGCTTGATGGTGACTTCAAGGCCTGTCAGATAGTCCGCCGGGTTCTGACGGGCCAGGTTGTGATCGGCCCGGTCCAGGATGATCCCCATCTGGCCGGTCGGGTAGTTGAACACCGCCGTGCCCAGTTCCATGCCATTGCTGGTGTCCACGATCAGACACCGCACGGAGTTGGTGCCGTAGTCCAAACCGATTGAATAAGCCATTTTCTCTTCCAGTTCTCAGTCGTCTGTTTCCAGTTATCAGTAACGTCTCCAGAAGTACACGTAGAAGGCAACGATCACACCCAAGATGATCGCGGTGTGGAGGACGTCCCAACCGTTCCAACTGGCCCGCGTGGCGGCCCTCTCCTGAGCAGTCGCGGCACCATAGGTGAACCGTTGCTGTTCCTTGGTAGGCGGATTGGTGATGAGGCTGACCAGGATGGTGACGGCAATACAGAGGACAAACAGACCCACGGTGTAGTGCAGCCAGTTGATGGCGGCGATCTTATAGAGCAGGGTCCCCTCGGCCAGGTGCCCCTGACCCTTGATGACATCCAGGATCAACCTGAACATGCCAAGACCAAAGCCTGTAACCAGTCCCGACAGGCCGCCGGCAGGCGAGGCCCGCTTCCAGAATACGCCCATGATGAAGGCCGAGGCAATGGCTGGGGCCAACAGTCCCTGCACCGCCTGAAGATAGCGATAGAGGACGTTGCCCATGCCCTTCATCACCGGGATCCAGACGATGCCCAGGATCACGACCACGGCAGTGGCTATCTTGCCCATTACGACGAGATGCCTCTCGCTCGCATTGGGCTTGAGCTTCTTATAGAAGTCGCCGATGAAAAGTGCAGCCGACGAGTTGAACAACGATGCCAGTGAGCTCATCAAAGCGGCCAGCAGTCCGCACACCACCACGCCCTTAAAGCCGATGGGAAGCAGTTGGGCCACCAGTGTGGAGAATGCCTTGTCCGCATCGGGCTGGCCAGCCGCGGTCATTGGCATGGCGAGTAGGTTCTTCTTATAAAGGGCAAAGGCGATCATGCCGGGGACCAGGAAGATGAAGACCGGCAGGAGCTTGAAGTAGCCGGCCAGGATTGCGCCGCGCCTCGCCTCCTGCTGATTGCGACCGGAGAGCACTCGTTGCACGATGTACTGGTCTGTGCACCAATACCAGAACCCGATGATCATGGAGCCAAACAGCACGCCGGTCCACGGGAACTCCGGGTCATTGGCGGGGCGGATCAGGTTGCAGTTGGTGGCACAGATCTTCTCGACCTCACCCCAGCCGCCTACCGTCCGCAGGCCCACGAACAAGATCACGATCGAACCGATCAAGAGTACGGGGGTCTGCAGTACCGAGGTGTACATCACGGCCTTCATCCCGCCCAGGACCGTGTAGATGCCCGTGATTACGACCAGGCCGATGGCGCTGACCCAGAACATGTCCATCCCACCGAGCAATGGAACGGACGCTGGGACACGATCAATCCCGAATACGGTTCCAAAGACCACGCCTCCCGAGTACACGGTCACCGCCACCTTGGTGAGCACATAACTGACCAGTGAGATCAGGGAAAGAATCGACCGGGAGCTGGGATTAAACCTCCGCTCCAGGAACTCCGGCATGGTAAAGACCTTGATCCGGTCATAGAACGGCACGAAGACCCAACCCAGGACCAGGATGAGCCAGGCGTGCATCTCCCAATGGGCCATGGCCATGCCGCTGACAAAGCCCGCACCCGCCAGGCCTACGAGGTGCTCAGAACCGATGTTGGAGGCGAAGATCGATGATCCGATCGAGACCCACCCTGCGTCCTTTCCGGCCAGGAAGTAGTCCGATGAGGTCTCTTCCTTTTGGGCAAGCACCCACAGCACGATCACCACCATTCCGAGGAAGAATCCGCCCAGGATGAGCGTGTCCCACAAGTGCCAGGGCACGCCTGGCGCGGCCGCAGTCACCTGGGCCAGAATCGGTAGTAGCTCCATACATATCCCTTTCTATGCCTGACGATTGCTGATGCCCATTCCGTGCTCGTCCTACCGCGTGAGAAATTTGTGGACCGTGGTCGTCTTGTAGGTCTTGCCTGGACGCAGGACAGTGGTCGGCCAATCGGGCTTGTTGGGCGAATCCGGATAGTGCTGGGTCTCCAGGCAGAGACCGTACCGATGCTTGTAGACCTTGCCGTCCTTGCCGGTGACGGTCCCATCCAGGAAGTTGCCGGAGTAGAACTGGATACCGGGTTCGGTGGTGTAGATCTCCATGACGCGGCCGCTGGTCGGCTCTACCACGCGGGCAGCCAGAGACAGATCGCTGCCTTGTTTGCGCAGGACCCAGTTGTGGTCGAATCCACCGCCGAATTTGATTTGTTCATCGTCGGCATTTATATCCTGGCCGATCTTTTTGGCCTTGCGGAAGTCAAAGGGGGTGCCTTCAACCGAGCGGAACTCGCCGGTGGGGATCAGGCCGCTATCTACCGGCGTGAGGCGGTCGGCGTTGATCGTCAGCTCGTGGTCGAGGATGTCGCGATCTGCACCGGTGAAGTTGAAGTAGGAGTGGTTGGTCAGGTTGCACACGGTGGGCTTGTCGGTCGTGGCCTCGTAGTCGATCCGAAGCTCGTCCTTGTCGGTGAGGGTATAGGTGACTGTGACCTTGAGGTTGCCGGGGTACCCTTCTTCCATGTCCTTGCTGGTGCAGGTGAGTTTGAGGGCGGATTCCTTGCCGTTGACGGGTTCAGCCTTCCAGACCTTCTGGTCGAATCCGACGGTGCCGCCGTGCAGGTGGTTGGGGCCATTGTTGGCGGCCAGCGTGTAAGTCTTGCCATCCAGCGTGAACCGGCCTTTGCCGATGCGGTTGCCGTACCGACCGATGATGCACCCGAAGTAGGGGCTTCCGGCGTGATTGGGATCGACGTACCTGTCCAGGCTGTTGTGACCCAGTACGATATCCCCCATCTTGCCATTGCGATCCGGGACCTTCAACGAGATGACGGTCCCTCCGTAGGTGATGATCCGGGCCTCAATGCCGTGGGAATTGGTCAAGGTGTACAGGTCTACGGCCTTACCGTCCGGCGTCTTTCCGAAAGCTGATTTCTTGATGTCCATACCGTCTTTCCCCTTTTCTGAACGTGGTTCATTGGAGATCCTGTTGCACGAACCGAGAATCGCCACCAGGCCGACCAAAGTGAGACCTTGAATAATCCGGTACTTTACCATGATGGACCCCCTGTTTGCATGTTGCCGTTCTTTTGAGGGATCCATACGATCCCGAGCACTCTCTTCATCCCCAAATGATGATGGAATTCGGCCGGGCGGTCAAGAGGCAATTGCGGTTGGATCGCTTTCCACTTTTCCCTTTTCACATACCCTGTATAATGGCCGCCGAGTATCTATGGCGCAGCAACAACAGGAACAGAACAAAGGCAATTGGAATATGGCGAACCCTTGGCCGTCGTGGCGGGCGCATCTGCTCTTTTGGCCGATCGCGACAGGGGGGATGGTGCTGGACCTGTGGACCAAGAAGGCGATCTTCGATCGGCTAGGACCTGCCGACAGCGTCCAGATCATCCCGGGCTTTCTGCAACTGCTCACTGTTACCAACAAGGGAGCGGCCTGGGGCCTGGCCCACGGTCACCTGGCCGTCTTGGTGGCCGTATCGGTGGTGGCTCTCGTCGTGATCCTGGGCCTCTTCCTTCAGGGGGGAAACAAGCCGGCATTGACTACGGTTGTGCTGGGCCTGTTTGCAGGCGGGGTACTGGGGAATCTCTGGGACCGCCTCTTTAACAACGGCGAGGTTCGGGACTTCATCGACGTGTACATCGGGACCCGCCACTGGCCTACCTTCAATGTGGCAGATACGCTCTTGTGTGTGGCCGTGGGGCTGCTGCTGATCGCTACCCTGGCTACTGAGCGGCACGGTCAAACACGGGATCGGCCACAAAGATAGGGGCCTCGGTCGCCACGCCCAGTGCGATCGCATCGGAGGGCCGCGAGTCCACGATGATCCGGTCGTCGCCGCGGCGGAGATAGATCTTGGCAAAGAAGGTGTGGTTCTGCAGGTTGTCGATCACGATCTTCTCGATGCTGCCCCCGAGCCGGTCGATGATGTTTGCGCACAGATCGTGGGTCATGGGCCGCGGCGGTTGGATACCCTTGAGGCGGCGGTCTATGGCAAAGACCTCGACGATCCCGATCACGATCGGAAGTTGCCGCTCGCCGTCCTTTTCCTTCAGCACAATGAGCTGCTGATCGGACGACTCGTTGATTATGATCCGCGATAGCTCGACAGGGATCTCCATGGTTTGGATTTCAGATTTTAGATTTAAGATTTGAGATTTCGCCGGCTACGTGCCGGCGAGTTCTGCCAGGTGTTTCTCGACCGAGGCCAGTTGCCCTTGAAACTCGGCCAGCTTGGCCTTGGTCTGGGCCACGACCTCGGGCTTGGCCTTGGCCGTGAAGTTCTCGTTGGCCAGCTTGGCCTCCACGCCCTTGAGTGCGCCCAGCAACTGCTGCCTCTGTTTTTCCAGCTTCTGCCGCTCTGCTGCCACGTCAACGGCGTCGTGTACAAAGACCTCCACACTGCCGGCCATACCGACCGCGGCATTGGCTGGCTTGTCGATCGAGGTCGCTGCCTTGAACTCATCCAGGACCGCCAGTTGCAGGATCAAGGCCGCGTTCTGCTTGAGGATCTCGGCGTTCTCTGCGGTGGTCCTGGCCGAGACCTTGAGCGGCTTGCCAGGCGGGATCGCGCGGGCGTTTCGGATCTCGCGGATCGCGCGCGTGACATCCTGCACCAGCTCGATCCGGGCCTCGATGGCAGGGTCGATCATCGGATCGATCCGCTGCGGCCAGCGGGCAATGGTCAGGGCCTTGGCAGATCCGGGCTCCGCGATCCCTGCCAATCGCCGATCAGGGCACAGGTCGTTGAGGTTCTGGAAGATCCCCTCTGTGATGAACGGCAGGAATGGATGCAACATTCGAAGCGTCTGGTCCAACACGAACGCCAGGACGTTCTGGGCTATCGGCCTCTTGGCCGCGTCTGCCATCTTGGGCTTGGCCCACTCCAGGTACCAGTCGCACAGGTCGTTCCAGAAAAACCGGTAGAGCTGGTTGAGCGGCTCGCTGAACTTGAACTGCTCGATGCCTTGTGTCACATCGCGGATCGTCGAGGCCAGTCTGGACATGATCCACCGGTCGGTCGTGTCCATCCGGGCCGCGTCAAAGGCCGCAGGATCGACGCCCTCCAGGTTCATCATTGCAAACCGCGAGGCGTTCCAGAGCTTGTTGCAGAAATTGCGACCTACGTCGAACTTGGGCGAGGTATTGACCTGGCGCCCATCGGGCAGCTTCATGGACTCCACAGGCATGCGGATGTCCTGGGTGTCGGTCGTCATGCTCGCCAGGGTGAACCGCATGGCGTCCGCCCCGTGGCTGTCGATCGCCACCAACGGATCGATCCCATTGCCCAGGCTCTTGGACATCTTGCGGCCAAGCCCAT
>Ga0315287_10007107_pt1 | contig 11207 bp, 11 predicted proteins | sample YL17G11_0_MG_FD_205037 | JGI IMG/M metagenome (GOLD analysis project Ga0315287, IMG submission 205037) | Sediment microbial communities from Yellowstone Lake, YNP, Wyoming, USA - YL17G11_0 | ecosystem: Environmental > Aquatic > Freshwater > Lake > Sediment | place: USA: Wyoming | collected...
TCACCAGCCGTTCGAACTCCGCGAACGGGAAGAACGCCACCGCCACCATCAGGATCATCGCGAGCCCGAGGTTCGTCGGCAGCACGAAGGCGAGGCTCTTGATCAGGTTGTCGTAGACGCGGCGGCCCTCTTCGACGGCCGCCGCGATCGACGCGAAGTTGTCGTCGGTCAGCACGATCGCGGCCGCATCCTTCGAGACGCTGGTGCCGGTGATGCCCATCGCGACGCCGATGTTGGCCTGCTTCAACGCGGGCGCGTCGTTCACGCCATCGCCGGTCATCGCGACGATCTCCCCGCGCGCCTGGAGTGCGCGCACCAGCGCGAGTTTGTGTTCGGGCGCGACGCGCGCGAAGACGTTCGCCTGGGTCGCGATGCTCTCGAGTTCGGCCTCCGACATCGCAGCGAGCTGCCGACCGGTGACGACGCGCGGCGCAGCGGGATCTCGCGGGAGGATGCCGAGCTGCGCGCCGATCGCCGCGGCCGTCTCGGGGTGGTCGCCGGTGATCATCTTGACGGTGATGCCGGCGCCGTGGCAACGCGTGATCGCCGCGATCGACTCGGGGCGCGGTGGGTCGATCATGCCCTGGAGGCCGAGCAGCGTGAGGCCGCTCGCGACGTGTTCCGCCTCGATGCTCGCGTGCTCGTGCGGTACCGAGCGCGCAGCGACGGCGAGCACCCGCATCCCCTGCGCGGCCAGCCGCTCCACCTCTCGGAGCACCGCCGCGCTGTCGAGCGGCGCGCCCGCAGCAGCGCTGCAGCGCGCCAGCACCGCTTCGGGGGCGCCCTTCAGCACGATCGATCCGCCGGTGTGCGGCGTCGTGGCGCCAAAGTTGGCTACGGCCGGCTTGTGCAGCGTCGCCATGAACTGGTTCTCGCTCTCGAACGGGAGCGCATCGGTGCGCACGAAATACTGGCGCAGATCCTCGACCGCGATCTCCACTTTCACGGCCGCGACCACGAGCGCGCCTTCGGTGGGATCGCCGACGATCTTCCATTCGTCCGCTTCGCAGGTGATCGACGCATCGCTGCAGAGCGCGCCGCACAGCAGCAGTTCGTGTACGTCGGACGGCAGCGTCGCGAGCGGCGCCCCGTCGCGGGCGAGCTCGCCTTCGGGTTGGTAGCCGACACCACTCACCGTGTAGACGCCGCCCACCGGTGTCCAGAGCGCCTGCACCGTCATCTCGTTGCGCGTGAGCGTGCCGGTCTTGTCGGAGCAGATCACCGTGGTGGAACCGAGCGTCTCGACCGCCGGCAGTTTGCGCACGACGGCGCGCCGCGCCGCCATGCGCTGCACGCCGATCGCGAGCGCGATCGTGACGATCGCCGGCAGACCTTCGGGAATCGCGCCAACCGCCAGCGCGATCGCGAAGATCGCCGTCTCGCGCAGCGCCGGGACCAGCGCGAGGCCGCCGCCGCTCATCGCTCGCGCCGTGCCGACCGCGAGCATCGCCGCCGCCAGCACGACGATCGCGATCGTGATGGTGCGGCCGATCTCCGCGAGCGCGAGCGTGAGCGGTGTCTCGAGAGTGCTCGTCGACTCGAGCATCTGCGAGATGCGCCCGAGTTCCGTGTCGGCGCCGGTCTCGACCACGACCGCGGTCGCGGTACCGGCCGTCACCAGCGTTCCGCCGAAAAGCATGCAGCAGCGGTCGCCCACGGCCGCGTCGGCGGCGACCACCGGTTCGGCAAACTTGTGGGCCGGCACACTCTCCCCGGTGAGCGCCGCTTCTTCCACGTGTAGATTGCGCGAGACCAGCAGGCGCAGATCGGCGGGTACGCGGTCGCCACTGGCGAGGTTCACCACGTCGCCGGGCACGAGGTCCGCCGCGGGCATCGTCTGCTTCTTGCCGTCGCGCAACACCGAGACGCTCTCGGGCACCATCTGCGCGAGCGCCTCGATGGCGCGACCGGCCTTCCATTCCTGCACGAAGCCGATCAGCGTGTTCAGCAGCACGACGGCGAGGATCACCAGGCCGTTGGCGACGCCGTCGGTCGAGTCGACCACCATCGCGATCGCACCCGACGCGATCAGCACCCAGATCAGCGGGCTGTCGATCTGCCGCCACAGCAGGTCGAGTGCGGTGTCGCCGCGCGCGCGCGGCAAGGTGTTGGCGCCGTGGCGGGCAATGCGCGCAGCGGCCTCGGCGCTGGAAAGGCCTGCTGCCGTCGAGCCCAGTCGCTGCAATACCACGCCGGGTTCGAGCGCGAACCAACGCGGCGCGTCGCCGACGTTGCGTTCGGGCACCGAACGCGCCTGGCTCACGGGGATCCGGTGGTCGGGAGCGTCGGGACCCACTCCGCGACCGGAAAGACCGCCATCGCCGACGCGTCCACGGCGGCAAGGCGCCGCACGCCATCACGAGCAGTCGAGTGATCGATACGCATGCGCTTCATTCCTCGGCGCGACCAATCTAGCCTGCCTCGGGCGACCTGTGCCGGTATGCGCGCGCGGCCGCGGTGCAGACCCTCCGCCGGATGGCCGACCGCGGCACCGTCGCGAATCTACGGTGCCATGGCGCCGAGCGTGATCGCCGGCACGTACGTGACGAGCAGCACCACCGCGAGCAGCGCGACCAGGAACGGGAACGTCTCCACGCACACCGTCCACAGCGGCTTCTCGAAACGCGACGACGAGAGGAACAGATTCAGCCCGACGGGCGGCGTCAGGTAGCCGAGCTCGAGATTCGCGAGGAAGATCACGCCCAGGTGCAGCGGGTCGATCCCGAAGACCCGGCTGATCGGCAGGATCAGCGGCACGACGACGACGATCGCCGAGAAGATGTCCATCAGACAGCCGACGATCAGCAGGAACACGTTCAGCGCCAGCAGGAACAGCGCGCGGGAATGGACCGTCGCTTCGACCCACGCGGCCGCCTTCATCGGGATCTCGGCGTCGACGAGATAGTTGGTGAGCCCCATCGCGACGCCGAGGATCACCAGCACGCTGCCCACCATCACCATGCACCGGGTGAGAACGCGCGGCAGATCGCCGACCAGATCGAGTTCGCGGTGCACGATCGTCGTGACGGCCAGCGCGTAGACGGCCGTCAGCGCGGCCGCTTCCACCAGCGTGCAGAAGCCGCCGAACATCCCGCCGAGCACGATGAACGGCAGCAGCAATTCCCACTTGCACTCCCAGAGTGCAGCAGCAGCTTCGCGCGCGCGGAATGCAGGTCGATCCGCGTGGGACTTGATCGACTCGCGCATCCCGAGCCCCACCACCGCGGCGACCAGCAGCAATCCGGGCAGCGCGGCGGCGCGAAACAGCTCCGGGATCGGCACGTGCGCGACGACCGCGTACAGGATCACCGGCAGGCTCGGCGGAAACAGCAGCCCGATCGAACCGGTCGCGGTGATCAGCCCGAGCGAGAAGCCCTCGCGATACCCGCTCCGCACCAGCACCGGCATCAGCAGCCCGCCGAGCGCGAGGATCGTCACGCCCGACGCGCCGGTGAAGCTGGTGAAGAACGCGCACACCAGCGTCGCGGCGATCGCGAGCCCGCCCGGCAGCCAGCCGAAGAGCGCATTGAAGAGGCGCACCAGCCGATCGCTCGAGCCGCCCTCGGCGAGCAGGAAGCCGGTCAGCGTGAAGAGCGGCAGCGTCGGAATCGACGGCGAGACGACACTTCGATACGTCTCGACCGGGATCGACGCGATCGGCACGCCCTCGGCGTAGAAGAGCACGATCGCGAGGCCGCCGAGCACCACGAAGATCGGCGCGCCGAACGGCAGCGCGACGAGGAGCAACGCGATCCCGCCCCAGCGCACCCAGGCGCTTTCCGCGGGCGCGACCCACAGCAGGGCGGCGAGCGCGAGCAGCGCGAGCACGGCGATCCCGCGCTCGCGGCGCCCGCCGCAGCGCAGCCAGAACCGGAACGCGATCACCGCGAACGCCACCGGAAGGATCGACTCCACCGCCCACTGCGGCAGCCAACCGCCGATCATTCCCGGTGATTCCAGCTCCGATCGCACGAACTCCAGCGACGCCCAGGCGAGCGCGCCGGCCACACCGGCGGACAACGTATTCGTGAAGAGCCGCGTACGGAGTTGCCATGCGAATGGCAGCATCTCGCCGGTCGCGAGCGAGAGATGCGCGCCTTCGCGCGACGCCGCCATCGCGCCGAGGAACGCGATCCACAGCGCGAGGTTCTGGACGTAGCCGTTCGAGCCCGGGATGCCGCTGCCTCCGAGCGCGCGCAGCAGCAGCTCGATGACCGGCAGCAGCGCCGCGAGCAGCAGCGCCGTCGCCGCAACGATCCGCTCGATGCGGGTCGCCGCGCTGAACACGCGCCCGACCGTTGCCACCGTGGCGTCACGGTCGCGGGCTGCTCGGCGTGCGCGCGCGGAACTCGTCGCGGAGCTTCTTCACCTCGGCGACGATGTCGGCCGACACGACGTTCCCGATCAGCTTCGGATAGGCCGACTCGACCGCGACGCGCTCGAACTCGGCGACGCCCTCGGGCGGGATGTGGTTCACCACGAGCCCGCGCTTCTGCATTGCCGCGATCGCCTCGTCATCGAGCTTGCGCACCTGTCCCTGCAGCCGCAGGCCGGCGGCGCGCGAGGAGGCGAGCAGCTTCTCGCGGATCGCCGGATCGATCGCCTGCCAGCTCTTCATCGTCATCACGGTGGCGCCGATCGCGGGCGCCCACTTCACGTCGCACATCTGTTTCGCGACGCCGAACCACTGATTCGCGAGCGCCAGCAGCGGCGGAGCCGGGAATGCGTTGATCAACCCCGCCTGCAAGCCGGTGAGGATGTCGGTCGACGCCAGCTCGACGGGGTGGAAGCCACCGTCCTTCCACGCCTCGACGTAGGCGGGATAGCCCGCCCAGACCCAGAGCTTCATCGGCTTCAAGTCGTCGGGACGCAGCAGTGGCTGCTGCGAGAAGAAGTGGATCCAACCGGCGTCGCCCCAGTTCAGCACCTTGAAGCCCTTTGATTCCAGGATCGCTTCGAGCTTCGGCGCGATGCGGTCGCGCACGTAGTCGAGTTCTTCGTACGACGTCAGCATCATCGGCATCTGCAGCGCCTGCACCTCGTGCGCGATGTCGTAGAGGCCGGTGTTCGAAAGCGCCGCGGCCTGCAGCTGACCGATGCGCATCTTGCGCACCATGTCGGGATCATCCCCGACGACGCCGCCCGGGTAGATCCGGAACTCGATCTTGCCGTCGGTCGCGGCCTTCCACTCGTCCGCCATGCCGCGAATCGCGTCGAGCCACGGCGAACCCTCGGGCGCGATCGTGCCGAGCTTGATCACCTGTGCGGAAGCGGGCAGCGCCGCGAACCCCGCGAGGAGAGTCAGAAGAGCCGCCGCGATCCGCGTGCGCCAGTTCAAGGGGTGCCTCCGATGGGTTCCGCATCGAGAAAGAGATCCGCCGTGTGCTCGCGCAGCCACTGCGCGCGACGCTGGGCCAACACGTTGACCAGACGATTCTGCGGCGCTCGTTCGAGATCCACCGCCAGCGCCGAATCGAGCAGCGACTGGAACTCGGCGAGATTCTGTTCCTGCACGCTCACGTTCTCGGCGAGCGATACGAACAGCCCGGCGCGTTCGCCCTTCGCCAGTTCTTGCGCACGAGCAAAGTGTTCGCGCGCGCGTGCCGTGCTGCCGCCCGGACGGCTTGCTTCGTAGCTTATGAAGAACTCGTGCGCCGCGCCGGCACCGTAGGATTCGTCGAGTTCGAGCACGCGCTGCATGAAGGCGCCCGCGCGCGGCAGATCGGCGATCAGTTCGGCGTCGCCCTTGTTCGCGGAGAGCGCACCGGCCTGCGCCGCGGCCGCCCAATACAAGAAGTCCACGTCGTCGCGGTCGGTGCGCGCGAGCGCCCCGGCGAGATCCGTGGCCTGCGCTGCGCGAAAACCCGGGTGCTCCCCTTCGAGACCGCGCAGCGCGTAGTCGCGACCGCGCAGATCGAGCCGGCTCGCGCGCCGGCGCAGCGCGCGCGCGCCGTCGCGGTCGCTCGCCTCCGCTCGACTCGCCTCGTCTTGCAGCAGATAGGCATAGGACGTAAAGCCACTCGCGGTCGCGACGAGCAGCCCGCGGTGTTCCGGCGTCGACTCGAGCAGCGTCTCATAGAGCTTCAAGCCGAACGGAAGCGCGTCGCGCACCAGTTCCGGGTCTTCGTCGCTGGCGAAGGAGCCGCCTCCGCCTCCGCCGAGCGCGTCCGCAACGGCGCCCACCGCCACTCGCTTCGCCGAGCAGCCCGCCGCGCCCACGAGCGCGATCCCACACACACCCGCCACAACCCAGCGACTCCGCATCCCCCGCAGCTTAGGGACGACAGGGGCCGGGCGTCAGGTTCTTGCGCTGTCGGGTTCTTGGGCAGACGGGTCGTGGGGCAGCTTCCGGCTTCCGGCGCCGTCCATCAATATCGGACTTGCGAAAGAGGGAGTGCGGAGACGGTTTCCTGTCGCCAGCGCGCGCAGGATTCGCTAGCTCATAAGCCCCATTGATCGGAGGACGTGATGCAGAAAGCAATCCGAAAGCCGCGCCGGGCCACGTGGTTTGCGCTCGCCGCGGTCATTGCGTGGATGCCGCAGGTCGCGCGCGCCGGGTTCGAGACCGAGGATTTCCGGATCCGCAGCGCGCAGGATCTCGTCGATCTGTGCGCGGTCGCAACCAGCGATCCGCTCTATGCCTCCGCGATCCACTTCTGTCATGGCTTCGTGTCGGGCGCCTGGCAGTACCACCAGTCGGAGGCCAATGGTCCGAAGGGCAAGCAGCTGGCGTGCATGCCCGAGCCGCCGCCGACACGCGATCAAGCGGTCGCGATGTTCGTGACATGGTCCGCTACACACGCGGAGGCCATGACGGAACCGGCTGTCGACGCGCTGTTCCGATTCCTGATCGACAAGTATCCGTGCCCGGCCGCGGCACCGGCGAAGAAGGGAGCCTCGAAGTGAAGCGCAGCATCCTCGCGATCATCGTGGTCGGCGCGCTCGCCACAGCGGGCTGCGCGAACCTGTCTCAAACCGAGCAGCGAACCGTGACGGGAGGCGCGGGCGGCGCGGCCGCAGGCGCGATCATCGGCGCGATCGCCGGCAACGCCGGCCTCGGCGCGGCGATCGGCGGTGCCGTCGGCGCGAGCGGTGGCTTCCTGTATGGGAAGTCGAAAGAAGCCGAAGCAAGGGCCTATCAGCAGGGCGTCCAATCGGGCCGATCCGGCCAGTAGCGCCGCGCTTCGGCCGCGTGACCGACACGGACTACTGCGCGGGCAGCAGTCCGTCCTTGCGCATCCGTTCGACCATCGCGCGAACCACTTCGTCGATCAGTTGCTTGGCGTTGGCGGGGTTCAGCGTCTTGCTATGCGCGGCCCAAACGAGTCGCGCGGTGGGTACCGCGTACGCGGCCGCTTCGATCTGCACGATGCGATCGGTCGTCAGATAGCCCGGGTCGTATACCCTGGGCGCTGCATAGCCCCAGTATCCCCAGGCATTGCCGTAGGAGGTCGGCGGCACCCAGCGTTCCTGCTGCTCGACGCCGACCAGCCGGAAGACGACGGCGCCGTCCGCGCCAGCCGCTTCGACACGCGCGCGCGCCTTCTCCTTGTTCTGGATCTCGTCGTCGGGAATCACCGAGTACCCTGCCAACGCAACGGCGGGTCCGACCGCGCGCACGAACTCGTCTTCGGCGAGGCGCCGCAGGGACGCGTCCTGGCTCAGCGCGACGCCGACCACCTTGTGGAATTGCACCGGACCGACGCCGGGATCGCGCCAGACCGAGGTGACCGACGTCGATGCGCAGCCGGCCAGCAGCGCGCCGGTGGACGCGAGGGCGGCGATGCCAACGCGAAGCAGCAGAGTTGACGAGAAGTTTCGCAACAGGTTTTCTCCCAACGCTTGGTTTCGACGGCTTCTGCCACATCGTCGGGATGGGCCTCGAACACGGCATCCCGGCGGCCGGTTGCAATCGCACATTGTACCGCGCCACGCGCGAAGCTCTCAGATCGAGAGAACCGTGCGGACTCCGCGGCCCGCGCGCAGATCGGCGAAGGCCAGGTCGATCTCCGCGAGCGGCCTTCGCGCGGTGATCAGCGCTCCGAGATCGAGTCGTCCCGCGCGCCACAGCGCGACCAGCCGCGGGATCTCGCGGAGCGAGTTCGACGAGCCGAGGACGCAGCCGACGAGTTTCTTCTCGGTGACGGTGAAGAGCGCCGCCGGTGCGATCTCGATCTTCTCGGTGATCGGCGGCGCGCCGACGCATACCACGGTGCCGCCATTGCGCGTCGCGGTGAGTCCCACCGAAACGAGGCTCGCGCGCCCGGCCGTCTCGAACGCGTAGTCGGCGCCCACGGCAGTCGCTTCGCGAACGCGCACGGCCACGTCCTCGGCGTTCGGGTCGAGCAGGTCGGTCGCGCCGAGCGACTCCGCAATCTTGCGCCGCTCGGGCAGGGGATCCGACGCGAAGATGCGAGCCGCGCCTGCGAGGCGTGCCCCCTGCACCGTCGCAAGACCGATGCCGCCGAGTCCCATCACCAGAACCGTTGCGCCTTCCGGTACGCGCGCGGTGTTCAGCACCGCGCCGACGCCGGTCTGCACCGCACAGCCGATCACGCACGCGACATCGAGCGGCACGTCGCGCGCGACCTTCACCGCACCGTTCGCAGACGTCACCACGTACTCCGCGAACGCGCCGACGTTGAGTCCGCGGTAGACGGCCCTGCCGCCCCGCGAGAGCCCCGTCGTCCCGTCGGCGAAGGCATTGGTCATGATGCCCGCCGCATCGACGCAGAGCGCCGCCTCGCCGCGCACGCACCAGTAGCAGCGACCACACGGCGGCGCGGGCGTCAGCACGACCGGATCGCCTGGCTCGAGACCCACGACGCCCGCGCCTACCGCGTCGACGACGCCCGCCGCCTCGTGTCCCAGCACGATCGGCAGCGGTGCCGGAAACACGCCGTCCGCCACGCTCAAATCCGAGTGACAGACCCCGCAATGCGAAACCCGCACGCGCACCTGCCCCGCGCGCGGCTCCGCGATCACGACGTCCTCAAAGACCCGCATCGCCTCCCCCGCCCTCTCCAGCACCGCCGCTCTCATCCACCCTCCCTGTTGCGTTGGGGACGTTCGTTGCGTGACTTGCGTTGGGGACGTTCCTGCCCTGTTGCGTAAGTTGCGTTCAAGAACGTCCCCAAATCAAACGACGCAACGGACGTCCCCAACGCAACGGAGGCGCTAGGTGCGGGGACCGAAGAGCAGCGACGCGATCGCGCCGCCGACGAGGCACGCGACGAAGATCGCGAGCCCGCTCACGAACCACTGGAACGCGGTGATCCCGAGAAACAGCACGCTCGTGAGACCGAGCAGCCAGACGACGCCGGCGACCGTGAACAGATGCCGCCCGCGCATCTCCTTCGTCATCGCACCGGCGATCACGAAACCGATCAGCGCGAGCAGGAAGTTCGAGACGGCGACATGCGGCATCGGGATTCCCCCGCTGCCCACCCCGGCGCGCGACGCCACAATCAGTCCACCTACACCCACTAGGATCGCGATGCCGACAGCGTCGCGAATCACACGCGGCCACTGAATCATGATTCCCTCCGTTGCGCGCACCAAGCCGCGCGACCGGATGGTAGTGCGCGACCCACGCGCGCACATCGCGAAGCGCGTGATGAATCGCCGGCGCGGCCGCGCGCGTCAGCCTGCCGCGAGACCCTTGCCGCGTTCCCCGGCTCGCAAGAGCCGTGCGATCTCGGCGACCTCGTGGCGCACCGACCGCTGCCACCAGCCGCGAATCAGCATGTCGTGTAGACGACCGAGCGGTCCCCAGCCGAACTCCACCTCTTCGACGTGCGTCACGCGCGTGCCGCCCGGGACCGCGTCGATCTCGAACCACGCATGCAGCCCCTTGATGAAGCCGTGCTCGAGCGTGACGTCGATCTTGTGCGGCGGATCCCAGACGTAACGCGTGATCACCGACCCCTTCGCGATCCCGAGGAAGGTGCCATCCTCGCGCGCGATCATTCCGTTCGGGATGTCGCCGAGCTTCGTCACCCACAGGATCTTCGTGTCGGCCTTCGTGTACTGTGCCGGGTCGAGGACGAAGTCGAAGACTTCCTGCGGCGTCACGGCGGCCACCACTTCGCTCCCCTCGCCTCGGATCATGGACTCACGGTAGCGCTCGAGTGCGCGCCCGCGCCGGTCGATAGGCGATCCCATGACCGAGGCCATCGTCGCGTTCGGCCTCTTCGCGGCACTCGGCGTGCTCGCGGGGCTGCTTGCGATCGCACCGACGACGCTGCTGATCGTCGGCTTCTGGACCGCCGTGGCCGGGCTCGCATTCGGCGTGCCGACCGGTGCCGTCTACCACGTCGCGTTGCGACGCGCGCTGCTCGGGGCGCAGCGCCTGCCTGCACGCTGGTGGCTGCACCCGACGTCACTGCACGACGAGATCCCGGACACCGCTCGTACCGCCGTCCTCGCCTGGTGCTACGCGGGCGCTCTGGGCTTCCTCGTGACGATCGCGGGCTGCGGTCTGGTGGCGATTGCCGCCTTCCGCGGCATCTGATCGCCGCGCCACGGAAGTCGCTCGACCGCGATCATGCCGAGGTACATCCCGGCACTCATGAGCGTATAGTCGACGAGCACCGCCGCTGCGGGAGCCAGTCCCGACGCGACGCGCGACGCGAGCAGCGAGCCACCGCTCATGCCCAGGATCATCCCGATCGTGCAGCGCAGCAGCGACGCTGGCGGTAGACCGAAGGCCGCAACGGGCATTCCGAACGCGATCATCCCGGCGTTCATCCAGGACACGAAATGGCCGAAACCCGGCACTTCGTGTCCCAGCGCGCCGAGCGCCGGCGCACGGCACCAGATGGCGTCGATCCCGTGGAGACGCGCGACGTCGGCCGCGCTCTGGAAGCCGAGGTCGGCCCACCAGCCGAGCGTCATGCCGAGGCCACCCCAGCCGATCATCGAGGCGGTCGCGGGCGCGGTGCGCATCAGCAACGTCGCGACCGCTGCCGCCGACGCGCCGAGCGGCCACATCGCGGCCGGGTCCAGACCGGCGATGCGGACAACGACCGCCGCCTGCCCGACCAGTCCGAACGCACCGAGGATCCGCGTCCACCGCATCGCACCTAGCCTCGCAAGAGGCGTGCCCCGCGGCGGGGCGCGCGGATCCCGCTCGAGACGCGAGCGTGGACCAGAGAGCCACACCGCGCCCTCGATCTGGGGCGTCGAGTCCTCCGTTCAGGCGGGAC
>Ga0315287_10007109_pt1 | contig 11206 bp, 13 predicted proteins | sample YL17G11_0_MG_FD_205037 | JGI IMG/M metagenome (GOLD analysis project Ga0315287, IMG submission 205037) | Sediment microbial communities from Yellowstone Lake, YNP, Wyoming, USA - YL17G11_0 | ecosystem: Environmental > Aquatic > Freshwater > Lake > Sediment | place: USA: Wyoming | collected...
CAAGATCATATTAAGATTGATTGTACATGTGCTGATTTTAGATTTAGATTTGCACAACAACACTTTAATAATAAAAGTTTAGTAGGTAACCCACCACCTGCTCATATTGCAACAACAGACAGGCCACCAGTTAATCCTATGAATGTGTTAGGAGCATGTAAGCATATTCTTGCATTAGTAGATAAAATTAGAATTATGAGAATAGTGAGATAAATATGAGATTACATGAAGTATTGGCAAAGAAAGTTGTACATTATGATATATCAGTAGATAAAGCTTCAGCTGCTGAAATTAAATCTGAAATCCAATATGAATTAAAAGACGCTGAGGTTGGATCTACAGTACACTACAAAACCAAAAAAGGTACCACTATAGGTACAGTGACAGATAAAGGTATAGTTATCAAATAGTATTGTAGTGGGGGTACCACTACAATACTTCTAAAGTTTACATTTTATGCATAGCTATTATCACTATCGTCATTTTGTGTAAATTTTAATTTTAGGTGATGTATTGCTTCAGTTACAACATGTATAACTTCAGCATCAATTTGTAACCAAGCGCTAACTAAAATAGCTAAAATAGTTACAATAAATTTAATTAATGTAGTCATTATAGTTACTCCATGTGAGTTAAGTTTTAATATATTTATTACAAAATTCCCTCCAGCTCACCAATTTGCAGTAGTAAAATTCTGAAACACACTATATGTTCTGCAGATAAATATCAAGTAACTAACACTGCTTGGGAATTTATGAAGAAACACTACCGTACTATTTAGCATTTAGAAACTCATTTTCGAATAGATCTTTAAGCCTCATAAATTATCTCAATTTTGATTTTATACTAGCAGGCATTCTTGTACCTTCAAGAATAACAGTGCTTCTTCGTCTTGGTTTACTAACATTTATTCCTAATTCGGTTAAAATAGCAGACACAGAATTATCTTTAATATTTTGTGGAGTTAATATTTCTTTAACAGCATCTTTTTTATTATCTTTAGGTTCTTCTGTTGTTTTCTTAACTGATTCATTCTTGTTGTCTTTATTTTCATCTTTTTGAACCACTTTATCAACCTTAGTTTCAATTTTATCTAATTTAGATATAATATCATCAACATCAATATCAACAAGTTTTGGTTTCTGTGATGGCTCAGAATTAACAGCACTTTTAATTGCTTGTGAGATATCTTTACCAGGTTGAGCAGTAATAGTTACACCGCTTGTTATATTAACAGTACCTTTAAAAGGTTCAAAAAAGTATCCATCTGTAGACTGTACAAATAGTCCACAATTATATGCAGTCTTTTCAATAAAATCTAATGCTGGTATTGTACACGTATAATCGTTATTGTCTGCAGTACATTTAAACATCAATCTCATTTTAGGAGTAGTTATATAAAAATACACAGTAAGATCATCAGCACTAATTCCTTCTGCAGATATCTTAAAAGAATACACATTCTCTTTATTTCTATTTAAACTTAAAACATTATCAACCATTACACATCCTTTATCGTATTTTAGTATATTTATGGAATAACACCTTAACTTTGTTAGTAACATTAATTATATTAGAACTTATAACTTTTATTTTAGTTCTGGTCATATCATTAATTTGTAACAACTTAATAAGTATTCTTCCTGAGTTATTAGGGATTATATAATTTTTAACTATATCTTTATCATCCCATTGTATTGTAAATGTAAACTGTCCTGCTTTATTCTCTATATTTGTTTGTATATAGTAAGGTGCGTGTGTGTCTATAGGTACACGAGGTTCACCAACTACTTGATAAAAATTCTTAGCAGATCCAGGTGCCATCGGTGGAGATCCACCTGATGTTTGTAACGGTTGAGGTGGAACTACTGGTGTGATTTCAATATTACACCGTTTACCAAGATGAAATTTCATTGTTATTAAACTACAACAAGCCGGAAGACCTACTCCCATTCCTCCAGTTATAATTCCATTCATCGAATCAAACATAATTAGGGACGTGGCATTCTTTCACAAACTTCGGTTACACTTGGTTGACCAAGTGAATCTTTTAAATCAAAAATTGTAAGTGGTGTAATTCCATCATTTTGAAACACTGTTAATGTCATTGCAATCTTATCAATTTTTGTTCTATTATGCTCATACTTTATTAATACATCTAATAATGTTATGATAGTATTGGTATTTATATGTGTTTGTTGTGCGTCAGCATGAGTTTGATTAACCACTAATCCAAAAGAACCAACCGCTGTATGGCTTCCTGCAGTAGAATCCCATACACTATCTGTAATTTGTTGTATTGTTGTATTACTAATAGCTACTTCAGCTGGTAGTGCAGCTACACTATATCTACCATATAGAGTCATTGTAGGCCCGGCGTCAACGATTGTAGTATAGTTTTTTGTTCCATCATATCCTGTAAAGTTATACTTATAAAACCCATCACCTACTTCAGTAACAGTATCTGTATCAACAACTAACGTATTTGTTGCAACATTTAATTCCCATATATTAATAGTGGGAGCAAGCCCAGTAGTCGGCAATCCGTTGCTTGTAAAAAACGAGCTTATAATCATCTATAAAGACTCCAATTGTTTGTTTATTCGTATCATAATGTTATTATTTATAGACTTTTTAAATTTGTTATTTAATATTTTCTATAAATACACAATAAATAATAAATTAAGTCACATTTACTGGAATAACAATATGGCGTTTGTACTAACAACTCAAATATCACCCCAATCAACAGTACCAACTGTTAGTATTCCCACTATAACTATAGTAAGTACTAATATTACTCCAAACGTTGTTGATATAATAAATTATGCAACCAACACATCGCTTAAATGGTTAATAACGATAATTGATAATACTAATAATAGAGCTAGATTTTTAGAAGTATCTGCAATCCACAGAGGAGGATTAAGTGTTATGCATAATATATTTGGTGATATTGGTGATAGAATTAATGTAAATGTAGAAGTTGTATTAAATGCTCCTAATATTCAATTACAATTAACTAATAATAGTGGAGACGAGTTACATATCAATACAGTTAGAGTAAATACTGGTATCTAGCATTAATTGTATAAATATTATTACATACAATTAATAGAGGTGCATTATGTCAACAAAACCATTTCACGTAACGTGGACCACTCAGCCGGATTTAATAACCGCGTCGTTTAACGTAGGATCCCACACATATAGTGTAACATTCAGTAAGTCTGCTGATAATTTCAATTCAAATATTAAAAGATTATTTCAACATCAAGCTCTAATAGATATACCAGATGATGCGTGGAAAATCACAATCGAGATGGAAGATGAAGCCCATCATACAACTGATTGGTTAGTAACAACAGAAAATGGATTACTTGAATTTACAAAAATCGTTGAAGCGACTCAATATTTTCAAATACTTGCACATCCAACTAATATGATATTGGTGTGCCAAAAAGACATGTTTCATAGAATTAGTGCATTACTATCACATACTGTTAGAGCAATGTGGAATGTAACCACAATAAATGGACAAGATGATAGTTATTTTTATTTTTCAAAAAAATAAACTACATTAGTATAAATAAACATATTAAACAACCAAGGAGAATTAACTATGGCATTAGATTTATTTAGAGCGTTTGGAGGAATCGACCTTCAAGCAGAAGACCTTAGCAGTAATGCTAATATTTTACAAGGCGCAGGAGTTCCTGGTGGAGACTCTGGTGTACAAGATGCAGCACCCCGTGGTAGTATTTATTTAATGACTGGAGCAGATTCAAATAGTCTGCAAACATATTTTAAATGGTCTACAGTTAACAATTCAAGTGCAGATTGGAGACAGGTTGCATCGAAAGAGTATGTTGATGCTGTTGCATCAGGCATTAGCTGGAGAGAGCCAGTCCATGTTTTGGACGCTACTCTTTATGCGAATGCAGCTGCTTTCCCAACAACCGGCACAATTGATAGTGTAGCATTAAACAATGGTGATAGAGTTTTATTTCCAAATGTCACAACTGGTACAGATAAAAATGTATTTATTTGGCACGCTGGTACATCATCTTGGACAGAAGACACCAATCAAGAAACTGATGGTGATGCGGTATTAGTTCAAGCAGGTTCAAAAGCTGAAACACAATGGGTATTCGACGGCGTTAACTGGGTATTATTCGGTGGTAGTGCATCACAAGCTGAATTAGGATTTTTAAGAGACTATGTTGGTAAAACAGGCCCAGGTGCAGAAACACCAACTTATTCATCAACAAATGTTGTAACACAAAGTTCAAATTTAGAATCAGCCATTGGTGCATTAGATGCAGTTAACGGTAATGGTACTATTACAAATGATACTACTGATAATGTTGGTACATTATATGCGTTAACTGATGATTTAACACAAGGTGGTGGTACATTAACTGTAACTAGTGCATTAAATCAATTAAATAATGCAATTGGTGATAGATCTTACACACAAAACAATGTAGTTGTTGATGGTGAAAGTGCTGCTGCAAGTGTTGAAAAATTAGACATCGCAGTTGGAAGCTTACAAGCTCAAGGTGATACTATCAACTTAACAAATGTTGTAGTTACTACACCAACAACTGTTGATACTATTGCAACTACTGCTGCTACTGAAGTTAAATGGATTATTCAAGTTCGTGAAACAGCTACACCTGCTAACAGACAAGCATCTGAAATACATGTAATAACTGATGGTACAACTGTTGACTTTACAAGATATGGTGTTCTTAAAATTGGTTCTGCAATCGCAGGATTGATTATATCATCTGACATTAATGCAGGTAGTATACGTCTTAGAGTAAAAGCAACAAACAATTTAGATATCGTTGTAAAAAGAATAGGTTATTCTGCATTCTAATTATAATTTTTATTTATAGTACAAAAAGGGGGCTTTTAGCTCCCTTTTTAATATTTAAAATCTAATTCCCATATAGTTATTAAATTATAACCTAATGATTTAATTATATTTTCTCTATCTATAGTTTTTTGATACAAATCCCCCATTGTTGTTTTCATTGATTTATTATAATAATCAGATGAGAACTTAGATGGATTGCCGTGCCAATAATCTCCATAAAATTCATAAATTGTATTTGTATCTTCACAATACCCATCCGCCTTATACTTTGTATTAATTATTTGATACTCACCACCATTTGTTGCATGTTGAATAACAATATTATCATTTATCATTATTTGATTTAACCAAACTATACATTTTCTTGAAGATCTCACTGTGTGTTTAACATCAATTTTGTGCTTACTTAAATAGTTACACATAGTTGATACACCTACTTTTAACTCTTTAGATATTTGTACAACAGTTTTATTTTGGATTATATATTGATTGTATATCCAATTATAGTCTTGTAATAATGGAATTATGTCAATTAAATGTTTTTGTGCATGATATTTAACCCCATATTTGTCAATTGTTGTTTGTGTTCTTTTTTCTTGAGATTGATGACTTTGAAAGTTATGTTCAACTCCATATTTTCTTAAATTTGTTTCAATTATTTTTAGTTCGGTTTCTTTTCTTATAAGTTCAGACTTACTTGCACAAGAGCGAGAACAATATTTTGCATAACCTAAACATGCATCAAAAAAACTAACATTATCACCCTCACATCCAAAACATTGTGTAGTTTTATTAATATTATTTTTTAAACAATATACGCGTTCCAATAATTCTCGATTAATTGGTAAAAAATTAGTATGTAATAAAATATATTTGTATATAATATCAAATTTTTCTTTATTTCTTCTAATTTGGGGATTAATTCCACCAGATTTAGTAAACAATCCCATTTCTGTTAAATTTTGTATATGTTCTTCTACTGTTATCATAATATGGTTACAAAATAGTAAATTATACCATATTTAATAAGTTTAATCAAGATAAATATAAATATATAATAAAACTCATAAACACAGGTTTGCGCATGAATATAGACCAAGGATTTTCAACAGATGTACTATCATTAAATGATATTAATTTAATCACCTCTGGTACTATTGATCCAACGATCTCAACTGGATTTGAAGCACCTCAAGGTTCATTATATTTAAAATATAATTCAGCAACCAGTGGAGCAGTGTACGTAAAGTTTGGACCTAATAATGTTGATTGGATACAATTAGGTGCATCTATCAATGATCAATACTTAAGAGTATCAGCTACAGACACTACTTCTAACTATCTACAGCCAAAATTATTAGGTGGGACAGGTATAACAATAGTAAAATCAGCAGCTGGTAATGAAACGTTAACTATAAACGCAACAAGTACAGGAACTGTTACATCTATATCTACTGTTGAACCTGCAGCAGGTTTAACAGTAACTGGGGGACCAGTTACTACTTCAGGTACATTAACATTTGCGTTAACTAATGATATAGGTGCAATTGAAGCATTAAATACTAATGGTATATTAACAAGAACAGCGACTGATACCTGGATATCCAGAACTATAACTGGTACAGCAGGACAAATAACAATTACAAATGGAAGTGGAGTTGCTGGTAATCCAACTATTAACTTAATAGCAGCTGGAACTGCTGGAACTTACACTTCAGTAACTACAGATAGCTTTGGCCGTGTCACAGCAGGTACAACTACACAAGCTTGGGATACAATTACTGGAACGCCTACAACATTAGCTGGATATGGAATTACAAATGCTCAATTGCTTGATGCTGATTTAACGGCCATAGCAGCACTAACTGGTACAGCTGGTAATTTAAGAACTAATGGAGCTGGGGTTTGGTCTGTTGATTCATCAACACCAGTAACATCAGTGTATGGAAGAACTGGTGCAGTTGTTGCAACAGAAGGTGATTATTCACTAACTCAATTAAGCGATACTATTATAACTACACCTACGACTGGTCAAGTTTTATCATATGATGGTACAAATTGGACAAATGTGAGTAATTCATTATTACAAACAGAAGTTGATAATATTGAAACATCATTAGGTGCAATTGTTAATAGCACCGGTCAACTTATTGGATCTCAATTTACTACATATAATAGTACAATTTGGCCTACCTCTCCAGCTAGTATCGGAGCAGCATTAAGCACACTAGCAACATATACATCAAGTATACCATCAGGTACCGGAACCGTCACGTCGGTTGCAGCAACAGGATCAACAGGATTAACTGTATCCGGCTCTCCAATTACGACAACTGGTACAATATCTCTTACTCTTGATACCGGATTACAAAATTTAGCATCATTTGCAACCACTGGGTTAGTTGCAGCAACTGGAACAAACACATGGACATCTCGTACAATAACTGGAACAGTAAATCAAATTGAAGTAGTAAATGGAGATGGAGTCGCGAATAATCCTACATTATCAATTGCAAATAATATAGTTTTGCCTGGCACTGGCGCTGTTACACTACCACGTGGTACTAATGCACAACAGCCAACTGCGACAGATGCACAGATTAGATATAATACATCAAGTAGTAATTATGAAGTCAGTATTAGTGGTCAATGGTATCCTATAACTGTACAAAATACAAGTCAAACAGCTGCTTCAAGTTTAATATTTGATGATATGATATCAGGAGATACTAATAATGGTACTGGTGCAATTATGCATGGATCCTCATTAAATTGGATTAACAACTTAGCTGGAACTGGTTCTGGATCTAATAATAGTTCATTTGGTGTTGATGCTACACAACGAGCAATCGGAGTTGTTACTGTAGAAACTGGTACAACCACAACAGGTAGATCTGCATTAACGTTAGGGGATGCACAAATTTTATTTGGATATACATCGTTTAGTTGTGAATGGAGAGTTGCTCATAATGCACTAGGTACAGCTATTCAACATTATAATTCATATGTAGGATTCTTCGATAATTCAAATGCCGCTGGAGATGCTATTGATGGGGTGTACTTTAAATACAGTTTCAATATTAGTCCAAATTGGCAAATAGTAACATCGAGTAATAGTGTCAGAACAATAACAACGACAAGTATTCCGGTTGCAAATGCATTATACCAAAAACTAAGAATTGATGTTAATGATACAGGAACACTAGCAACATATTATATTGGTGGTGTTTCTGTTGGAACAATAGCAACAAATATTCCAACTGGTGCTGGTAGATATACTGGACTTGGTTGGAAAATAGAAAAAACAGCAGGTACTACTAATAGAATCGCATACATGGATTATATTAGTGTTGGTTATACATATACTACACCGAGGTAAATAAATGAACAATGGAAATAGTACAGCTACTTTAGCAGAATTACAAGATTATAATAATACACTATTAAAACAAGTGCTTGCTGATAAATTAAACACAGTACAGTATATGTCACATATATTTAATACGGATAATAATAATACACACGTTATATTAATGAATGGTCAATTTGCAGATTTATCAATATCAGGTGGATTTACTTGGCCAGGTAACTTTACATGGAAGGATATATCAGGTAATGATGTTACAATGTCTGCAATACAAGCTGTGCAGTTCTCAACTACGTTGTTTAGCTATACTCAATTATGCTATAATGCATATAATATACACTTGACTAATAATAATGCGTTAATTGATATATCAACAGCGCAAACATATGACATTACAACTGGGTGGCCAGTCTATGGTGTTGATTATAATGATGTTACAGCATCAACATTATATCAAAATAGTAGAAGACCTCAAGTAAACACAATAGATGGAGGGTCTAATACATCTGCACAGTGTAACTCTTCATCTACTACATACATTGTAATGCGTAGATTTAGTTTTAGAGGTACGGCTAATACAGGAACACCAACTGCAATAAAGGCAGTGTGTTACATATCTCAATCATCATATACCGGAAGAATACGAATACAAGATATAACCAACGGGGTGACTGTATGTGAGTCAGCTACATTTAATAATACAATAGCAGCTATAATAAACCTGGGTACTATTAGTAATTTATCCACCGGGGAATCTATTTGGGAAGTGCAGATTAAAAGTAGTTCGGTATCAAGCACTACCAATATGAACTCAGTAAATATATATTTTTAATAAAGGAATACAAAAATGACAGATACAATATACAAATACAGAGTTTGGTGCTCTACAGACAGCAAGTGGGTTGAGACTTGGGAAGCAACAACACCCACTCACTGTTCTGAAAACAATACGCATACAATAGATACAGCAAAAACATCAATTATAGATCAAGTATCTGAGATGATACCAACGTCTGATGCTGGTCATAAACTTATAGTACATTCTACTCCAAGGCCAATGACTGACAATAATACATTATATTCATATTGGACTGGTAGTGGGGATGATGTTGTAAATCATATAATTGGAGGTGGGCCTCCAATTATATTCTCCCTTACTGTAGGAGTACCAAGTGTTGCTATAGATGTTGAATTTGATATGACATTTGGTAATGTATATATTCACGAAGGTGCTTTTTTATGGAAGAATGCTAGTGTTGGTGATTATGTAAGTGCTGAAGTTATAGCTCGAGCATCCCCAATAACAACAGCAGTATCCCACGACTTAATAATTGACAGTGACAATTATATATTATACTCGCCTGGTGGCCCTGGTACAGGTACTCACGGATTTGCTGGTACTCCTCATTTATTACCAAGACCATTTTCTAAAGATGGTGATTGGAATTATGACGGTGTATCACTAACGCCAAATTTTTCAAAAACTGGTGGATATAAAATTAACTCACAAGAACATATAATTCATAGATTTATGAACAAGGTTATGCTTATTGGTAGTAGTTATAATTATATGAGAATGGTATCACATGAATCTACACAAGTTTACGCGGGGTATTTTATAAGAATAACATGTCATAATGTATCTAACACAGCTTGGGAAGGCGCTGCAATGGTTTCGGCGTTTAGAGACTCAACTGCCAAACCATAATCGAGTAATATAAATGATATCACACTTTAAGATAAAAAAAGGTATAGAATTATACGGACAAGCAACTGTTTTAGCTGGTACAAGTGTACCAGGTGGAACTGCTGACACAGATGCTGCACAAATTGGATCTATATATTTAAGAACAAACGGAACTGTATATACAAAAACAGGAGTAGCTACATGGAATAATATTCAAATAACAGCACTCCCATATGATTTAGCTTTTTATATTCCAACTACCCCATATATTATAAACAGTACTATATCTGGATACTTATCACCTAGATCTATGATAATAACAGCAGGAGTGTTAAATATAGCTAAATGTAATGTTTCACCTATTTCTGTAAACACTGTATTTGATATAAAACTACAAGGTGTACAAGTTGCAACTGTAACGTTTACTGTGGGTTCGAATATAGGAACGATAGTATTTACATTAGGATCAACAATATCTATAGTAGTTGGTGACATATTAACAATTAGTACAACAGGTACAATAGATAACACTATAGCAGGGATTGGTATAACTCTTGTTGGTATTAGTGCTATAGTATAACTAGGAATGTAAATGGGATTTCAGGTATCATTATGTGCAACTATAAACTCATCGTTAATAACGGTATCAATCCGCCCGGATGTTATATCACCTTGTATTGTATCATTAGATTTAATTGCCACAGTTACATCTGGTAGAGCAAGTGAACACACATTTTTATGGGAACAAATATCTGGTTCTCAAGTTGTATTTATAACTCCAGTTAACCAATTATTTGTAAGTTGTACACTGCTTGACAGTACAGATAAAGTATTTTATTTTTGGGTAGATAAAGGTACTGCAAAAGAAGTATATTATATATTTAATTATAGAGGGACAGCGACAGAGACAACTGCACTTACTGGTAGTAATACATTTATTTGTAATGGATTGCAGATAGACAACGGAAGTCCTATTTGCTCTACAATTTTTGCAACACAACAATTATTCATACCACCTACCAGTGGTTCAATTGTTATTAATGATCCAAATCTTGTACTACGCTGGAATTTACCAACAAATATCGTAGGATTGCAGGGATTACAAGTTGAACAAATCATTAATGGTGTTTGGGTATCGGTATTAACATTATTACCAACAGATCCACAAATATTATTAAACGCTATAAATAATGCAAACTATAGAATAAAAACAACTTACATAATCGACGGTGGTCGTTATAGTCAATACAGTTGTGTATATTGTGCA
>Ga0315287_10007113_pt1 | contig 11199 bp, 9 predicted proteins | sample YL17G11_0_MG_FD_205037 | JGI IMG/M metagenome (GOLD analysis project Ga0315287, IMG submission 205037) | Sediment microbial communities from Yellowstone Lake, YNP, Wyoming, USA - YL17G11_0 | ecosystem: Environmental > Aquatic > Freshwater > Lake > Sediment | place: USA: Wyoming | collected...
ATGTCAAGGGAACGCTCTGCCACTGAGCTATGCGCGCTTCATCCATAAAACTTAATATTGTGAAACAGAAATATTTTTTCCGCGTTTCCGTGTGCGTGGTCATTCTGAGGCTACGCTTCGCATGCTATGGGGCTACGCTCAGAATGACGACCGGGGAGAGAATTCTTATTACTCCTTCGGCGTATGCTATTTAGTGGTCCTTATTTATTTTATCACCAAAATCACAATAAACACCACAATCATCATCAAGGCCAACCAACTCAAAGTATAAAAAAGCAGTTTCACCGCCTCTTTTTTCGCGCCGTCCAAATAGAGCAGAATCGGTTTGCCAACCATGAGCAGGCCGGTAACGGCTGCCGAAACCACAAAAAGTAAAAGCAGGGCCAAAGGCATTACAAAACTTGTCGCCTTGCCAAAAAACTGCTCGCCGTTAAACATCAGCCAAGCTACGGCGCCAGTATAGATAAAAGTGCCCAAAGCGTTTATCAAGCCTTGCGGCAATAATTTGGGTGTCTTCATATTTTTTGTGCGTTATTACGACTGGCAAGACGACTAATATCAATTACGTGGGCGCGCTAGGATTCGAACCTAGAACCAATCGGGTATAAGCCGATTGCTCTGCCATTGAGCTACGCGCCCCTCACTTGAAAAGGATTAAAGAATTTTTAAGGCGTCTTTTGAGATGGATATAACTGCCAGAGAATCTTTTAAGCTTTTTTCTTTGTCTTTGGCATCGGCTTTTGACGCGTATGATTCGTAATAGATTAATTGGAAAGGAAGCCTAATGTCAGTAGCTTTTTGAGAGCCTTTAGCGTGTTCCAACATTCTTCTTTTTAGGTTCTCGGTGTATCCAATATAGAGCTCATCATCTTTTAAGCTTTTCAGGACATAGATATAAAACAAGTGAGGGGCTACGCGCCCCTCAGTATCATGGATTAAGCAACGTTATTTTTCGCGTAGTAAATCAGCGTTTTAATCTGCGTGGTTCTGCGGAGCATCCCGCGGATCTAACGCGGAAAAAATACGCGGAAAAAAGCGGAAGATCGTATTTCTTAATTTAAGGATCTAAGCAATCACTGATTTTTTTTCGGGAACTTGACCTTTTAAGAGCTCGTCAAATTCCTCTTTTTCTATGGTTTCTTGCTTAATGAGGCACTGGGTGATTTTTTCCAAGAGCGGTCGCTTTTCAGTTAGAATTTTTTGAGCGGTTTTGGAGGCGTTTTGGAGAAAATCGGCTACTTCATTGTCAATTTCCGCGGCGATTTTTTCGGAATAATTTTTTTCCGTAGAAATTTCTTTGCCCAAAAATATCAGATCTTCGGTTTCGCCAAAAGTGCGCGGACCGAGTTTTTCGGACATGCCGTAGCGCATTACCAGTCGTCGCGCCAAATCCGTGGCTTTTTCCAAATCATTGGCCGCGCCGGTGGTGACATCGCCAAAAATCATTTTTTCGGTGAAATAACCGGCCAGCAAAACAGCTAGTTCTTCAATGAATTCGGTTTTGGAATGAAGATGCCTGTCCTGCTCGGGTAATTTCAAAGTATAGCCAGCGGCTTGTCCGCGGGCGATAATGGAAATTTTACGTACGGGGTCGGTGTGAGGCAGCGCCGCTGCCACCAAGCCGTGGCCGGCTTCGTGGTAGGCTGCGATTTTCTTTTCGTCCACCGAAAGAATATGACTTTTTCTTTCCGGACCCAGCATTACTTTTTCAATAGAGGAAAGGAGTTCGTTCATTGAAATTTGTTTTTTGCCGTTTTTAGCGGCCGAAATTGCCGCCTCGTTCATCAGGTTTGCTAAATCAGCGCCGGAAAATCCGGGTGTGCGCTCGGCAATCTGGCGTAAGTTAACATCGGTTACCAGGGGTTTATTTTTGGCGTGGATTTTCAAAACTTCCTCGCGGTCATTAATATCGGGTAGGTCTAAAATCACACGGCGGTCAAAACGGCCGGGTCGCAGCAACGCCGGGTCTAAAATATCGGGGCGGTTGGTGGCCGCTAAAATAACGATGCCGTTATTTGGTTCAAAGCCGTCCATTTCCACCAGAATTTGATTGAGCGTCTGTTCTCGTTCGTCGTGCCCGCCGCCCAGTCCTGCGCCGCGGTGGCGGCCGATGGCGTCAAGTTCATCAATAAAAATAATGCAAGGAGTGCTTTTTTTGGCGGTCTGAAATAAATCACGCACCCGCGCGCTGCCAACGCCGACAAACAGCTCCACAAATTCGGAGCCAGAAATATGGAAATAGGGGACGTTGGCTTCGCCCGAAACCGCGCGGGCCAGCAACGTTTTACCGCAGCCGGGTGGGCCGATTAGCAGAACGCCCTTGGGAATGCGCGCGCCAATTTCAATGAATTTTTTCGGGTTTTTTAAGAAATCAACCACTTCCAGCAATTCTTCCTTAGCCTCTTTGAGGCCGGCCACATCGGCAAAGGTGGTGCGTTGCTGTTTTTTGTCTTCGGGCATTACCGCGCGGGCCAGCGAGCGCGTGAAAGTGAAAGCCTGTCCCACGCCGCGCTGGCTTTGACGCAGGATAAACCACAGAAAAACGCCCATCAAAATCAAGGGCAGGACAAAAGGTAAAATAACCGTGCCCAGCCAAAACTTCCAGCCGCTTTGCCGCTCCACTTCAATTTGCACGGCTTGAAGTTTTGTCGTGTCAACACCGTAATTTTTTAATGTCTCGGTTAAGCCCGTTTCCGTTTCCTTCGTGGTTGATTCTAAAGCGTTGTCTTTAAGGGTAATGTTCAGGGTCTGGTCGCTAATTTTGATAACGCTGACTTTTTCTTCGTTAATTTGCTGGGCTAAATCAGTCAAGGAAATTTGTTTGACGGTTTGTTGTGAGCCGCCGATCAATTGAAAAACAGCCGAGACCAGGATAAAAATAACAAGGATAATAACGATGTTTTTAATGAGATTCTTCATGTTATCTACGAAATACGAATTCCCTACAGATTACAGATTATTTACTGATATACAGATGAATGACGGGAGCCGGCCATCTGTATATCTGCCTGCCTGTCGGCAGGTAGGTATTTATTTGTATTCTGGCAGCAATCTCGTAATTTGTAGCCCTATGTTTTAACGGATTCTTCGGTTTCTGCTTGAGATTTTGTTTCTGTCGGAATTTCTTGTGCCGGCGACTCCTTTATCGGCGTCTCTTCAGCCGGCAACGACTGCGCTTCGTCCCTCATAAGCGATAAAGCCATTTTATGAACTGTCGGCTCAATTGAGAGAATTTTGAATCGGTATTTTTTGCCGACTTCCAGTTCCTGATTCATTGTCTCGGGCGATTTGAAATCGGAAACATGAGCCAGACCGTGGATATCTTTGTCCAGCCGAACAAAAGCGCCAAAGGGGTTGATTTTAGTTACTTCGCCTTCAATAATTTGACCCTTTTGGTATTTTGATTCAATATTGAGCCACGGATCTTCCTTAAGGGCTTTGAGCGAAAGATAAAGCCGGTTTTTCTCTATACCGATTATTTTGGCCGTTACTTTCTGGCCGACCTTCAGGTATTGGTGGGGGTTTTCAATCAATTGCCAGTCAATTTCCGAAATGTGGATCAGTCCTTCCATCATCTCCGGTTTTTCCGGGTCGCTTCCCTTAAGCAGGAATTTCATAAAAGCGCCGAAATCAACCACGCCCGAAATTTCTCCTTCCACCAGGTCGCCGATCTGATATTGCTGAAGCGCCTGCTGAATTTTTTCTTCGCCGATCGCTTTTTCAGAAACAATCAGTTTTTGTTCCGATGTCTCAACGTCAATGACGCGAACATCCATTTCTTTGTTAACAAACTTATTTAATTCCTGCAGGATTTTGGTTTTGTCGCCGTCCTCAACCCGGGGATAGTGTTCATAGGAAAGCTGCGACACAGGCATAAATCCCGCCACGTCTTTTAGCGAAATCATCAGCCCGCCGCGATTGGCCGAAACGATTTTTACTTTCACAATCTCGCGGTTTTCCGCCATCTTTTTGAGTGTGTCCCAGACCTGTTCGCGGTGAGCCGCTTGCAGCGAAAGTTCAATCAAGCCATTATCAGTTTCTTCATCTATCACCATAGCCGAGATTTCCTGTCCGATTTTTAAGCTTTTGACCAAGTTACGGTTTGCCTTTAACTCGCGTCCCAAAAGCACACCCGTGCCGATACTGCTCAGGTCAACAAAAATGGAATTTTTGCCAATTTCCAAAATCTTTCCTTGGACAATGTCGCCGGGTTTGGGCATTCTCGTTATTTGGTTAAGAAGTGTTTGCATAGTTCTCTATTATAAATTGTTGGGAATTAGACTCAAGTATTTATTAAATTGTTTTTCTTGATTTTAGGGGCGCGCCGGTATCAGCGAAGACCAAATTAGCGCGCACAAATAAACATTCCGCCAGAAGAGTAATCAGATAGCGGCTTGTTTATCCCCACACCAGAAGACGACGTGGCGTCAGCCCGTGGATGAATGGTAAATGACCCGAAGGGCAAGCCGGAATTCCATGGGCGTAAGCTCATGGTGTGAGGATTTATTGTTGATAGTATATTCTAAAAAACGCTACTTGGCAAGGGCTTTAATTTGTGATACGATAAGGATGCTAAACGGCGATCTCAGCGTTGATTTAACTGCCGTTTTTCTTAAATCCGTCTCTTGTGGAAGGCTGGCAGAAAATCCCGTAATTCAGAATTCAGAATTCAGAAATTTCCTATTATGGTTATAACTTGGTATGGTCAATCTTGTTTCAAGATTCAAAGCGGAGAGACCGTTATTTTTACTGATCCGTTTGACAAGGAGATCGGCTTGACGCCGCCACGCGGACAGGCGCATATCGTGACGGTTTCCCATAAGCATTTTGACCATAATAATGTTGAATCTTTAACCGGCGAACCCTTAATTATTAAAGGGCCTGGCGAATACGAAACCAGGGGCGTTAATATCAGGGGAGTTTTTTCTTTTCATGATGAGCAGGAAGGTAAACAGCGCGGCATCAGCACCATTTATATTATTGAAGTGGAGGATATAAAAATCTGTCATCTGGGTGATTTGGGGCAGAAAAAATTGACCGATGAGCAATTGGAACAGATAGGCGAGGTGGACATCTTGATGATTCCGGTTGGCGGAACTTATACCATTGATGGAGAAGAAGCGGTGGAAATCATCAACCAGATAGAGCCCAGATTAGTTGTCCCGATGCATTATAAAATTCCGGGCGTTAACGCTAAATTTGACGGGGTGGATGTCTTTTTGAAAGAGATGGGCGTAGCAAAAAAAGAACTGCAGGAAAAATTGACGTTAAAGAAAAAGGACTTACCACAGGAAGAAACGGAAGTAGTAGTTATGAAAATATAATTACGAAATACGGATTTCTTTACAGATTATATACAGATAACACGACATCGCCGTTTATCTGTATATCTGCCTGCTTGCCGGCAGGTAAGTATTTATCTTTATTCTGGTAGCCAGATATGTCTTTAGTTGATTTTATAGAAAAACTGCAAAAAAAACCGCACCAGATGAAAGCGCAAATTATGTGGCTCAGCGTAACAGCTTGCATGATTGTTCTGGTTGGTTTTTGGGTTTGGTCGCTTAGCGGTTTAGGGCAGGGAACAAGCGGGCTTCAGGCGCAAGATAAAGGACTGCAGGATTTAGGCCAGCTCAAAGAAGAAATTCCTTCACTTTGGCAAAGTCTAAGTTCGGGACTGGGCAGCGTTTTGGATTCGGCGAAAGAATTAATCAATAATCAGGCCAGTTCTACCCCGGCCGTGCCGCAGGAATCGCAGTTGCCGGCACAAAAATTGCCGATGGAGTGAACTCTCACAACCAGAATGCCACCCCGCATTTGCGGGGTCAATGAATAATTCTTGATACCCGAGGAGTATTACCCCTGCACCACGGACGCGAGTCCGTTGTACGGGGGTAAATAATTGAACAATTAACAATTGGGCGATTATTCAATTTGATAACCCATTAGTTTTTATGGAAACAAGTAACGTCAAAACACAGGAAATCACAGAGGAAATGCAAACTTCTTATCTGGATTATGCGATGTCGGTGATTATCGGGCGCGCTTTACCTGATGCGAGAGACGGCTTAAAACCGGTACACCGGCGGATTTTGTTTTCTATGTGGGAGATGGGTTTGCGTTCAAACGCGAAACACAGGAAATCGGCCACAGTAGTCGGCGATTGTTTGGGTAAGTACCACCCGCATGGCGATGTGGCGGTTTACGACGCGCTGGTCCATCTGGCGCAGGATTTTTCCAAGCGCTATCCCTTGATTCAGGGACAGGGCAATTTTGGCTCGCTTGACGGCGACGCGGCCGCGGCCATGCGTTACACCGAATGCCGCTTAACTGCGCTGGCCGAGGAAATGCTTTATGACATTGATAAAGACACGGTTGGCTGGGCAGATAACTACGACGGCACGCGGCAGGAACCGACGGTTTTGCCTTCAAAGGTTCCCCAGCTTTTACTCAACGGATCGCTCGGCATCGCAGTCGGCATGATGACCAATATACCGCCGCATAATCTAAGCGAACTCGTGGATGGGATGATATATCTGATTGCCAATCCCAAGGCCACAACCGAAGATTTGCTTAAAATAATTAAAGGGCCTGATTTTCCGACGGGTGGCGCGATTTACGACCGCCAAGCCATAATTCAGGCCTACTCAACCGGCAAAGGGCCGATTGTCAACCGCGCCATTGCCGAAATTGACGAAGATAAAAAAGGCAATAAGCAAATCATTGTTTCGGAGATTCCTTATCAGGTGAATAAGGCCGCGCTGTTGGAAACTATCGCCGAACTTATTAAAGACAAAAAGATTGACGGTATTAAAGACATTAGAGATGAATCCAACCGAGACGGCGTACGCATTGCGATTGATTTGAAAAACGACGCTTATCCGCAGAAGGTCTTAAACCGGCTGTATAAGCTGACCGACTTGCAACGAACTTTCCATTTGAATATGTTGGCGTTGGTTGAGGGGTTGCAGCCGCAGGTGCTTTCATTAAAGAGTGCGTTGGAACACTATCTTGAGCACCGTTACGATGTTCTTACCAAGCGCACGCAATTTGATTTGGCGCGCGCCAAGGAACGCGCCCATATTCTGGAAGGGTTGAAAAAAGCGCTTGACCACATTGATGCCATTATCAGCACCATCAGAAAATCGGCCGATAAGGAAGAAGCGCACGCTGCGCTATGCCGTAAGTTTAAGTTAACCGAAATTCAGGCCACGGCAATTTTGGAAATGAAACTGCAAGCGCTGGCGGGTCTGGAGCGCAAAAAAATAGACGACGAGCTTAAAGAAAAAAGACGGTTAATTGAAGAGCTGGAGATTATTTTAAAATCGCCCAAAAAGATTTTGGAAGTTATCAAAGGAGAATTGTTGGCGCTGAAAGAAGAATACGGCGATGAGCGGCGCACCAAGGTTTATGCCTCGCCGGTGGGGGAGTTTAAGGAAGAGGATTTAATCCCGGAGGAAGAATGCATTATTGCCTTGACGCAGGGCGGCTATATTAAGCGCATGAACCCGAAAATTTACCGCGCCCAGCGACGCGGCGGCAAAGGGGTTTCGGGCATAACGACGCGCGAGGAAGATATGGTTAAGCATTTGGCCTGCGTCAATACACACGATAACCTTTCGTTTTTTACGAACACCGGCCGCGTTTTTCAAACTAAATCCTATGAGATTCCCGAGACCAGCCGCGTGGCGCGGGGCCAGGCGATTGTCAATTTCTTGCAATTGGGTCCCAGAGAAGAAGTGAAAGCGCTGGTGGCGCTGAAAGAAAATTTGAAAGATAAGAAGAAAGGCGGCGCAGCCAACGGTTCGGGCGTTGGGGAAAACTTTTTAGTGATGATGACGAAAGATGGTATAATTAAAAAAACGCCGCTTGAGGATTTTGTTAATGTGCGTCGTAGCGGTTTAATCGCGATAACTTTGGGCAAAACCGATGAATTGCGTTGGGTGAAGGCGTCTTCGGGCACGGATGAAATAATTTTGGCAACAACGCGGGGACAAAGTATTCATTTTAGCGAAAAAGATATCAGGTCCATGGGGCGCACGGCCGGGGGCGTACGCGGCATCAAGTTGCATAAAAACGACGAAGTGGTGGGAATGGACGTCATAAGAAACTCAAAACTCAAAACTCAAAACTCAAAACTGCCCGAAACCGGCGCTAAAAATGAATTATTAGTAGTGACAGAAAACGGCTATGGCAAGAAGTCGGCCTTGAAACAGTTTAAGCTGCAACGGCGCGGCGGTTCGGGTATAAAGGCCGCACAAATAACTGCCAAAACCGGGCCGATAGTCGTGGCCGAAGTTTTAGAAGGCAGCGAGGAAGATATTATTGCCATTTCTCAAAAAGGCCAGGTGATAAGGACAGCGCTTGGTTCCATACCGGTGCTCGGCCGCGCTACACAGGGCGTGCGGATTATGAAGCTGGAAGCGGGAGACAAAGTGGCTTCGGTGACCTGCTTGTAAACGGCAAGCTCAAATTTAAAATCTAAAGATCAAAAGGCGCTCAAATCTTAAGTCAGTATAAAATATTGATGGAGGAGACATTGCCTCAGGGCACAGGCGGTTTTATCCAGCCGCAAAAAGTTTTATCCCAGTTGGATGTTAAAGAAGGCATGACGATTGCCGATTTTGGCTGCGGCCACGGCTATTTTAGTATTCCTGTAGCGAAGCTGGTGGGCGCGGAAGGAAAAGTTTACGCCGTGGATGTTTTAAACGAGGCCTTGGAGGCAGTCCGTTCGCGCTCGGAACTGGAAAATCTTACCAACATTGAGACCATCAGGGGAAATTTGGAAGCGGGCAACGGTTCAAAGATCGGCGATGGCGTTGCGGATATGGTTTTACTGCATAATGTTTTGTTTCAATCGCAAAAAAGAGCCGAGATTGCCAGAGAAGCAAAAAGAGTTTTGAAACCGGGCGGCTTTTTTGAAGTCGTGGATTGGCTGCCGCAAAAACAGGCGATCGGGCCGCAGGAGGGCTGGCGGCTTTCGGCCGAGGAAACCAGAAAATTGGTTGAAGCGGAAGGTTTTACGTTCCAAAAAAAGTTTGACGCGGGGGAATATCATTACGGTTTGATATTTATCAAACTATAAGCTCAAAACTTGCCCCGAGTAGAGTCGAGGGGCTCAAAATGCAAATATCAAAACTGAAATGAAAAAACGAGATAGAAAAACTTTTATTCTTTCTATTTTGGTCATGCCGATTTTCTTTTCCGGTATTTTTGCGAGCCTCTCGCCATGCAAGGAACAGCCGCCGGCCAGTGTGGCACTGGAATTTTGGGGCGTTTTTGACGACTCGGATGTTTTCCAGTCGTTGATTGCTAAATTTAAGAAAGCGTATCCGTATATTTCAGTTAGCTACCGTGAAGTCAACGGTACCAGTTACGAAAAGGATTTGATTGACGCGCTGGCAGCCGACCGCGGCCCCGATATTTTAATGATTCATAATACCTGGCTGCCCAAGCACGGCGAAATTTTGTCGCCCGCGCCGGAGGGGTCAATAAGCGTCAGCGCTTTTCAGGATTCTTTCGTTGACGTGGCAGCGCAGGATTTTATTGATAAACAAGGAAATATTTATGCCGTGCCGCTCGGCGTGGATAGCTTGGCACTTTTTTATAACAAAGACCTTTTTAATGCCGCCGGCATCGCCACTCCGCCGCAAAACTGGCAAGAATTTAACAGCGTGGTCAAAACCTTAACCAAGCGGGACGAAGCGGGCAATATTTTACAGGCAGGCGCGGCCATAGGTACGGCGCGAAACATTAATCGCTCGACCGATATTTTGGCGTTGCTTATGTTGCAGGGCGGCGCCAAAATGGTTTCTGATGACGGAGATACCGTTACTTTTGACGAGACAGTCACTACGGCCAAAGGAGAAAATATTAATCCGGCTGAACAGGCAATGCAATACTACACCGGCTTTGCCGATCCTTTCAAAGATATTTACACTTGGAATAATGTCCAACATTATTCTCTTGATGCGTTTGTCGAAGGCAAGGCGGCGATGACGTTAAACTATGCCTATCAGATACCGATTTTGCGGGCGCGTGCGCCACATCTTAATTTTGACGTGGCGCCGCTGCCGCAGGCGAGCGATGACGGCCGAGCCACCACCTACGCTAATTATTGGGGCGCGGCTGTTTCTAAAAATTCGCCAAACGCCACCTACGCTTGGCAGTTTTTGCTGTGGCTGGCCGGGTCAGACAATCAGAAAGAATATTTGTCGGCGGCCAAAAAACCGACCAGCCGGCGCGATTTAGTTGACTGGCAAAAAAACGATATGGATTTAGGGGTTTTTGCCAAACAGGCGCTGACTGCCCGCTGTTGGCGTCAGCCCAATAACAGCGCCGTTGAAACGATTTTTGCCGATGCAATTGATAAGGTGGTAAGCCGGCAGAAAACAGTGACGGAAGCAATCGCCGAGGCGCACGACAAAATTGAGCTCTTAATGCAGGCGGAATAAATAGCCCGTTTTTCAATTATGACCTCACGTTTTAGAAAATTTTTGCTAATTTTTATTATAGTCTGGCTGCTGGCCGGTAATTTTGCCAGCGCGGCAGTTTTTACCGGTCTCGTGCCTTGCGGCCCTGGCCATACAGATTATCCAGTATGCACGGTCTGCCATCTATTCATGCTTATTAGTAATATCGTGGACTTTATTACCCGTACATTGATGCCGCCGCTGGCTGGACTGCTTTTTATGGCGGGTGGTATAATGATAATAGCGGCCGGCGCTTCGGAAAAAAACTACCAGACCGGAAAAACCATCATTATTAATACGGCTATCGGCGTATTTATTGTGCTGGCTGCTTGGGCCATCGTCCACACGTTAATTACAACTATCGGTGTAACACAAGTTGGTGACTTTGTGCCCGGAAAATGGTATCAAGTTAACTGCAGTCTTAAATAAAAAATTTGTCTTGTCGTATCCTCTCGGTATTAGTTTTTTAGTGGACAGAAAACAATGTTTGATAAATCGGTTGTTTTTAGTTTAGCGCGCAAAAAGAAATTTTTGAAGGCGTCTGTCTGGCTGATTTTGTTTTGGGTGATAATTATTTTTGTCGCCATTTCATTTGCTCCGCCGGTTTTGGTGGCGCACGGTATAGTTGAACTGCCAAATCCGCTTGGCAAAACCACAACTATTTCCGCTTTAATTGCCAACATTGCCAATTTCGTCATTAAATATTTCGCGATACCCTTTGCCGGCTTAA
>Ga0315287_10007115_pt1 | contig 11198 bp, 6 predicted proteins | sample YL17G11_0_MG_FD_205037 | JGI IMG/M metagenome (GOLD analysis project Ga0315287, IMG submission 205037) | Sediment microbial communities from Yellowstone Lake, YNP, Wyoming, USA - YL17G11_0 | ecosystem: Environmental > Aquatic > Freshwater > Lake > Sediment | place: USA: Wyoming | collected...
TCTCTCTCTCTCTCTCTCTCTCTTCCTCTTCCTCTCTCCATGTACTTACCAGAAGGCATACTCGGCGCAGCGGTGCCTTCCGGTCGCGTACCGGTCAGGCCACGTCGCCAGCGCGGCCAGCGCGCCGACGCCGCCGCTCGAGCCCACGATCAGACTGAAGAGCGCGCCCCTCGAGGACCCCCCCGCGACCGCCACGGGCACCAGCGCAAAGCCTACCGCCGACGCCAGCAGCAGCCCAAACGTCTGGTACTTGCGGTCGCCCGTGGCCCTGCACAGGGCGCCGGCGAGGACCAGGGCCAGCGCCGAAGGCGCGTAGACGGCCGTCGACTTGAGCGCGGCGTGCATCGCCGCGTCCGCCGCGGCCTTCGGGCCCGGGTAGGCCGGTGGCACCGCGCTTTCGCCCCCCTTGGCCGCGCTCGCGGCGGCAGAAGCCAGAGCCTCCTTGCTGAAGGTGTCTGCGATGAGCAAGGGGGCGAAAAAGGTCACGGCGAAGAAGGCCGTCTGGACTAGAAGGATAGCTATCCCGAGGGTCCACATCTGCGGCGACTTGGCGACCTGCAAGGCCTCCGCGGCCGCGGCGAGGACGGACTGCTTTTCGTGGGCAGGAGCTGAGCAGGGAGCTGCGGCGGCGAGGGCGTCGCCCTTTGTTGCCGCCGCCACCGCCGCCACCGGCGCTGCTGCCGCTGCTCCTTCGCCTCCCGCCGAACGGCGCTTCTGCCCTCCCTCCCCTCCTTCCTCCCTCGCCTCCCCCTCCTCCTCATCTTCCTCTTCCTCCTCCTTCCGCGCAGCCAGAACCCACGCCTTCTCCTCGGCGCTCAGCCACGAGGAAGTCTCGACCGAGTCCGAGACCGCAAACGGGATCGAGAGGCCCAGAGCCACGGTCAGCAGTCCCTCGACGACGAACATGACCTGCCAGCCCCGCATCCCCAGGAATCCCTCAGCCGGTCCGATGAAAGCTGCTCCCAGGGGCGCGCCGAGGACCTGGGCGAGCACGGTGAAGACGAGGACCTGGAAGTGCAAGTGCGGAAGAAGTTTTTTTTTTTTTTTTTTTGGAAATGAGAAATGAGGATGAGGTCGAGGAGAGGCTGCTGCGAGAAGACGGAAAAACTCCCTCTCCCTCTCCCTCTCTCTCTTCTTCTTCTCACCCAGGAATAAGCGTACGCCATCTCCCTCTTGGGCAGGAACCGTGACAGCAGGAAGAAGCACCCGGGCATCGTCCCTGCCTCTGCCGCGCCGAGCGCCAGCCTCAGGACCACGAGCAGAGCGAACGACGTCGAGGCCTTCATGCCGGCGACGCCGACGACGGCCGTGAGCGCCGTGATGGCGCCCCAGGCAGAGACTATGACGCAGAACCAGACTCTCAGGGAAATCACGGTGAACATCAGCGCCGAGAGCCACATGCAGAGCCCGTACGAGACGAACATGACCGCCGACGCGAAGCCAAACTGCGGCCTCGACAGGCCGATGTCGTACAGCAGGACGGGCGCGGCGAGGGCCAGGTTTGACCTGTCGATGAAGGTCGCGCAAGTGATCAGGCAGGCGACGGGGACGGTGCGGAGGTAGAGCTTGCGCATGAGTCGTCGGCGGCGGGCGGGGTCGAGGTCGAGAGCGGAGGCGACAGGGTTCAGTCTCAATTGGTTGTTGTCGCCGCCGCGGCCGCCGCCTCTCTCTCCCTCTGCTGCGCCCGTCGCATCACCCGGCCGAGAGCTCGACCGCATCCCAGCTCTTAAGAATAAAAGGCCGGATGCAACGCGCTTGTCTCCTCGCTCAGCGCGCGCCAATTGGCTCCAAAGAGCTCGCTGGCTAGAGAGAAGAAGAGCGTGGTAGTGTGCAACACTCTTTCTTTTCCCGCCTTTTCCTTTCCCCCACGCGTGTCTTCTCTCTCCCTTCAACGCTTTCTCGGCTTCCTCTTTCCTCGCTCTTTCGCTGGAAGAGCCTTTTTGTTTCGGCGTCATTTGTTGCTAGTGTTACACTTGTTTTCCGCCCTCGGGCGCGCGATCATTTTCCCGTTCTCTCTTTCTTTCTTCACTCCTTCGCCGCCTCCGCCTGCACCTTTTCTCCCTCCTCCCTCTCCTTCTCCTTCGGCGGGGTAGGAGGAGGAGGCGGCGGCAACGACAGCACCAGCTGTTCCGTCGCCCCCGCGGCGAACGCCGTCAGAAGCGCATCCGCCGGCGTGTCCGGCTTGAGCCGCAGCGAGCCCTTTTTGAACACCAGCGGCACCGTCCTGCGGTAGAGCGCCTCGGCGTCGAGCTCGCCGGCGCGCATCTTCACGACGCCCTGGACGTCAGCGCGGGCCGAGGCCGCGAGCCCCGAGCAGTGCCAGATGAACGCGCAGCGCTCGGCGTCCTGGGGGTCCTCGAAGACGATGAAGACCTTCGGGCCCTCGCGCCGCACTCCGTCCCCGCCGCCGTCGACGCCGCCGCCACCCCCGTCCTCGTCGTCGAACCCGGCGTCAAAGTCCGCGGGGAGCACCCCGTGGATCTCCAGCAGGCTCCTCTCCCCGCGTCCCACGCCCATGATCGGCACCGCGAAGGTCTTCGCCGTGGGAGAGTTCTGGTACCAGAAGCGCTCGCCGACGTGGCCGACGACGACGGCGTCAAAGGTCGGCTCGGGGCTCGCCCTGGCGCCCTGGTTCCGCGCCAGCGGGTCGACGAGCTCCGCCTCCCCGGCCCCGCCGGCGGCGGGAGGGGCGGCGGCTGAGGCCGGGACCGCGTCGGCGACCTCCTCTTCATCGGCGAAGAGCGAGGCGACGGGCTCGCCCGCGCGGATCCGCCGCTGCGCCTCGGTCTCCCCCCGCGCGGCGGCGCGCAGCCGGTCGAGGTCGGCCACGCTGATGCGGGAGGAGGGTGCCTCGCGGGGCGGCTGAGGGGCGGCGGCCTCGGGCTCGGGTTCGTGGGCGGTTTCATCGGCGGCGGCGGCGGTGGTGGATTCGCCTTCGGGAGCGGGAGCGGGGGTAGGAGCGGGAGGAGGGGTGGGGGGAGAGGGAGCTGGAGCTGTCGCAGCAGCTCTCGGTGCCTCCTCTTCTCTCTCGACCTCGACCTCGACCTCGGTCGCGCCGCCGCCGCCCTCCTCCGCCGCCGCAGCCGCAGCCGCCTCCTCCGCCGCCGCCTCCCCCTTCCCTTCCTTCGCCTCCCGCTCCAGCCTCGCCATCGTCCTCTCGTACTCCTCCGCGACGACCGCGGCGCCGCTCCCGCTGGTCGGGGACCAGACCCGCGCGGCCCCCGCGACGGCGGCGGCCCGCGCCGCCGCGCCGAGCAGGTCGACGCCGCAGCGCTGTGGGTGCGCGGCCCTGGCCAGCCGCGCCAGGACCAGCCGCTGCGGCTCGCCCGGGCGCGGCAGCGGCCTGAAGGCCCCGCCCCCGGGCACGAACGCCAGGGCGCGCCCGGCCTCCTTGGCCGCGCCGTGGAGCTGCTCCGGGGCGGCGCGGACGACGGAGGCCAGCGGGAGGCCCTTCTGAGGGGAGCGGGCCCCCGAGGAGGAAGAGGGAGGGGGCCCCTCAGACAGGGGCCCGCCGGGCGCGGTCAGCCAGCGCGACCACGCCTCGGCGTCCTCCTCCTCCTCGAAGGCGAGCCACACGAGGTCCGGAGGAGGAGGAGCTGGGGGAGAGGAGGAGGAGGAGGAGGAGGGGGAGGAGGAGGAGGAGGAGGAGGAGGTCGGGGTCGAGGGGCCCCCCGCCCCTCGCCGCCTCGGCAGCGGCACGGCCGCCTCGGCGACGCCCGACGCCATGCGCACGCGCCAGACCGCTTTGCCGAGGACCCACGCCGGCACCGCTGGCTGCCCTCCTGCTGCTGCTGCTGCTATTGCTACTTCTGCCGCTACTGCTGCTGCTGCCGCCTCCGCTGCTGCTCGCCCCGTTTCGGCGACGACCTGCTTCCAGTCCCTCGGCCGGCCCCCGGAGGCTCCTTGCTGCTCTCCGCGTTCCTCCTCTCCTGCTCCTCCTGCCGCCGCCGCCGCCCTCGCCGCCGCCGCTTTCGCGTCCTCCCTCGCCGCCCTCCTCTCGGCGCTCCTCTTCTGCAGCGCGGCCACGACCCCCATCGACGCGGCCGCGGCGACGACGGCGGCCGAGACGGCGGCAACGAGCAGCAAGACGTCCAGCGCCGTCCCCAGCCCGAGCCGGCCACCGCCGCGCGGGGCGCCGCCGCCGCCGCCCCTCGGCCCGCCGAGAGCCGCCGCCTGCGCCGCCTGCGCGCCCAGCTCCCGGTCCCGCTCCCGCAGCGCCGCCACCAGCTCGTCGCGCTGCCTGTCCGCCATCTCGCGCGTCAAGTTCTCGCTCCTGGCGATCTCCTCGAGCCGCAGGACCGCCGCGGTGACCTCGGGCGTGATCTCGAACGGGGACTCGAACTCGAGCGCGGTGCCCGGGACGAGGAGCTGCTGCTGCTGCTGTTCTCCTTCGTCTTTGCCTTCTTTGCCTTTTGCGTTTCCCTTGCCTTTGCCTCTGACGCTGCCGTTTCCCCTTCCCGCCGCCGCCTCAGCGGCCACGGCCGCGATCCTTTCTGCGGGAAGGCCGGTCTTCCTCGCCAGAGACTCGAGCGTGTCGCCCTCCTCGACCCGAACCTCGATGACGACGGGGCCCGCGCTCCGCTCTCGCCGGGCGACGGCGGCACGGAGCTCGCGCTCCTGCCTGCGGGAGAGAGTCGGCGGCGGGGACCGCACGGGCGCAGGCGGGAGGGCCGAGGCCGGGGTCGGCGGCGGCGTCTTTGACGATGACGACGACGACGACGACGACGACGACGACGACGCTGGCGGCTGCTGCTGCTGCTGCTTCGACGACGACGTCGATGCAGATTCGACGTCCTCGCCCTTGGCTGACCGCCGATTGAAGATTCCGGCGCATGTGAGGCAAGGGATCGACCGTCTGGTCCTCGACTGATTGGCATTTCCGAGGCCGAGCGTCGCAGGAGGGCGCAGCAGGGGGCGCATGTGGCGAAGCATTGGAAAGTTCATATCGCTCGCTCGCTCTAGTCGACGGGAAATGAATTTTGCTCGATGGGTACTGCTCAGTCTTGAAGAAAGAAAAAAAGGGGGGGAAACGCCCTTCTCTCTTTATCCGCTTCAGGGCCGCCCTGCGATGACGCGCCCGGGCTCGGAGACGCCCGCGCCGCCTTCGGGCGACGATGCCGGTCCAATTTCCGCCGTTCCAGCCGCCGCATCAACGGCGATCTCCCCCGCGGACCCGCGCCTGGGGCGCTGCGCCTTTGCCGTGCTCCGCGGCAAAAACGTCCACGAGCTGCCCGACGGGACGCCGGTGGACGAGTATTTTGTGCGCACGTTTGACGTGACGCTTGGGAGGCGGTCCCGCGGCGGAGGGGCCGACGTCGTGATCTCTGGTTCGTAGGAGGGAGAGGGAGAGGAAGAGAGGCGAGAAAAACTCATTGCATCGCAAGGCGGAAAAAAACGAAAAAACGTCGACCTCTTCTTCTTCTTCATCTTCTTCTTCTTCTTCTCTCACCCTCTTCTCCTCCTCCTCTTTCCCCCACCAAACACGCAACGAAAGGCGACAATATGAACATATCGAGGCAGCACGCCCGGATCAGGTTCAACTTTGAGCAAGGTGCGTGAAAGAGAGAGAGAAAGAGAAACGAGGGAAAGACCTTTGGGTTCTCTTATCTTCTCACCTTCTCTCTCTCCCTTTTTCTCTCTTCTTTAACTCTCAGGCTGCTGGGAGCTCTTCGTCCTCAGCAAGAACGGCGTCATGCTCAACGGAGTCAATTTGCAGCCCCCGCCGCGGAAAGAAGAGGAAGAGAACGGGGCCGAGAAGAACAACGAAGGAGCGAGCGCTAAGCCTCCCGCGGCGGCGGCGACGGATGCAGCGATCGCTCGCCTGGCCTCCGGCGACGCCCTCTCCGTGGGCGACAGAGAGTTCTCCTTCCTGCTCCCCTCAAAGAGGGCCGCGGTGCTCACCACGGAGGGCGTGCTGGACCCGGGGTGGCGGCTAGGGCTCGCGAGCGGGAGGGCGGCCGCGGCGGTTGGCGGCGGCGGAGGGGTCGCAAGCCCGGGGCCGGCGCCTCCCGCCGTCGCCTCTGCTGCCGCTGCCGCTGCTGCTGCTGCTGCTGCTCCTGTGCTTCCTTTCGTTGCCGCCGTTGCTCCCGGCGTGTGTGTCTCGAGACCGGACACGGCGAAGACGCGGTCAGTGGAGAGGGAGGCGGAGGAGGAGGAGGAGGACGGGAAAGGAGGCGAGGAGGGGAAACGGTGACGCCAGCAACGGAAAAGAGCTCAATTTTTTGCTTTCTTCCTCTCCGTCCTCTTTGGAACCCTGTAACGAAACAAAACTGAAACTTGAAAAAACGAAAACGCTATTTTTGGTTGACATTTGATTCCGCAGTGGGGGAGAGGAGGGAGGAAGCTAGCAGAAAAAACAAGGACGGAAAAAAAAACGGGAAAAAAAAGGTCAAAAAAGTGGGGAGGTGCATATCTTCGGTGTTTTTGAGTTTTTTTGGTTCTCTCTCTCTCTTTCATTTTCCCCCCCGTCATCTAAGCTTGCATCTCTTCGCCGCCGCCCGTCACAGCAGCGGCAGCGGTAGAGGCCCCGAACGCCAGCTGGTACGGCGGCGGCGGAGGGGCCAGCGGCGCGAACCCTGGCACGGCCCCGCCGACGCCGACGGCCGAGCCGCCGCCGCCGCCCGGCGCCCGCGGCTGCGGGGGCGCCGCCGCGGACGAGAGGGCGTGGGCGGCCCCGAAGGAGGAGGCGGCGGCGGACGCGGAGGGCGCGGCCGTGGTGGCGCCTCCTCCACAGTCCCCTTCCGCCGCCGCCGCCGTCGCAGGGCCGGCCTCCATCATTGCCTCCGCTCCCCCCGCGCCGTCCGCCGCCGCCGCCGCCTCCTGGACGGCGCTCTCGAACGCCGCCGCCTCGTTCTCCGCCGCCGCCTGCGCCGCCGCCTGCGCCGCCGCCTGCGCCGCGGCCGCCTCAGCGTCCTCCACGGGGTCGAAAGCGACCGGGAACCGCGTCACCCGAGGCTTGTCGGCCAGGATCGACCGCGAGAGCTGGCTAAACAGCGGAGGCTTGGGAGGCGGGTCCTGCTCGCGGAGCTCCGGGTCCAGATACTCGTTGTTGACGTAGTACCCGACGCGGAGGAACTCTGCGCTTTGGTAGCTGCAGGTCAGCAGCAGCACGGTGACGCCCACGACGTCGTCCGAGGGGAGCTTGGCCGGGTCCGGGGGGTCGGCCTGGAGCGTTTTTTTTTTTTTTTGTGGACGAGGTGAGAGAGCAGCGATCGCGGGCGCGGAGAACGGTGAAGAAAGGAAAACCTTTCCTCTCTCTCTCTCTCTTTCTCTCTTCCTCTCGCATTTCATCTCACCTGGAACACGAAACGGTACTGCCCGGGGAACACGGGCCCGACGAGCACCGAGTCGAGGACCTGGTCGTACTTCTCGGACTCGGCGGAGCCGACGTAGGTCAGCTTCCACTCGAGGTCTTTTTTTTTTTGGGGAAAGGAGAGAGGTCGAGGTGAGCAAAGCGGAAGAAAGCCGTTGGGAACAAAACGAGTGCTCTCTCTCCCTCTCTCTTTCTGCTATCTGCTCTTCCTTTCCCGTCCAACTCTCTGCGTTCTGGGCATTATCTCGGTCTCCTCTGCCAATTGAGGAGTCGAGAGGGAGCAGGCAGCCCACGCGCGAGGGAGGAAAGAGCACCGCTCTTCGATTCAGACTGGTCGATTTTCGAAAAATCGAGGGGAAGAGAAAAAAAAAGCTCTCGACAGCCGACGTCAATTCAAACAACCAAACACCAAAAACCGTACGCACCATGCTTGAGCGGGTAGAGGCACTCGTACTGGATCTCAAATTGCAGCGGGTTGGTGAACGGCGCGGGGTTGTCGAGCACTCTGACGCTGGTCACTGAAACTGCCGCCATCGCGTCTCAAGAAAGCTGATGAGGAGATGAAACCGTTTCCGGCGTCGACGTCGATGTCTCTTCGGCGCTGCTCTCTCGCTCGCTTGGCTTCGCCGTCGCCTGATTTTTTCTTCGGCGTCGAATGGCAGAGAGAGCTTCCTCTCTCAGGCACGAATCCTTTTTCGAGCTCGCTGCGCGGGACGACCGCTCGCTCCCCGAGACCGCTTCCTCCGGCGTCGAGAGAGCTGCGCGGCGAACGCTCCGACGGGAGCGAGAGAGGGGAGGTTGGAGGGGAGGAAGAAGAGGGGCGAGGGGGAGGAAGCCCTTCTTGCTGTTGCTGTTGGTGGGAGGGGTGGAGGAAGCAAAAAAGAAAGAAAAGAGCTCGAGAGTGAGTGTGTTTCGGAAAAAGAAGGCGAGAGGAGAGAGGAGTGAGGAGGAAAAAAAGGGAAGGAGAGCGAAGCGGAAAGCTTTGAGAAGGGACAAGGTTGAGAGAGGGAGACCCAAAAAAAAGAAAGGTTTTTTTCGACAGCTTTCACTATTTTTCGCTCGCCTTGTCGTCGCGACCGCTCTTTTCTCCCTATCTTCGCCCTCTTTCTCTCTCGCGTTCTTCGCCCCCCCACACACACACAAACCACACACACACACACACACACACACACACCAACCCCGCGCGCACCTCTCGCTTCCCTCCCTCTCTCTCTCTCCGCTGAGCGAACACACCAAGAGAGAACCCGGAAGAAATGCCGTCGCCGCCGAAGGAACCGAACCGCGGAGAAGCCGCTCTCAAGGGCGCGCCGCCGCCCCCTCCCCCGCCTCCAAGGCCGCCCCTGCACGGCTCCGAGGAGTCCGCCGCCGCCGCGTCCGACTGCGCCCGCGCCCCCGAGGAGCGCCTCGCCGCGTCAGGGGGACCCCGGCCGTCAGCGGCGAGGGCGGCGTCGGCGGCGCCCAAAACGAGGGGCGCGCCCCGGGAAGGCCCGCGGCGCTCAAGCCGTCGCACTTTGACGAGCTCGTTCACCCGAAAGCCGCGGCAGCGTCTGCCGCTGTCCGCGGGAGGGACTCGAAGAAGCACGGTCACGCCGTGAGGCACGAGTGAAGAGCTCATGTTCGCAGTGTCGTTGAAAGATAGCGCAGGGAGCAGAGAGTGATTTTTTGTAGACAAAAGTTTTTTTTGCCAACCCTACTCTTTTTATGCACCAAACCTTGGCTCTTTCGTTTGCCTCTCCGTCCCTTGTTCATTTTGCACGCACTCCAAAAAAACTCGTTAAAAGAAAGGAAAATCGAACAGAATGGAGACGAAGAACCATCGGAATCTATGCAAAAGAAGAAAGTAACAAATCGAAACGACAACGAGACGGAAAGATCGAAGAAAGAAGTTGAAAAAAATCAAAAACGTTAAAAAATCAAATGACCTGCACGCGCGCCTGCACGACCGCGACCGACCCGTCCGCCGCCACCACGCCCTCGACGTCCTGGTCCTCGAGCCCTCCCATCGCAGCCTTGACGGCTCTTCCGACCTCGCCCAGTTTCGCGAAAGTCTCCTCTCGGAACACGGCGTCGAAGACGATTTTCTCGCTCGAGTAGTCAAGCGTCCTCGTCGCGAGCGGCGAAAGCGTGACCGAATCGTGCAAGCCCGCCCCGGAGAACGCGCCCAGGTCCTCGCCGTTGGAGTCGGAGCGCGCGATGAGCCCCGGGGCCGTGGCGTCGGCGACGAACCAGCCGAGGCGCTTCGACGGCAGCGCGAGCGTCTCGGTTTTGCCGGAGCTCGAGGCTCGGAAGGCGGCCGCCCTGCCCGGCGCCGCGCCGACCAGGGCGTCCCCGGCTCCGACCACCACCTCTCCGTAGACGGCGCCCTCCTGCCCTCCGCCCCCTGAAACCTTCGCGGTCGTCGGGTCGGAGGTGTGCAGCACGAAGGCGTACGCTGCGGGGACGACCTCCTGCACGAGGACGCCCATGAAGAGCGCCGCGTCGCCGCCGACGACGCCGGCCGCGCGCCGGGCGAGCCAGGCGCGGTCGGTCCACTTCGACGCGAACACCGCGGAGACCGCCTTCCAGGCTCGCTTGAACTCCGCGCTGGCGTCGCTGCAGTCGGGGTTGGAGAATTCCCAGAGGGAAGCGGAGGGGATCAGGCCGGCCGCGGCCGCCTTGGCGGCCATCGCGGAGCAGAGCTCGGGAGTCGGGCGCAGGCGGCGGCGGACGGCGCGCCGGAGCGCCGCCAGCGCCGCGGCCGGCAGCGGGGAGCTCGCCGAGGCCGCGGCCTTGTCGGCCTCCGCCTGCCACCGCGCGACGTCTTTTGATAGAGCGGCGTTGACGGGCTCGGACAGGAGCCTCTCAAAGGTCCCGTGCGGCAGGGCGACCGAGTTGGGGATCCGGATCGCAGGAGACGACGACGACGACGACGGAGAAGGGGCCGCCGCCTGCAGCTTTCGGCGGAGCGCCGCGAGGTTCCCGGCCTTGCCCCCGACGGGCGCGCCCTTGGCCGAGTACTCCTCCTCGGAGAGGACCCACTCCTTCGTCTTCGAGGGCTTGGGGAGCTCCAGGGAGGCCTTCGCCTTCGAGGAAGAGGCGGCAGCAGCGGCAGCGGCGGAAGGAGAGGAAGCGTCGTTCTCCGCCAACGCCGCCGTCACCTCGCCCGCGGCGCTCACCCGTAGCGCCGCCCTCTTCCCGGCCGAGCCCGCCAGGGCGGCGAGCGCGGCCTCGTCGAAGCACGTCGCCAGCAGCACGCCCTGCGCCCTCGCCCGCAGAGCCACGTGCGAGAGCGCGTCGGCGACGGAGCCCGTCAGCACCGCGACGACGCCCAGCGGGATGTCCTCGTTGCCGCCGACGGCCGCGGCGACGACGACGGTCGGCGTCGCGGCCAGGTCGTCGCCGGCGATCTCGCTCAGCGACGCCAGCGAGCGGATCACGCCCACGATGGACCCTTCGGCGCTGCTGCTGCCCGCAGGGGGGGCGGCGACGATCTCCCAGCTCCCGGTCCCGGCAGCCTCGCGGGCCCTGGCGTCGATCGCCCGGAGCAGACCCGAGAGCACAAACGTCGGGGAGCCGCGGACGACCTCCTCCCCGAAGTTGGCGATGTAGGCCGGGTCAATCTTTTCGCTCCCGATCTTCTCCAGGAAGGCGTCGGCCACGGGCTGCGTCAGCGAGACCACGCGGTCGGCGTGGGCGGCCAGCGCCAGCGAGGTGCGCTGGCTGGCGCTGAGCACCAGCCTCGCGGCGTCGGCGGACCACGAGCCGTCGTTCTCGGAGCTTGAGGCTTTCGCGCCCTCGGCGACCCGCTCCCACAGGCCGCGGCACTGCAGCAGGTCCTCCGAGTCCGAGGCCCCGCCGATCGTCGCGTTGCGCAGCAGCAGCAGCGTCAGGGAGCACAGGTCGTCGC
>Ga0315287_10007116_pt1 | contig 11198 bp, 8 predicted proteins | sample YL17G11_0_MG_FD_205037 | JGI IMG/M metagenome (GOLD analysis project Ga0315287, IMG submission 205037) | Sediment microbial communities from Yellowstone Lake, YNP, Wyoming, USA - YL17G11_0 | ecosystem: Environmental > Aquatic > Freshwater > Lake > Sediment | place: USA: Wyoming | collected...
GGCTCGATCATGGTGCCCTGCCCGTGGTTCTGCGAGGCCGCGGACCTTGCGCGCGCGAATCCGCACCTCGATCTGGGTGTGCACCTGACGCTCAACTCCGAGTGGCCGCACTATCGATGGGGGCCCGTCGCGGGCCGCGATCGTGTGCCCTCGCTGCTGGACGCGCAGGGCTATCTGCCGCGTACGCAGCTCGAAGTACTGCGCAACGCGACGCCGGAGCATGTCGAGATCGAGCTGCGCGCGCAGATCGAGACGGCGCTCCGCGCCGGGATCGACGTCACGCACGTCGACTCGCACATGGGCACCGTGCTGCTCGATCCGTTCGTCGGCGCCTACGCAAAACTCGCGAAGGAGTACCGGTTGCCGGCGTTCGCGGCGCATCCAGATCCGGCCGCGCTGAAGCATGCGGGGCTGGCCTCGTTCGAGGGCGTGCTGCGCCAAGGTGCCGAACGGATCACCGCCGCGGGCTTGCCGATCCTCGATGGCGTCGAGCTGTTGTCGCTCGACTTCGAGCCCGGCAATGGTGAGAGCCACACGACGGAACGACTCTCGCGCATCGGCGCGGGCGTTCACTACTTCATCATCCATCCTGCCAAGGAGAGTGATGAGCTGCGCGCGATCTCACCCGATGCGCATGCGCGCATCTTCGAGCACGAATTCTACGGCAGCCAGGTCGGTCGCGATCGCTTTGCGAAGGAGGGCATCCGCACGGTCGGCATGCGAGCGTTGCGCGAACTGGTGCGGGCCCGCTGAGGCGTCTACTGCGCGTCTTCGAGCGGCGCTTCGCTGAGATCGTAGCCGGCTTCGACCGGAATCCGGATCACCGGACCCTTTTCGCCACGGCCGACGGTCGGAAGCACGGTGACGACCGGCTCGCTACGCGCGCGTTCGATCGCCTCGGCGACACTGGCACTGCGCGCGAGCTTGATCAGGTTGCGCAGCGTCGGGAAGATGATCATCCGGCGCTTGGCAAGCGCGTCCTCGATCGCGACCGTCGGCGCGATCCACAGCGAATCGACCGACTCCTCGCCGTCGTGCGCGGCAACCTGATCGCGCGGAGCCGGCACCAGGTAGAAGTGCGTGTCGAAGCGCTTTGGCATGAAGGCGGGAGTGATCCAGTGCGCGAACGGAACCATCTCGTCGAGCGCGAGTTCGAGGTCGTGCGCCTCGGCGATCGCGCCGAGCGTGGTCGCGCGCGAGAGCAGGCTGCTGCGGTAGCGGGTTTCGAGCGGACGCACGCGCGATTCGGGAAGCAGCACGGTCTCGCCACGACCACGGGCCAGCAGCACGCCGCACTCCTCGAAGGTCTCGCGTACCGCGGCGACGCGCACCGCGAACGCCTCGCCATCGAGACCGTCGCAGCCGGAGCAGCGCGCCCGCAGCGCGGGATCACGGTCCGCCGGATCCACCTTGCCGCCCGGGAACACCAACGCGCTCGACGCGAAGTCGATCTGGTGATGGCGCTCGACCATGAACACTTCGAGGACGCCGCGGTCGTCGCGCAGCAGCATCACCGTGGAAGAGGGGATGGGAGTCGGAGGCGTGTTGGCCATCGTTGCGGCATGATGGCACAAGGCGAGGGGTGTGCGTTCGCGTGATCGAGACGGTCCCGGGCGATGTCGGACTGCATCTCGAAATCGACGGCGAGGGGCCGCTCGTCGTGTTGTTGCATGGATTCGGCGGCAGCGCGCGAAACTGGCGGCCGCAGCTGCGCGCGTTGCGCGACTCGTTTCGGGTCGCTGCCTTCGACCTACGCGGGCATGCGCGCAGCGAAGCACCGGTCGATGCGGCTGCGTATCGACCCGCGTGTTTCGTCGCGGATGTCGCGCGCGTGCTCGATCACCTGGGCACCGAGCGAGCGGTCGTCGGCGGTCTGTCGATGGGTGCCGGGATCGCGGCGCGCTTCGCCGCAGCGCATCCCACCCGCGTTCAGGCCGTCGTGCTCGCGTCGTTGCCGCCGGGAGCCGAGGAGGGGACGCGGCAACGGGGCTGGGCGTTGGCCTTCGCCGACGCGATCGACCGCGAAGGTCTGGAAGCGGCTGGTGCGTGCTACGCGTGGGGCGCCGAGTCCGGTCTCGATGCGAATGCCGCGAAGCTGGTGCGGGCTGGCTTTCTCGAGCACCCGCCGCACGCGATCGCGCACACGCTACGCGAGTCGATCGCGGTGCAGCCGGGTTGGTCCCGCATCGCAGACTCCCTCGGCGCGCAGGGCCTTCCGGTGCTGCTGATCGCTGGCGAGCGCGACTCCGTCTCGCTGGCGTCGTGTCGGAACCTCGCGCGGGCCCTCGCGGATGCAGAGCTGCTCGTCGTTCCCAATGCCGGGCACGTCGTGAATCTCGAAGCGCGTGACGCGGTCAACGCGGTCCTTCGCGCCTTTCTGGAGCGCCTCTCTACACGAGCCCCCGGCCGTCGCTAGAGTGCGCGCTCGATGAACGGACTGGTCGCGCTCGCCGCGCTGTCGCTCGGCGCATGGCTCTACCTGGTTCTCGCGCATGGTCGCTACTGGCGTTGCGACCAGCGGCTGACCGGCCGCGAGCCCGCGCCGTCGCGTTGGCCCTCCGTCACGGCGGTCGTACCGGCGCGCGACGAAGCGGTGCTACTTCCCGAGACGCTGCGCTCGCTGCTCGACCAGGACTACCCCGGCGTGTTTCGCATCGTGCTCGCCGACGACGAGAGCAGCGACGGAACCGGCGATGTCGCTCGCGCACTCGCGCGCGATCACCCGAACGGCGCGCGCGTCACGGTGGCGCGTACGCCGGAACGCCCGGCTGGCTGGGTCGGCAAGATGTGGGCGGTCGAGACCGGTTTGCGCACGGCCAACGCAGCCGCACCCCCCGCGTACTGGCTGCTGACCGACGCCGACGTCGAGCATGGTCGGACGAACCTGCGCCGGCTGGTCGCAAAGGCAGAAGCGGAACGACTCGACCTGGTGTCGCAAATGGTGCTGCTCCACGCGGGACCGAGCTGGAGCGGACTGCTGGTTCCGGCGTTCGTGTACTTCTTCCAGAAGCTCTATCCGTTCGCGCGCGTCAACGACCCGCGCTCGCGAACGGCGGGAGCCGCGGGCGGTTGCGTGCTGGTGCGGCGCGAGGCGCTGGCGCGGGCGGGCGGCATCGAGGCGCTGCGCGGCGAAGTGATCGACGACTGCGCGCTCGGTCGCGCGGTGAAACGCGGCGGCCCGATCTGGCTCGGTCTCAGCACGACCGAGCGCTCGATCCGACCCACCGCGGGCGTCGCCGACGTGTGGAACATGGTCGCGCGCAGCGCCTTCACGCAGCTCCGGCACTCGCCCTGGATCTTGGCCGCCACCGTGCTCAGTCTCGCACTGCTGTATCTGGTACCGCCGCTGACGGTGCTCGCCTGGCCGTGGCGTCGCGACGGTGTGGCGGCGGGACTCGCGCTCGGTGCGTGGATGCTCCAAGCGCTGTCCTTCGCGCCCACTCTCGCGCTCTACGATCGCTCCGCACGGTGGGGGTTTGCACTGCCGATCGCCGGTGCGCTCTACGGTGCGATGACGATCGACTCCGCGCGCCGTCACTTCCGGCGCGAGGGCGCGCATTGGAAGGGCCGCGCTGGCGCCGGTCGCGAAGTGGGCTAGCACGGGGTTCCCAACATGACCGCCAAGGCTCCCGCCGCCGCCCGCAGGACCGCATCGCCGTGGCACCTCGTCGTGGCTTCGATCGGCGGTCCGCGCGCGATCGGCGGCAAGTGGGTGCGGATCGCGCGCACGACGCGGCTCTGGCTCGATCCCCGCGCAGTGCGCGCGCGGCTCACCGAACTCGAGCGCAAGGGATTCATCGATCAGCAGCCTGGTCGCTGGCAGATCGTGTTCGGCGGTCTCGACATGCTGCGCTTCGTGATCGAACCCGCCTCGCGCGACTACCACGCGCAACAGGGCATTTCGTTCGGCTTCCAACAACTCCTGCGCGTGCTCGACGATCCGGTCTCGATGATCGACCCGACCGGCTTCCTGTCCGAGCGCGACACGATCATCGGTCACGTGATGCAGGTAGTGCACCTGAATCCCGTCTACGACCTGCAGCTGCTGCAGATGTTTCCGGATGGGCTCGAGGAACTGGAGTCGCAGGTCGCCTCGATGGTGGCGGGAACCCATCCTCGTCACGGCACGATCGGCGCGATCGTCGAGGATCCGGACTATCACGCGCGGCTGCTCGACTACGTGCGGCGCTTCCGGCGCGATCCGGACACGCCGCCGCTGGTGCGGCAGGAGCAGACGTTGCGCGACGACCCGATCTTCGCGGCGGCCGAACGCACCTTCGCGACGCTTCCGGGCTTCATTCGCTATTGCAACCGCTTACCGGCGGACTTCGCCGCGCTGGCGAAGCGATCGCGGCGCGTGCACGGGTTCCCGGTCGAGCTGGCCGAGCCTGCGCCGCAATGACGGCCGCTGCGCCGTCACGGGCGGAGCTCGCCGACTGCTTCCGCACCCAGGCGCGCGGCTGCGCGCTCACCGGTTCGGCGATCTACGCCGAGTTGCTCGCGCGCGCGGCCGACGAACTCGCACGCGGCGGTCTCTTCGCCGATCTCGTCGCGACCTACCGCGGCGTGCCGATCCTCGACGCGCTGCCGCTGCGCGTGCTCGGAGCCGTGCACGCGATGGTGCTCGGCGGTCGCGCACCCGCGCTCGCCGCGTTCTATCCGTCGGCCGGCGGCCACTTCGAAGCCGAGGGCGCCTTTCGTGCGCTTTGCGATCTGTGCGACGCGCATCGCGACGAGTTGCGCGATGCGGCATCGACGCTGCGGGTGCAGACCAACGAAGTGCGGCGCAGCGCCGTACTCGTTCCCGGTTTCCTGCGCGTCGCCGCGCGCACGGGCCTGCCGCTGCGCATTTGCGAGATCGGCTCGAGCGCAGGCCTGAATCTCGTCTTCGACCGCTATCGCTACGAGTTGGGTCCACACCGCTGGGGCGATGCGGTTTCGCCGCTCGTGCTCGCGACGAGCTGGGACGGAGCGCCGCCCGATCTCGAAGCACCGCTTCGTGTCGCAAGTCGTCGTGGCTGTGATCTCGCGCCGTTCGACGTGCGCGACCCCGCGCACCGCCTCCGCCTCGAGTCGTTCGTGTGGCCCGAGCAGCTCGATCGGCTCGCGCGGCTACGCGCGGCGATCGCAATCGCAATGCGCGAGCCGCCGATCATCGACACCGAGCCGGCCGGTGGGTGGGTCGAAACGCAGCTCGCCGGACGCAGCCAGGGCGTCGCGACGGTGCTCTTCCACTCGGTCGTCTGGTGGTACATCCCCGAAGCCGAACGAGTGCACATCACCCGTGCGATGGAGGCGGCCGGCGCCAGCGCCACGCGCGCGGCACCGCTTGCGTGGCTACGCATGGAAGGCGCCACGGTGGAAGAGGCGGAGTTGCGGCTGCGCCTGTGGCCCGACGGCGAAGACACACTGCTCGCGCGCGTTCACTGGCACGGCGCGGAGGTCGGCTGGCTCGCCTGAGCGGTCCGAGCGGGGACGTTGGTTGCGTAACTTGCGTCGCGAAGCGGGCTACTCGACGATGCGGAGGCCTCACGCGACGCAAGTTACGCAACCAACGTCCCCTTCCGAGATGATCCATGAGCGCCCCCACCGATTCCCTCTCCGTGCTCGAACTCGACGCCACCGCGCAGGCCGATCTGGTGCGTAATGGGGAGCTGTCGGCCGCTGAGTTGGTCGATCTCTCGATCGCGCAGATCGAGAAACTCAATCCGCAGGTGAACGCGGTCATCCACGAGCATTTCGAGCGCGCTCGCGAAGAAGCGCGCGGCCCGCTCCCGGATGGTCCCTTTCGCGGCGTGCCGATCGTGCTGAAGGATCTCGGCTGCGGGCACGCACAGGGCGATCCTATTCATTGGGGAACGCGCTTTCTGCGCGCGGCGAATCATCGCGCGGCGTCGACTTCGTATCTGGTTGCGAAGCTGCGCGCGGCGGGCTTCGTCGTCGTGGGTCGCTCCAACGTGCCCGAGATGGGTGTGTGGCTCACCACGGAGCCGGCCGCATACGGCGCGACGCGCAACCCGTGGGATCTCACCCGTTCGTGCGGCGGTTCGAGCGGCGGCGCGGCCGCGGCGGTCGCATCGCGTATGGTGCCGATCGCGCACGCGAGCGACGGCGGTGGTTCGATCCGCAACCCGGCGAGTCAGACGGGGCTCGTGGGTCTCAAGCCTACACGCGGACGCGTGTCGCTCGGGCCCGAGTGGGGCGAATCGTGGGCGGGCTTGATCCACGAATTTGCCGTCACGAAGAGCGTGCGCGACTCCGCGTCGCTGCTCGACGTACTGGCTGGTCCGATGCCCGGTGATCCCTTCGTGATGCCGCGCCCGTTGCGGCCCTTCTGCATGGAAGCAGAAGCGCGGCCCGACCCGTTGCGGATCGGATTGCTCGCGCAAGCGCACAATCTTACGGTCCATCCCGAGTGTGTCGCGGCCGTGCAGGCAACCGCGCGCAAGCTCGAAGCACTGGGCCACTCCGTCGTGGAGGCGCATCCGAGCGCGCTCGCGGACGGCACGATCGAATCGTTCGTGGTGCCGGTGATCGCCGCCGCACAGGCGCTCGCGATCGAGCAGTTCGAGGCCGCGATCGGGCACAAGATCGATCCCGACGACGTCGACCCCGACAACTGGGCGATCATCGAAATGGGTCGCAGCGTGTCGGCTCCCCACTACGTCGCGGCCGTCGAAGCGATGCATCGCTTCGCGCGACGCGTCGGCGCATGGTGGGAAGACTTCGATCTCCTGCTCACGCCGACGCTGCCGGAGGCGTCGCCGCCGCTCGGCGAGCTGGTCTCGCGCCCGGGCAAGCCGCTCGAGGGCTTCCTGCGCTCCGCGCAGCTCACCACGTTCCTGGTTCCGTTCAACGTGACCGGACAGCCCGCCGTCTCGCTGCCGATGCAGGAGAGCGTCGCGGGCCTTCCGATCGGCGTACAGGTCGTCGCCCGCATCGGACGCGAGGATCTGCTGATCCGCGTCGCCATGCAGCTCGAGGAAGCGATGCCCTGGAAGGGACGCCGTCCCTCGCTGATCGCCTGATCCCCGTCGACGCGCGCCTTCGAGAACGAGGTCGCGGTGGTCACCGGTGCAGCGAGCGCCGCCGCGACAGGACGTCGCGTCACCACGCACCTCGTGGGTGTCGCCCGAGAGAGCGGCGGCGAAGATGCTCGGCGCCGCTCGACTGATTCAGCGCGCCGCGATGCAGTCGTTGCAGCGGCACAGCTCGCGTAGTCGGCGGAACGGGTAGATGCCGGTCGCGTGGCCGTCGCTCCAATCGATCTGGATCGCGTAGCGACCGACCGGCTGGATGCGGACCGGTGCGACATCGGCGGGCACCGCGGCGTCGTCGAGACGCTCCTCGCCGGTCCATTCATCGATGCACGCGGCGCAGCCGCACGCGAGTCGCAGCGCGCGCACGTCGTAGACGCTCTCGTGGCCATCGCCCCAGGTGATCGCGAGCACGCGCGGTCCGCGCTGCGCGAAGGCCGCCGGTGCGAAGGGATCCTGCTGCATCACGACGACCATACGGCAGCAGCGTTGGCTAGTCTCGACCGCCATGGATCCCAACTCGATTGCAATTCTCGGTGGAACCGGTGATCAAGGCCTCGGACTCGCGCTGCGCTTTGCGAAAGCGGGTCGCCCGGTGGTGATCGGATCTCGCAAGCTCGATCGCGCGCTCGCCGCTGTGGACGAAGTCCGCGCCGCGATTCCCGGCGCGGACGTGCTGGGACTCGAGAACGCGGACGCCACGCGCAAGGCGCCGATCGTGATCTTGTCGGTGCCGTTCGAGCACACGGCGGGAACTGTGAAGGGGATCCGCGAGAGCCTCGCCCCGGATCAGGTCGTGGTTTCGATGGGCGTGCCGCTCGCCACCGCGATCGGCGATGGCGCGGTGCGCATGCTCGGCATCTGGCAGGGATCGTGCGCGGAACTCGTCGAGACGTTGGTTCCCGCCGGCGTCGCGGTCGTCTCGGCGTTCCAGAACGTCTCGGCCCACCGGTTGCGTGAGCTGGATCATGCGGTCGAGTGCGACGTCGTCGTGTCTGGCGCGGTCGCGCCCCGCAAACGAGTGATGGCGCTCTGCGCGCTGGTGCCTGGGCTGCGCGCGGTGGACGGGGGGCCGCTCGCCAACGCCCGGATCGTCGAAGCGATGACGGCGCTGCTGATCGGACTCAACGTCCGTTACAAGGTCGCGGAGGGCATCGGCCTGCGCTTCACAGGCATCCCCGCCTGATCGAGCCAACAGAGAATTTCACGACGCAACGCGTTGCCGCAGAGCGTCAATCTCGCGTTTCCGGAGACTTGAAGAGTCGCTGCGCTGGCGCCCGTACTGTCGCTGACCGGGCATCGAAGCGCGCGCTTCGGCACGCGAGGGATCTTCCCCGCGTCTTGGGCTGACGTACGAGCGCTTGTGGCTCCACGTCCTAGGTGCCGCGATATCTTGTACTTTCCGGTTGACGCTGGCCCACGGCTGGAGCTATCAACAACAAACGGGGATGCGAACGGCTTTCCGGCGACTTTTGGGGGGTTCGCAATTAGGCGGTCGCTGGAAGGTGGCGAGTTTGAGGTGGGAAGGAGGACCTGCCTTTAGCTCGGGGGCCCCAGGGTAGGTCCTGGGACCTCTTCGCTCCCCGGTGGTTTTCCCGCCCCTGTCTCGTTCTCATTGTCTCTTCGTCTCGTTGCTCGGTGTCTGGTTGCCATCGCATGGCCCGGGCGGTCGCACCTCGGTTCGTTCTCGCCCAGCTTCGATTCCTGCCTTCGTCCTGTTCGACTCCGCCTTGTCCTCCTGTCCTCGTTCCGTTCCGAACGGACATCCACCTAAGACCCGGAGAAAACTTTGAGCGCCGCCCGAACCGATGATCAGACCGCGCGTGAAGCCCTGGCCATTCGATCCACGAGCGGCACATGGCGTCCGCGCCTCAAGAGCGGTGGGAAGCGCAAGGCGAAGGCTGGTCTCGCGATCGAACGGTACTTCACGCGACCGAACGAGGATCCCTTCGCTGCCGTCGAGTGGGAACTCCGCTCCGCGAAGATCGCGAGCGAGACGGGCGAGGTGATCTTCGGGCAGACCGGCGTCGAGATGCCGAAGAGCTGGTCGCAGCTCGCCACCAACGTGGTGGTCTCCAAGTACTTCCGCGGTCACGTCGGGACGCCCGAACGCGAACACAGTGTGAAGCAGCTGATCGGCCGCGTCGTCGCGCGGCTGCGCGATTGGGGCGACGCGTCGGGGTATTTCAAGACCGCCGCCGACAGCGAGAGCTTCCGTGACGAACTCACGCACGTGCTCGTGACCCAGCGCGCCTGCTTCAACAGCCCCGTCTGGTTCAACCTCGGCGTGCCCAACACGCCGCAGCAGGCAAGCGCCTGCTTCATCAACGCCGTCGACGACACGATGGACTCGATCATGGACCTGGCCAAGACCGAGGCCATGCTCTTCAAGGGCGGCTCCGGTGCAGGCTCGAACCTCTCGGCGATCCGCTCGTCGCGCGAGCGACTCTCCGGTGGTGGCATCGCGTCGGGCCCGGTCTCCTTCATGAAGGGCCTCGATACCTTCGCCGGCGCGATCAAGTCGGGTGGCAAGACGCGTCGCGCGGCGAAGATGGTGATCCTCAATGCCGATCATCCCGACGTACTCGACTTCATCCACTGCAAGCAGGAAGAGGAGAAGAAGGCCGCGGCGCTGATCGACGCTGGCTACGACGGCGGCTTCAACGTGCCGGGCGGCGCTTACGACTCGGTCCACTTCCAGAATGCCAACCACTCCGTACGCGTCACTGACGAGCTGATGCGCTCGGTGCTCGAGGACCGCGATTGGCAGACGCGCGCGGTGATGACCGGCGCGCCGATCGACACGATGAAGGCGCGCGAACTGTTGCACGAGATGGCGCTCGCTGCACACGGCTGCGGCGATCCCGGCATCCAGTACGACACGACAATCAATCGCTGGCATCCGTGCAAGGAGTCGGGCCGCATCAACGCGAGCAACCCGTGCTCCGAGTACATGTTCCTCGACGACACGGCCTGCAACCTGGCCAGCCTGAACTTGATGCGGTTCGCCGACGACGAGGGCAACTTCGACGTCGAGGCATTCCGGCGCACAGTGCACATCGTGTTCCTGGCGCAGGAGATCATCATCGACCACGCCGACTATCCGACGGCGCGGATCGCCTGGAACAGCCATCTCTACCGCCCGATCGGCCTCGGTTACGCCAATCTCGGCGCGCTGTTGATGGCGGACGGCGTGGCCTACGACAGCGACGAAGGTCGCAACGTCGCCGCCGCGATCACCGCGCTGATGAGCGGCCAGGCGTACCTCACCAGCGCCCAGATCGCCGCTGCGATGGGGCCGTTCACGCATTACAGCAAGAACCGCGACGCCTTCCTCGAAGTGATTGGAATGCACAAGGCAGCCGCCGAAGCGATCGCGTCCCCGGGCGTGCAGAGCGATCTGCTCGCCGCCGCGCGCGAGAGCTGGACCGAGGCGTTGCGCCAGGGACGTCGCCGCGGCTTCAGGAACGCGCAGGCCACGGTGCTCGCGCCCACTGGCACGATTGCCTTCATGATGGACTGCGACACGACGGGCGTGGAGCCCGACCTCGCGCTGGTCAAGTACAAGAAGCTCGTCGGCGGCGGGGAGCTCAAGATCGTCAACCAGACGGTGCCGATGGCGCTGCGCCGGCTTGGCTACGACCCCGCGCAGATCGACGCGGTCATCCGGTACATCGATGAGCAGGAAACGATCGAGGGCGCACCCGAGCTGCTTGACGAGCACCTGTCGGTCTTCGACTGCGCGTTCCGCGCCGCGAAGGGCAAGCGCTCGATCCAGTGGATGGGTCACGTGCGGATGATGGGCGCCGTGCAGCCCTTCCTCTCGGGTGCCATCTCGAAGACCGTGAACCTGCCCGCAGACGCAACCGTCGAGGACGTGAAGACCGCCTACATCGAGGGCTGGCGGCTCGGCCTGAAGGCACTCGCCGTCTACCGGGATGGCTGCAAGCAGTCGCAGCCGCTCAACACCAGCAAGACTCAAGGTGCGAAAGTCATCTCGCTGGAGGAGGTGCGCCCGCGCCGCGTGAAGCTGCCGGACGAGCGCCGCGCCTGGACGCACAAGTTCACGATCGCTGGCCACGAGGGCTATCTCACGGTCGGCGTCTACGACGACGGCTCGCCCGGCGAGATCTTCCTGAAGATGGCGAAAGAGGGCAGCAC
>Ga0315287_10007117_pt1 | contig 11198 bp, 15 predicted proteins | sample YL17G11_0_MG_FD_205037 | JGI IMG/M metagenome (GOLD analysis project Ga0315287, IMG submission 205037) | Sediment microbial communities from Yellowstone Lake, YNP, Wyoming, USA - YL17G11_0 | ecosystem: Environmental > Aquatic > Freshwater > Lake > Sediment | place: USA: Wyoming | collected...
CTGCCAGGCGATCGAGGAGCATTATCTGCCCCGGTTCGCCGGCGACCGCCTGCCCGCCTCCGGCGTCGGGGCCGCGGTGGCCATGGCGGATCGGCTCGATTCCATCGTAGGCTGCTTCGGCATCGGGTTCGTCCCCACCGGCTCCGAGGACCCCTACGCGCTGCGGCGTGCGGCGTTGGGGGTGGTGCAGATTATTCTCCATCGGGGGTGCCGTCTCCCCCTGGATGAGGCTGTCGCGTGCGCCCAGGCGGGCTACGGCGCGGCCGGACCGGACGCCGAGGCGGTCCGGCAGGCAGTTCTGGTTTTTTTGCATGGCCGGACCCAGGCCATCCTGGCGGAGCGAGGACTGTCTGGGGACGTGGTGGAGTCGGTCCTCTCGGCCGGCGGGGACGACGTGGTGGACGTCGCCCGGCGCGCCGAGGCGCTGGCGGTCCTGCGGCGCGAGGCGGATTTCGGCGAACTGGCGGTCGCCTTCCGACGGGTGGTGGGGATCATCCCGCGCGGGTTCGAGCGACCGGTCGAGGTGAGCCGCCTGGTGGAGGGGGCCGAACGGGCGTTGCATGCCCAGGCCGTGGAGTTGAAGGGAGAGGTGGAGCGGCTCGTGGCCGCCCAGGATTACCTGGGTGCGTTGCGGCGCATCGCGGCGCTCAAGCCGATGGTGGACATGTTCTTCGAGGAGGTGTTGGTCATCGGGCCGGATGAGGCGCTGACCCAGAATCGGTTCGCGCTCCTCAAGACGGTCGGGGACTTGTTCACGCGTATCGCGGACTTCACGAAAATCAACGGGTAGGGGGACATCGGAGGAATCTATGGCAACGGCAAAAAAGTGGGTGTACTTTTTCGGGAACAAGAAAGCAGAGGGTCGGGCGGAGCAGAAGAACCTCCTGGGCGGCAAGGGAGCCAACCTGCACGAGATGACCCGCCTGGGCATCCCGGTGCCGGCCGGCTTCACCATCACCACGGAGGCCTGCATCTACTACACCAGCAACAAGAAGCAGTACCCGCAGGGGATGTGGAAGCAGGCCGAGGATGCCCTGAAGAAGCTGGAGAAGGCCATGGGGGCCGCCTTCGGGGATCCGAGCAACCCGCTCCTCGTCTCCGTGCGCTCCGGCGCCCGGGTGTCCATGCCCGGCATGATGGACACCGTCCTGAACCTGGGCCTGAACGACACCAGCCTGAAGGGGCTCATCGCCCGGACCAAGAACGAGCGCTTCGCGTACGACTCGTATCGCCGCTTCATCCAGATGTTCAGCGACGTGGTGATGGGGATCGAGAAGCCGGTCTTCGAGCGGCTGATCGAAGCCCAGAAGCATGCCAAGAAGGTGAAGTTGGACACCGAGCTGACCGGCCAGGACCTGAAAGAGTTGGTAGACATCTTCAAGCGGGTGTTCAAGGACAAGACCGGCAAGGAGTTCCCGCAGGAGCCCAAGGAGCAGCTCAAGTACGCCATCAACGCCGTGTTCGGCTCCTGGGACAACCAGCGCGCCGTCACCTACCGTAAGCTGAACAAGATCCCCGGCGACTGGGGCACCGCGGTCAACATCCAGGCCATGGCCTACGGGAACATGGGCGAGAACTCCGGCACCGGCGTGGCCTTCACCCGGGACCCCGGCAACGGCGAGAAGCGCTTCTTCGGCGAGTACCTGATCAACGCCCAGGGCGAGGACGTGGTGGCCGGCGTGCGCACCCCGGTGCCCATCGCCGAGCTGAAGAAGCAGATGCCCAAGATCTACGCCGAGCTGGAGGCGATCTACAAGCGGCTGGAGAAGCACTACCGCGACATGCAGGACATCGAGTTCACCATCCAGGACGGCAAGCTGTACATGCTGCAGTGCCGCGTCGGGAAGCGCACCGCGGCCGCGGCCGTGAAGATCGCCGTGGACCTCGTGAAGGAGAAACTGATCAGCAAGGAGGAAGCGATCCTGCGCGTCTCCCCAGGTCAGCTCGACCAGCTCCTGCACCCCCGGGTGGACCCCTCCGTCAAGCCGCAGAAGATCGCCAAGGGCCTGCCGGCCTCGCCCGGCGCGGCCGTCGGTAAGGTCGTGTTCAGCGCGGCCGAGGCCGAGGAGATGGCGGCCAAGGGGGAGCGCGTCGTCCTGGTGCGCCTCGAGACCTCGCCCGAGGACATCGGCGGGATGAACGCGGCCCAAGGCATCCTGACCGCCCGCGGCGGCATGACCTCCCACGCGGCTGTGGTGGCCCGGGGCATGGGCAAGCCGTGCGTGGCTGGCTCGAACGACATCACGGTGTACGAGGAGCACGGGTACTTCTTCGCCAAGGACCTCAAGGTCCAGCGCGGCGAGTACATCACCCTGGACGGCAGCACCGGCGAGGTCCTGCTGGGCGAGGCCAAACTGATAAAGCCGGAGATGTCCGGCGACTTCGGTACGCTCATGGCGTGGGCCGACAAGAGCCGGAAGATCGGCGTGCGCGCCAACGCCGACACTCCGAAAGACGCCAAGGTGACCATGCAGTTCGGCGGCGAAGGCATCGGCCTGTGCCGGACCGAGCACATGTTCTTCGAGGGTGATCGGATCGACGCCGTCCGGGAGATGATCCTGGCCAACGACCTGGAAGGCCGCAAGAAGGCGCTGGCCAAACTCCTGCCCATGCAGAAGCAGGACTTCAAGGGCATCCTGAGCATCATGGGGAACCTGCCCGTGACCATCCGCACCCTGGACCCGCCGCTGCACGAGTTCTTGCCCAAGACCGAAGAGGACATGCAGGACCTGTCCAAGAAGAGCGGCATGACGGTCGAGCGGATCAAGGCCAAGGTGGACAGCATGCACGAGTTCAACCCCATGCTGGGCTTCCGCGGCTGCCGCCTGGGAATCGAGTACCCCGAGATCACCGAGATGCAGGCCCAGGCCATCTTCGAGGCGGCCTGCGAGCTGAAGAAGGAGGGGAAGAGCTCGTTCCCCGAGGTCATGATCCCGCTCATCGGCACGCTGGCCGAGTACCAACTCCAGAAGGACATCGTGGAGCGGGTCGCCAAGGAGACCCAGAAGAAGTACGGGGTCAAGGTCAAGTACATGATCGGCACCATGATCGAGATCCCGCGCGCCTGTCTGGCGGCCGGCGAGATCGCGTCCCAGGCGGAATTCTTCTCCTTCGGGACCAACGACCTCACCCAGACCGTTCTGGCCCTGTCGCGCGACGACGCCGGCAAGTTCCTCCCGATGTATGTCGATCGCAAGATCTACAAGGAGGACCCGTTCGTCAGCATCGACCAGGAAGGGGTCGGCGAGATGATGAAGATGGGCGTGGAGCGCGGCCGCAAGGTCCGGAAGAACCTGGAGCTCGGCATCTGCGGCGAGCACGGCGGCGATCCGGCCTCGGTCATCTTCTGCCACGACATCGGCCTGGACTACGTGAGCTGCTCGCCCTACCGGATCCCGGTGGCCAAGCTGGCGGCGGCCCACGCCAACCTGAAGGGCAAGGTCAAGGTCGTGGACAAGGGCGAGAAGTAGTCGCCTTTTCCGTCCCGCAACACGTCAACGGGGGTCCCGAGCCATCGGGACCCCCGTTGGTTTTTTGGCTGTCGGTTGGACTCAATCTTCGTAGAGGGACAACGGCAGGTGCCGGCTCATCGCGCGGAAGTGGGCGTCGTGCGAGAAGAGGCGAAGGCGATTCTGGATCGCATGCTGGGCGATGACGAGGTCGGAAATACCGACGCCGTTGATACCGGCCCGCAAACAGGTGATCTGCATCCGGACGATGTCATCCCAATCAATCGCGAGAGGGAATCGCCTGATTTCCCCGAGAAGCCCGACGAGACGCTTTTGGCTTCGCAGGTGCAGTGCAGGAATGAGCTCGGTCAGGATCAGGTCGTTGGTGACAACGAGATTCTCATCGATCAGGTGATCGACCAGGCCCGGATCGCCAGCACCCCGGAAGTAGGCGATCCAGACCGAGCTATCGACAAGCACGCTCATTTGCGGTCGCGCAGCCTGGACAGATCGATGTCCAAGTCCACCCGGCCCCTGAACCGCTTCAAGCCCCGGATCTTCTGCTTGCGGACGAAATCCTCCAGGGCGGCGATGATCGTCGCGGTCTTGGTCCGCTCGGGCGACAACCGCATGGCTTCCTCAAGGAGGGGCTGCGGGAGATCCAGTGTCGTTCTCATGCACGCCTCCGTATGCATACCTTGGCTGCTGTATGCATATCGAATATCGCAGGCCGCCGGCTCCCTGTCAAGCGCCTGCAGCTCCTCCGAGCGGTCCCGGACCGATCCTCGACGGCCGTCACGGCAGTAGGCCACCCCCGCCTCGCTTGTCCTCCTCCTCGCCACCGCCCTCCCCCTCGCCGTCCCCGCCCTCCGCTGGGCCCGACGTCGGAAGCGTTACTGGCGCTTGACAGTACTATCGCCTAACGTTAGTATTTGCCTATGCCGATCCGGTCGTTCAAGTGTGCCGATACACAAGCCCTGTTTGGCGGCAAGCGCGTCAAACGGTTCGTGTGCATCGAACCCGTGGCCATGCGCAAGCTGGCCATGCTGAACCGTGCCGGGGCACTCCAGGATCTGCGCGTGCCGCCGGGCAACCGGTTGGAGGCCCTGAAAGGCGATCGCGCCGGGCAGCACAGCATCCGTGTCAAGGACCAGTTCCGGGTGTGCTTTGCGTGGACGACAGAGGGCCCGAAGGACGTTGAGATCGTGGACTATCACTGATGGGGGACATCATGCGTACAGTTCCCTACCCGCACCCCGGTGAGATTCTGCTGGAAGAATTCCTGAAGCCCATGGGGATCACGCAGTACCGCCTGGCCAAGGAGATCGGCGTGCCACAGCGCCGCATCGGCGAGATCGTGGCCGGCACGCGCGCCGTGAGCGCCGACACGGGCCTGCGGCTGTCGCGATTCTTCGGGATGTCCGACGGGTTCTGGATCGGCCTGCAGATGGACTATGACGCGGCCAAGGCGAAAGATGCCCTGGCCGAGACGCTGGCGAGCATCACACCATGGCCCCGGGCTACCGCCCCCGCGAAGATCCCCGCCTGACCAGGTGAGGTGAAGAGTGAGTGAAGTGATAGGAATTTGCTTTTGGGGGCGGCGGAACGATCTCGCGCTCGGCCACCCCCAGGTGCATTGCTCCCGCGCATCGGGGACAGACCAGCGGGTCGACTTCGTACACCTGTTTGATGAGCCGTGCCCAGGCGCGCTTTGCTGCTGATGGAGCTACCTCACTGCATTCCTCGATGCTCGCGCGCTCCTCTTCCCCGGCTTTCCGGCGCTTCCCCCGGTTCACGTTGCTATAAGGGCCTCGTCGATGGCGAGGGTGCGGAGGTGGGTGGCCTCTCCGCCGGCTCCCCCGCTCTCCCGAATCGCATCCAGGCCGTCATACTGGTAGCTCGTCGTCACCCCATTGATGGTCTTCCCGATGCGCCGCCCCAGGGCATCGTAGGCGAAGCTCGCCGAGGTGGTTGGGCCACTGATGGCGGCCAACCGGTTCCGGCTATCCCAGGTGTACGTAGTCGTACCGGTCCCGTCGGTCTGTGTCAAGAGGTTCCCGTTGAAAGAACTCCGGCTCGAGCGCAGCCTCTACGAACTCCTCCATATTCTGAGCCTCACCTTGTTCGAGCGGGTGCCGCTTTCTCAGGTAGTTACGGCGTTTCCGGAGCAAGATCTGTTGGACGACCCATGTAACCAGTTGCCGTTATTCGATCATTAGCCGGACGGGTGTAGATTGAGGAAGGGAAGGTGGAGACCTGGACGGGGTTCATTCAGAACGCTTGCAGGGTCACGCCCAACTGGTCAAAGTGTTTTCGGTTGAAGGTGGCAACCGCGTCCGCCCCGGCCTCGAGCGACGCCGAGGCAATGTACGCGTCAGCGAATTCTTGTCCGCTCGCCTTCGCCAGCGCCAGCGCATCCTGGACGATTCGTCCATCCGTCAATCGCAGGCCAGGAAGCGCAGCGATTGCCGATAGCGCATCGAGCACCTTGGCATTCGTCTGCCGATATGCCGAGCGTAGCGTCCAGGCAATCTCGAAGAGAACGGGAGGTCCGGTTACCAGGGCGATCCGTCCGGACGCCGCCCGGCGGAACAACTCCTCGGCTTGATCGTGTTGTCCCCGATCGTCCACGGTGAAGAAGCGTAAGAAGACGTTGGCATCCACAAAGACCGTCTTCATGAAGGCCCGTCTTTGACGTGGGCCGCCGCCGCCCGCCGCATCCGCTCGCGCTCTTGCCCTTCCGGAATGGCCTTACCAAGGAATCCCTTGAATTCGAAAAGGTCCGGGGCGCGCGTGATGACGATCATATCGTCCCTGACCTCGATGACGAGCCGGTCGTTCGGCAATATCTTCATCTGTCTTCGCACATGAGCGGGAAGGGTAATCTGCCCCTTCGACGATAGAGTGGACACTGGCATCTTCTTCTCCCATTCTTCATGTTGTCGGAAATATAATATGATGTAAAGTGCGTGGAGTCAAGGCGGACTCATGAGAGTCTATTTGCTCGGCGATAACGTTGGGATAGCAGTGCTGGAAAATATAATTCTTGGCGGCAATGCGCTGGGTGGGGCTACCGTGAAACCGTATCCACTGGGTGAGGATCTCGGGCGGTCGGTGCCGCGGGTCGCGATGCCGCGCGCTCCGCGAATGCATGCCCCCGGGGGCACCAATCTGCTTTACTTGTTTTGCTTGGCAACGTCCCCCATTACGTCCTGATATCCCTCGCCTCCGTTTTCACTTTCTCGCCATCCCGATCAGCGGAATGCAGAATAATCGGTGCCTGGCACCTCATGGTCGACAATTCTCCGTTCCAGCTCTGCCAGCTTGGCGATAAGCTCCCCCTGAAGCGCGAGCGCCTCGCGCAACCGTACGAACGCCCGCACGATGGCAATCTTGACCGCAATCGCCCGTTCGCCCTTCAGAACGCTCGACAACATTGCCACGCCGTGCTCGGTGATGGCACTCGCGCTGCGCACGTGCTTGATGGTCGAACATGTCACAATCTGTGATATGTCCCGGATCTCCTCACGGGTGAGGACGAAATGGACAGGATGAACAAGATTCACAGGATAGGGGCAGGGTTCGTCCCATCTATCCTGTCCATCCTGTTGATCCTGTCTGTCCCGTCTGTCCCGGGAAGATGCTCCCCGCCTCTTTCCCTGGCCTCTCTCGCCAACCCAGGGGTGACGCCGCCGGCCCGCCGGAGGGATACTGCCTGCCACACCCTTCCGGAGGAGGAGCGCCATGGCGTTCACGCTGCCGACGTACCGCGAGCCGGAATTCCAGCATCCTTCCCTCGCAGGAGCCCCCGCCGCTGGCGTGGCGCCCGACGGCTACCACGCTACCTCCAACCACCCCGAGAACGTGCGCCTCGCGGGCGGCCGCTGGCTGCTGGCCCCCGAGAGCCGGATGGACTCGGTGCTGGTTCTGCGCGCCGATCGACTCGACGTCGTCGAGCCCCGCCGGCTCGCCCAGGGGGACCCGGTGGTCGTCGGCCGTACGGAGAACGGCGAGGAGGGGGTCTTCGTCCACACCGAGGGCTTCGCCGAGCCGACGCAGGCCGAGGAAAAGTTCGCCTTCCGGACCCGCGGCACGCGCGAAACGCCCTTCTCCCACAGCTACGACCGGCTCTACGAGCTGCTGCGCCACGACCGGGATCACGGCTACATCGTCTGGGTCCTGGGGCCGGCCGTGGCCTTCGACCGGGATACCCGCGCCGCCATGCAGGCCCTCATCGAGGCGGGCTACTGCCACGCCCTCCTGGCGGGCAACGCCCTGGCCACCCACGACCTGGAGGCGGCCCGGTTCCGCACGGGCCTCGGACAGGACATCTACACGCAGGCCCGGCAGGCGCTGGGCCACTACAACCACCTCGACGTCCTGAACGCCGTGCGGCGGCTGGGCTCGATCCGGGTCGCCCTCCAGGCGCTGGGCCTCCAGGACGGCATCATCCACGCCTGCGAGGCCAAGGGCGTCCCCTACGTCCTGGCCGGCTCCATCCGCGACGACGGGCCGCTCCCCGAGGTGATCGCCGACGTCTACGCCGCCCAGGACGCCATGCGCGTCCACGCCCGGCAGGCCACCACGGTGGTGGCCCTGGCCACGCAACTGCACACCATCGCCTTCGGCAACATGGTGCCGAGCTACCAGGTCCTGCCCGATGGGCGGGTCCGGCCGGTCTATTTCTACATCGTGGACATGTCCGAGTTCAGCACCGACAAGCTGGCCAACCGCGGCTCGGCCCAGGCCGCCGCCATCCTGACCAACGTCCAGGACTTCCTGGTCAACCTCTGGAGAAACCTGGCCCCGCACTGAGCGGCGGCCAGGGACCGGCAAGGATCTCGCCGAGCCAGAACCGGACGACTCAGAACCTCCTTGCCCCACCAACCAGGCTCTGCTACATTCCGGAATCATATATTCCAATCTGAGTCTCAATATGGAACTACAGAGTCGATTTTTCAGATTGCCGGCCCAGAGTTTTTTCCTCTTCGGCCCGAGAGGTACGGGGAAGTCTACCTGGCTCAAGCACGAATTGCCGGGAGCTCTCTTTGTTGACCTTCTCAAGCCGGAAGTCTACCGCGAGATGAGTGCGCGCCCGGAGCGCCTGCGCGATCTCGTCCTGGGGGCCCCGGAAAGCGACACCGTCGTTGCAGACGAAATCCAGCGGGTTCCCGAGCTTCTGAACGTTGTCCACGAACTCCTCGAATCTCGCCAGCCGAAACGGTTTGTCCTTACCGGTTCCAGCGCGCGCAAGTTGCGCCGCGGAGGGATCGATCTGCTTGCCGGACGCGCGCTTCTCCAGACCTTCCATTCGTTCATGGCAGCAGAACTCTAGCAGTTCCGCCTCGATGAGGCGTTGCACCGAGGGCTACTGCCCCTCGTAGTCTCCTCGGATCATCCCGAGGAGACGTTGAAGGCCTATGCCTCGCTGTATCTGGAGCAAGAGGTCCGGATCGAGGGGCTTGCCAGAAACGTCGGCAATTTTGCCCGCTTCTTGGAGTCGATCAGTTTCTCTCATGCAAGCGTCTTGAACGTGAGCAACGTCGCGCGCGAATGCCAGACAGAACGGAAGACGATCTCGAGCTATGTCGAGGTCCTGGAGGATCTTCTCCTGTCCTTCCGCGTTCCCGTCTTTACAAGACGCGCGAAGCGCGCGGTCGTTGCCCACTCGAAGTTCTATCTTTTCGATGCCGGTGTATTCCGATCGCTGCGGCCGCACGGCCCGCTCGACCGGCCCGAAGAGATCGACGGGGCGGCCCTGGAGGGGCTCATCGCCCAGCACCTGCGGGCCTGGCTTGCCTACTCGCGCGCGCGGGCCGAGTTGTTCTATTGGCGCACACGATCAGGCGTGGAGATCGACTTCATCGTGTATGGCGGGGGAACGTTCTGGGCAATCGAAGTCAAGAATGCTGCTCGGGTTCGATCCCAGGACCTGAGCCCCCTGAAGTCCTTCATCACCGATTACCCGGAGTGTACGCCGATCATGTTGTATCGGGGTTCTGAGCGACTCCGCATGGAGAATGTCTGGTGTATCCCCGTCGAGGAGTTTCTCGAGCGGCTCCATCCTTCGCAAGGGCTGTTTGCCTGGCTTGGAGCTTGACGTGACAGAACCCCACACCGTTCCATCCCTCATGATGGGCCTCGACGCATGATCCCCTCCCGGATCATCCCGCTCCGCATCGCCAACCTGGGCAAGGGACTCCGCTACCTCGGGCAGGTCTATGGCGACCCGCGCGACCCGCGCGACCCTCGGGGAGTCGGACGTAGCCGACGGCCTTGCGCTGGGGGTTGAACACCATCACGCCATCGAGCTCTTCCGCCTTCGCCTCCGGGGAACCCGAACTGGCCCACCTCGGGTCACATGTCTCCCCATCGCATCTGCCCCCTGCTGGCCGTGGCCGAGGTTCAGTATCGTCCGCCTTCGCGACATCCGCCTGCCTTCTTCCTTGACACTGGCCCATGCCGAGCGATAGCGTCTGTACGTCTTCCTGTTTCGATATCTATCTTTCTCACCCTGAAACGGAGGTCATGCGCATGGACATCAGCAGGACGTATACCTTGACCGTGGCTCCCCGCATCGTGTTCGGCGTCGGGACGGTGGCGCAGGTGGGGGCCGAGGCCCAGCACCTCGGGATGGCCCGCCCGCTCGTCGTCACCGACCGCGGGCTGGTCCAGACCGACATCCCCGGCCAGGTCACGAAGAGCCTGGAAGGGGCCGGCTTGAAGTGTGTCCTCTTCTCGGATGTGGAGCCGAACCCCAGCATCGAGACGGTCCACAAGGGCCTCGCCCTGTACACCAAGGAGGGCTGCGACGGCCTCGTCGCCGTCGGCGGCGGGAGCCCGATCGATGCCGCCAAGGCCATCGGCCTCCTGGCGACGAATGGGGGCGATATCCGGGACTACTTCGGGGCCGACCGGGTGAAGAAGCCCCTGCCACCCCTGATCGCCATCCCCACAACGTGCGGGACCGGCTCCGAGGTGACCCAGTTCAGCGTGGTCACCGACACCGCGGTCCACTTCAAGATGGGGATCGGCAGCCCGCACAACATCCCGAAGTCGGCGGTGGTGGACCCGGCCCTGCTGGCCAAGCTCCCCGCGCCGATGATCGCCGCCACCGGCATGGACGCCCTCTGCCACTCCATCGAGTCTTACACCAGCCAGGCGGCCCAGCCCCTCTCCGACGCGTTCTGCCTGCAGGCCATCCAGATGATCGGCACCCATCTCCGCCCCGCCGTCGCCAACGCGAATCTCACCGATCTGGCCGGGATGGCCATGGCCAGCATGCTGGCGGGGATGGGCTTCAACAACACACGGACCACCCTGGTCCACGCCATGTCTCACGCCGTGACCGCCCACGCCCATGTCCCCCACGGCGTCGCCAACGCGATCCTCACGCGCTACGTGATGGAATTCAACCTGATCGGCAATGCCGAGAAGCACGCGGACATCGCCGCGGCCCTGGGGGAGGACACCGACGGACTCACCGCCATGGAGGCCGCGCGCCTGGCGGTGGACGCCGTGCGGAGCCTGGCCGACGACGTGGGCATCCCGCAGGGTCTGCGGGAGCTCGGCGTGACCGACGCGATGTTCGAGGATCTGGCGGACAGCGCCCTGAAGGCCACTCTGGGCATCGCCTTGAACCCCCGCCGGCCGACCCGGGCCGAGGTGGTGAATCTCTACAAGCAGGCGCTGGGCTAGCCCGGATTATTCGCGAACGCCTTCGCGAATAATCCGAAATCGGAGGATTCG
>Ga0315287_10007119_pt1 | contig 11197 bp, 1 predicted proteins | sample YL17G11_0_MG_FD_205037 | JGI IMG/M metagenome (GOLD analysis project Ga0315287, IMG submission 205037) | Sediment microbial communities from Yellowstone Lake, YNP, Wyoming, USA - YL17G11_0 | ecosystem: Environmental > Aquatic > Freshwater > Lake > Sediment | place: USA: Wyoming | collected...
CGCTCACCCATACGCAGCGGTGGCATACCCATCGGCAGACGGTGGGAACAGGACATCTCTATCAAGGCCGGTTTAAATCCTTCGTAGTCCAGACGGACGAGCATCTGGTGACAGTGTGTCGCTACGTAGAGCGCAACGCACTCCGAGCTGGACTGGTTGAGCGAGCGGAAGCGTGGCAGTGGAGTAGCCTGTGGCGAAAGACCTACGGAGACGCCCCGCAGCAAACCTTGGTGAGTGAGTGGCCAATCGCGCGACCGACCGATTGGATGGGCTGGGTGAATGCGGACGAAGCGGGAGAGGAGCTGAGGCGTCTGCGGCAGAGTGTGGTCCGCAGTCAGCCATTCGGCGAACTGGAATGGGTGACCGCGACGATCGAGCGGTTCGGTCTCGTCTCCACGATACGCAATGAAGGCCGTCCCCGGAAAGTACTCATGGAAAACTGTTCCTGACACCGTTTAGGTTCCTTGGTGAGTGAGTGGCCAATCGCGCGACCGACCGATTGGGTGGGCTGGGTGAATGCGGACGAAGCGGGAGAGGAGCTGAGGCGTCTGCGGCAGAGTGTGGTCCGCAGTCAGCCATTCGGCGAACTGGAATGGGTGACCGCGACGATCGAGCGGTTCGGTCTCGTCTCCACGATACGCAATGAAGGCCGTCCCCGGAAAGTACTCATGGAAAACTGTTCCTGACACCGTTTCGGTCCCCCCTGACACCGTTTCGGTCCCGCTGAATCAATGAGGAACCTATGACACATAAGTTCAGTCTGATTCTCCTGTTAGGACTGCTGCTCGTCAGCCCACAGTTGGCGGTCTGTGCTGACCAGGAGTTGTTCGTCCTCAAAGATTCGAGGTTTCCAGCAAGCAGCCAGCACCGAATCTATTGGCTCGACAATGATCGCGTGATCTTCACGGGGTATGAAATCAACCTAGATAAGATAGATAAGCGAGGCCAGTATGCACAGGAGCAGAACATCTATATCTGGGACACCCGCGAAGATCGCCGCTCAGTCTATGTGAAGAATGCCAGCCTAGGCTGCTACTTCCGTGGCTACATTCGCTATTCCATCCTCGATGGACCATCAAAGAAAGGCCCGATGGGAGAGGAGCGGACGTATTTCGACGTGCATTATTCTAAGGAAACCTGGGAAGGGGAACCACCGGAATGGGAAGAAGGAGTACGACCCCATCCGATTACGTGCAAGAGTTACCACTCCAGAGGACAATTGCGAGACTTTGTCGAATTGCTCCCCGATCACGGATACCTAGATTTTCGCCGACCGTCTGATGCCCATTCCGGCCAACCCAGCCCCATACTCTTCTATCGAACAGGAACGAACGAGGCCAGAAGACTAAACGTAAATGACAACCAAATCTGGCCTCCTTTGGCACACTATGTGGAGTTTCTAGACTCCTACGTCCTGTATGCAGGAATAAACCATCATAATTTCTGGGTACTGAGGTCGGATGCGACCATAACAGAACGTGAGGTGCCAGAAGTCCACGGAGGATGGCATCACTTCCTCCCACTACGTTCGGGGGTTTTCGCATCGGGGGGGACTATTAATGTCAAAAAGCAGGGAGACTCAGGGAATCGCGGCGCATATTGGCTCGAAGGCGACCGCATTCAGCAGGTCACAAGCGGATTTGTTAATGTGATGGCGTCATCTCCAGACGGCTGTAAAGTTGCATTTGTGCGTGAGCCGCATGGTGGCCGACCCATTGAGACTCACATAACATTACACATGATCAACACATGTAAAGGACCCTGACCATGTTTGTCACTCAGCCACTCAATGAGTTAGCCAAACTTGCACTTATCGCAAGCGATACTTCCTACTTCACTTCGACTCAAACTGTACCTCTTGGTGGCTCGCTCGCGCCATTTCGAGATACGCCAACCTATGACATCCTTCCACTTTATACAATAGCCCCAGGCTTTGTGAAAGATTCGAGTGATGCCCAATCCCAAAACAACTCTAATGGCTTCAAATTTACTGCTTATCGGAACGTCTCATCGAACGAAGTCATCGTCGCATTTGGCGGGACCGATGGCCCAGATCCTGTGGATTGGACCAGCAACACACAGCTGGGGTGGAATCAGTGGAAAGATAGCCGCGAGCTTGTCTTCACATATCTTCGACAATTCGACTCGAATACGAAGATTCACTTCACTGGCCAAAGCCTGGGTGGGGCACTCGCACAGTATGCCGCCTATGAATGGGTCAAAAAGCAGTCCACTGTAGGCGACCAGGACTTTCATGCGGATTTTAATAAGACGAACATTTCGCTTACCACCTTCAACGGGATCGGCGGTCTTAAAGGCTTAGTCGATAATTTGCCAGCAAGCGGTGTGCAGCATGCGGCCTATGACTCCACGGTGCTGCAAGGTCTCGGTCTCTCCGGCCACTTCTATGTGACCAATGATTTGGTCTCTCGCTTGGGCGGTGGGCATGTCGGAGGCAACACCTTCTTGCTGGATTTCAAGTCCGGCAGCATCAATCCGGTGACACATCAGCCCTATGCCTACGACCTGGTCGACGCGCACCGCATCGAGACCGGTTTTTATGCGAATCTGCGGCCTGGTGCGCTTCTCGAGTTCCAAGTTGCTGGCGCACGTCCAGTGGACTATCTCAACGTAGACTCTGTGCAAGAAGTGGCTGCTCTTTTCGGGAATCTTCTGAGCAATAAAAACTTAGGGTTGGTGGAGTCTCGATTCCTTGTGGTGGCAGCGGTCACGGCGGGACTGACCATTGGCTCGCCGAGCAGTGTGAATACGGTGACCCAGGCGTTGATTACCAGCCTGCATGATTCCGGTGATCTCAGTGAGAGCTGGTTTCAGAAGCTGCAAGGCGTCAACTGGGGAGCGATCTTCCTCCCCACCCGCCCTGTGACCGGAGCCATTGCAATTCTCAGCACGTTGGGAGCGGTCTTTACGGATGCAGTGCAAGGAGCGGCGAGCGGAGTTTCCACCATTTTTCAGGCGATTGGCGATTATGTTGGAGCGGGGGCACGGCCCGATATTACAGTCACGCCACCAGCTTCGATTGATAGTTCATCCCGGCAACTGCAATTCGAGGTCTTGATGGCCAGCCTGGGGGCGGCTCCGCAGCTGACGGAGCTTACGGTTAGTCTCCCATCAGGGCTTGACCCTGAAGCCTTGGCTGCACAGATGCTGAGTGGAGGTTCTACTGATTGGTTGCCCAATACCTTAGCGTTCGCACGGGCGCATGCCAACACGACTGGGCAAACGCCGGCGCAGTTAGCAGAAATGACCACGCAACTCGTGACCGCGATCAATCATCGGATCGATGTTCTCCAAGATGTGACGCCTGAGGAAAAGGGGCAGCTCGTCGCGCAATTAAACAGCTTCACGCAAGACACCGCCCAGGGCTTTGCTAAAGCCTACTCTGATTTCTTGCAGGGCGTGGCTGGCTCGTTCGAGCTCGGAAGAATTCTCAGCTACCTCGATGTAAACCTGATCGATCAGGCCTATGCTGCAGAACTGAGCGATCCACGACTCTCGTCATCAGTTCGGGCATCCATAGAAGGCGCCCAGGCTATCGTTGAACAGGCTGGCCAGACCGTGGTGGTGCAGCAGGGGATCGGGGCGAATCCCTTCAATACGCCCGGGTTCGATCCGGCAGCGGCGCCGGTCGCGACGGGCACCGTGCGCGAAGACGGCGCGAACGTATTCACGGCCTATCTTCCCTATGCCGCGGGGGCAGGCGGGCAGTCCGTACAGCTGAGATTAAACGGATTGGGGGCCAATACCGTGACGGTCTTGAGTAACGATCAGGAACTCACGCCGCAAAATGGCACCGTCACCATTATCGTGCCCGAGGGCCAGCAACAGATCTTCTTTGTCCTCCGCGTGCCGGATGTCTCAGCAAACACCGTACTGTCACTCAACGCCGTCCTCATCAACAGCGCCGGCACTGCGACCCACGTCGAGCATCATGAAGCCACGGTCTCACTCGTCGACAACACGATTAATTTTGACGATGGGCGCCCTGTTGTGACGATCACCTCGCTCGTCCCCGAGGTAGATGACGCCCATCACTATATTTTGCTTGCGTCTGAGGGTGGGTCGGTCAATGGCGAACTTGCGCTGAAGAGCGGGAACGATCAGATCTATGGGAGTAACGTCGGGGAGTTGATTACCGGAGGCTATGGCCACGATCGCCTCTATGGCGGGGACGGAAACGATACCATGTTGGGCGGGAGCTACTTTCTGAACCAGGAGCCCACCCCCATTCCGTTTGAGGCAGCCGACGGGGATGATGTCGTCGAGGGCCAGGGGGGCGATGATGAGATCGAGGGGGATGGCGGCCATGATCGTCTTTATGGTGGCGACGGAAGCGACCGGCTGTTTGGGGATGCCGGTACCTTCGGCTCGTATTTTTCGCCGCCAGGGGGTGACGACCTCCTCGATGGGGGCGCCGGCGATGATTTTCTTTGGGGAGATTATGGGGCCGACATTCTGCTTGGCGGGGACGGAAATGACCGCCTTGCCGGCGACTATATTGTGCATAGCGGCAAGGGCTTTCCCGCCCCTCCACCCTTCGTCTTCGATACGACGCGGGCAAAGGATGACTTCCTAGACGGCGGCGATGGGGCGGACCTGCTCTATGGCGATGGTGGCCATGACACGTTGGTGGGAGGTATGGGGAATGATCAACTGTATGGTGACTATGGTGAGGGGGCGTTGCTTGCCGCGGATGGTGATCTGATTAATATTGCAGGGAACGATGTGCTGGATGGGGGTGGAGGGGACGATTTTATCTATGGTATGGGTGGCGATGATGTGATGGGTGGGGGCGAGGGGGGCGATGTCATTTTCGGGGACTTCGATAAACGCATCTGGCCGACCGCAACGGTGTTCGGGAACGACGTCATCGATGCCGGTGCGGGCGATGATTTTGCCAGTGGAGGGAGTGGCAACGACACCCTCTTTGGAGGAACAGGGAACGATCGCCTGTGGGGCGATATCTCCTTTCTTATTGAAACCACTGCGGTGGGTGATGATGCACTGGATGGCGGTGCGGGGGACGATATCCTCTTTGGAGGGCGCGGGAACGATCGGCTCGAGGGCGGGGATGGGCACGACATCTTGATAGGAACGGATCACTATGAATGGAATATTGCCGACCAGGATGTCCTGGTCGGCGGAGCCGGAGACGATAGGATTTATGGCCAGGGTGGCGACGATGCGCTGAGTGGAGGTGCTGGAACGGACATTCTCCTTGGAGACGATTATTATTTTGTAGACCAGCTCCCGGGCCCGAATGTGCTTGGCCCAGGGCTTCTCCAAGGCCTTGTGTATTCCACGGCCCCCGGGAACGATGTGCTGGATGGGGGAGCGAACGATGATTTTCTGGTCGGTGGAGCCGGCAACGATACCCTCTTTGGAGGGAGCGGGAATGATTTTCTTTATGGGGACTCCGGACAATCCGGTGTCGGTGGCAATGATCGGCTCATTGGTGGCCTGGGCAATGACGTGCTCGATGGGGGCGGAGGGAACGATATTTATGAGTTCAATATTGGGGATGGGAGGGATGACGTATCCGATTCAGGGCAGGGCAACGATACCATCCTGTTCGGAAGCGGCATTGCTTCGAGCTCCGTCACGCTCACGCCAGATTCCGGCAGAATTTTTGTCAAGATCGGAGCCGGTCTTGACGGGATATTGCTCGGAGGTGTCGGTGACGTGTTTGGGTCGCAGACGATCGAACAGTTCCAGTTTGCCGATGGGACGACTCTGACCTACGCGGACCTGATCGCGCGAGGCTTCGACATTTCCGGGACGGGGAATGTCGATGTCCTATTCGGCACCGACCTGACGAACCGCCTCACCGGTGGGCTAGGGAACGACACCCTATTTGGTGGCCTCTCGGAAGATACCTATTTCTTCAACTCCGGGGACGGCATCGATCTGATTGTCGATTCCTCTACGCCTGATGGAAAGAATACGGTGGTCTTTGGTCCCGGTATTACTTCCGCAATGCTGACGCTCAGCGTGGCGGATGATCTCGATCATGGGCAGGCCAATGTACTCGTGATACGGCCAGGCACAGGCGCCGATGCGATCCAATTCAAGAATCTCGATCGCAACGATGTGTTCGGGCCTCATGCCGTCGACTCGTTTCAGTTCGCGGATGGATCTCTCTTGAGCTATCAACAACTCCTCAGTCGCGGGTTTGATCTCGTCGGGACCGCAGACAGCGACATGGTCATCGGGACGAACATCGCAGATCGCATCACGGCTGGGGCGGGTGATGACCAGGTCAGGTCTGGTGCCGGCGATGACCTATTGGACGGTGGTGCGGGAGATGATCAGTTGAGGGGCGAGTCCGGCAATGACACCTATGTGTTTGGCTCAGGTTCCGGGCACGATCGGATATTGGACGAGCAGGGCACGGCTGATATTGTGCGACTGGCTCCTGGGATCGTGTCAAGCGATGTCGCTATAACGCGAAGCGGAGACGATCTGGTCTTGCGTCTCAACCAAGGGGCCGATCAATTGACGGTCGCCCACTACTTTCTCCTGCCGAAATTTCGCATTGAAGAGATACAGTTTAGCGATGGCTCGGTCTTGACATCTGCATTCCTCGATAACCCTGTGATACAGGGCACTCAGCAGAGCGACGTCCTACAAGGGACCAGTGGTGATGACGCACTGGTCGGACTCGATGGTAACGACCAGATATCTGGTTTGGCAGGCAACGATGTGCTTGATGGTGGGACCGGCGCCGACCAACTCACGGGCGGTGCGGGGGATGACACCTATGTCATTGGAGAATCTGGTGACGTGGTGATAGAGGCATTTGACGAAGGGATAGACACCATCCAAAGTTCGATTACGTACACGCTGGGAAGCAATCTGGAGAATCTCACCTTGACCGGCACCAGTACCATCAATGGCACCGGCAACGCACTTGATAATGTGCTGGCGGGCAACAGTGCGGCCAATGTGCTGAGCGGTGGCCAGGGCAATGACACCTATGTCGTCGGTACGGGTGACACGGTGGTGGAATTGACCGGAGAAGGCAATGACACTGTGATGAGTGAGGTCAGCACGACCCTGGGAGCGAATCTCGAAAATCTAACCATCGCCGGGAGTCGCTCGCTGACCGGAACAGGGAATGATCTCGATAACGTCATGTCGGCCCCTGGCTCCATTAGTCTCTTAGCCGGTGGTCTCGGCAATGATACCTATGTAGTCGGGCCAAGTGACGATGTTGACGTAATTGTTGAAACACCGGGAGGCGGTGTCGATACGGTTCGCGCGAGTCGAAGCTATCAGTTGCCTGACAATGTCGAGCGATTGGAACTGATCGATCCGCTGCTCATCAATGTGTCCGTGGCCGATCCTCTGCAGGGGCTTTTCCTGCCGGGCATGACCCCGACTGATTCGCAAGGGAATCCAATCGGTCCGAACGGGACGGGGAATTCTCTGGCGAATACACTGATCGGTACCAACCAGAACAATATTCTCGACGGCAGTGCCGGCGCCGATACGATGATCGGCAGTGCCGGCGACGATACCTATCTCGTGGATAATGCTGGTGATGTTGTCATCGAGCAGGCGAACGAAGGCACGGATTCCGTTTTCAGTGCCGCCAGCTATCAACTATCGGTCAATGTCGAGAACCTGACGTTGACGGGAATGGGAGCCATCAATGGGACCGGCAATGCGTCGGCCAATACGATTGCCGGAAATGACTCGGCTAACGTATTGGATGGAGGCGCAGGGAACGATTTTCTGCAGGGATTAGGCGGGGCTGACACCTATCTCTTCGCGCGTGGATCCGGCCAGGACACCGTTTTCGATTTCAGCGTCGCCGGCGAGGTCGATACCGTTCAATTCGCTTCTAATGTCGCCCCTACTGATGTGAGTGTGTATCAGCGTCCTGGCGACTTGGTTTTGGTGATCAATGGGACGACGGACGAACTCACACTGGCGAGTTTCTTCGGTCCGACAGAATACGCTCAGAAACAAGTTCGGTTCGCGGATGGCACTGTCTGGAACGAAAGCGAGTTGCGAGCCCGCGCGGTAGACGGAGTCCCACCTACTGGCACAGCTGGGAATGCCCCACCTACTAGTGAGGCCGGTGGGGGGGATATCGGTACGATTCAGAGTTCCTTCGATTACACACTTGGTCCGAACGAAAGGAATCTGATTCTTTCAGAAAGCGGTAGTCCAGTTCTGCCAAATGCAGTGTCTGGAACCGGCAATGAGCTGAACAACATCATCATTGGCAATACGGGAGACAATATTCTCGACGGCGGGTCGGGGGACGACGTTCTCATCGGCGGGCTTTTTCTCGTCGAGCAGGACAACCATCTCGTGGGGGACAATGGGAGCGACATTCTGATCGGCGGAGCAGGCGATGATACGCTGATTCCCTTTGTACCCGATGCCCGTGGGTTTGGCTACCTAGACCTCAACGGCAACAACTTTTCCTCCAGAAATCGCGAGGAAGAATTCCCTAATACTCCGGACGATTTACTGGTCGGCGGACAGGGGAACGACACCTATGTCCTCTTCAATGCAGCGGAGGTGCTGTTTGAGTTGGCGGGCGAAGGTGTCGATACCGTAAGAAGTACGGTCGATTACACACTAGGTGACAATCTCGAAAATCTGACGTTGCTGGAGAAGTATGTTACGACACCATGGGCGATTCAGGGCGTAGGCAATGATCTCCATAATGTGCTTGTGGGCAACGTCGCCGGTAACATTCTCAGGGGCGAAGGCGGTGACGATACGCTCTGGGGCGGCCCCTCTGTTTCCACATCAAGTTTCAACCCAGGAGAGGAGCCTGTAAATCCAGGAAATGATCTTCTCATCGGTGGCGCAGGCAACGACACCTATCTATTTAATCGTGGTGATGGGTTCGACACGATTCAGGATGCGAGCCTGCTGGGCGCGGGCAACCGCATTCAATTTGACACGGGGATCGTTCAAAGCGATCTGACGTTCACGCAGGATCAAGTAGCGCGGACCCTCACGATTCAAATCGGCAGCAGTGGAACGGATAAGCTCCTGCTCACCAACTTCGACCCGACCGGCGCGAACGGCTCATTGGTGGTCGAGACGCTGGCGTTTGCCGATGGGACGACGGCGAGTTTGGCGTCGCTGCTGGGGCTCGGCGGCCCCGTTGCGACGAATGGCGACGATACGATCACGACCGGTTCGGGCAACGATGTGGTCGATGCGCTGGGCGGCAACGATGTCGTGGATACTGGGGCGGGGAACGATGCGATTACCGGCGGCCTCGGCAACGATCAGCTGATGGGTGGCACGGGGAACGACACCTACCGCTTCAACGTCGGCGACGGGGTCGATACGATTGCCGACACCGCTACGCTCGGTGAAGGGAATACGGTGGAGTTTGGAGCAGGGATCAGTTCGACCGATCTCAGCCTAGGCGTCGGCTCGCTGCTGATTCGCGTGGGGACGAACGGCGATGCGATTCACCTGACTTCCTTCGATCCGAATGACGCCTTGGGTACGCATGCGATTGAAACGTTCCGCTTTGCCGATGGGACGACATTGAACTACAGCCAACTGCTCGCTCGTGGCTTCGACCTTACCGGTACAACCGGCATCGATACCATCACCGGCACGAATGTGGTCGATCGGATCAGCGGCTTGGCCGGCAATGACACCGTGCAATCCGGCGCCGGCGACGATGTGCTGGATGGCGGAGCAGGGGCCGACTCAATGAGTGGCGGGACCGGCAATGATCTCTACGTCGTTGAAGACGCGGGCGATGTCGTGATCGAACAGCTCAATGAAGGGTTCGATACGGTACAGAGTTCCGTCAGCTATGTCCTGAACTCGAATGTGGAGAACCTGACGTTGACGGGCACGAGCGCCATCGACGGGACCGGCAACGACCTGGCTAACGTGCTCACCGGCAATAGTGCGGCCAACGTGCTGGCGGGTGGGGATGGCAACGATACGCTGACGGGCAATGCCGGTAACGATGTCCTCAATGGTGGACTCGGGGCGGATGTGCTCAGCGGTGGGGATGGCGACGACCTTCTTTACATCGATGCGGACGATACCAGTCTCAGTGGGGGGCTTGGGCATGATGCGGTGTCCGTACTCCCGGGATCGGCTGGGGTGACGCTCGATGTTGCGGCAGCGAGCATCGAAGACGCGATGGGTGGGGACGGCAACGATACCTTCAACGGCACGAATGCCACGGCAAATCTCTTACTCCAAGGCAACGGCGGCAGCGATACGCTGCTCGGCGGGGCAGGCATCGACGCGCTCAATGGGGGCAGCGGCAACGACCTGCTCAACGGCGGAGCGGGAGCCGACATGCTGGTGGGTGGCACCGGAGATGACATCTATGTGATGGATGATCCGAGCGATCAACTCACCGAAAACCTGAACGAAGGGATCGACACGGTTCAAAGTTCCATCAGCTACACCCTGGGCGCGAATGTCGAAAATCTCACTCTCATTGGATCAGCGAATCTCAGCAGCACCGGCAATGCGCTGAACAACGTCCTGACGGGCAACAGCGGGAACAATGTGCTCGACAGCGGCACCGGCGCCGATACCTTGGTGGGCGGTGCGGGCAACGATACGTACGTGGTTGATGATGTCGGTGATGTAGTGACGGAGCTGGCGAACAACGGCATCGACAGCGTGCAGAGCAGCATCACCTATACTCTCGGCGTGAATGTTGAGAATCTGACCTTTACGGGGACCGCTGCCATCAATGGCACGGGCAACGCGCTGGACAACGTGCTCACGGGCAACAGCGCGGCCAATACCCTCACCGGCGGCGCGGGCAACGATACCTATGTCGTGAGTACGGGCGACACGGTGGTCGAGGCGGCCACTCTAGGCCTCGACACCGTCGTAAGCGACAGCACCTGGACGCTGGGCGCCAATGTCGAGAACCTCACGTTGACCGGCTCAGCCAATATCAATGGCACGGGCAATACCCTGAACAATGTGCTCACGGGTAATAGCGGGAACAATACGCTCAATGGTGGGGCTGGGGCCGATACGCTGGTGGGCGGGGCCGGGAACGATCTCTATGTCGTCGACAACGTCGGCGATGTGGTAACGGAGCAGCTCAACGAGGGCACCGACACGGTGCAAAGTGCGCTCACCTCTATCCTCGGCGCGAATGTCGAGAACCTGACCCTCACTGGCACGGCGGCCGTGAACGGCACCG
>Ga0315287_10007121_pt1 | contig 11196 bp, 9 predicted proteins | sample YL17G11_0_MG_FD_205037 | JGI IMG/M metagenome (GOLD analysis project Ga0315287, IMG submission 205037) | Sediment microbial communities from Yellowstone Lake, YNP, Wyoming, USA - YL17G11_0 | ecosystem: Environmental > Aquatic > Freshwater > Lake > Sediment | place: USA: Wyoming | collected...
TGAACGAGTTGCCGAGCGGCGCCAGGAAGCGCAGCTCGCTGCCGAGCGCCAGCCGCCGCAGCAACGCAGTGCCCTTGCCGACCTCCTTGACCAGCAGCTCGACCGCGCTGCCGGCCCCCGCGGGGCGCACACCGCCGATCGAGAACGGCCGGCGAAGCAACGGGTCGAGGCCGTCGCCGCATGCCAGCATGCCGAACTGGCCCGGGGCGGCGGTCATCGGTTGGGCGGTCTCGAGCTCGATGCGGAAGCAGGTGGGGGAAAGCTCGTTCCGCGACACGAGCCGGGTGGTGAAGTCGCGGCGAGCTATCATGCCGCCGCCATTATGCGTCACCTGCGGCGGCTTGGCCACTGCCTGGTAGCGGGCGCCCTCTGCGGCGCGCTGCTGGCGCCTCTGCAACTGCTCCTCTGGCCGGAGCTGCGAGCGTCGGCCGGTGGGGCGTTACTCGCGCTCGGGGCGTGGGCGAGTTGGGGTGCTCTCTGGGCCGGGATCGCGGCGTTCCTGGTCGTGGAAGCCGTCGGGGTCTTCGTTCCCCTGGTCGCGGCGCGGCGTGGATTCTCTCTCGCGCTGTGGTGGCCGTTGGCGCTGGCCAGCGGCTTGAGCGTCGCCTCGATCGCCTGGTGGAACCGCGACCAAACCCACGAGCTGCTCGTCGCCGACCACCGGGACGCCCTCAGCACCGCCATGGCGATTGCGCTGCTGCTCGCCGTCGCGGCCGGGATCACCGGCCGAACAGCCGCAGCACGCCGGCGGCCGCTGCTGTGGTCCACGGTCCCGGCAATCGCGGCGCTGGTCGCCGTGTGGACGGTATGGGCGTCCTCAACGCCATCGGTGCCGCCGCCGATGCCGCCGCGCGCCGCCACGCTGCCGTTGCCGCGCAAGGTCCTGCTGGTCTCATGGGAAGGGGCCGACCTGACGTGGCTGCTGCCGGCCATGGAGCAGGGAGACATGCCGTTCCTGCGGTCGCGGCGGGACCGCGGTGCGTGGGGTCAGTTGCGCACCTCACAGCCGTACTCGCGAACCGCGTTTTTCGCGACGCTGGTGAGCTCGTGCCCGCCATCGATCCATGGCGTCATCGGGCGCCGCGCCTACCGCGTGCCGTGGCTGTCCGAGACGCCGGTGTCGCTGCTGCTCGCCGGCCCCTGGCCCATCCCGCACCACCTGCCGTGGCGCGCGTGGGAGCGGGCCGCGCCGCCGCCGTCGCGGCGCGCCCAGCTCTGGGAGATCCTCGCGCGCGCCGGCCTGCGCGTGGGCGTCGCCGGGTGGCCGGGAATGGTGCGCGCGACCTGGGTCGTGGCGCAACCGATAGCGGCCGAGGCCACGCCGTTCTCCGCGCTGAGCGCCGACCTGCGCACCGCCCTCGAGCCACCGCTCGCCGCATTCCCCGAGCTCGCAGCGCCGACCCGCACGGCGTTTGCCATCGCCTCCGACGTGGCGACCGCCTCGCAGCAGCGGCTCGCGAGCACGCCGGTGGAGGCGCTGGTCTCCAACACCGACCTCGCGGCGCGAGTGCGGCCGCTGTGGACGTTTGACGAGCCCGCCGGCCCGCAGACCGAGGTTCTGCGCACCGCGGCACGGTTCCTCGACGCCCAGATCAAGCGCGAGTGGGAGGCGCTCGGCGGCGACGAGGTTCTTCTCGCCGTGGTCTCACCGTACGGGCTGAGCCCCCCGTCGGCGTGGCGCCGCCTGTGGAGCTCGCCGGCGCAGCGCAGCCGCTGGCGGGTGTCGCCGGCCGGTGTGCCCGACGGGTTCATCCTGCTCGCCGGGCCCGGGGTCAAGGAGGGGGTCCGTTTGCGCGGCGCCCGTCTCGCCGATGTCACAGCGACCATGCTCTACCTGCTCGAGCTGCCGGTGGCCCGCGACATGTCGGGCCGCGTGCTCCTCGATGCCGTCAGTGACGAGCGTGCCGCCTCCGTTCCCCTGCGGCTGATCCCCAGCTACGGCCCGCCGGAAAGGCAGGGAACCGGGGACAGGGGACCGGGAGCGGACGCGCGTCAGCCCGAACGATAGGGTTGAGCGGCCGGTCGCACGCCGTCGCCGTGACTACCTCAGGTCGGCTGCGCCCAGTCCTTTGTCGCCACGTCGCAACGGTCAGCGGCTGAGGAGGAAAGCGACGAGGTCGTGCACGCGCTCCGCGCTGGCCGCGGGCAGACCGGCCATCTCGGCGGGAAAACGCTCCGAGACGGTGCGCAGACGGCGGTCCTTGGGGTATCCGCGCGGAGCATGCAGGTACGCGGCAAGCTCTCCGGCGGACCAGTGACGGTGGAGACGCTCGAGCGTCGGAGCGCTCTTGCTGCCCCGACAATCGGCGCCGTGACAGCTCCCGCAGCCCTCGAAAACATAGATCTCGCCGCCGCGACGGACGCTCGCCGCGTCCGCCGTGGTACCGGCGGGAGGTCCGCAGGCCACGACCGTGAGTACGAGCGCCGCGAATCCTGTGACCACCAAGGCGTGTCGTCTCATCGCTTCACGCTACCACGCCACGTCACGCTCTCGTCAAGACGCAAGGCAGCACTTGACTTCGCTCTCTCAGCGTCCAATCATATGGCTCGGCTCAATAGCGAGGCAGTTTTCCAGTGTCTTGGCAAACCAGGAGGATGGAAATGACGGCTCGACTCACCACGCTGGCACTGCTTATGGTTGGACTTCTGCTGGTCGCCGGTGCGGTCTCACCGGTGATGGCGCAGACCCCGAAGTGGGAGGGCGACCCGGCGCGCTTTCAGGTCGAGGTGAGGCTGTGGATCCCTGGCGCCCTGCGGGCTTCGACCTACGCGACCGGGATTGTCGGCGGCAACAGCCTCGACCTCGACCATGTCGTTGGGATCCAGGAGAAGAACACGCCCGAGGTGCGGTTCTGTCTTCTGCCCTCGCCGGCCAGTCGCGTGCGCTTCGGCTGGACGCACACGCGCTTCGAAGGTCATAACGTCGTTCCCGCCACCTTCACCTTCAACGGGACGCAGTTCGGCAACGGTGCCACCGTCTCGGGCGACATCTACCAGGACTACTGGTATCTCAACTGGGCGTACGAGCCGATCGAGATCGGCGAGGACACGTTCCGGGCCGGCTTTGTCCTCGGCCTGCACGGCTGGAAGTCGGAGATCAAGCTGTTCAACAGCGCCCCCGGCCTGGCGGCGAAGAAGCAGTTCAACAACTTCTTCCCGGCGGTCGGGCTGGCGTTCGACTGGGCGCCGTCCGAGTACGTGACCGTCTTCTTCGAGGGCTCGGGCGCGCACCAGGGCGCGGACGGTTGGCACCTCGACGCCGAGGGCGGCGTGAAGGTCTGCCCGATCAAGCTGCTCGCCATCGTGATCTCTTACCGGCAGCTCGACATCTCCAACCAGGAGAACGACTCCAACTGGTTCGGCCGGTGGACGATCCGCGGGCCGTACGCGGGCTTGGACTTCCGCTTCTAGCTCGATTTCCGCGCACGGCGCCGCGGCCGCACGTGTAAGCGCTTCGGCGCGAAAATCGAGATGTCAACGGCACGGGCTCAGAACCCGCCGAAGACCTGGATCTACACGATAGAAACGCGGTCAAGGCGGCGCTCAGGCGAGCCTCGTCAGGCGCTCCTTCACGTCGCGAGAGAAACCGCTGAGGAGTCCCTCGACGTACTCGAACGGATCGCGCGAGGAGCCGACGACCAGGGGCGTCAGGTCCATCCCGAAGATGATCGCCGTGGTCGTGTCGACGGCGTCGCCGACAGCGTAGGTGGCATGCGCGCGCCGCCGCCCCAGGGTGGCCAGGTCGTAGCGCTTGCCGCCGCCGATCTGGCTGGCGAAGACGGCGAGCAGCGCGGCGGCGAGCTCGTCGCGACCGCCCACGTCCATCACCACCTTCGCCTCGTCGGGGAGCCAGTCGAGGTCGCGCCAAACCTCACAGCCGATCACCCTGCCAGGGCGCGCCTCCGCTGGCAGGCACCGGATCGCGGCGATGGTGCGCAGCGCCACCGCCACGTGGGTGTCGTGGCGGTCCGCCAGGTTGTGGGTATAGACGACGGCGGGGTGGGTCGCGCGCAGCACCTCGACGAGATCGGTGACGACGGCGGGGTTGGCCGCGTCCTTGACCGCCGCCGAGGGGTGGTCGAGGAGAACCTGGGCAGCGTAGGCGCCGATCGTCGCTGCCTTCTTCTGCTCCTCGCGCCGCACGACCCGCATGTCGGCGTCCGTGTAGTGGGCGTAGCGGCCATTGCGGGGACTGCCGGCGCCGTCGGTCACTACCACCCCGGTGAAGTGGGCGTCGGCGCGGGAGAAGCAGGCGAGTATGCCGTGGTACGCCATGATCTCGATGTCGTCGGCGTGGGCGGCGATGGCCAGGTGAGTGGTGCCCGCCAGTGCCGCGTCGGCCGGGCCGCCGGCGGGGACGAAGACGACGGCAGCGGAAAGGCTGAGCTTCACTCGAACCTCCTGTCGAGCCGCGGCAGCGAGGCCGCGGCCACCGCCTGACCCACGCGGCGGCTCTTCTCGTCGGGCACGCTCACGCGGATTCGCGCCGCGAGGTCGGGAAACTCGGCGGCGAGCACCTCCGTGGCCCAGGCGACGATGATCTCGCCGCCGCGGCCTGAAGTGACGCGGCCGAGGACCGGCACGTATCTCACCTCGTAGATCGACGCATAGTGGGCGAGCGCGTAGCCGAGGGAGATGCCGATCGCCTCCCACACCTCCCGCGCCCGCGCGTCGCCGCCCTCGAGCAGCCGCTGCACGCCCTGCAGACGGGCGGCCGGAGTGCCCTTCTCGTCGCAGGGGATCTCGGCGCGGCGCGCGAGGCGGAACACCGCCTGCTGGCTCAGGTAGAGGGCGCCGACGCCGCGGTCGCCGGTCCACTCGTCGACCGGCGCCGCGGGCGAGTAGTCGATGGGTGCGAACGCCAGCTCGTTCAGCCAGGTCGTGATGGCGCCCGCGGCGGTGACGTAGCCGGCCGCCTCCGAGCTGCCGAAGGCGAGGCCGAGCACCGGCCGGTCGCCGATGTCCATCGCCCCGGCAAGCGCCGACACCTCGCCGTCGTTGACCACCTCGAACGGAACACCGTTCCAGGCCCGCTGCAGATCGCGGAAGAGTTTCGTCGTCTCGGCCTCGAACTGGTCCTTCGGGATGCCGCGAAACAGGCTCGCCACCCGCGGGCGGTTGTCGATGTAGATCCCCGCCGCCGAGCCGCCGATCGCGTCGACCCGCGGCATGTGGGCGGCGGCCGCCCGCAGCGCCTGCATCAGCTCATCGAAGTGGTACCGGGGGTCGCTGGCGTTGCGTGGGTCCCACACCACCTCCTCGGTGTACACCACCTTGCCGTCGATCACGGCCGCGGCCTTGCGATCGGAGGCGCCGAGGTCGAAGCCGATGCGACAGCCGTCGAGGTGGCCGCCCAGCTTCAGCGTCGTCTCACTGGCGGCCGGGACGGCCTCGGGCGGGACCGTCTCGACCACGAACGGCCGCGCGTAGACGTCGGCCATGAACGCCGCGTCGAACGCGCGCGCGCCGGCCGGTGAGAACACCCGGCGCAGGTGCTCGCCGACGGCGGCGGGCCCGCCGACCACCACCCGCCAGCCGCCGCGCGCCCACAGCAGCAGCTTGACCAAGCGCTCGGCGACCTCGAGGTTGAGTGCGGCGAGCGGATGCGACGCCGGCAGGCATGCGACCTCGTGGCGGGAGATCGCGCCGCCGCCGCGCTCCAAGGCGATCACCAGCGGCTCGCCGCCACCCGCCGCCCGCACTTCGCGCGCGAACGCCAGGTGCGCGAGTGCGGCCGGCCGCATCCCGGGCTCGAGCGGCGAGACCACCCGGGGCGCGGCGAGATCGTGCAGGCGGAGAGTGGAGGTCATCGCCGCTCCTAGACGGTCAGCGTCACCTTGCCGACGTGCGGCGGCCGGTCGGGGTCGCGCCCGCGCCCCGCCGCCAGCGGCTCGACGGCCAGGTGGAACGCGTGGATCAGCACCACCGGATCGAGCCATGCGCTGGCGGCCGCCGGCACCTCCAGGTCGGCGCCGGCGGCGGCGCCGGCGGCCATCACCACGACGCGGGCGCCGGCGCGGCGCGCGTCGTCGGCGAGGGCGAGCAGCGGTGCGCGCACCGCGCCGCGCGGCGCCAGCACCAGCACGGGGTAGCCGGGCCCGACCAGCGCCAGCGGCCCGTGCCGCATCTCCGCCTCGGAGAACGCCTCCGCCTGGATACCGCACGCCTCCTTGAGCTTGAGCGCCGCCTCGAGCGCCACCCCGAGGCTCGGCCCGCGGCCGACCACGAGCATCCGATCGACGCCGGCGAGCGCGTCGACGAGCGGCCGCGCGGGAACCCGTTCGGCCGCCTCCAGCACCTCCGGCAGCGCGGCGAGCGCGGCGAGCAGCTCGGCGTCGCCTGCCCAGTGGCCGACCAGCCTGGCGAGCGCGGCGAGCGTCGCGACGAACGTCTTGGTGGCGGCGACGCTGCGCTCCTCGCCCGCGTGCAGCGGGAACACCGTCTGCGCGAGCGCCGCCACCGGCGAGGCGAGGTCGTTGACGAACGCCCAGGTACGGGCGCCGGCCGCGGCGCACGCTTCCAGCGAGCGCACCAGGTCGGGGCTGCGGCCCGACTGCGAGACGACCAGCGCGAGCTGGCCCGCGAGGCGCAGCGGTGAGCGGTACAGCGTGACCAGGCTCGGCGGCAGCGACGCCGCCGGGATGCCGAGCAGCGCGCCGAGCAGGTACGCCGCGTAGCCGCAGGCGTGATTGGAGCTGCCGCGCCCGATCGTCGCCACCACCGCCGGCGGCTCGCGGCGCAGCCGCTCGCCGGCGCTCGCGTAGAGGTCCTCGTCGCTCGCCAGCAGCCGGCGGAGCACGGCCGGGGTTTGCAGCGACTCGTCGTGCATCGTGGAGGCCACCGCACCTCCCTCCCCGGCCTGAAGACCGGGATCACAGCGTCCGGACCGAGCCTCGATTGTACCCGCGCCCCGGGATTCTCTAGCATGCGAGGTCGATGGAGACCGCATGACGACCCGACCCGACCCCGCCGCGCAGCGCCGCGCGGCGGAGGCGTTCGCCGTCGCGGGGACGTTCGTCGCCGCCGAGCCCTACGGCACCGGCCACATCAACCACACCTTCGCGACCACGTTCGACGACGGCGGGAGGCGCGTCCGCTACCTGCTGCAGCGGATCAACGACACCGTCTTCCATCGCCCGCTCGAGGTGATGGAGAACATCGAGCGGGTCACCGCGCACCTGCACGCGCGCGTCGCCGCGCTCGGCCTCGCCGACGTCGAGCGCCGCGTCCTCACCCTGGTCCGAGCGCGCGACGGCCGCGCCTTCCACGTCAACGGCGACGGCCACGTCTGGCGCTGCTACGTGTTCGTCGAGGGCGCCCGCGGCTACGACGTGCTCGCCGACCCCGAGCAGGCGTACGCCGGCGCCCGCGCGTTCGGGGTGTTTCAGCGGCTGCTCGCCGACTACGCCGGGCCGCGCCTGCACGAGACGATCCCGCGCTTCCACGACACCCCGAGCCGCCTCGCGGCGCTCGAGCGCGCCGTCGCCGACGACCCCTGCAACCGCGCCGCCGGCGCCCGCCGCGAGATTGACGAGGCGCTCTCCCACCACGCGCTCGCCGGCTCGCTGCTCGCGCTGCGCGACCGCGGCGTGCTCGCCGAGCGCATCACCCACAACGACACCAAGCTCAACAACGTTCTTCTCGACGACGCCACCGGCGAGGGGATCTGCGTCGTCGACCTCGACACCGTGATGCCCGGCCTGTCGCTGTACGACTTCGGCGACATGGTGCGCACGGCCACCAACCCGGTCCCCGAGGATCACCCCGACCCCGCCGCGGTGCGCGTCCAGACCGGGATGTTTGCGGCGCTCGCCAGCGGCTGGCTCGCCGGCGCCGGCGACGCGGTGTCGCCGATCGAGCGCGCCCACCTGGTCACCGCCGGCAAGCTGCTCACCTGCGAGTGCGGCGTGCGCTTTCTCACCGACCACCTGCTCGGCGACGTCTACTTCCGCATCCACCGCCCGAGCCACAACCTCGAGCGGGCTCGGACGCAGCTCGCGCTGCTGAGGTCGATCGAGGAGCGGGAGGATGAGCTGCAGGGGATCGTCGAAGGACTGGGGTAGGGCGGAGTTTGCGGTTTGGAGCAGTGCTTCTGCGGCGACACATGATTCTGCGGCGACACATGAAATCATCGTTTGCCCCGGCCAAGGCGCTGCGCACAGGCGCGACACCGCCTTGGCTGCTGCTTCGGCGAGCGTCAGGATTGGCGGGCGGTCAGTTCATGCTCGAGCGAAGCTGGACCAGCACCTGATCGGCGTCGCTAAGGCGGAAGAGGCCCGTGCGCGGGTACTCGACGTCGATGGTGACGTAGACGATGACGACCGTGATGACGGCGAAGCCGGCGATGTGGAGCCAGCTCCGGTGCTCCCCGACGGCCATCCGGTAGCCGGCGAGGAGCGAGCAGATCAGCCCCAGCACGAACAGCAGCGCGAAGACGATCCCGGGAGGGTGGACCTGCATCGCCATGGTCCGGGTGGTGGTGATGTCGATCATGGTGTTGAGGGCGGGCAGCAGCAACAACCCCGCGGAAAGGTGAGATCCCGGGAGGCCGACGGCGGCCACCGATTCGCTCCAGATCACCCCCTGCAGCTTCGCGGACCTGGCCATCTCCTCCATCGCCGCCGCCATGTCGGGCAGCCTGCGGTAGGTCTCCAGGCGCGAGTCCACGTACTGGCGGAAGTGCTCGCGAAGCGAGGGCTGCGCCTCCTTCGCCACCACGTCGAGGCGGAGGAACGCGGTGCCGATGGCGTTGGCCTCCTCCGCGACCAGCATCCGCTTCTCGTTGAACCGCGAGGCCGCGCCCGAGAACGTGAACGCCATCAGCAGGCCGAAGAGCGCGAACACTGCCGCCTCGACCGTGCTCAGGCTCTCCCTTTCACTGGCGGACTCGACCCGGCGCCGTCGCAGGCCGAGGACGCGGCCGATCTCCAGCATGCCCAGCATGCCGAGCAGCAGCAGGACCGAGTAAAGCACCGCAGAGATCGGAGGGTTCATGCCGGGCTCCCGCGCGGATTCTACCGCGACACCCTCGAGTCGCGAGCCGTGCCAGCGGCGCCTCGCCGAGCCTCAGCCCACGATGATCCCATGTGTGGGCGCAGAAGCAGCGCGCCAAGCCTGCAGCTCTACGACCTTCTTGCCCCCCACCCTGGCCCTCCCCCGCGTTCGCGCCTGCGGCGCTCCGGGGGGAGGGAACCGGGCCGGATGGTACGTGCCTCCTTTGCGCCGCTCACGCAGAGGGCAGGGTGCGCTCCACGTCTGCAGGCAATACAGCCGTGAACGTGGCGCCGCGGCCGGGGGCGCTCTCGGCGGTGAGGTCGCCGCCCATCAGGCGGCACAGGTGGCGGCTGATCGCCAGGCCGAGGCCGGTGCCGCCGTAGGTCCGCTCGACCGACGGGTCGCCCTGCTCGAACTCGCGGAACACGGCGGCGAGCTGCTCGGCGGTCATGCCGACGCCGGTGTCGCTCACCGCGAAGACGAGCTGCTCGGCGCCGGCGTCGCCGTCACGCCGCGCCGAGAGCGTGATGGTGCCGGCGCGGGTGAACTTGCAGGCGTTGCCGAGCAGGTTGAAGAGCACCTGGCGCACCTTGGTCACGTCCGCGCGCATCGTACCGAGCTCGCCGCCGGCGGCGACGCGGACGGCGTTGCCGTTCTCGCGCGCCAGCGGCGTGATCGTCGCGGCCGCCTCGCGCAGCACCGGCGCGACCTCGAAGCTCTCGAGGTGCAGCGTCATCTTCCCCGCCTCGATCCTGGCGAGGTCGAGCACCTCGTTGATCAGCGCCAGCAGGTGCGTCCCGGAGCGCTTGATCTTCTCGAGGTCGGCCGCCTGCGCCGCGGCGCCGGACGCCTGGGCGTCCTCGAGCAGCATCTCGCTGTAGCCGATGATCGCGTTGAGCGGCGTGCGCAGCTCGTGGCTCATGCGCGCCAGGAACGCGCTCTTGGCGGTGCTCGCCGCCTCGGCGGCGGCGCGCGCCTCCTCGAGCTCGCCGCGGGTGGCGACCAGGCGTTCCGCCATCTCGTTGAACGCCACGGCGAGCTCGGCGAACTCGTCGCGGCCGGGAAGGTCGATGCGGTACGCCAGGTTGCCGCGGCCGATCACCCGCGCGCCGTGCTTGAGGTGCGCCAGCCCGCTCGCGGTCTTCACGAGCAGGGTCACGGCGACCGCTACCGCGATCAGCAGCGACCCCGCGAAGACGCCGATGCCCACCCGCGAGGTGACGCGCTCGACCGCCTCAAGCTCGACGGCGGCGCGATCGCCGGAGGCCGTGCCGGCGCGGGTGAGCTCACCAAGGGCGGCGTGCCGCCGGAAATTGGCCCACACGAACGTCGCCGTGTTGATCCCGGCGAGCAGCAGGATGGCGGCGAGCGCGAGGATGACCCGCAGGCGGATCGACACCGCCGCTATCCGCTCCGCCGCGCGGCGAGCAGGGTGATGTCGTCGGATTGCGGCGCTCCGCCGGTGTGGCGCTGCAGCGTCCTCTCGATGCGATCGAGCAGCTCCCGCACCGATGGCGCCGAAGTGGCGAGCAGCGCCTCGAACCGTTCCGTCCCGAACAGCTCTCCGCTCGCGGCGCGCGCCTCGGTGACGCCGTCGGTGAAGGCGAGCAGCGTCTCGCCTGCCGCGAGCGTGACGTCCCGCAGGTTGAACTGGACGTCGGGCATCATCCCCACCGCCGGCCCGGTCGGATCGAGGCGCTCGCGAATGCCCGCGGCGCCGAGCACGAGCGCCGGCTCGTGCCCGCAGTTGGCGTAGTCGAGCCGTCCGCTCGCCGGGTCGAGCACAGCGAAGAACACGGTCGCGAACATGTTCGACTTCGGGTGGGTGAGCGCGATGTAGTTGTTGGTCACCTTGAGCGCCGAGGCCAGCGCTGTGCGGCCGGCGTCGGCCGCCGGGGCGTCGTGCGCGCCTAGCGACAGGAACCCGGTCGCCGACAGCGAGACGCCGCGCCCGGTCAGCCCGGAGTAGCGCTGCACCGAGGCGGCGCGCAGCAGCGTGCGGAACAGCGCCATGAACAGCGCCGCGCCGACGCCCTTGTCGCAGACGTCGGCGACGATCAGACCGACGCGGCCGCCGGCCTCGAAGGCGAAGGCGTCGTAGAAGTCACCCGACACCTGCTGCGCCGCCCGCAGCCTGGCGTCCATCGTCCACCCCGGCACCACCGGCATCTCTTCGGGGAGGAAGGAGGCCTGGATCTCGTG
>Ga0315287_10007123_pt1 | contig 11196 bp, 8 predicted proteins | sample YL17G11_0_MG_FD_205037 | JGI IMG/M metagenome (GOLD analysis project Ga0315287, IMG submission 205037) | Sediment microbial communities from Yellowstone Lake, YNP, Wyoming, USA - YL17G11_0 | ecosystem: Environmental > Aquatic > Freshwater > Lake > Sediment | place: USA: Wyoming | collected...
TTCAACTGATCCAGCGTGGCCTTTAATGCCTTCACCTGCTTGCCATACTCAGCCCAATCGCCGCTTCGCTGGGCCTGCACGGCCTTGTCATACTGATCCGAGGCCTGATTGATGAGCCGGGTGACATCGGAACTCGGGGCAATTGGCTTGGCCCCCAGAGCGGCAGGCTTGCGAGCGGCGGCCCCGGGAGGAGCGCCGGATGTGCCCGGCATGGCTCCCAAAGACGTCCCCGCGCTCACCTGCGCGCCTATCACATCGGAAAGCGCCTGCTCCAGCGTCGGCTTCATCGCGATGTTGTCGCCCAGCGCCACTATCACTTCCCGTATCTGCGGTATCTGATTGGTCTCGGACGACAGATACACGGGCATCACGTAGAGCAGGGAGGATTCTATCGGAATGACGAGTAGATTCCCCGACCCGACGCTCGATCCCGACCCCGGCTGGTTCCACAGCGTCAACTGCTGCGAAATGGTCGGGACCTGGTTCGCCCGCGCGACTATCTGAGATGGACCATACACGTTCTTCTGGTCGGAGAACTGGAACAGCACCAGCCGTCCGTAATCAGGCTGATCGCACTTTGCGCACACCCAGGCGACCATGTTCGCCCGCTCCCCCGCCCTGACGTATGGGGTCATCAATATGAACTCCTCGCTCTCCCCGCCGGGCAGCCGCATGATCACGTAGTACGGCTCCATGGTATCCCCGGACTGCGAGGACTGCCCACTCGTGAGCCGCGCCTTCGGCGGGATGCGCCACAGATCGGCGTTGTTGTAGAACCCGTTCGGATCGTTCTTGGAGTAATGCCAGCGGGCATAGAGCGCGGTCTGCAGGGAGAACAAGTCCTCGGGATACCTGATGTGCTCCTGCAGGGCTGCGGGCATCCTGGAAATGGGCTTCAGGATGCCGGGGAACATCTTCGCATAAGTCTCGATGATCGGGTCCGAGTCGGGTTTCTGGATGATATACGCGTCTATCTTCCCGGTATACGCATCGACCACCACTTTGACGGAGTTTCTTACATAATTGATGGTATCGTCCTGGAACACCGAGTGCTTTGAATACGGATAAAGGTTCGTGGTCGTGTAACCATCCCGTATCCAATAGAGCTTGCCATCGACGGTCACCAGGTACGGGTCACTGTCGAACTTCAGGAACGGCAGCGCGGTGGTCAGCCGGTTTTCGATATCCCTGATAAGGAGCACCCGGCTTTCCGACTTGAGGTTCTCATTGAGAAGCACATTGACGTCCTGGAACCTGATCGCCCACAGGAGCTTTCTGAACAAGCCTCCGACCGGCACCCCACCGTTGCCCTGATAGAATGTTGTAGCGTTCTGTCCTCCGCCCATGGGGTAGTCGATCTCGCGAGCGCTGGTCTTGACGAACACGTAGGAACCCGTCATCTCCCCGAAATACGTGGCCGGCTGGTCGATCTTCAATCCGACGCTCGACACCGGAGGTATATCCTTGATGAAGAATACCGGCGCGCCATCCTTGTCCGTGACGTTCACCGGGCTCATCACCAGCCCGTAACCATGCGTATATTGCAGGTGCAGGTTCACCCACGTCTGCGCCCCTTCGGGCAGCCTGCTCTGGTCCAATTCCCTGGCTGCAAGCCACACCTGCCGGTATTGCTTCCGGCCGGTGGCAGGATCGGTCAGCCAGTAGCGATCGACATCCACATCCGCGAAGTGATAGTACTGCTGGATGGTCTGGACCTGATTGTATGCCTGCTGCAGGTGGTCCTTGTCCCACAGCCGAATGTTCTCGATTGTGGGCATGTTGGCTTTCACCTGCTCGGGCGTCAGCGTGTTGTCCGCCGCGAACGGCTTCGCCACGACCTGGCTGAGACCATACGCGTCCTGTGTGGCCTCTATCGCTCTGGATATGAATGGACTCTGCTTATCTTTCTCGTTGGGAAGCACGTTGAACTGCTCAATCAGAGCGGGGTAAATCGCGCCGACCACGATCGAGAACCCGATCAGCCCGACAAGACCCGCCGTCGCGAACCCGATCCCGCGCCTGTATATGTTCATCAGTACCAATAAGCCGGCGATGATCGCGACCACGATCAGTATCCAATACGCCGGAATCCTCGCGTGGACGTCGGCATAACCCGCTCCGTCGAACTGCTTGCCTTCAGAGAAAAGCAGGCCGTACATCGCCAGTCTGTACCCGGCAGCCTTCAGGAAGAACATCGCGGCCACCAGAATCGCAAGATGGGCTTTCACCTTCGGGGCGAACTGCAGGCGGTTTCCGAGAACCTCGATCGCTTCATCGGCATAGTGAATCGCGGCCGAGGCGATTGTCGCCACCACGAGCGTGAAGAACAGCCAGCCGTAGATATATTGAATGAAAGGCAGGCTGAATACGTAGAACCCGATGTCCTTGCCGAACACCGGGTCGACTTTGTGGAACGGCGTGGCGTTTGAGTACATGAGCCACTCCTTCCAATAGGTTGCCGCCGCCAAAGCCACCATGATCGACACGATTATGCTGCCCAAAAAGATGACGAGCCCTATCCCTCGCCTGGCCAAAGTGCCGAGTCGCTCAATGAGTTGCTGTTCCAGGCCCATCGGCGACGGGGGCGGCGCTATGCGCCTTGCATACCAGAGGTTGCCGTATATGATGACAAAGAACAGCAGGCCCATCACAGCGCCCAGCCCGATCTGCGTCAGCAGCGGCTTCAGGAACACCACGCCGTAACCCAGATCACTGAACCACAGCCAATCCGTGTAGAGTCCGGCAATCCCGCCGCCAAACATGAGCATAAGCACCACAATCGCGATGATTATGGGCCAAGTGTACTTTCGCATTTGCTGCCTCCTCGTGGCTGTCAACCAACCATGCTTGCGGGGATTATACCACCGGGACCGGCAAACAGCAACAATGACGAAGGGAAGGAATAATCACGAAAAGCAGATTGGCTATGCTGCGGGAACGACTATGACAACTTGTCCGTCGCATTCGTACAATCAAGAGTTCCCGCAGCATATTGCGGCATTCGTTCGGAATGATAGGGCCACTTGCCGGCACGCCGTATCACAGTCTGCTTCTCTGCAGTTCGCCTCCCCACCTGCCGATAATTGCATTGACAACCAGGGGAATGTCCAACTTGCGGGAGGTGCGCGTTATGCAGGCGGTAATATTGGCGGGGGGAAGTTCAACACGGCTTCGTCCGGTTTGGGCGGGCGTGGCCAAGCCCATGCTGCCGCTCTTCGACCTGCCCGTTATGGAGCACACCATCAAGCTCCTCAAGAGCCACCATATCACGGATATCATCATCTGCACGTCCCGCGAAATGACGGACCTGATGGATTACTTTGGCGACGGCTCCCGCTGGGAGGTGAATATCCGCTACTCCATCGAGCACGAACCCAGAGGCACAGCGGGCGCGGTGAAGCTCGTTGGACGCATGATCGAGGGGGCTTTCCTGGTCATTTCCGGCGATGCCATCACTGACGTGGACCTCTCGAAGGCCATCGCCCTGCACTGGTCGACATCCGCGCTGGCGACCCTGTTGCTCGACGAAGCCGCCGAGCCCACGCAGTACGGAGTCGTCGAGCACGATTCCAGGGGCAGGATCACGCATTTCCACGAAAAGCCCAGGACAAGCGAACTGAGGGGCAGCACCGTGAGCACGGGCATCTACATCCTTGAGCCCGATGCCCTCGCCAGCGTCCCGCCCGACGTGCCGTGCGACTTTGCCCTGCACATATTCCCGCGCATGCTCCGAAACCAGGAACCTGTCTATGGCTTCAACCTTGGCGGATACTGGTGCGATGCGGGCGATCTGGGATCATATCGATATGCTCACTCCGATGCCCTGGCAGGGCGGCTCAAGCTCGACCTGCCCTCCGGCCAGACCGACGAGGGCATCTGGATGGGCGCCGGCGTCCGCATACACAAATCGGTCGAAATCCACCCGCCGGTCTATATCGGGTCGGGCGCAAACATCAAGCGCGGCGTTGTTCTGAGACCCAACACGGTGATCGGCAGTAAGTCGACAATCGAGGAAGGCGCCGAGCTTTCGGGGTGCATGATAGGCGGGCGGGCGCACGTGGGGAAGGGCGCATTCGTCAAGGACAGCATCATAGGCATGACCTCCAGTGTCCCGAACGAGGAACGGCTCGTCAACAAGTTCATCATCACCAACGCATCATACTCGACCGAACCCGAGACCGACGAAACCCGCCCGGTCGTCCGCAAGCCCAGGGCACGGTCCCGCGCCAGGGTCAATGCTGAAATCGAAGCCGCTTTCCAGACCCTCTAACTCGACATACGACTTCGGCTCCGGTGAGCCATAGCGACGAGTGGCCCACCGGAGCCGATCCACGTACGTAGGGATTAGGGTTTAGTGCTTAGGGTTTAGGAAGGAAAAGCAGATTCCTCACATTCGTTCGGAATGACAAGTTGACTGTGCTGCGGGAACGGCTACGACAACTTGCCCGCCGAATTAGTGCGATCGAGAGTTCCCGCAGCAGATTCTCGTGCGAAGGAAAAGCAGATTCCTCACATTCGTTCGGAATGACATACTTGGAGGCTTCGTCTAGCTCCGCCCGGAATGACACATACGGGGTCTTCTGCTTTCCGCCTTCCGCTTTCCGCATTCTGCCCTCCACTCTCCACGCCCCACTCTCAGCCCTCCGCTCTCTGCTTTGACTGTGCTGCGGGAAGACGATGGGACGGTAACATCCTGGTAATTATACGGGGTTTTCAGGGTGGTCAAGCTCAGTTCGGCAAAACTGACCTTGACAACCGAGCATACACGACGCATACTGAATCGTGCGTACTGCTGAGCAATGCGAAGCAGGAGGAGTTGCAATGAAATGTACAGTGTTTGTCCTGGCCATAATGATCGTTCTAGCGTCCCTTGCGATTGCCGCCCCTTATCGGCAGTTGTGGGATTTGTCCGGCTCGCCGCCGAGAGCCCAGTGGTTCAAAGACGCGTCAACCAATGTGGTTGATGACGCACATTACGAATTCTACGACAATGCCTATTCCGGCGGTTTTCCTGATTACCCGTGGGGAGGCCAGGCCGGTAGCGCGGCCGTTTCCGGCTATGTGACCGATATCCAATACACTCCCAACAGAAACATCATAGGTTTTACGGTACGGGCGGATATCACGAATGATACGTACACTTGCATGTGGGTGATGAACGGCACGTCCGGAATGAACTACTACGGGCAGAGCGCCCCGGAGATACCTTTCAATCTTGAGTGTGCGATGTACGATGTTCGGTTGACGCTGGATTTCGCGGATGCAGGCCTTTCTCCAAGTCCGTATGGGCAAGTATATGCAGTCGGATACGATGAGCTGGCCTGGTACCACCCGTACATGCAGTCAGAACCCCCGCAGGCCAACCCGCCCTACGCCGACTATTCGGTACCGACGTTCCGATTTGGGAACCTCGCGCCTGGGCAATCCGCCAGCAGGAGCATGACATTCGGACTGTGGGCCCCACTTCCCCCCAAACTAGACCCGTTAGACCCGTCCAGCGATCCGAACCCAACATACGCTCTGCTGGAGGATTCCAAAGATCACCAGCTTGACATCTTCGCCAACCGCACACGCTCTCTCAAAATCGGTCAGTATGTAAGCAGCCTCTTCCAGGATGATGGCAGCTCTTGGCCCGGAATCGACTACTTATCGAGCGATGTTTCCGTCTTCTTTGACTCCAGTCCATCGTGCGGCGCCGCCTATGTGCAACTCGGACCTAACACGCCGCCGAACCACTATTGGTGGCAGAACAGATATGTGTTAACAGAGATGATCCAGATGGCCGTTACCGCTGGGCCGGACGAAGATGTGGACTTGGAGACGATGCAGCTTCAGGCGAGCGGCTGGGGCAACGATAGAACCGGCATAACGGCGGTGGAAACCTATCTCGATGTCAACGGCAATGGACGTGTGGATTCCGGCGAGACTAAGGTGGGCACCGGCGTCTATGATGCGGATGACGGGATATGCGCCTTTGGGTTCTCGCAGCCGGTCCACATTCCTGCCGGAGGCACGGTGTACCTTGTGGTCGCCTACAGGATGGCGCCTGGGATTGCCTACTGGAGTACGTTCAGCTTCAACGCAATCCATATTCGTGCATCCGGCGTAAGCTCCGGGGCCTACGTGCCGGTTTACGGGATGCCCGTGGGAAGCTCCACTGAAACCGTTGTGCAGAAACCCGTGGACGGCATAACCGTCGGCGAAGCCAAGAAGTTGGAGTTGGGCCGGACGGTGATTCTGCGAGATAAGGTGCAAACTGCGCAATACTGGTCTTACTACAACTGGATAGAGGAGACGAACCGATCATCCGGAATCCGGCTGGACACCGTGGAGATTCCGGGGATGCCGGCTTCCGGCCGGAATCTGATCACCGTACTTGCGCACACCACACTGGAGGGAGCGGAGGCGAAGCTTATTGTTCTGGAAGTGAATACCGTTTTCGACCCGCTCAACTCGCCACCGGCACCGGTCGCAATGAACAACAAGTCCACCGGCGGCTCGACCTTTGGCATACAGCCGGGCCTCGTGGATGATGCCACATCGGACCCCATCAAGCTTGCCACGGGTCTCAACAGCATCGGCATGCTCGTTCGCGCCTGGGGAGTAGTCACCTATGTCGACCCTCCCAACTACGGAAGCCGCTTCTGGATTGACGATGGCAGCAACCTGCTCGACGGCACCTTGAATGCAGAGACACAAGAACCTGTGCGCGGTATGAATGTGCAGTTCCCTTCCGATTGGCAGACGGAGGACATTCCCAAGCCGGGCGATCACGTTGCGGTAACGGGAATTATGCGGTGCTGGGACACTGGCCTTGGAGCCGGAGCCAGGTACCTGTGGCCGAGAGACAAGAATGATGTCGTCGTAATCCCCTAGCCGGAGCCAAGGCAGCGAGTTCTGATTGCACGATCAACGATCGTACTTCCCCTCCCATCGGAGAGTTGCCCTTCGATGGGAGATGGGATTACGATTCCAGCCCCTTCTCTTTTTCCTTGAGCTTGTTGGCGTAGACGGGGGCGTCGACGAAGGCATATACGTGCAGGGTTGTCGCGATGCAAAGGAGGACGACTGAGAACACGTCGATGTTTCTGATGAACTGCTGAGGGGCGTTGACGGCCATTTTCCAATCGAAACCCATCAGCCCGAGGAACAGCCAGGCGCACATGATGCCCACAAAGAAACCGACGCCCTTGAGAAACTGACCGCAGTATATCTGGCCTAAGCCGGGGACGGTGGAGACCAGCGCGGCTATCAGGGGGCTCGGCGCGTGGGTGTGCTTTCGATATTTGTCGGGGTTTTCGGCCATGTCGCGCAACAGAAACTGCTGGCGCTTGCCCTCGGCGATCTGCAGCGTGACGCGCGCATATTTCTCCTCGGCGGACGCCCGGGCGGGGTCGGCTTCGTGAAGAGCCTTGTAGACCTCTCCGGCCTTCTCAAGCTCGCCGCGCGCCGCCAATATGTCCGCCGCGAACTCCTGTGCATCGGCATCTTCGGGTTTGACGCGCAAGGCCAGCCGAATGGCTTCGGCAGCCTGAACGTAATCGCCCCGCATCCGGTGGACACGAGCCATGCTCATCTGCCGGTCGAACTCGACCTGTTTTCTGACGTCTTCAAGATCGGGAAAGTGAGATCGTTCCATATTTTGCCCACTAGAACCCCAAAAGCAGATCCCTCGACTGCGCTCGGGATGACATAGTTTGAGACGATCGAGGTGACAGCAACACTAGGCTCGTGCGCTTGCCTACTCCTTCGCGGATGCCAGCCGAGCGGCGGTCTGCTTCCACAACGATTCTATATCGTAAAACTCGCGCTCCTCGGCGGCGAAGATGTGCACGACGATATCGCCGTAGTCGACCAGCACCCACTTCGCCTGAGCGTAGCCTTCGGCGTGGTCCTTTCGCAGACCGGCATCCTTGCCATCCTTGAGCAGACCATCAGCGATGGCCTTGATATGCGTGTTGGACGTTCCGCCGCAGATCACGAAGTAATCCGCAAGCAGCGTGCGGCTGGTGACATCGATCTCCTCGATATCGACCGCTTTCTTTTCGTTGAGAATCCCGCGTATTATGTCGAGTTTGCCTTCAGTGTCTATTATTAGATTGCTCCTTGGTTGCCAAATGTTCCGATAGCCCCACACATGTTACTTGGGCATGGAGCGATGCGTCAAGGTTCGTGCGAACTTTCGAAAAGCTTGCCCATGGGTCCGGCGCATGCTATAATTGGGCGTCACATGCACCCGTAGCTCAGTGGATAGAGCGCCTGCCTCCGGAGCAGGAAGTCGCGCGTTCGAATCGCGCCGGGTGCGCCAGGAATCGAAAGCCCATCGGACAGCCCGATGGGCTTGTGTTTGACTGCTGTGCGCCATTTTCGCTATAATGCCTTCAGTCGCCCGAAAGCCGGGCAGGCGCCATTACTATGAGTGATCCACTATCCGGCTCCAAAAAAGAGCCCAGCGTCGAGGCCCTGTTTTCCGCAATCGCACCCAAGTACGACCTGATGAACTCGGTGCTGAGCCTGGGCAGGCACAAAGCCTGGCGGAGGCGGGCGGCCCAAATGTCGGGGCTGGGACCCGGCGGGCGGGCGCTGGATGTGTGCTGTGGGACGGGCGATTTCGCGTTCGATCTGGCGAGAATAGCCGGGGCCGAGGGACACGTGATCGGGCTGGACTTTGCCAGGCCGATGATCGACTTGGCGAGAAAGAAAGCGGGCAGGAAAAGGGTCGCAAACGTCGAATTCGTTGTCGGCAACGCGTGCAGCCTGCCCTTTGAGGATAATTCGTTCGACTGCGCGACAGTCGGGTTCGGCATAAGGAACATCCCGGATGTGGACGGGGCGCTCGGCGAGATGGCAAGAGTCATCAGGCCGGGCGGCAAGGTGGTCTGCCTGGAGATCAGCCGGGTGAGGTCGCCCATCCTGCGCATTCCGTGGATGCTTTACTTCTATGCGCTCACGCCGTATACGGCACTGGTGTTCAGGGCCGGAAGAAGCGCGTATGAGTATCTGCCGAGGTCGGTAAGAGAGTTCATGTCCCGCGAGGAACTGGCCGCTCGATTCGAAGCAGCCGGCTTGATGGATGTGGCCTATCATGACATGATGTTCGGGGCGGTGTGTGCGCATATCGGCACAAAGCCGGGCTGAGATTGGGTATTGCTGGAAGGTTTCGGATTACTCTGGAGTTATCTGTCGATGAATGCTTATGCTCTGCGCGAGGGCTGCGAGAAAGCGCAACCTGACTGGTTGATGACCGCGGCGCCCTATCTTGACATGGTCGAACGCAAGATCGAGGCGACTATCGCCTCCGATGTCCCGGCCGCTTATGATCTTACGATGCATTTGTTCTCCGCGGGGGGCAAACGGATCAGGCCGGCGCTTGCCATTCTCTGCGCGCTGGCTTCCGATAGCTCCGCGAGCGTGGAACGTGTGATCGACTTCGCGACGGCAACGGAGCTGGTGCACATGGCGTCGCTCGTGCACGACGATGTCGTGGATGAGACTTCCGAGCGGCGCGGGGCGCCCACCGCCAACACCATCTGGGGCAACAAGACGAGCGTGCTGGGCGGGGATTTCCTACTTTCGAAGGCGTTCTCGCTTCTGGCCAGGGAAAGTGACGGCGAGATCATGCGGGTGCTTGCGAACGCCGCGGTTAGAATGACCGAGGGCGAGCTGCTGCAAGCATCGAGCGAAGGCGACCTTGCGGCGTGGGAAGTCAACTACTGGAGCATCATCGAGGGCAAGACCGCGGCACTCATGAGCGCGTGCTGCGAATGCAGCGCGATCATCGCGAGAGCCCCATCCCCCACCCGCTCGGCTTTGGCCCAATATGGGATCCAGATAGGTTTCGCGTTCCAGATCACCGATGATCTGCTCGACATCACCGGGGACCCCTCTCTGACCGGCAAGGAGACGGGCACCGACCTGATGCACGGCAAGTTCACCCTGCCGGTGCTGCTTGCCATCGAGGACTTCGACGCCGAGGAAAGGCGCCTGCTGATCGAATCGAGCCGGACCGGGATCACGAGAGACAAAGCCCGTGAGACCGCGAAACGCGTGGTCGTCAGTGGGGCCGTGGAACGCGCGAGGCGCCGCGCTGACGAATGCTCCACCAAAGCCATCGCGCAGTTAGCCGGTCTGCCTGATTCCGAGTTCAGGGCCGCTTTGGAGAGTTTGGCGGGTTCTTTGACTGGGCGGAAAGTGTGAGGTCAGGACGGGTAATCCATTAGCCATAATCCCGATCGCGCGCATGCACGCCGTAGCTGCGGGAACTCTTGATTGTGCGGGTATGGGAGCTTGAGGGTACAGCCGTTCCCGCAGCATAGTCTGGAAGTGTGGACACGCGTAAGGTCATGGTCCAGCACATGGATGTGCGGGACCATCAAGATCATCAGAACCATCAAGACCTGATCGGCGGGCAGATCCATGTGCCCGCCGGGGCTTGCTTCATCAGGTATGGTTCAACTCCGACTTCTTCTTAAGCTCGGCCAGGGCTTCGGCGGCCTTGGTGTAGTGCGGATCGATCTGCAGCGCGCGCTCGTATTCGAACTCGGCCTCGTTAGGCACCCCCGCGGCCTCGTAAGCCTGGGCAATGTTGTAGTGAATGCTGGGGATGCCCGGGTTGAGCTGCTCGGCAGTCTTGAATGCGCCTATCGCCGCGTTGTAGCGCTCCTTGGCGGCGTAGGCTGCCCCGAGGTAAGCAAAAGCCTTATAGCTCTTCTTATCCTCCTGCGTAGCCGCTTCCAGTTCCTTGATAGCCTTGTCGATCTCGCCGCTCTTGAAGGCGTCGACCCCGATGATGAAGTGTTCCATTGCGTCCGTCATATACAGTCACCCAATGGATGTAATCGATGGATAGCTCATCCATCCACCCGCAGTATAGCCGCGAATAGGCTGGCTGTCAATGATGGGAAGCAAAGGGGTGGAAAGTGGAGGGCGGAAAGCCCGGAAGGGAGTTGAGAGCGGAGAGCGAAGCCTCCAAGTATGTCATTCCGAACGAACGTGAGGAATCTGCTTTTCTCGATTACAGCCTTTCCACCCTCACCCCAACCCTCTCCCTTCCAGGGCGAGGGGGTAGATGGTACAGACCGGGCGCATGGTTTACAAAATAGACCGGGCACATAGTTTACAATAAAGGTATGGAGGTGTGCCATGCCTTGGAAGGAAACCAACGTGCTCGATTCTCGATTGCAATTCATCGCCCTG
>Ga0315287_10007124_pt1 | contig 11195 bp, 9 predicted proteins | sample YL17G11_0_MG_FD_205037 | JGI IMG/M metagenome (GOLD analysis project Ga0315287, IMG submission 205037) | Sediment microbial communities from Yellowstone Lake, YNP, Wyoming, USA - YL17G11_0 | ecosystem: Environmental > Aquatic > Freshwater > Lake > Sediment | place: USA: Wyoming | collected...
TGAGCGCGAGAAAGGCGCGGCCCGGGTGGTCCACGCCGACAAAGCTGCCATGGGCCACGAGATTGAGGCTCTGGATGCCGCGATAATCGGGATGCGCACGCCAGCCGATATCCGAAAGCAGGCAGGCCGCGTGGCGCAGCCGCCGCTGCTCCGGCGTCTCGGTCGGACCCGGCGCCCTGAACAGCGCATCGGTCCAGAAGCAAAGCTCGTAAGCGCTGTCGATAGAGCGGCACCACCGCCGCGCGACGTCGTCGCAGGCGGCGATCAGCGGATCCTTGCGCTGCTCCTCTTCGCTGAGCAGGCTGTAGAGCAGGCCTTCGCGGATGCCCAACACCGAGACCACGACCGCGCGCGGCTTCATTTGCTTGATGAGCCTTTCGAGCACCAGCGCGCCATAAGGAATGGTCTCGCGCCTCGCATTCGAGATGTCGCGGATGCCGGCGAGCGAGCTCTGCGACTGGTGGTCGAGCAGGGCCGAGAATCGGAGCGCATCGTCGGCATTGATCCGGTAGTTGTGCATGACGCTCAACGGATAGTTGGTCTGCGTCATGTGCAGCCGCGCGAGCGCCCGCCAGGTCCCGCCGATGGCGTAGAAGTCGCGGCCCCTGCCCTTCTCCAGCCAGTCGACCTTGGCAAGCTCGGCGTCGACGATGTCGCGCGCCTTTTTCAGGCTGCCGCCTGAAGCATCGATCAGGCGCAAGCCGCCAAGCGGCAGGGTGGCGGCGTCGGACAGCCTGCCGCCCCTGATATCGATCAGTTCCAGGCTGCCGCCTCCGAGATCGCCGGCAAAGCCGTCGGCGGCATGAATGCCCGACACGACGCCGAGCGCGGCAAGCTCGGCCTCCTTGGTGCCGGAGAGGACGGTGATCTCCCGGCCGAGGGTGCGCTCGGCCTGAGCGATGAACTCAGGCCCGTTGGAGGCCTCGCGCGCCGCCGCCGTGGCGATGACTTCGACATGGGCGACGCCCAATTGCTCGATCAGGCCGCGAAAGCGCCTGAGCGCCCGGAGCGCGCGCTTGACGGCGTCGGGGGCCAGCCTGCCGGTCGACGCAAGCGATCGCCCGAGCCCGCACAAGACCTTCTCGTTGAAGAGCGGTTGCGGCGCGCGCCCCGAATCCTCGTAGACGATGAGACGAACCGAGTTCGAGCCGATATCGACGACCGCAACGGGAATTCGATCGTTTTTCAAGACCATGGCGTTCTGGCGTCGGTGCTTAGCCCGTCTCGACCAGGCGCGTGAAGCGCGGCGGCATGTTCTCCGGGAGAGACGTGCCGCGGCCGGACAGGCTCGGGTTGGTCATGAAATAGTCCTGGGCGCTAAACGGCTCCTGGTCCTTTCCAGGATGCAGCCGCTCTGAGCTGCCATCGGGCCGCACCCGCCAGCTCTGGAGGTTGTCCCTGAGATTGGCGACCATGATCTGGTCGAGAATCTGCTCGTGCACCGTCGGATTCTTGATCGGCACCATGGCCTCCACGCGGCGGTCGAGGTTGCGCGGCATCATGTCGGCAGAGCTGATATAGACCACCGCCTTCCGATTCGGAAGACCATGGCCGCCGCCGAAGCAATAGATGCGCGAATGCTCGAGGAACCGGCCGACGATGCTCTTCACATGGATGTTCTCTGAGAGATTCGGGACGCCTGGCCTGAGGCAGCAGATGCCGCGCACCACCAGGTCGATCTCCACCCCGGCCCGCCCCGCCTCGTAAAGCGCGTCGATGATCTCGCCGTCGACGAGCGAGTTCATCTTCATCCAGATGGCGGCCGGGCGCCCTGCCTTGGCGTGGTACATCTCCTCGCGGACATGGTCGAGGATGCGCGCCCTGATGCCGAACGGCGACACGGCCATGGCCTCGAGCTCTGCCGGCTCGGCATAACCAGTGACATAGTTGAAGATGCGCGACAGATCGTGGCCGATGGTGCGATCAGCGGTGAAGAACGAGAGGTCGGTATAGATCTTGGCGGTGACCGGGTGGTAGTTGCCGGTCCCGACATGGCAATAGGTGACCAGCTCGCCCCGCTCGCGCCGCACGATCTGACTGAGCTTGGCGTGCGTCTTGAGCTCGAAGAAGCCGTAGACCACCTGCACGCCCGCGCTTTCGAGATCGCGCGCCCATTTGATGTTGGCTTCCTCGTCGAAGCGGGCCTTCAATTCGACCACGACGGTGACCGACTTGCCGGCCTCGGCGGCGTCTTTCAGCGCCTCGATGATCGGCGAGCTCTTCGACGTGCGGTAGAGCGTCCATTTGATCGCCACCACGTCGGGATCGGCCGCCGCCTGTTTCAGGAATTGCAGCACGACGTCGAAGGACTCGTAAGGGTGATGGACGACGATGTCCTTCTTGCGGATGGCCGCGAAGCAATCGCCCTGATGCTCGCGGATGCGTTCCGGGAAGCGGCTCACATAAGGCTGAAATTTGAGGTCGGGCCGGTCGGCGACGATCAGCTGGTTGGTGTCAGTCAGCCCGATCAGGCCCTTCTGCACGAAACTCTCGCGCTCGGTGACCTTAAGCTCCTGCATGACGAAGCGCTGTAGCCGCGACGGCATCGAGGCCTCGATCTCGAGCCTGATGACCGAGCCGCGCCGCCGCCGTTTCAGCGCCGATTCGAACAGGCGCACCAGGTCCTCGGCCTCTTCCTGGACCTCGATGTCACTGTCACGGAGCACGCGGAAGGCGCCCTGGCTTCTCACCCGGTAGCCTGGAAAGAGGCGGGAGACGAAGATGCCGACCACCGTCTCGAGCCTGATGAAGCGGATCGGCTCCTTGGCTTCGCCCTTGCTCGGCAAGCGGATGAAGCGGCTAAGCTGGGGCGGGATCGGCATCAGCGCGTGCATGGCCTTGAGCGAGCCCTCGCGCACCAGCTCAAGTCCGAGCGTGAAGCCGAAATTCGCGATGAACGGAAACGGATGGGCGGGATCGACCGCGATCGGCGTCAGCACCGGGAAGAGATTTTCGAGAAAATGCTCCTCCAGCCAGGTGCGCTCCGCATCGGAAAGCTGATCGGCGCTCAGGACATGAATGCCGGATTCGGCAAGAAGCGCCTCGAGCGTGACCCAGTTTTCCTGCTGCTGCGCGGTAAGCTCGGCGACGGAGTGGTTGATGCGGTCGAGCTGCTCGGTGGGCGTGAGCCCGTCCTCGCTCGGCGTCTCGATGCCGGCGACGACCTGGCCGCGCAGGCCCGCCACCCGGACCATATAGAACTCGTCGAGGTTCGAGGCGGAGATCGACAGGAAGCGCAGACGCTCGAGCAGCGGATGGCGCTCGTTCTCGGCTTCCTCGAGCACCCTTTGGTTGAAACAGAGCCAAGACAGCTCGCGATTGAAAAAACGGCTCGGTCCGAAGGCGGCGATGCCCGGGCTGGGCTCGAGCCGCTCGACCTTCTCTATTAGACTCATCGATAACCTCTTATAAAATCAGTGTTTTTCGCCGCCCTCTGAGCGGGCATTTCCGCCTCGCCGCAATGTTACCCCAAGAATTGTATCAGTTGCGTTACGGCCCAAAACCATTCGCCTCGCCTCTAATCGGTCGGCGCTTCGGCCGCAAGCGCCTCGATGACGAGCTGGCGGCTGATCTTGCGCCCCGTGGCCAGCGCCGCCCGGTCGACCGCCGCCACGGCAGCTTCAGCCGCCGCCAGCGACCGGTCCACGTGCAGCGCAAGATAGGTAAGCACTTTGGGATCGATATCGAGCTGGCGGTCGGCGAAATGCTTGAGCATCACGGTCCGGATGAGCGCCTCGTCGGGGGCCCCGATCTGGATGACGGGGACCGCGTTCAGCCGCGACAGCAGATCGGGCAGCGAGATGCCCCACCGGCTCGGCGCGGTTTGCGCCGTGAGAAGAACGAAGAGCCGGTTCTCGCGCGCCAGGTTCAAGAGGTGGAACAGGGCCTTCTCGTCATAAAGACGGCGATCGGCGTCCTCGGCCACGAGCGGGGTTCCCTCGCCCATGGCATCGAGGACATTCATGGCGAGGTTCTCGGGGCCGAGCGCTTGCGCTCCCGACAGCGCCTGCCAGACTCTGGCGAGATGCGTCTTGCCGCTCGCGGCAGGTCCGATCAGAAGCTGGACGTGGTCCTGCCAATTGGGCCAGGAATCAATCAGCCTGACCGCCGCGAGATTGCAGTCGCTGACCAGGAAATCCTCTGCGCCAAGCGCCGCACGGTGGGGCAGGTCGAGGGTGAGCTGGGCGAGCGTCACGAAGCCCTGGCCCGCGAACCTTGCCGGCGGTCGAGCCCCCCCGCTTTCCTCTGGCGGGGCGGAAGCGGCGTGGGCGTCGGCTCGTAGCTCGCCATTTGCCGGAGCCACGACCAGAAATAGGCTGCGGCCGAAACGATGGTCAACGCGCCCGTCACCCAGATCAGCACGGTCACAAGCTCATGCAGTCCGAGGCCAAGCCCGAGCTCGGCAAGGACGAGGCCCGCCAGCACGATCTGCGAGAAGGTGTTCGCCTTGCTGACAAGGAGCGGCTTCATCCTGAGCGGCCGCGACAGCATCCACGACAGCACCACGGCCCCGACGATGAGGATGTCGCGGCTCACCACCGCGATCACGAGCCAGGCGGGCAAATGGCCGGCGAAGCCCAGAGTGACATAGATGCTGACGAGCAGCGCCTTGTCGGCGATGGGGTCGAGATAGGCGCCGAGCTCGCTGTGCCAGCCGAAGCGCTTGGCCAGATAGCCGTCGGCTGCATCCGACAGTCCTGCCAGCAGGAACAGCACGAAGGCCGCCTGCATCTGATGCGTGATAATCAGCCACACGATCAGCGGGACGAGCACGATCCGCCCGAGCGTCAGGCTATTGGGAATATTCACCAACGCTCCTCCCGGAGGCCGTTCGCGCGCTTTGGCGCTGCCAGCCCTCCAAGCCCGGAGTTTAGCAGATTCGAGGATGGGGCGTGACAGCCAGTCCAGGCCGCGGCCCTAGCGCGAGCGGAGCACAAAGTTTCCCTCTTTGTCATCGAAAGCGAACCCGCTCTGGTCGAGCACCTTTTGCAGGTGCCCGAGCGAGCCGGCATAGTCGAAGGTGATCGAGGCTGCCCGCGCCGAGAGCGAATTGACCTCGAGCGCCTGGATTCCGGCCACGTTCATCAGCCTGCCGCGAATGTCCTGCCAATCCTTGAGGCTAGAGAACTCGACTTGGGCGACGACGTTGCGCGGGATCTCGCCCTTGGGCGGGCCCTCTTTCCCGGCCTCCGGCACAGGCTCCGTCCCTGGCTGATAATTGACCTCGGTCCCGGGCGCCTCCCCGGACTGGCTGACCTTCCAGCGGTTCTCGATGATGGCGAAGGCGGTCGCGGCGCCCTCGCGTGCGGCCGCCTTGGCGTCGCCGCCAAGCGTGTCGCTCCGGCCGAAATTGATGGCGCCCACGCTGTCGGCGCCGGCAAGCCGCGTCACGAATGTGCCATCAGCCGCCTCGCCCACGGCGATGACGAGAGGGCCATAGCCGTAATCGCCTTGCATCGCAGCCAAGGCTTGGGCGTCGCCGGCGAGCACGGCCTTGACGGTCTCGAGGCTAAGCTCCGCGCGGGGCCTGAGGATCGTGGCGGGCGTCATGCTGTGCGAGAGGTCGAGTGACTCCCAGGCCTGCCGCCAGCCTTCGCCGCCTTCACTCTTCACGCTTCCTCCGGCGATCACCAGCGGAAGGATGGAGACCGACGGCGCGCGCTCCTCGCTATAGGGGATGGCCTGGCCTTGCAGGAGCTGCTTGATGGCCCGCTCGCTGACGCTGACATCGAGGGTCGCGATGTAGCGGGTCGTGGAGTTCTCCTCCTTGCGGATCGAGACTCCACTGACCATGCCTTCGACATCCTCCTGGCTGAGCTCGGGGATCTGCTCTTGGGCGCTCAAAGGTAGGAGGCGTTGCAGCACGATCTTGACGGCGCGCATCTGGGCTTCGGCCATTCCCGCATCCCGCGCGGCGACGGCGTCGTTGGCGGTGGTATCGACCGAGATCTTGGCGACCTCATAGAGGCTGTCGGCGGCTTCCGCGGCGCCGCTGACGAGGCCCGCAAAGGCAAAGAGCGGCAGCGGGATGAGGAGACCCGCAATCCACGCCAAACGCTTAAGCCGCCAAAACGCCATGTCCACGCTACTGTAATGGGCCAAGCCCGAGGGTGCTCAACCTTCGCCTTGGGGTAAACCCTTCGAATGTGGCAGTCCCACGGCCTTTCCGCCTTGACGGGCCTCGCCCGGCACGATTGTTATGCCAAATCGCCCGCGTCTGCACCCCGAGTGGTCCGGTGCCTGCCACCTCCAAGGACAAGCCTAGAGTGACCTATCGCGACGCCGGCGTCGATATCGACGCAGGCAACGCGCTGGTCGAGGCTATCGGCCCGCTGGCGGCGCAGACCAAACGCGCAGGCGTGCTTGGCGGCATCGGCGGGTTCGGCGGCCTGTTCGACCTCAAGGCATGCGGCTTCAAGGACCCGGTGCTGGTCGCCGCCACCGACGGCGTAGGCACCAAGCTCAAGCTCGCCATCGAGACGGGCATCCATGACGGGATCGGCATCGATCTCGTCGCCATGAACGTCAACGACATCGTGGTGCAGGGCGCCGAGCCCCTGTTCTTTCTCGACTATTTCGCCTGCGGCAAGCTCGATCTCGGCGTGGCCAAGCGTGTGATCGGCAGCGTCGCCAAGGGCTGCCAGGAAGCGGGCGCGGCACTGATCGGCGGCGAGACCGCCGAGATGCCGGGGGTCTATGCGCCGGGCGACTACGATCTCGCCGGCTTTGCCGTGGGCGCGGTCGAGCGCGGCGCCTTGCTGCCGCGGAAGGATATCGCGGAAGGCGATGTCATCCTCGCGCTTCCCTCCTCCGGCGTGCACGCCAACGGCTTCTCTCTGGTGCGCCGCGTGGTCGAGCAGACGGGTCTCGCCTGGAGCGACCCCGCGCCGTTCGCTCCGGGCGTGACGCTGGGCGAAGCGTTGCTCACACCGACCCGCATCTATGTCCGGCAGATCCTTGAAGCGATTCGCGGAAGCGGCGCCGTCAAAGCGCTCGCTCACATCACCGGAGGCGGGCTCACCGACAACATCCCGCGCGTGCTCCCTCCAACCCTTGGAGCGGAGATCGATCTTGGCACCTTCGCCTTGCCGCCGGTCTTCGCCTGGCTGATGCGGGAGGCGGGATTGGATGATAACGAGATGCTCAGGACCTTCAATTGCGGCGTGGGCATGATCCTCATCGCGAACCCGGGCGACGTTGAGCGCGTGCTCGGCCATCTCGGCGACGAGGCGAGAATGATCGGCGCAATCGGCGCGCGCGGACGCGGCGAGCCCATCCGCTACACTGGCAAGCTCGCCGGGAGCGCCAAGTGACGAGGAAGCGCGTCGGCGTCCTCATCTCGGGCCGGGGCTCCAACCTTCAGGCGCTGATCGATGCCTGCAGATCGCCCGCTTTTCCAGCGAAGATCGTCCTCGTGGTGTCGAACGTGCCGAGCGCACAAGGACTGCTGCGCGCCGAGGCGAGCTTCATTCCGGCACTGACCGTCGACCATAAGGAATTCGCGTCCCGCGAGGCCTTCGACGAAGCGGTCGACACCGCGCTGAAGGAGGCGGAGGTCGAGCTTCTCTGCAATGCGGGCTTCCTACGGTTGCACAGCGAAGGCTTCGTGCGGAGCTGGTGGAACCGTCATCTCAATATCCACCCTTCCCTGCTGCCTGCGTTCAGAGGCTTGCGCACCCATGCGCGCGTGCTGGATGAAGGGGCGAAAATCACCGGCTGCACCGTGCATTTCGTCCGGCATGAGTTGGACACAGGCCCCATCGTGGCGCAGGCCGCCGTTCCCGTGCTCGGAGGCGATACGCCCGACAGCCTCGCCAACCGCGTGCTTCAAGCCGAGCATCGCCTCTACCCGCACGCGCTCAGGCTCGTGGCTTCCGGCGCGGTTCGCGTGGAAGGGGAGCATGTGGTTGGCGAGCATGTGGTTGGAATGACACAGATCAGGGACCAAGCCCCCCTCTTTTCGCCCCCTTTCGACGAAGCGCTTTGATTGAAATTGTTAACGGCCGTAAGATCGGGTCCTGGACGGAGCGGCATGTCGCACCCCAAGATGCGTGCCGTGCCAATGATGGACAATGCCGACGGCCGGATGCTAGAGACTGGCCTAAATCGAGGCAATTCTGCACCTGCTGCCGAGACCGGGCCGGCCACGCGAGCGGCGCGGAAGGCCGCTTCCTCGTTTTGGCAGGCGGCCGCGCGGGAAAGATTCATGGCCCTCAGACCGAAACCGAGGAGCAAGGGGGAAGGCGTTAAATGGCGGATATGACGGTCGCCTATTCTCCATCGCATGGGCTCGGCGAGGAGCAGAGCATCTGGTTCAAGCTGTCCTCGCTTCTGAGCCAGGAGAACCCCATGCAGGTTCTCATGGCGCTCAGCGAGAAATATGGCGGTGTGATTCCCATCAACCTCAAGAACCACCGCATTGTGATTCTTTCGGAGCCGGCGCACGCGCAGCGCGTGCTCGTCGACAATGCCGACAACTACGTCAAATATTTCGACGGGCTGCGTCCCATCTTCGGCAAGAGCATGATCACCGTCGACGGCGCACTCTGGCAGAAGATCCGCGCGCCCCAGCAGCCCGCCTTCCATCCGGGGATGTTCGAGGAGTACTTCCCCTACCTCATGTCGGCGATCGACTCGAAGATGGCACGCTGGGCGAAGTTCGCCGCGACCGGCGAGACCATCGAAATGGTGGAGGAGACCTGGACGCTCGCCGCCGAGATGGTGTGCAAGGCGCTGTTCGACCGCGAGATGCCGTTCAACCCGCATTTCATCTTCGGTCAGGTCAAAACCTACACCGACGTGATGAACCACAAATCCATTCGCCTCAAGAAGATGCACGGCGAGCTCACGGAGATCACCGACGACGAGACGGCCAAGGCCATGGATATTTGGGGCGAGATCCCCGAGACCGTGATCGGCGCCAACATCGTCGACCAGCGCGAGAAGACCCTTCTCAAGATGCTCGAGGCAGCCGAGGCCGATCCCAACTTCCCCGAATTCGATCGCCAGCAGGTGATCGACGAGATGAAGCAATATCTCTGGGCCGGCACGGAGACGACCGCGCTCACGCTTGCCTGGTCCCTATATCTCCTCTCGCAGCATCCCGAGGCCCTGGAGCGCATCAGGGCGGAGGCGCGTGCCGTGTGCGGCGATCGCGATCCGCAATGGCAGGAGGTGCAGCAGCTCTCTTATACGCGCATGGTAATCCAGGAGACCATGCGCCTCTTCCCTCCCATCTGGGGGCTGATCCGCATCGCCGCCGATGACGACGTGATCGAGGGCCATCAGATTCGCAAAGGCGACAAGGCGGTGATCTGCACGTATGTGATGCATCACAGCCCGAAATATTGGGAGGAGCCCGAGAAGTTCGATCCCGAGCGGTTCGCGCCCGAGCGCGCCAAGAAGCGGGTGAAGTACAGCTACCTGCCCTTCGCCGCCGGCAAGCGGGCCTGTATCGGCGGCGCGCTATCGCAGATCGAGAACACGCTCGCTCTGGTGCAGCTGCTGCGCCGCTTCACCCCGGAATATGCGGGTCCGGTGCCGGCCAAGATCCATGCGACCGTGACGCTGTGCCCCAAAGGCGGGCTACCCTTCCGCATCCGCGCGCTCAGCTAGCTTCTTGCGCGCGCCAGGCATCCTGGGCCGCACATGGCCTTCCTAGGCAAGGATACGATCCGCTTCGCCGTCGTAGGCTCGGCCGCCTTCCTGGTGGACAGCGCGATCCTGGCTTTGCTCGTGCACGCTGAAGGATGGAATCCGTTCGCTGCCCGCCTCGCGTCGATGAGCGTTGCCACGCTTTGCGCCTGGTGCGCGCATCGCTACTGGACCTTCCCCACGGGCCGTATCCGTTCGCCCCTCCACCAGGCATTCATTTATGGGATCGTCCAATGCATCGGCCTGTCGATCAATTACGGAGTGTTCTCCGCGCTGATCTTCGCCGGCGGCTTCTGGCGCGCCTATCCGGTTCTGGCGGTGGCCGGTGGGTCCTTGGCCGCCATGGCCGTATCCTATGTGCTGTCAAGACGATCGCCTTCGCCGAGCCCAGGGAGACGGCGCGGTCTCGGTTTGTCGATCCCAGTTAGACCCGAGGCCTCACACCTATAGGCTCGGCTCGTATATGCTTAGTTCGTTCAATCCGCGGGTCCACGCATGAGCGTAGCCGGCAGCAAGTTGACGGTGGTTCCGGCCGGGCGGCGCGCCGAGCCGACGATCGCCGTAATCCTTCCCTGTTGCAATGAAGGCGCCGCTATCACGCGCGTCGTCGAAGACTTCAAGCGATATCTCCCCTCGGCAGATATTTACGTCTACGACAACAACTCCGCGGACGACACGGCGCGGCAGGCCGAGGGTGCCGGCGCCATCCTGCGCCGGGAGCCCATGCAGGGTAAGGGTTACGTGGTGCGCCGCGCCCTCTCGGAGGTGGATGCCGACATCTACATTCTGGCCGACGGCGACGGGACCTACGACGCGTCCGCAGCGCCGGAGATGGTGCATCGGCTGTGGTCACAGCGACTCGATATGGTCGTCGGCGTTCGCCAGCAGACGGAGACCTCCGCCTATCGAACGGGACACCGCTTCGGCAACCGCCTCTTCAACGGGATGGTCGCGTGGCTATATGGCAAAGGTTGCGCGGATATCCTTTCGGGCTATCGAGCCCTGTCGCGTCCCTTCGCCAAATCGTTTCCTTCGCTCGCAACCGGGTTTGAGATCGAGACGGAAATCACCGTGCAAGCCCTGCAACTTCAGCTGCCGATCGACGAGATGGTCACCCCTTACAGTGCGAGACCGGCCGGTACCGCCAGCAAGCTGAGGACGTATCATGATGGCTTCTGGATCCTCGTTTCGATTTTTCTGCTGCTGAAACATCATCGTCCCTTTTTGATGTTCGGCATCATCGCGCTGATCGCCGCGTTGGTTTCCTTGGCGATCGGCGCGCCGACAATTGTGGAATATGTCGAGACGGGCCTGGTGCCCCGCATCCCTTCTGCCGTTCTCGCAGCAAGCCTGATGGTGATTGCCGTCATCAGCCTTACCGCCGGCATCATCCTGGACAGCGTTGAGCGGCTAGCCTTGGAGCAAAAGCGCTTGTTCTATTTGAACGTGCCCCGGCACAGGTAGCCCTCTTGTGCGGGTCAGCGCATCTTAGACTTCAGCTTGATGATGTCGCCGTCCACCGCAAATTTGCCGTAGCCGCG
>Ga0315287_10007125_pt1 | contig 11194 bp, 10 predicted proteins | sample YL17G11_0_MG_FD_205037 | JGI IMG/M metagenome (GOLD analysis project Ga0315287, IMG submission 205037) | Sediment microbial communities from Yellowstone Lake, YNP, Wyoming, USA - YL17G11_0 | ecosystem: Environmental > Aquatic > Freshwater > Lake > Sediment | place: USA: Wyoming | collected...
CGATGGGCACCGTGTCGATCGAGGTCGTGTCGGTGCCGGCCGTGAGGCCGCCGCTGCTGACGGTTCCGACGCCGACACCCAGGTCCGTGCTCCCCGACGGCGCTCCGGCAGAGGCGACCGAGGGTGTGGTGTCGACCGGAGTCGTGTCGGTCGTGTCGGTCGATGTGTCGAACACCGGCGTGGCGAACCACGAGTCGTCGGTCGCCGCGGTGACACCGCCGGCGTACATCGATATCGAGCCGGTGCCGGACAGGATGTCCATCAGGATGTCGTTGATCTCGACGTTCGCCCTGGTGTCGCAGAACCGGTTGAGCTCGGCCTCGCTGTTCTTGATCCAGGGATCGAGCGCCGTCAGCAGCCCCTTGATCGCCGCCTCACCGGCGGGGGCGTCGGTGACCCGGAAGACCAGCGGCGTGACCCGCACCCGGGTCTCGCCCTTCACCGCGCCCGGCACCGCGACCGTGGTGATCTCGACGGTGGGGACGTCGAGGTGGAAGCCGAGGCTGCCCAGCAGCCACCCGAGTGACGAGCCGATGTTGCGGAGGTCTCCGACCAGCTGGTCATGGGTGCGGGCGACTCCGAACAACGTGCCGCCCGTGCTGGTGAAGGTGCCGGACCGGCTGGAGGTCGCGCCGTCGCGGGCGATGGCCTCCCACTTCGGATTCTTGATGATCAGCGCTCCGCCCAGGATGTAGATCGCCCGAGCGGACACCACACCTCGCGCCTCGCGCACCCCGGCGATCCGGGACGTGGTGGCTTCGCTCCTGCCGTCATAGATCCGGAAGAAGCCGTAGTCCTGGTAGCTCGACACCGCGGTACCGGCGGCCATCGGCTGGGCGGACGACGTGGCCACCTGCGTGCCGACCACCGCGCCCTCGCTCGCCCCGCTGAGGCCGGGATAGTGCACCTCGGCGGGAACGGCGGAGGTGTCGGTCGGGGCGGACGAGTTCGAGATCGCCGTCGGCGGTCGTGATGCCAGCTTCGGAGGTCGACCCGGACACGCAGCCCCGGGGCCGAACAGCTGGTACATGGCGGTGAGGTCGAGGACGGTGGAGTTCGCAGTGGCGTTGTCCTCCTTGAGGGTCACCAGGCCGACGCCCATGTCGAAGCCGATGTTCAGACCCCCGCCGTTCGCCCCGTTGCGGATGCTCACGCCGGCGAGGGCGCTGTCGGCACGGGCGTTGCCCAGCACGACAGCCGGGCGTTCATCCGAGGCGGTGACCGCGCCATCGGCCTGCGCTCCCGCCGGCTGGAGGCCGGCGATGCTGAGCCACTGCAGGCCGAGGACGACACCCATCGCGCCGTAGGCGATCTGTCGGCTGCGGTGAAAGGACATGCTTCGCACGCAACATCTCCCCATGTCGTCTTCCGAGCCTCCCCGGCGGCGAGCGTAACAGAGGACCACGCGGAGGTGAACGCCCGTCACGGTGCCGCCGGGCTCTGATAGAACGCCGCGTTGACCACCTGATGTTCACGACCGAGGAGCGATCGATGCGCGGCACGATGATGGACTTCCCGCTCACGCTGAGCCACCTGTTCGAGCGAGCCGAGCGCCTGAGTCCGCACAAGGCGATCGTCACCAACACACCGCGGGGCATCGAGCGGACGACGTACGGCGCGTGGGCGGAGCGGACGAGGCGTCTCGCCTCGGCACTGGACGACCTCGGGATCTCCGCCGACGGCCGGGTCGCAACGTTCGCCTGGAACTCGGCCCGGCACCTCGAGTTGTACTTCGGTGCACCGTGTTCGGGGCGGGTCGCCCACACGCTGAACCTGCGCCTCTTCCCGGAGCAGCTCACCTACATCGTCGACCACGCCGAGGACGAGGTGATCTTCTGCGACACCTCGCTCGCCAAGCTCCTCTGGCCGGTGCTGGGGACCTTCAGCACGGTGCGGCACCTCGTGATGATGGACGACAGCGGTGCGGAACTGCCCGGCGATGCGCCCGATGGCATCGAGGTGCACGACTACGAGGACCTGATCTCGGGCGCAGCACCGGCCGAGTTCGCCATCAGCGACGAGGACCAGGCGGCGTCGATGATGTACACGTCGGGGACCACCGGCCACCCGAAGGGCGTCGTCTACACCCACCGGTCCATCGTCCTGCACACCTTCGGCGTGATGATGGCCGACAGCCTGGGAGCCTGCGAGACCGACGTGATCATGCCCGTCGTGCCGATGTTCCACGCCAACGCCTGGGGGTTGGCCCACGCCGGCGTCGCCACGGGGGCCTCGCTGGTGATGCCCGGACCGGACCTCTCCCCCGGAGCGATCGCCGGGCTGATCGAGTCCGAGCGCGTCACCGTCGCCGCCGGCGTGCCGACGATCTGGATGGGTGTGCTGGCCGAGCTCGACGGCCGGGACGTGTCGTCGCTGCGGGCCATCCCGTGCGGTGGCTCGGCGGTGCCGCCGTCGCTGTCGGAGGGGTACCGGGCGAAGATCGGCATGCCGATCCTCCAGGCGTGGGGGATGACCGAGACGTCGCCCGTGGCCGCCGTCGGCCACATCCGATCGGGGCTGCAGGACACACCCGAGCGGCGGGCCATGGTCGGTGTCGTCGTTCCCGGTGTCGAGTTCCGCACCGTCGAGCCCGACACCAATCGGCAGCTGCCCTGGGACGGTGAGTCCACCGGAGAGCTCCAGGTGCGGGGCCCGTGGGTCACCGCGTCCTACTACAACGACGATCGTGTCGACTCCTTCACCGACGATGGCTGGCTGCGCACCGGCGATGTCGCCACGGTCGACGCGCACGGCTACATCAAGCTGGTCGATCGGACCAAGGACCTGATCAAGTCCGGCGGCGAGTGGATCAGCTCGGTCGACCTCGAGAACGAGATCATGGGCCATCCCGACATCATCGAGGCCGCCGTCATCGGCATGGCCCATCCCAAGTGGGACGAGCGGCCCGTCGCCTTCGTGGTGATCTCGCCCGAGGCGGTGCTCACCCAGGATCTGCTGATCGAGTGGCTCACACCGCGGGTCGCCAAGTGGTGGCTGCCCGACGAGGTGATCTTCATCGAGGAGGTGCCCAAGACCTCGGTCGGCAAGTTCTCGAAGAAGACGCTCCGGGAGCGCTTCGCCGACCACGTGCTGCCCGACGGCTGATCCGCTCCGTCGACCGCCGATGCCGACCGCTGCCGGAGCGATCCTGCGTACAGTTCGGTATGGCCCTGGACGACCTCGATCCGGCCGCTTCGGCGGTGCCGTTCTCCGTGAGCGCGGTGTCATGAGCACGCTCCCCCTGGCGATCGACCGCGCCGCTCCCACACAGCGCAACGAGCTCGCCGGCGCGAGCTGGATCGACGTCACCCGGGGCTTCCTCCGCGACGCCGACGAACTGCTCGACGAGCTGGTCGGCGGCGTTGCCTGGCACGAGAGCACGGTCTGGCGCTATGAGAAGCACCTCGTCGAGCCGAGGCTGGGAGCGCAGGTCCCCCTGGAGCAGCTCCCGGCCGCCATCCGCCAGGCCCACCTCCACCTCGAGTCCCGCCATCGCGTGCGCTTCGACACCCCGGTGCTGGTCCGATACCGCGACGGCCGCGACTCCGTCGCACCGCACCGGGACCGGGAGATGCGCTGGTTGGACGACACCCTCATCGCCATCGCTGTGCTCGGCGCACCCCGACCATTCCTGTTGCGGCCGCTGGGCGCCGGCCGTGAGCCCACCGTCGACGACATCGACGTCCGACCCGGCAACGGTGACCTGCTCGTGATGGGCGGCCGCTTCCAGAACGCCTGGCTGCACGGCGTCCCGAAGGTTCCGCACGCCACCGAGCGCGTGTCCATCACGTGGCGGTGGACGTCGCGCCGCGGCGCTCCCGACCGCTCGCCGTCGTACTCGGCACCGCGGAATTTCAGCCGATGAACAGACCGGGCCTTGACACCGTCGGGTTCTGCACCGATCCGCGATTCCTGGAACACGACACCGGCCGCGGCCACCCCGAACGTCCATCGAGGCTCGAGGCGGTCCGCTCCGGGCTGCGGCGGCGAGGTCTGCTCGACCGGGTGACCCCGATCGAGCCACGGATGGCCACGAACGCCGAGATCGTCGCCGTCCACGATCCGGCGATGGCCGCCGACATCGAGCGGCTCAGCCGCTCCGGCGGTGGTCGCATCGACGCCGACACCGTGGCATCGGTCGGGTCGTGGGACGCCGCTTCCCTGGCCGCCGGCGCCGGGCTCGCCTGCATCGGCGCCATCGACGACGGGCGGATGGCGCGTGCCTTCTGCGCTGTGCGACCACCGGGCCACCACGCGACACCCAGCTCGCCCATGGGCTTCTGTCTCCTCAACAACGTCGCCATCGCCGCCGCCCACCTGGCGGCGCGTGGCGAGCGGGTGGTCATCTGCGACATCGACGCCCACCACGGCAACGGCACCCAGGACGCGTTCTACGACGACCCGCGGGTGCTCTTCATCTCGTGGCACCAATGGCCCTTCTACCCCGGCACCGGATCGGTGCACGAGGTCGGCCGAGGCGCCGGGCTCGGCACGACGATCAACGTCCCGTTGCCGGCGGGAGCAACCGGCGATCGCTACCGGTCGACCTTCCACGACGTCGTCGGACCGGCGATCGAGGCGTTCGAGGCCGATTGGATCCTCATCTCCGCCGGCTTCGACGCCCACCGCGACGACCCGTTGACCGACCTCGGCGTGACCGCCGGCGACATCGCCGCTCTGAGCGCCGACATCGTCTCCCTGGCAGGTGGTCGGCGGCCGGTGCTCGCGTTCCTCGAGGGCGGCTATGACCTCGACGCACTCTCGGAGTGCTCTGCGGCGTTCGTCGCCGTGTTGAGTGGTTCACCCATCGCCACCGAGGCGACGACCTCGGGCGGATCCGGCGCGACGGAGATCGAATCGTTCACTTCCCGACACCGTCGGTGACGTGGCAGTCTCTGTGCCATGGCAGTGCCACCACCCGATGAGCCCACCCACTGGATGACCACCGAGGGTCAGCAGGTCGGACCTGAACCGTTCTCGGTCGTGACGTTGCGCGTCGGTGCCGGACAGATCCCACCGAGCACGCTCGTCTGGTGGGCGACGGCGCCCACGTGGATGACCTACGACGAGGCGACGGCTCCTGCGACCGCCGCTCACGAGCCGGCGTCGCCCGGCACGTGGCATCCGCGGAGCGACCCCGAGCCCACCTTCGCACCTGACCCCGCGGAGGCGTTCGCCACGCCAGAGCCGGCCGCCCCGACCCCGTCGGAACCGGCGCCGGAGGTGCCGTGGAACGCGGCGCCGGCTGCACCCGGCGCCTGGGCATCGAGCCCGACCTTCAGCACCGGCGACGCCGGGGCGGCGGGCAGCGACAACGGACTTCCGATCACACAGGAACCGGCCTCGGTCGTCGAGGTTCCGCCGACGTCAGCAGGCCCGGCGTGGGATCCCACCGCCGTCGCACCCGTCGAGCCGGCGTCGCCCGAAGCGCCGGCACTCAACTTCGAGCCGGCGGCCGCGTTCGAACCCGCTGCGTTCGAGCCCGCGGCGAACTACGAGCCACCCGCGGCGTACGAACCACCGGCGACCTACGAGCCACCGGCGACCTACGAACCACCCGCCACCTACCAACCACCCGCAGCGTACGAGCCACCGGCGACCTACCAACCACCCGCTGACGCTCCGGCCGTGGTGACGCCCCTCCACGAAGCACCCACATCGGAGCCGGAGCGCGAACCGACGCCCGACGCCACCGAGAGCGACCTCGTGGCGCTCGCACCGACGTCAGCGCCACCCGATGTCGACTTCAGCCCGACCGAGCTCGACGACGAGTTCGTGGCCCTCGTGTCGCGGAGCCAGGAGCTGCACCGCGCCAGCCCCGCCGGCAACGCCCACGATGAGATGGTGCTCGCCGGCATCATCGCCGCCCTCGTCGACAGCGGGTACGTCCTCATCGACGTGAGCACCGAGGGCGCCTCCACCGCCGGCTCGGTCAACTCCTCCGGGGCGCACCACCTCCGTTTCGAGGAGCCCGAGGCACGCTCGCGGGTCAGCGTCGCCCTGCAGCGCCCGAACGCCGATGGCGGCGCGGCGGTTCCGACGCAACTGATCGTCGGCTACAGCGAACAGGTCCCGAACTTCAACCAGGTCGGCCAAGCGTTGCGTCAGGAGGTCGCCAGCGCGTTCGTCGTCTCCCCGGCGCCGGGCACGGTGACCTTCGACGCCGAGATCGCCACCGGCTACGTGACCGCCCAGGTCGACCTGTTGATCGAGCTCGACAGCTACGTCAGCCCATCGTTCGAGATCGACCACGCCTTGCTCCGTCGACAGCTCGCCGCCGTGGTCCACACCCTGCGCAGCTTCACCCGCGCCCGCTTCGGCGACTGACCGAACCGCAACGAACGGACAGAAGGACACGTCATGGCCCACCGCACGACATTGCCCAACTACGCCTCCAAGGTCGAGCTCCGCGAGTCCAAGGACGAGATCCTCTGCGGTGAGCTCATTCGAGGCCTGACCCGGCACGGCTGGATCTGCCGACACGTGGTCGCCCACTCGGATCGTCAGCAGATGACGTTCCTCATCCCCGGCGACACGATCCTGTCGGCGGCACACGTGGTGGTCGATCGCCGGTCCGGCTCCGGGGCCGTCACCTCGGCGCTCGGATCCAAGACGATCCTGGGCTTCGCCGCCGAGATCGACAACGGCGTGAGCGCACCGGCCGAGCTGGCCACGCGCTGGCAGGAGGACCTCCCCAACCTCTTCCGCCTGCCCGTCGCCGGCGAGGTGCGCATCAGCCACCAGCCGGGCTCGGTGATGGCTCGCACGTTCCACATGGTGGACCTCGACCAGTACGTGCAGGGCACCAACGTCGGCACCGGGGCGCTGGTGGACTGGGCCAAGGAGCAGGTGGATCAGCTCCGCGAAGCGCTCCGACCGCTCAAGCGGTAGCAGCTCGAGAGGTCGCCGTCCGGCCGAGCGCGCCATGCGGTCCGGACCGTTCGTCGGCGAAGTCTGACGGGGCCGGCTCGGTCGGCGACGGAGTGGGAGGCCGTCACGACGCGCTCGTAGGATCCGCCGGATGTCTCCTCCGGACGGTCCGCTCCGCGTCGCAGTCTGGGGTACGGGCAACATGGGCCGCGCGGCGATCCGGGCCGTGGCCGGTCATCCCGGCCTGACCCTCTCGGGGGTCATCGTGTCCAACCCCGCCAAGGTCGGCAGGGACGCCGGAGATCTCGCCGGGCTCGACCGATCCCTCGGGGTCCGAGCGGTGGACGCCGCCGCGTCCCTCCTGCACGGCGACGCGTCGAAACGCCCGCACGCCGTCGCCTACATGGCCTCGGGAGACGTCCGCCCCGACGACGCGCTGGCCGACATCGTCGCCATCCTGCGTTCCGGGGCGTCGGTGGTGACCCCGTCGATCTATGCCCTCTATGACCCCCGCTCGGCACCTGCCGAGCTGCTGGGCACGGTGACCGGGGCCTGCGAGGCGGGTCACTCGTCGCTGTTCGTCTCCGGGGTCGATCCGGGCTGGGGCAACGACCTGCTGCCGGTGCTGCTGTCGGGGTTCTGCTCCGACATCACCGAGATCCGGGCACAGGAGATCTTCGACTACTCGACCTATGACCAGCCCGACGCCGTGCGGTACCTGGTGGGCATGGGGCTGCCCATGGACCAGGTCCCACCGATGGTGGCGCCCGGCGTCCCGTCCATGGTGTGGGGCGGCAGCGTCCGCCTGATCGCCCGGGCCCTCGGCGTCGAGCTCGACGGGATCCATGAGGTCGTCGAGCGGCTCCCTCTCACCGCGGCGGCCACGAACCAGCTCGGCACCTTCGACGCCGGCACGCAGGGCGCTCTGCGATTCGAGGTGCAGGGGATCGTCGACGGCGTGGCGCGGATCGTCGTCGAGCACGTGACGCGGATCGATCCGACCTGTGCTCCGGACTGGCCCCAGCCGCCCTCGGGTGCGGGCGCCCACCGCGTGGTGATCGAAGGCTGCCCGCGCCTCGAGGTGTCGATCGAGGCGGAGGCGGAGGGCGCCAACCGGGCCGCGGGCGGCAACGCCACCGCCGCCAACCGGCTGGTCGGAGCCATACCCTGGCTGTGCGACGCCGCACCCGGCGTCCACGACTCGCTGGACGTGCCCCTCGCCCCCGGCGTGGGACGGATCGGAGCCTGACATGATCATCGACGTCCCCGAGGGCAAGCATCCGATCATGTACGTCTGGGGAGAGCTCGTGGCCGGCATCGGCCCGGCCGCTGTCGAGTTCAGCCAGGCCGTCTATGACCACTCGACGCTCGGTCTGGCGGAGTTCGAGGCGGCCCGCCTGAGGATCGCCCAGATCAACGGGTGCGTGTTCTGCAACGACTGGCGCACCGAACGGGACGGCGAGCGGGTGGACGACGACTTCGCCGAGGCGGTGGCCTCATGGCGCACCACCGATGCGCTCGACGACCGGGCCAAGCTGGCGGCCGAGTACGCCGAGCGCTACGCGCTCGACCACCACGGCATCGACGACGAGTTCTGGGGGCGGTTCCGCGCCGCCTACGACGACCGTGAGCTGGTCGAGCTGACCATGTGCCTGGGCTCCTGGATCGCCTTCGGTCGACTGAACCGGGTGCTCGGGCTGGACACCGCGTGCGTGCTCCCGGACCGGACGGCGTCAGCGGACTGAGCGGCGGCCCGGACGACGGACGTCGTGGCCCGTCGGGCACCGACCAGGTCGGCGACCACGGCGGCGAAGGCGCGGGCCCGGAGGATCTGGGGGTGCGCGGAGTCGACCAGGACGTCGAGCGCTGCCGAGTCGATCCCACCGAGGCGGGCGTCGGCGACGAGGTCGTTCACGGCGGCCTGGTGCGCCGCGATGCCATCCTCGGCGATCGCTGCACCGAGGTCGGCGAGCTCCCGCTCGCGGCGGTCGAGTTCGGCCGGCGCCCGACCTGCTCGGAGCTCACTGGCGCGGTGGCACGTGATCTGGTGGCGCATCGGTCGTTCCTCTCGTTCGTCGGCGATGTCGGGGCGTCCGCGGACTGCTCGCCGGAGCTCACGGTACGACGGGCAGTCCATCATGAAAAGCGATAGGTCAGAATGAAAATGATCAGCTAGGCTGATGGTATGTCGAACGTCGTGCTGGCCGATCTGGAACTGCGCCACCTCGCCGCTCTCCGCGCTGTCGCCGAGGAGGGATCGTTCGGTCGAGCCGCCACGAAGCTCGGCTACACGCAGTCGGCGGTCAGCCAGCAGATCGGCGCACTGGAGCGCATCATCGGCGATCCGGTGTTCGATCGACCGGGCGGTCCCCGAGCGGTTCGGCTGACCCCCACCGGCTCGCTGCTGCTCACCCACGCCAACTCGATCCTCGACCGGGTCAAGTGCGCCGAGGCCGATCTGAGCAGCCTGCGCGCCGCCGAGACGGGTCACCTCGCCGTGGGCACGTTCCAATCGGTCTCGGTGCACGTGCTGCCCCAGATCCTCGCCGAGCTGCGCCACACCCATCCCGAGGTGGAGATCGAGCTGTTCGAGTCCGACGAGATCAGCGATCTGCTCGGGGCGCTCCGCAGGGGCGATCTCGACATCAGCTTCGCCTGCTCGGTCGTCGAGTCCGACGAGTTCGACCTGCAGCCGCTGCACATCGATCCGTTCGTCGTCCTCTGCCCGCTGGACTCCCCGATCCTGCCGGAGCGCGGACCGGTCCCGGTCGATCGGCTGCAGGGAGTGCCGATCGTGGCCGAGCACCCGACGGCCTGCCAATCGCTCATCGATGACCAGCTGGCGCGCGCCGGGGTCCACCTCAACGTCGTCTTCCGCACCAGCGACAACACCGCCATCCAGGCGATGGTCCGGGCCGGAGTCGGCCACGCGGTGGCACCCCGGCTCGCCGTTGACCTCCTCGACGACCAGATCGCCATCCGAACATTGGACCCGCCGATGGAGCCGCGGACCATCTCCCTGGCCAGTGTGGCCGGACGCAGCCTCCCCCCGATCGCCAGGGTGTTCGTGGAGGCGGCGGAGCGCCGTTGCGCCGAGCTCAGCTGACGTCGAGCGCACCCTGGTCCGACGCCGACATCGCGCCGTCGTGGGAACGGAGCCACGCCGCGTAGAACGACGGGTCGCTGAGCTGCGACGGGTGGTGGCTCCTCATGGCCGACACGGCCAGCGCGGGAGCGAGGGCGAACCAGAAGCTCAGCGCCCACCGCAGCAGCCGCCACCAGGTGGTCGGCCGGTGGAGCAGGTGGTCGCGAGCCAGCATCACCACGGTCGAGGCGATCGAGAAGACCGCCAGCAGTGCCAGGGACACGACGCCGGCTCCGAGGTAGCGGGCCCCGGAATGGCGGTACGCACGATCGATGTCGAAGGCCACGCTCTTGTGCTCGACCTCCTCGGCCAGGTGCCACATGAACAGGTCGTGCGCGACGGGCGCCGCTCCGGCGAGGACATCTCTGTAGTGGTCCGCTGTCCATCGGGCGATCGTGTAGGCGATGCACTCCGATGCGGCGGCGAAGGCAACGCTGAACTCCAGGCTCCGGGTCCGCCCGAGCCAGGCGTAGGTTCGTCGCACCGCGCGTTCGATGGCGCCCAACCGACGGTAGCGCCGCCGGATCAGATCGTTGAAGCGGCGGTGCTCGCGATGGTGCGACGCCTCCTGGGCCGCGTAGGCCTCGGCGCGGCGACGCAGGTCGGGCTCGAGCCCTTCGGGCCCTTCGAGCACGGCCCGCGTCGATCGCACGAAGTACGGCTCGATGTAGGGCATGAGCAGCGACACGCTGTTGGCGACGCAGGCGAACTCCGGGGCGCGCCGGTTCCATCGTGGATCGAAGTCGTCGGGGACCTCGAAGTGCGGGTGTCGGATCCGGAGACCGATCGGAGCGGAGACGGACATGGGCCCGTTCCCTGTCGGCAGCCGGCGCACCGGACTTCAGTCATCGGTTCGCCCGCCGTTCGGGACCGGGCGGACGCGGCGTGGATGAGACGCCCAGTCGTTACCGGATGCCGGATCTTTCGATGTTCCTCCGCGCTTCACAGCGCTACTGGCTGCACTTCGGCAGAAGAAGTAGATTTCGAGGCGGGTTCAACCTCTCGCCCGCGACGCCCCGCAGCGACGACGCTCCCCACTCCTCGACGTGAGTCCTCCCACCACCCCCCCACCACCGCCCGGTGGCACTCGACTCCCTTCTCTGGGGGGAACCGTGGGCGACCCGACGTCGGGCGTTCCGGGCGTTCCGGGCGTTCCGGGCGGTCCGGGCGGTCCGGGTG
>Ga0315287_10007126_pt1 | contig 11193 bp, 7 predicted proteins | sample YL17G11_0_MG_FD_205037 | JGI IMG/M metagenome (GOLD analysis project Ga0315287, IMG submission 205037) | Sediment microbial communities from Yellowstone Lake, YNP, Wyoming, USA - YL17G11_0 | ecosystem: Environmental > Aquatic > Freshwater > Lake > Sediment | place: USA: Wyoming | collected...
CTCCACCTCCAGTCCTTGGGGCTCGAGCACCTGATCGCGTTTTCGGTCAAGCATCGAGTTGTCGTGCTCTCCGGAATTTCCGTGCTGACGATCGCCGCTTCGGCGCTCGCTCTAAATTTGGATTTCGACGCGAGCGTCGATTCCCTGCGGAGCGGCGACGCGCCCTCGTTTGCCGTCCAGAAAGAGGTCACGGAGAAGTTCGGGGCGTCGCTCTCCTACATGATGGCGATCGCCGAGGGGTCAAACGTCGACGAGGCGGTCCGAAGAACGCACACGATCGAAGAACGCCTGAAGCCGTTCCTGGCGGACGGCACCGTCGGATCCTACGAGTCCATCCTCACGTACCTCCCGGTGGCCGAACAGCAGCAGCAGGTCATCGCCGCGGTCCGCGGACAGAACGCCGTGGCGTTTGATGCGGAGCGCATCCAGACGACGCTGCGCGCGGCCCTCGCGGAAAACGGCTTCCGCGTGGAGGCGTTCGCGCCCTACCTCGACCAGATGCAGCGCTTCTTGGCCCCCGCTCGCCCGATCACTCTGGACGACCTCGAGCACAACGGTCTCGGCCGGATCGTCGAGCGTTACGTGCACCGGGACGCAGGCCGCGTGAAGATCGTGACCTACTTGCATACGACCGATCCCGAGTGGCGGCGCACGCCGCCGCCGGGACTGGTCGAGGCGCTTCAGGCCGGCGACCCGGGTATCGTCGTCACCGGCACGAACGTTGTTGGGCGCGAACTCCGGAGGATCTACCTGCACGACTCGCGGGTCGCGGTCGCGCTTGGGCTCGCGCTCGTGGCGATGCTGCTCTGGTTCGATTTCAGGAGCCTGAGGTTGACGGCGATCGCTTTGGCGCAGGTCGTCTCCGGTGTCTTGATGATGCTCGGCTGCATGAAGCTCGCCGGAATGCAGATCAACTATGCCAACGCCTTCGTCGCCACGATGATCATGGGGGTCGGGATCGACTACGCGATCCACCTCGTCCATCGCCTCGAGGCCAACGGCGGCGTCGTCGACGAAGGCGTCTTCGAGACGGGCAAAGGGGTCGCCCTGGCCGCGGCCACCAACGTCGCGGGCTTCGGGACGCTCGCCTTCGGCAACTACCCGGCGATGCGCAGCGTCGGCATCGTGGCGCTCATCGGCTCCTTGACGTGCTTGCTGACAGCGCTCACCTTGGTTCCCGCATTGATGGCGAAGACCTCGACTCAAGCCCAGGAGGCGAAGTGATCCTACCGCTCCCGTTGATCGCGCTGATTCTCGGCCTCGTCGAGGGGATCACGGAGTTCCTTCCGATCTCCTCGACTGGCCACCTGATTCTCGTGGAGCGGCTCTGCGGCCTCACGGGGCCGCGTGCTGAGGTCTTCGCCGTCTTCATTCAAGTGGGCGCGGTGCTGGCCGTCGTCGTGGAATACCGCGCGAAGCTTCTCGGCGTGGCCCGCGGCCTCAGAAGCTCGAGCGCGGACCGGTCGTTCGCGAAGAGCGTTGCGATTGCGTTCCTTCCGGCGGCAGGCTTTGGACTGCTGACGCATCACTGGATCAGCAAGCACCTCTTCGGGCCGCTCGCGGTCGCCGCCGCGCTCGTCGTGGGAGCGATCGCGATCTTCGCGGTCGAAAGATGGAAGCCGGCGGCCGTCATCGATCGGGCAGCAGAGGTGGGGCCGGGGCGAGCGGCGTTGATCGGTATCGCCCAGTGCGTGGCGTTGTGGCCCGGGTTCTCTCGCTCGGCGGCGACGATCCTCGGCGGGCTGTTGTGCGGCGTCGAGCGGAAGGCCGCGACCGAGTTCTCGTTTTTCCTCGCCATCCCGACCTTGGGCGCCGCGACCGTCTACGACCTTTGGAAGGAGCGCCACGCGCTGGTTCCCGGTGATCTCGCGTGGCTCCTGGTCGCGACCGCGGTGTCCTTCGTCGTCGCATGGGCCTCGATACGCTGGTTGCTGCGCTTCGTCGCGACGCACGACCTGACGCCATTCGCGTGGTATCGCATCGCGCTCGGGCTTCTGGTCTGGTGGAGCGTCCGATAACAACAGGGGACGCTCCCCTTGTCCGATGGGAGTTCGTCATGCCCGAATCGAACAAGCTCTCCGCCGAACAACTCGCCCTCGGCGACATGTCGCCCGCCGATTTCCGCGACGCGGCGCATCGTGTCGCGGATCTTTCGGCAGACTACCTCGACCGCCTCGAAGACTACGACGTGCTGCCGAAGATCGCTCCGGGCGCCACGCGAGCCCGGCTTCCCGCGTCGCCGCCGGCGGCGCCGCAACCGCTCGACGACATCCTCGCGGACTACCGATCGATCATCGAGCCGTTCATCACGCACTGGCAGCATCCGATGTTCATGGCCTACTTCCCGAGCGTTGCGTCGGGGCCGGGGATCCTGGGGGAGTGGCTGTCCTCGACGCTGAATTCCAATGTCATGCTCTGGCGGAACGCGCCGTCCTCGACCGAGCTCGAGGAGGTGGTCGTGTCGTGGCTGCGGCAGATGCTCGGCCTTCCCGCCGCGTTCGACGGGATGTTCACCGACACCGCGTCGGTCTCATCGCTGCTGTCGATCGTCGCCGCGCGCCACGCGGTCCCGGGGCTTGCCGCGCGAGACGAGGGTTTGGCGGGGCGCGCGGGAATCGGCCGCCTGAGGATGTACGTCTCGACGGAGGCTCATTCGTCGATCGAGAAGGCGGCCATCGTTGCCGGGATAGGGCGCGCGGGCGTACGGCGGATCCCGGTGGACGGCGAATACCGGATGAAAGCGGACGCGCTCGTCGCTGCGATAGCAGAAGACCGCGCGGCGGGCTGGACGCCGTTTTGCGTCGTCGCCACGCTCGGGACAACCTCCTCGACGAGCGTCGATCCATGCGCCGCGCTCGCGGACATTTGTCGTCACGAGAGCCTGTGGCTTCACGTCGATGCCGCGTACGCGGGCGCGGCCGCGATCGTGCCCGAGTTGCGCTGGCTCCTCGACGGTTGGGAGAGAGCCGACTCGATCGTCGTCAACCCGCACAAGTGGATGTTCACGCCGTTCGACGCGTCGCTGCTTCTCTTCCGCGCTCCCGAGACCTTTCGCGACGCTTTCAGCCTTGTCCCCGAGTACCTGCGCACTCCGGAGGCGGGAGGCGTGCACAACTTCAACGAGTACGGCATCCAGCTCGGCCGCCGCTTCCGCGCGCTGAAGATGTGGATGCAGATCCGCTGGTTCGGCATCGACGGCATGGCCGCGCGCCTGCGAGAGCATGTGCGCCTCGCGCGGTTGTTCGCGTCGTGGGTGGACGCCGATCCCGACTGGGAGCGCCTGGCTCCCGTCCCGTTCGCGACCGTCTGCTTACGCTACCGCAAGGGGGCCGATCTCGATGCAAAAAACGCAGAGATCCTCGAGCGCGTCAACGCGTCGGGCAAGGTCTACCTCTCACACACGAAGCTCGACGGCCGTTACACGCTGCGTGTTGCGATCGGAAACCCGCGACAGACCGAAGACCATGTCGCGAAGTGTTGGGCCGCATTGAAGGAAGCCGCGAATTTGTAAGAAAAAGGGGACTGTTCCCTATTTCCTCAACGCGGCGATCATCTCGGGGGGGACGTCGAGGAGGTCGTTGAACTCGCCGGCGCCGCGCAGCCACTCGCCTCCGTCGAAGGTCACGACCTCGCCGCGCATCCAGTCCGACGCATCCGACACCAGGAACGCCGCAAGTTCGGCGAGCTCGTCTTGCGTGCCGAATCGGCCGGCGGGGATGCGGCGCGTCCTCGCCTTCTCGAGCTCGGCGGTCGGAAGCAGCCTGGAGAACGCGCCTTCGGTCGGAATGGGACCCGGGGCGATCGCGTTCAGCCGGATGCCGTGCCGGGCCCACTCGACGGCGAGCGAGCGCGTGAGCGCGACGACGCCCGCCTTTGCGCAGGCGCTCGGGAGCACGAAACCGGATCCGGTGGCCGCGTAGGTCGTCGCGATCGACAGCACCGTGCCGCCCCGCTTCTCCTCGATCCAGAGGCGTCCCGCGGCCCTCGTGCAATGGAACGTGCCGTGGAGCACGATCGCGACCACCGACGCGAAACCGTTGGGGGTCAGCTCTTCCGACGGGCAGAGGAAGTTCCCGGCGGCATTGTTGACGAGGATGTCGGGGATCCCGAGCGTCTCGCGAACGCGTGCGAGCGCGGTGTCGACTTGGTTGGCGTCGCGAACGTCGCAGGGGGCCGCGGCCGCGCGGCCGCCCGCCGCGACGATCTCGGCGACGACCCCGTCGAGCGGTTCGAGCCGGCGCCCCGACACGGCGACCGCGGCTCCGAGCGCCGCGAAACGAAGCGCCATCGCGCGTCCCAGACCTGTACCGCCGCCGGTGATCCACGCGGTCTTGCCGCGCAAAACGTCGGGTGCGAGCGCGGACTTGAAGCCGGTCACTTTGCGGACGGTCCGGACCCGGCCGGCTTAGTCGCAGCAGGTGCCGGGAAGAACCGAGCGAGCCACGCCGCGGCGGTCGCCCAGCCGAAGATCACCAGGCCGAATACGACCCCCGAACCCAGGTAAGCCGTGTGGGTTCCGGCGCGAACGAGGTCCGTCATCGAACCGGCGGGCACCGTCTTGTCGAAGAGCAGGAAGAACTTCTGTCCCGCGATGACGCCGATTCCGACGCTCACGATCAAGCTCAACACGAGGCCGATGATGCGTTTCGACATGTCGTTTCTCCGTTACCAGCGCGCCAGCGCGCGCAATGCCGCGGTGACGTCGTCCTGCGAAGGCAGGATCGCCGCTTCGAGCGACGGGGCGTAGGGCGGGAAGCAGTCCTTGGCGGCCACGCGGGACACCGGTGCGTCGAGCGCGTCGAAGCAGTTCTCGGCGATGCGCGCGGCGATCTCGCCGCCGAACCCGTTGTTGCGTTGCGCCTCGTGGACGACGATCGCTTTTCCGGTCTTGCGCACCGACGAGAAGATGAGGTCTTCGTCCAGAGGCACCAGCGTACGGAGGTCGATCACCTCGACCGAGAACCCCTCGCGCTCCAGTTCCGCCGCGGCGCGCTGGCAGCGCACCACGCCGCTTCCCCAGGTGATCGCGGTCATGTCGGCGCCTTGCTGCACAACCTTGGCCTTGCCGAACGGGATCAAGTAGTCGGCGTCCGGCTCCAACGACTTGGAGAAAACCTGGCGGTAAAGCCCCTTGTGCTCGAAGAAGATGACGGGGTCGTCGATGCGGCACGCGGTTTTCATCAGGCCCTTCGCGTCCGCGGCGTTCGACGGGTAGGCGACGTACCAGCCGGGCGTGTGGATGTAGAGCGACTCGGGGCACTGCGAGTGGAACGGGCCGCCCCGGATGTAACCGCCGGTCGCCATCCGCACGACCATCGGGCAGGACCACACGCCCCCCGACCGCCAGCGCAGCGTCGAGATCTCGTTCCGGATCTGCATGTAGGCCGGGTAGGAGTAGTCGGAGAATTGGATCTCGACGACCGGTTTGTAGCCGCCGGTCGCCATCCCGGCGGCGACGCCGATGATCGTCGCCTCGGCCAACGGCGCGTTCTCGACGCGCGTCGGGTAGGCGTCGGTCAGGCCGCGCGTGACGCCGAAGACGCCCCCCTTCGGGTCGGCGATGTCCTCGCCCCACATCACGATCTTCGGGTTGCGCTCCATCTCTTCGCGCAGCGCGTGGTTCAAGGCGTCGATCATCGTGATCGGAGCCGTCGAAATCGCCTTCGGCTCGCGTTCGACATCGACCGGTTGAGTTCCCGAGAAAATGTGGAGCGCCGCGGTTTCGGGGGCCGGGTCCGCTGCTCCGTCTGCCTCGTCGGCCGCGGCGTTGACCGCTGTTTTGATCTCGTCGCGCAGCGTCTCGAGGCTCGCTTCGTCCATCAATCCCCATGACAGAACGCGCCCCGAGGTGTGCGCGATCGGGTCGCGCCGCCGGGCTTCCTCGAGCTCTTCTTCTGTGCGGTATTTCGCCTGATCGTCGGACGACGAGTGCGAGTCCATGCGCACGACGTGCGCCTCGACGAGCAGCGGCCCGGAGCCGGCGCGCATCGCCGCGACCAGCGGCTTCAGCGTCTTGTACATCTCGGTGAACTGCGTGCCGTCCACCTCGACCGAGCGGACCTTGAACCCCTTGGCGATCGTGTGGATCTCGGAACCGGTTTGAACCGACTGGGGCACGCTGATCGCGTAGCCGTTGTTCTGCACGAGGAAGAGCACGGGGAGCTGATCGCGGCCCGCGTAGTTCAACGCCTCGAAGAACTCGCCCTCCGAGGTCGCGCCCTCGCCGGAAGAGACGTAGACGATCTCGTCGCCTCCCTCGGCCTTGACGGCTTTCGCCATCCCGGCCGCCTGGAGGTACTGCGTGCCGGTGCAGGCGGTGGGGGAGACGACGCGCAACGCCTTGGACGAGAAATGCTCGCTCATGTTCCGGCCGCCGCCGCAGGGGTCGTCGGCCTTGGAGAGCATGTGCAGGAAGATGTCCTTCGGCGACATTCCGAGCCCCACCATGAGGGCCTTCTCGCGGTAGTACGGGAAGAACCAGTCCTTGCCGGGGTTCAAGAGCAACGACATCGCGATCTGGAGCTTCTCGTGACCCCGCGTCGACGCGTGGAACGAGACCTTGCCGGCGCGGACGAACACCTTGAGCCGCTCCTCGATGGAGTCGACGGTGAGCATCTTGTGGAGCAGGTCGAGGTAGATCGCCCGGTCGAGCTCGAGGGCGGCGCCCCTGGCAACGACCGACGAAGAGGACGAACTGGAAGGCTTACGTGACATGGAAATCTCCTTACGGGCGACGGATCTGGGTCATCTTGGCCCATGTCCCCGGTTCTTTCAATCTCGGAGGGCCCCCGGCGTCCATCGTGTTAAGTTGCATCGGAGCGGCGAAAGAAGCTGCAGGGGAGGGTCTCATGGGCGAACTCGCCACCAAGCCGATCGTTCTCGTGGCCATGGGCGGCCACGCTTTCATGCAAAAAGGGGAGAAGGGGACGATCGAAGAGCATGAGCGCAACGCCGCCGAGATCGCGCGGCTCCTCATGACGCTCGTCGAGAAGGAGTACCAGCTCGTCATCACCCACGGGAACGGCCCGCAGGTGGGGGCCTTGCTGTTGCAACAGGAATGCTCGAAGGATGACACGCCGTCGATGCCCTTGGACGTGCTCGTCGCGATGACCGAGGGAAGCCTGGGCTACGTTCTCCAGCAGAACCTCCTGAACCAGCTCCGCCGCAAGGACGTCAGGCGCTACGTCGTGACCGTCGTGACGCAGGTGCTCGTCGATGAGTCCGACCCCGCCTTCAAGAACCCGACCAAGCCGATCGGCCCTTTCCTGACTCAAGAGGAAGCCGAACGGCGCCGCGATCAACTCGGTTGGATCGTCAAAGAAGACGCGGGGCGAGGCTGGCGCCGGCTCGTGCCCTCGCCTCGCCCGCTGCGCGTCATCCAGCGCCATATGATCCGTGAGGCCGCGCGCTCGGGACACATCGTCATCGCGTGCGGGGGCGGCGGTATTCCCATCAAGAAGAACGCCGACGATTCGTATGCGGGTGTCGAGGCCGTGATCGACAAGGACCTGACCTCGAGCGTGCTCGCCACCGACGTCGGCGCTGCGCTCCTGGTCATCTTGACCGCCGTGCCCCAGGTCTTCCTCAACTTCGGGACGCGCGACCAGCGCGCGCTGGGGGCCGTGACTCTCGAAGAGATCGAGGCCCTTTACGCCCAAGGGCATTTCCCCGCCGGAAGCATGGGTCCCAAGATCGAGGCCGTCGTGCACTTCCTGAAGAGCGGTGGGCGCCGCGCGTTGATCACCAACCCGGAAAGCCTCCCGCACGCGATCGAAGGCCGCGCGGGGACGCACATCGTCGGGCGCATATGAACGCCGTTCCGGGAAAGGGGACAGTCCCCTTTTTCGCCCTGCTGTGCTTTGCGACGGTCGCCGCCGCTTCGGACACGGTGAAGCTCTCGGTCGACCTGACCTCCGCCCCGCAGCACATCATCCATTCGACGATGCGGATCCCCGCTGTGCCGGGGCCGATGACCCTGACGTACCCGAAGTGGCTCCCCGGAGAGCACGGTCCCACGGGGCCGATCAAGGACGTTGCCGGGATCTTCGTCAAGGCGAACGGGAAGGACATCGGCTGGACGCGCGATCCCAAGGACATGTTCGCGTTCGAAGTCATGGTCCCCGCCGGCGTTTCCGAGATCGAGGCGTCGCTCGATCTTCTGATCCCGACGAACACCGAGGGCTTCTCCTCCGGCGCTTCGGCGACGCCGAAGCTCGCGGTCCTCTCCTGGAATCAGGTCGTCTTGTATCCCGCGAGGGTTAAGGGGAACGCGGTCAGCTACGAGGCCTCCCTGACGTTGCCGCAGGGTTGGAGCTTCGGCACGTCGCTCCCCGTGAGGTCCTCGAGGCCGGGGGCGGTCGTCTTCGAGCCGGTCTCTCTGACCACTCTCGTGGACTCACCGGTCCTGGCCGGCGAGTTCCTGCGGACGGTCGTCCTCGACGAACGGCCGGGGCGCCGCGTCGTCCTCGACATGGCCGCCGACGCGGAGGCCGACCTCGCCATTCCCGCCGAGCTTCTGGACGGCTACAACCGCTTGGTGAAGGAGGCCGACGCGTTGTTCGGGGCGCGGCACTTCGGCAACTACCACTTCTTGTTGACGCTTTCGGACAAGGTGTCGCACTTCGGGCTCGAGCACCACGAATCCTCGGACGATCGCGTGCGCGAGCGTTCGCTGGTCGACGCCGACCCGAGGCGGCTGATGCTGGGTCTCCTCCCGCACGAATACGTGCACTCGTGGAACGGGAAGTACCGGAGGCCGGCCGATCTGATGCCGGACGACTTTGCCGCGCCGATCGATTCCAATCTCCTCTGGGTCTACGAAGGCCTGACTCAGTACCTCGGCTGGGTTTTGACCGCTCGCTCCGGCTTGACGACGATCGCGGAGAATTTGGACGACCTGGCGATGCGGGCCGCGGAACTCGACGCGCGCGGCGGGCGCACGTGGCGGGCGCTCGAGGATACGGCCACCGCCGCACAGCTGCTCTACGAGTCCGGGGACGCCTGGACCGCTTGGCGCCGCGGCGTGGACTTCTACGACGAAGGGACGCTCATCTGGCTGGAGGCCGACGTCACGATTCGCAAGCTGTCGGGCGGGAAACGTTCGCTCGACGATTTCTGCAAACGCTTCCACGGAGGCGGCTCGGGTGGTCCCGAGGTGAAGGTGTACGGCTTCTCCGACGTCGTCGCCGACCTGAACGCCGTCGCCCCGTACGATTGGAGTGCCTTTCTCACCGAGAGGATCAAGCGACGTGGCAAGGGTGCGCCTCTTGGCGGCATCGAGGGCGGCGGCTGGAGTTTGACTTACGGCGACACGCGCTCGCCTCTCTTGAAGGTTCAAGAGGACGTGGAAGAAACGGTCGACGTGCGCTACTCGGTCGGTCTTCTTCTCGACAAGACCGGGACGATCGTGGACGTGATCCCGGATTCGAGCGCCTTTGCCTCCGGCGTCGCCCCGGGGATGAAGCTCATCGCGGTGAACGGTCGGCGCTGCTCGAAATACGTTCTGCGCGCCGCGATCCAGGCCGCGAAGGCGGCTCCCGCGGCTGTCAGACTCCTCCTAGAGAACGACGATTTCTTCCGCGAGGTCCCCGTCGAGGTCCGTGGGGGAGAGCGTTACCCGAAGCTGGTGCGCGCCGCGACCGGGAGCGACGTGATCGGAGCGATCCTGGCGCCCAACGCGGAAACGCCGTACAACAACGGTTCCGAATCGAAGAAGAGGTAACGCCCGATTCCCGAACTTCACGGCAACGTCTTAGGCCTCTCGCAGGCCGACAAGCATCGCGTCGAGCGTCTTTACCGCCGCCGCGTCCCGGCACACGAAATCGTTTCTCATGATCTGGCCCGCGAACTCGCCGAGGCCGGCCATGCGTTGAACCGACGCGTCGGCGTCCTGGTCGACCGCGCGGGGCGCATCGAGGCCGTGGCGATCGGCGACGCCCGACGCGTGGACGTGCCGCGCCAACCCTCGGCTCCTTCGGGGCGAGACCGCTTCTGCACGCTGCGGTGGATCGCGACGAAAGCCGTCGACGAGCCGCTCGCCGCCTCCGACCTCTCGCCTCTGGCCCTTCATCGGCTGGATGCCCTGGCGATCGTCGCCGTGGAGCCTGACGGCGCTCCCGGACCCGTACGTGTCGCGCACCTTCTCCCCGCCGAAGAGCGCGAGCGCAAGCCGTCGAAAGAGGCCCCGGCGACGCTCCCGCCGGGGACCGTCGTACCGCGCGGGCTCCAGGCGCGCCCGGAGAAGCGGCAGCGCGATATCGAAGACGTCGTCGCCGACGGCGAGCGCTACCGCCTCTTCCCCCCGCGCCCCGCGAGCCTCCTGGACGACGACTTCCTCGACTTGATCGGCGCCTTGGAGGCCGAGTTCGAACGGACCCGGAAACGCACAAAGGTCTCGGGGAAGGCCGGGCGCTCGATCCTTGTCCACGTCACGACCGGCAGCCGCCTCGCCGCCGAAGAATCGATGGACGAACTGGAAGAGCTGGCGTCGTCGTCGGGCTTGGGTGTCGTCGACCGGATCGTCCAGCGCCGCCAGCACTTCGACCCGCGCACGTTGATGGGGGCCGGGCGCCTCGAAGACCTGATCATCCTCGCCTCCCGCCTGCAGGCCGACTACATCGTGGTCGATCAGAACCTCACGCCCGCGCAAGCGCGCGCGATCGCGGAATCGACCGCGATCAAGGTCATCGACCGATCGCAGCTGATCCTCGATATCTTCGCCCGCCGAGCGCGGACGCACGAGGGCAAGATCCAGGTCGAGCTGGCGCAGCTCAAGTACCTGCTCTCGAGGCTGATGAGCCACGGCGATTCGGGGCTCTCGCGCCTCGAAGGCGGCATCGGCGGCCGAGGCCCGGGAGAGCAGAAACTGGAAGTCGACCGCCGCCGGGTGCGCGACCGGATCAAGTCGCTCGAGAAAATGCTCCACGGCGAGCGCACGCGCCGCGAGCAGCGCCGCGCGCGGCGCAGCGAACGGGACGTTCCGGTCGCGTCGATCGTCGGCTACACGAACGCGGGGAAGAGCACGCTTCTGAACGTGCTGACCAAGAGCGAGGTCTTCGTCGAGCAGCGGATGTTCGCGACGCTCGACCCCTCCTCGCGACGCCTGCGGCTGCCGCGTGAGCGCGAGATCGTCATCAACGACACCGTCGGGTTCATCCGCGATCTCCCCAAGGACCTCCTCGCCGCCTTTCGCGC
>Ga0315287_10007127_pt1 | contig 11193 bp, 10 predicted proteins | sample YL17G11_0_MG_FD_205037 | JGI IMG/M metagenome (GOLD analysis project Ga0315287, IMG submission 205037) | Sediment microbial communities from Yellowstone Lake, YNP, Wyoming, USA - YL17G11_0 | ecosystem: Environmental > Aquatic > Freshwater > Lake > Sediment | place: USA: Wyoming | collected...
ACGGCTTTGCGGCGAAACGCATGGCTCAATTCCGACTCGAGACCCAGATCGGCGGCCATCTTGAAGAGCTCGCTGGGGTTTTCCGGGAGGTCCGGGTGACGCCCGCGTGTGAGCGCCTCGTGCGCCGTCACCGCTTGGTCAACGAGACGAATGATGGGCTGGAACAACGGCACGTACGCTTCGCTCTGAATCAGGTCGACGATCTTGATCGCGCCCTTGACGAAATTGTGCGGCAGGTGTTCGCCCGACTGGAGGGGCACGGTATTGCGTCCGGGCGGTTGCCCTAGGCCGTTCTCCGCGGCTTGCTCACAGCCGACACGGAACTCGACGTCCGCAATGTGCAGGATGTCGCCCGGCGTCAGGAGCGCCAAGGAAACGCGCTGATTGTTGACAAATGTTCCATTGGTGCTGCCCAGATCCTGCACGCGTAGTTCTTCCGTTCTGGAATCCCAGAACAACTCCGCGTGCTCGCCCGAAATCGCCCGTGACGCGATCGTGAAATCCACCGAAGAACTGCGCCCGATGCGGAAGGGAAGCTTTTCGATGCGCACTTTGGTGATGGTGCGGGTGCCGGGGACCCGGGTCTCGAGAAACCAGCCTTCGGCGCCACGTCCGCGCGGGTTGCGGCCGGCCAATTGGCGGGAAGCCGTTCGCGCGGCGCGTGGATTGAAGGGTCCAGACCCGCTCATAGTGTATCCAGTCGTGGATCGAACAACGGTCCATAGGCACGAGCCAAAGCCCGGATCGCAACGGTCATGCCACGCGCCGCGCGTGCCGGGAGCCGGGTGGTGCCAGGACATCCCCCGCCCGGTGTTCACCAACGGATCGTTCAGGAGGCGCGTGCGCCGGAGTGTGTCATCCCGGCGGCCACGGTGCGGAAGGTCCCGGACATGATCGGCACCGCCACTTTCACCAGCATCGTGAAGATGAAGAAGCCGGTGCAGAACACCCCGGTCGCCACCATCCACTCGTTGGCCGAGGGGCGGTAGTCGTAGATCTCGCCGAGCGTGTCGGGAGTCATTCCGGGGAGCACGAGTCCGATCCCTTTCTCGATGTAGACGCCCGCCCAGATAAGGATGCAGCCGAGGTTGAGCGTGATCCAGTTCTTCCGGGTCTTGGGGATCAGGAACAGGAAGAAGGCGATGAGGCTCGCGGCAAGCGACAACCAGGCGAACGGCACTAGCGCCCTGTGCGCGCCGATTCCGAACCAATAGTAACGCGTATAGAGCGTGTGTTCGGTGGCGGAGTAGAACTCCTTGAAGAGTTCGGCGCCGAGCAGGAACAGATTGAAGAACATGGCATAGGCCATGAGTTCTGCAACCTTCCAGATGGCCTCGTCCTTGATCTCCAGGCCCGTCGCCTTCCGCAGCACCTGGAAGAGGATGAGCAGGACCGCCGGGCCGGAACAGAAGGCCGAAGCAATGAAGCGCGGCGCCAGGATGGACGCATTCCAATACGGCCTCGCCGCCATGCCGTTGTACAGGAAGGCGGTGATGGTGTGAATCCCGACGGCCAGCGGGATCGAGAGCAGCACCAGCGGCACGACGAAGTTCTTCCGGTAGGCCTTGCCGTTGTAGCTCCGGTAGAGGATGTGAACGACGACCAGCAAATTGACCAAGAGGTAGATATTGAGTACCAGCGCATCCCAGGACAGGATCGAACTGGGCCAGTGCGGGCTGCCGATGAACGGGATGATGTGTTGCAGGCGATCCGGGCGCCCCACGTCCACGAGGATGAACAGCAGGCACATGACGAGGGCGCTGATCGCCAGCAGCTCGCCCAAAATCACGACTTCCTTGATCGGTTTCCATTGATAGACATAGGCCGGGATGACGAGCAGTACCGCCGCTGCCGCGACGCCGACCAGGAATGTGAAGTTGCCGATGTAGAAGGCCCAGGTGACCTGGTCGCGCATGTTGGTGGCGATGAGCCCGACCCGGAACTGATGCGCGTATCCGAAAACGCCGATCGCAATGCCCACGAAGAGCGCCGCGAGCCACAACCAGTAGGTTCCACTGCCCCGGGTCACGAGCCGGATGCCACCCTTGATGAAGTCGAAGATTGCCGGCATGGGCAGGGCTCCTCTAGGTGGCGTAGAAATAATAGAACTGCGGCTCGGTCGCGAGCTCTTCCTTGAAGATGAAGACGCGCTTGGTCTCCATCACTTGGCGGATCTCGCTGGCCGGATCGAGCAGGTTGCCGAATTTACGGGCGCCGACCGGACAGATTTCGACGCAGGCCGGATAAAGCCCCTTGCGTACACGCTGGATGCAGAAGGTGCACTTCTCGACGACGCCCTTCATGCGCGGCCGGTTGCCGAGGTAGTGCGTGTCGGGGTTCATCTCCTCGGCCGGGAGGTCCGGTGGTGCCCAGTTGAACTTCCGGGCCCCGTAGGGACATGCCGCGGTGCAGCACCGGCAGCCGATGCACCAGTCGTAGTCGATGACCACGATCCCATCCGCCTCTTTCCAGGTGGCGCCCACCGGGCAAGCCTTGACGCAGGCCGGATGCCGGCATTGCTGGCACTGCACCGGCATGTAAAAGTGCCCTGGCCGCGGCACCGTCTCGGCGTCGTAGTAGGCGTCGGCATGCGTCAGGTCGACGCCATGCTCTTTGTCCATCTCGAGGACCTTGATCCAGTGGATCTGTGGGTTCTGGCGCGACTGGTTGTTCTCGCGAACACACGCGTAGACGCAACGGCGGCACCCGATACAGCGGGATAGATCGAGCCCGTAGCCGAAGATGACGTTCGGCAGAGGCCCCTCGGTGCCGACCGTCACGGCCTTGGCATATTTCTCGGAGTACTTCTTCTCGAGGCGCTGGACGATGTCGGCCAAGTCGCCCTTCGAGAGCTCACGGAAGTTCTTGCGGAAGAAGTCCTCCATGGTGCAGCCGGCCAAAGCCGCCACCGCCACGGTCCCCAACGTCGACCGGAGAAATTGCCGCCGCGCGATTCCTTCCCGGCCGCCGAACAGGGCTTCGCCGGGTCCGTCTTCGGGGCGCGCGCACGGGGCCGGCTGAACCTCGGGGACCTGCCGTTCGCTCATCGCTTCATCGCCTCCGGGCGGACGGGTGGGGGTTCGGGATGCAACGGCTGGAAGCGGGGCGAGTGCGGGTTGTGACAGTTGACGCAAAGGAAGTAGGTCTTCTGCCCGCTCCACGAACCAATCCGCTTGCCGTGCACGCCAAGCCGCCAGTCACGGTATTTATCGCCGTGGCACTGGCCGCACAGCCGGTACGATTCGCTGAAGGGGACTTGGGCGCCGCTCGCCAGCCGCAGGACATCGCGATTCGTCGGATCGTGGCAGTCGAGACACCAGCGGTTGGCCGAGTCGTGATCGAATACCTGCTGGATCTCCTCGTGCGCTCCCAGCGCCCGGCGCGTCGGATCGCCGGGCTCCGTGTGACACTCGCTGCATGGGAAAATGCCGTCGGAGAAGGGCGGCGGCTGGGCTTGGATTTCGCCGGGCGAATGTGGCGCCGGCGCGACCGGGGCGGCGGAATCGGGTGCCGCTTCCGCCGCGCGCCCGACGCCGGCCGTGGCAACGGCCCCGAGCGCGATCAGCGCGAGGAAACTTCGGCCGAAGCTGGGCGCTACGCGTTGAAACTGCATACCTGGAATATGGGGTGAACCGGGAGCGATGGGAAGGTGGCCGCGGGCTTTTCAGTGGTGTTCGAGCGGTCGGAATCGCTACGCGCCTCGATATCAGCGGACCGTGGGAGTCCTCCGTCTGTGCTTGCCCGGGCCTGCGTGGAGTCCGTAGAATCTCTAGGTTCGGCGATCGTCCGGCACACCCAACGGAGGAGAGACTTCATGAAGCGAAGCGCCACGACCTCGCGTTCGAGGATCCTGTTGATCGGGGCGCTGATTGCCGTCGCGGCGGTCGCGGTGGTGGCGGCCGTCCAGCCGCAGGTCAGCACCGGCAAAAACGCTGCGGCCGCGGTGGCGGGCATGCGCGCCTACATCGACCCGGAGACGGGTCAGCTCGGCACCTCGTCCGCCCTGCCGCCGCTCCCGGTCGACGAGAAAGCGCGCCTCGAACCCGTCCAGGCTCCCCGTCAAGTTGTCCTCCCGGACGGTTCCGTCATGCTCGAACTGAACGGCACGGGCCAGGAATTCACCGTCATGCACATCGACGCCGCCGGCAACCGCAGCATCCAGTGCGTGCAGGATCCCCAGCGGGCGATCGCCAGTCCGGTTCCCGCCGCGAAGCCGGAGGGACGGTAAACCATGACCCTCTCCAAACTCATTCGGGTGCGCGGCGTCGTGCGGCTCTGTCTCGGAGCGTTGCTGGTTCTTGCCGCTTCGACCGCCGGTGCTGCAACGATCGTGATCATCAACAACGACGGCGCGGGCGAAGGCTTCAACGATCCGACGCCGCGGGCGGCAGTGCCCGGCAATGCCGGGACGACGCTCGGCCAGCAGCGGCTGAACATCTTTCAACATGCCGCGAACATTTGGGGCGGCATCCTGTCGAGCAACGTGACAATCCAAGTGCGGGCGCAATTCAACCCACAGACCTGTACCGCAACCAGCGCCGTGTTGGGGAGCGCCGGCGCCGTCACCGCTCACATGAACTTCACGAACGCACCGCTGACCGGACACTGGTACCACCAGGCCCTGGCGAACAAACTGGCCACCACCGATCAATCGGCGGCGCAGCCCGACATCACTGCAACCTTCAACTCCAGCATCGACAGCGGTTGTTTCGGCCCGGGTTTGGTGTGGTACTACGGCACCGACGGGAACGAGGGCACGAACCTCGAACTGTTGCCAGTGGTTCTGCACGAACTGGGGCACGGCCTCGGCTTCAGCACGACGACGAGCGGGTCGACCGGTGGTTACAACGGTGGGTTCCCCCATGTCTGGGACCACTATCTGCTGGACAACAGCATCGGTTTGCATTGGGATGAAATGTCCGCCACGCAGCGTGTGGCCTCGGCCATCGCCATCGACCATTTGGCTTGGGATGGGCCGTATGGTATTGCGGAAGCGGCCACCCTCGGCCCGCGTCCGGTCCTGACCGTCAACTCGCCGGGCGCTATTGCCGGCGTCAAGACCGCACAGCTGGCGTCCTTCGGTCCGCAGTCGTTTTCGCTCACCGGCAACGTGGCACTGGTCGACGACGGGACGCCGGACAACGCCGACGCCTGCGAGCCGATCCTCAACGGCGGCGCATTGGCGGGCAAGATCGCCCTCATTCATCGCGGCACCTGCACCTTCGTGGCGAAGAGCCTGGCAGCGCAGGCAGCCGGCGCGATTGGCGTGCTCATCGCCAACAACGTGACACCAGGTCCCGCGCCCATGGGCGGCACGGATCCGGCGGTCACAATTCCGTGCATGGGCATCACGCTGGCCGATGGCAATGCCATCGAAGCCGAACTCTTGAATGGTCCGGTGAACGTGAAGCTGGGCTTCAGCGCCACGCTCAAAGCCGGCGCTGATGCTGCCGGCCGGCCACTGATGTACACGCCGAGTCCGTTCGCAAGCGGCTCGTCGGTGTCGCATTGGGACACGTCGATGATCCCGAACGCACTCATGGAGCCGGCGATCAACAGCGATCTTCACAACACCATCGATCTCGCACACGGGCTCTTCGTGGATATCGGCTGGTTCCGCGACGCGGTCGACGTGGCGCCGGATGAAGTCGCGGCGTCCCGATCGATCGCGATGGAGGCCCCGGTCCCAAACCCGGCCACGAGCAGCACCTCTGTGGCGTTCCGGATCGGCACGGCGGACCGCGTCCAGCTCACGATCACCGACGTCAGCGGCCGCACGATTCGCCGGCTGCACGACGGGGCGATGTCCGCGGGCCGGCACGTGCAGAACTGGGATGGCCGGACGGACCGCGGCGGACTGGCGCCCGCGGGCGTCTACTTCATCCGCCTGCAGTCGGCGGTCGGCGCGAAGACGCAGCGCGTGACGTTGGTGCGCTGATTCCAACGGCCGAGACCAACGCCCTCCCTGCATCGGAAAGTTGCCGTGAATGCATTGCGATCGCTGAAATGCTGCCGGAGCGCGGTGCTGTTGCCGCTGTTGGCGCTGGCGTGTGGGAGCGCGACCGAGCCGGTTCCGGCGGGACCGCAGGTTTCGGGCCGGCTCGAGCTGGTGGCCAGCTTGACCGACTTCACGGAGATCGAGACCGGCCAACGCACGGTCACGGACGCCACCGGCGTGCCCGTGCAACTCGTGCGCAACGACAGCGTGGTGGCGACGGCGTACTCGGTGCGCGGCCAGTTCCGTTTCTTCGGCGTTACCGCCGGTGACTACACGATCCGGCTTCCCGAACCGGGGCTCGCGGCGTTCACGTTGCCGGTGACCGTGACGACGAGCTCGGTGAACTTGGTGCTGCCGCTGCGGATCGAGTCCGCCTCGTCCATGCTCACGGCGCCAAATCCCTGCACGCCCGTCGATGGGTTGGCGATCTACCGCGCCGTGGCGCCGGCGGGGCCCGTACGGGCCGAAGTCCTGACACTGGGGTTCGAGAGCGTGTGGTCCTTCGGTTTCGCAAATCACCCGGCGGCGCTGTTCCACGTGCACTGGCTTCCGGAACTGGGGAATCCGCCTGGGATGTACTGGGTGCGCGTACGGACCGGTGGGAGCGATACGTTGGATCTGGTCTTTCTGTCGCCGTGACGCACGAAAGCACGCAGAGCGCGCCTTGCGACGCGCCCCGCGCTGGGCGAACCTGCTGCGATCCATCTCTCTCAAGCCAGCAACTCGTGCACTCTCGTCGTCAATTCAGTCGCGTTCTTGTCATTCTTGAGCAGGAATGCATCCGCCAACCAGGACGTGAAGTCGTCCCTGTAACCGGGGTAGCGGGAAACAAGGACGGTCCGGAGTGACCGTCGGCCCTCGACGAGGTGTCGCAACAAATCGAGACCGAACTCCGGACCCGGCTCCACATCCAGCACCGCCAAATCGGGCTTCCATGCCGCCGCCAGACGCAGGGCCTCGGCGTGATCCTGCGTCGTCGCGACCTCGAATCCCTCGTGTTCCAGCTCCGACCGGTACATCGCGCGACTCTGGGGTTCGGCATCCACCAGCAGGATTCGTCTCGTCATGGTGGAAACACCTCCCAGTTTCGGGGTGTCGCAGGGGGGAACTCTGGGCACGCCCCGTTCATTCCTTGATATGCCCGAACGGGTGGAAAAGTTTCGCGCCTGACAAAGACGAGACAATTCGCGGCCGGAGCCCTCCCGGGCTCAGTAGATCTTCGGGGCGGCGCCTGTCCACGGTCCAGGGTCCCGTTCTTGCAACGAGCGGAGCCTGGCGGTGCTTTGAGGCTGACGCTATACTCTCTGGAGTCGGCTTCGGACATCATGCCTGGCAGTTGAAGAGGACTGCGGGCGCACGGGGCGAACCGGACACAAGGCGGCGCAGCGCGTGATGAAGTTGCTTGGCATCCTGCTCCTCGTCCTGTTTACCGGGCAGGTGCTTGGCATTGCCGAATTCATCGGCGGAGACGACTGCGCCCAGGAGTGCGTCGAAGACGGCTCGGGCGGGAACCCGCCGACTTGTAACTTCTGCCACTGCTGTTTGGCGTCGAACGTGTTTCTTCCCCCGCAGGCCCTGGCGGCGGAATCCCCGGCCCAAGTGCTCGCCGGCGCGATCGCGTCCGAGCACGCACCCGCCTCGGCCCCGGCGCGCGACATCTCCCACGTCCCCCGAATCTCACTCGCCTGACATGTCGCGCTCGATCGCGCGCGCTTTGAACCGGGACACGCCCCGGAGGCGCGGCGTATTGCCTGCGTCCACGCCGCCATCGGTTTTGGGCGCACGATCCATTCATTTGCGAGGAGAGAGACGATGCGAATGAGGTTCGCCGCTTTGGCGGCGTTGACGGTGCTGGCCGCGCTCGGGCTCGGCTGCGGTCCGGAGCCGTCCAAGTCTGGTGAGAGCGCCGCGCAGCAGAAACCGGAGGCAGGCCAGCACCCCGTTGGCGAAGCCGCGCCGCACCTCGATGCGAGTGTGCGGCCGGGCTCCTACGAGGATTGGTGCGTGGAACACGAGGTGCCTGAGACCCTGTGCACGCGCTGCAATCCCGAACTCGCCGCGGCGTTCAAAGCGACCGGCGACTGGTGCCCGGCGCATGGCGTGCCGGAGTCGCAGTGCCGCCAGTGCAATCCAGATTTGAAGATCACGCGGCCCCCGAAGCCGGAGGGGCAGTGAACATGCGCTACGCACTCGCCGCGGGTTTGATCGGAGTTCTTGTCGCGGGTGCCTGTGAGAAGGCCCCGGACGAGGCGGCACTCCACGACAGCCGCGGACCGAAACCCGCCGCGGCCGCGGCCAACGCCGCGGGCCCGGTCGAGCCCGGCATGTGCGCCGAGCATGGCGTGCTCGAGGCGGTCTGCACGAAATGCAACCCGAAGCTGATCCCGGTGTTTCAGGCGCGCGGGGATTGGTGCACGGAACACGGGTTTCCGGAGTCGTTTTGCCCGGCGTGCCATCCGGAGCGCGGCGGCAAACCGGTGGCCGACGTCGCTGCCGACGCGGCGCCCGCGGACGGCACCCGAATCCACTTCAAAACCCACGATACGGCCCGGGCCGCCGGCCTCGAGACCGTCGTCGCACTCGAGCAGCCGGGCGCAGTGGATGTGACCGCAGTCGCACGCCTCGTCTACGACGCCACGCGCGTGGCACAGGTCAATGCGCGTGCGCCCGGGGTCGTGCGTGCCCTGCACGCCGACATCGGCACGCGCGTGCGGCGTGGCACACCGCTGGCCCAAATCGAGAGTGCGACCGTCGGCGCCGACCAAGCGCGTCTCGCCACGGCTCGCGCTCGCACCGTGGTCGCCGAAGCCGCCTACCAGCGCACGCAGGATCTGTCACGGCGGGGCATCGTGCCGGCGAACGATCTCTTGCTCGCGGACCAAGAGCTGCAGTCCGCTCGTGCCGAGGAAGAGGCGACGGTCAAGGCGTTGCACCTCGTCGGACCGCAGGGGGACGATGCGACGTACATGCTCTTGGCGCCACTGGCGGGCATCGTGACGCAGCGCCACAGCACCGTCGGCACGCAAGTCGACCTCGAGACCATGCTCTTCGAAATCGTCGATCCATCCTTTCTGTGGGCGGAAATCGACATTCCCGAGGGCGACTTGGGCGCGGTGGCAGTGGGGCAGCGCGTCGTCCTGCGCTTCGATAGCGCGCCGGACCGCGAGGTGCAGGGCACGATCGACTACATCGCGCCCGCACTGGATCCTCGCACCCGCACCGCCACGGCCCGTGCGCGCGTGGCGAACCCCGGTGGGGAGCTGCGGGCGAACATGTACGGCCGGGCGCGAATTCTCACCGGCGAGCCGCGCCACTCGGTCTTGGTGCCGCGGGCGGCGGTGCAACGCGCGGCCGGTGTGCCGTTGGTCTTCGTGCGCCTGGCGGACGATCTCTACGAAACCCGGCGGGTGCGGGTCGGGCTGTCGCGCGACGGCCAAGTAGAGCTTGCCCAAGGCGTGCGCGCCGGGGAATTCGTCGTGACGGAGGGCAGCTTCCTGCTCAAGACCGAGACCCTCAAGGGCAGCATCGGTGCGGGATGTTGCGAGCCGGTGGCGGGGCGATAGCCGATGCTGAACCGCCTGATCACCTGGTCGCTGCACCACCGCCTGGTGGTGATCCTGGCGTGGATCGGGATTTGTCTCGCGGGCGTCGTGGCGTTCCAACGGCTGCCGATGGACGCCTTCCCGGACACCACACCAGTCCAAGTGCAGATCAATACGACGGCCGCCGCGCTCGCGCCGCTCGAGATCGAACGCCAGATCACATTCCCGATCGAGCAAGCCATCTCCGGGTTGCCGCACTTGAGCGAGGTGCGATCGATCTCCAAGTTCGGCTTGTCGCAGGTCACGGTGCTGTTCGCGGACGGCACCGACATCTACTTCGCGCGGCAAGTGGCGATGGAGCGTTTGCAGAGCGTTACTCTGCCACCGGGAATCAGCCGGCCGCAGTTGGGGCCGGTCGCCACCGGTCTCGGTGAAATTTTTCATTATCTCGTGAGCGGCAAGGACAAGACGCTGACCGAACTCCGCACGGTGCAGGACTGGATCATCAAGCCGCAGCTCCGGTCGGTGCCCGGGGTCGCCGAAGTGAATTCATGGGGCGGCGACGAGCGGCAAATCCAGGTGGTCTTGGACCCCATCGAACTGCAGAAGCGTGATTTGAGCTTCACCCAGGTGATCGAGGCCTTGGAGCACAACAACGCCAACGTCGGTGGGGGTGTCCTCGAGCAGGCCGGCGAGGCCAGCCTGGTGCAGGGCATCGGCATCATCCGCCGGCCGGAGGAAGTCGGACAGATCGTCGTCGCCGCGCAGAACGGCGTGCCGATTCGCATTGACGACGTGGCCCGCATCGTCGAGGGACGCGAGATCCGCCGTGGCGCCGTGACGGCGGACGGCACCGGCGAAGTGGTGCTCGGCCTGGGCTTCATGCTCATGGGTGAGAACAGTCACGAGGTGGCCGGCCGCTTGCGGCTGCGGCTCGAGGAAGTACGGAAGAGCCTCCCGCAGGGGGTCGAGGTCACGACCGTGTACGACCGGACCGCGCTCGTGGAGCGCGTCCTGCAGACCGTCGAGAAGAACTTGTTCGAGGGTGCGCTGCTCGTCATCGCGGTGCTGTTTGCGTTTCTCGGCAACCTGCGGGCCGGTCTGATCGTGGCCGCGGCGATTCCGATCTCGATGCTGTTCGCCTTCGATCTGATGCTGCGGGCGGGAATCGCCGGCAGCCTGATGAGCCTGGGTGCCATCGACTTCGGGATGATCGTCGACAGCTCGGTGATCCAGGTTGAAAACGCCATGCGGCGGCTGGCGGAAGACGGCGGCAAGCGTTCCCGCTTGGATGTGGTGCGCGACGCGGCGATCGAAGTTCGCAAGCCGACGTTGTTCGGCGAGCTCATCATCATGATCGTGTACGTGCCGATCTTGGCGTTGGAAGGCATCGAGGGTAAACTGTTCCGGCCGATGGCTCTCACCGTGGTGTTCGCGCTCCTGGGATCGATGGCGGCGTCGCTGACGCTGATGCCGGTCCTGGCGAGCATGCTCCTGCCGCGCCGCCCAGTCGAGGTCGAGAACGCACTCGTGCGCGGTCTGAAGCGTATCTACCGCCCGGCGTTGCACCTGGCTTTGCGGCGACGCAGCTGGGTGCTCGGTGTCGCGCTCGCGGCCATGGCCGGCGCGGCAGGGGTTGCGACACGTTTGGGT
>Ga0315287_10007128_pt1 | contig 11193 bp, 9 predicted proteins | sample YL17G11_0_MG_FD_205037 | JGI IMG/M metagenome (GOLD analysis project Ga0315287, IMG submission 205037) | Sediment microbial communities from Yellowstone Lake, YNP, Wyoming, USA - YL17G11_0 | ecosystem: Environmental > Aquatic > Freshwater > Lake > Sediment | place: USA: Wyoming | collected...
CCTCGGTGTCTATGGGGGCAGTGGCCAGTCTCTGGGCATACATCCGCCGCGCTAGCATCCGCGCCAAGGGCGTCAGGTTCAGGGCGCCGACCTTGACCTGGGTCACGTGCAGAGCGAGCAATCCCTGCTCGTTGACCTTGGGCTCGATGCCAACAGTAACTACAAACGACGCACCCTTCAATTCCGCTGTACCCATTAGCACCACGCCCTCCGGCGAGAACGTCGCGCGTGGGGCGAAGAAGACCGCTTCACCCGAGGGATCGGACCATCGCTGCGGCCCTATGGCCCGGTTGATCCCGTCCTCGAGTACGACCAGATCAAACGGTCTTCGGGTCTGGGCCCCGTTGTATATCTCCGAAGACAGGTACGTGAAGTACCGATCCACGTGCCCGGGGTCATTTCCGTCCACCCCAAACAGGACCGGCTTATAGCCGGCGGGCCGATAAAGCAACAGCCCAATCACGACGATTGCAACGGTCAGATCGATGCACAGCCAGATGAGGACCATGCGCCGGCGTCTGGTGCGGGGGGGCCTGACCTGGGAAGCCTCTTTGTTCAAGCGTGCCAAGGAGTCCTTTCCAAAGTCATTTTCTGCCTTGCCCGAAACCATGCGCCCGATTATAGTGTCTTTCCTCTTGAGTAAAAGAGACTCGTGGCAGGATGGGCCTGCCAGTAGAGATGGAGCTTTGGGCCGGTGAGATTGCCGGCTTTTCAGAGAAAGGTAAGGATCAGATGGCCAATCATTTTGGAGATCGTTTGTGTCAGGCCGTAAAGGTGAAGAAGACCGCATTGATCGTGGGCCTGGACCCCGTGTACAGCCGGTTGCCGGCCGTCATTCGGGGGCATCGGCAGATGAACGATGAGTCGGATGCGGCGGCGGCCGTGGACGCCCTGTTGGAGTTCTGCACGCAGACCCTGCGGATCGTAGCACCCATGGTCTCTGGGGTGAAGGTCAACATCGCCTTCTTTGAGAAGTACCTGGGCGAGGGAATCGAGGCGTATTACACCCTGCTGGCCGAGGCCGATGCCTTGGGCCTGGAGACCATCGGCGACGTCAAGCGTGGAGACATCGGCCACTCGGCTGAGGAATACGCAGTCGCGCACCTGGTGAACTCGGAGTTGGTCGGTCTGGAAGACACGGTCACGCCGGACGCGATCACCATCAACGGATTTGCCGGCGAAGACGGCATCCGGCCCTTTGCAGACGTGGCTGCCCAACAGGGCAAGGGTGTTTTTGTGTGGATTCGAAGCAGCAATCCCTCAGCGGCGGCGATCCAGGACTTCGCCGACTCCAACGGCCAGAAGATGTATGAGAAGCTGGCCTCAGTCGTGGCCGAGATCGCCTATGAAAAGGATCGGATAGGCCAGTCTGGGTACAGTAACGTGGGCATGATCGTGGGCGGCACGGGTCCCAGCGATACAGCCGATCTGCGGGACAAGTACGATAAGATCTGGTTCCTTGTGCCAGGTTACGGCTCCCAAGGGGCAACGGCGACCGACTGCATTCGGTTCTGCAAGAGCGACGGGACCGGGGCACTGATCACGGCCTCTCGGTCGATTATCTATGCATACGAGAGACCGCAGTACCGGGAACAGTTCGGCGACAACTGGAAGAAGTGTATCGAGCAGGCCGTTCTCGACGCCACGCTCGACCTAACCAAGGCCATGGAGAGCAAGCTTTAATGGAGGACCGGCGGGATGAAGTCCCATCCAGTGACGACCGGCATGGCGGCTGCTCGCAGAGTGAGTGTGCCCGTGCCGTCAGGCCCTGATCGGATGAACCGCCCCAGCCTTGCCGGAAAGACCGTCGTGGTTATGGGCCTGGGCCGCTTCGGTGGAGGAACTGACGCGGCCCGGTTTGCGGCGGCCCAAGGGGCCCATGTCGTAGTCACTGACGCGGCACCCGAGCCGAAGTTGGCCGATTCGGTCAAAGAGCTGCAGGGCGTGGCCAATGTCGAGTTCCACCTGGGCGGCCACGTGGAGGCGGACTTCGAGCAAGCGGACCTGATCGTGGTCAACCCTGCGGTGCCGGACAATACTCCATTCCTTGATATTGCGCGCCGGCATGATCGCCCCATCACAACGGCCATGAACCTCTTCTTCCTATGGTGTTCATCGCCTATCATCGGCATCACAGGAGCCAACGGAAAGAGCACCACCGCTGCGTTGGCCGCGCATCTGTTGCAGGCAGCGGTCGGCAGCCACAACGTCCTATATAGGAACGTCTGGCTCAGCGGCAATATCGGTAATGTGCCTCTGCTGGGCCTGCTGGACCGAATCCAGCCCCATGACCTGGTTGTGCTGGAGCTATCGAGCTTCCAGACCGAGAAGTTCAGCCAGATCGAAAAGGCCCCCAAGGTCGCGATCTTGACGAATCTGACGCCCAATCACCTGGACCGGCACGGCACATTCGAGGCCTATTGCGGGTCCAAAGAGAACATCTTCAGGTACCAACCACTGGGCGCCGCGGACCCAGCCTTGTCGCTGTTTTTTGCCGAGGACCCTGTGGGACAACAGTGGTTCCGCAAGTACAGCGGCCAACCAGGACGGATCTGCCGGATGTTTACGCCCGATGATGTCCCGGGCACCATCCGGCGGTGCTTCCGGTTGCCCGGTAGGGCGAACCTCTGCAACCTGGCCGCCGCTATGGCCATTGCCGGGCATTTTGGCGTCACCGAGTCGCAGATCGAGAAGGCCCTTTCCAGCTTCACGTCGCTGCCCCACCGGCTGGAACTGGTCGGCGAGGTCCGGGGCGTGCGCTACTACAATGACTCGATCGCAACTACGCCTGAAAGTGCCATTGTAGCGATGACGGCCTTTGAAGAACCCAAGGTCATCATCGCGGGCGGCTCTGACAAAGGCCTGTCGTTCGAGGCCTTCGCTCAGGTGGTTGCGCAACGGGCCAAGGTCGCGGTCTTGATCGGCCGGACTTCCAAGAAAATCGCTCAGGCCATACAGGCCTGTTCGGATAACAAGGCACTTATAGTCTTTGCCCTGACCCTCACAGAGGCCGTGGAACTGGCCGGCCGGCATGCCTGCCCGGGCGATGTGGTGCTGCTCAGCCCAGCCTGCGCCAGCTACGACATGTTCGACAACTTCCAGCAGCGAGGCCGGGAGTTCGCCAGGCTCGTCGCTCAGTTAGGCTGATTGCCACCCTTGGTCCTCCCGTTATAGGAACCACGGTCCCTCCCTTTACAGTCCTCTGGCCGGCGATATCCGCATTCTCCTCATAAGAATAAGAGTTGGCGATTGTCCCTACGTCAAATCCTCTCTCTTTCAAGGCAATTGCTAAAGCGCCTGACTGCACGTGACGATCTGCTAAAAAACACATGGGTAGTATAGAGGGCACGTGGCATGGATACAAAAGGGTCGAGAGATCGCAGGTCGGAAGGCAGGCTTCGCTATCATTGGCCGGTGTGGGTCAGTGATAACCCAGCCAACGACAGGGTCATCCAGGGTCAGATGGTGGACCTCAACAGCCGGGCGGCTGCCTTTACACTTCATACGAATGACGGCCAGCCCTGGGTGCATCAGAGGCTAACCACAAGGTTCGGCGTGCCGCGGTACAACCAAGAGGGGGCCTTCGACGTGGTGGACCTCATCCGCGAAGGCCACGTCGACAGGGTGGAGCGGCCCAACCCCTCTGTATGGCGAGTGGTCATGCAGTTCCATGAACCGCTGCCCTTCAAACCGTGCCCATCGACAGCGGATCATGCGGACGATGCTCTTGAGCCGGTGCCTGCCTTCGCTGTTCCCGGCTACTGACACCGAGGCATAAGAGTCTGTGATGGTACCCCATGGAATCAAGGTGCACTTTTTTCAGAGGAATACCGAATACCCTAGGATACCGGTCAGTAGCTGAATCCTTTTGCCATAGGCTTGGTGGGGATCCGCCCATTACTTACTTTACGTTACTGTCTTACTGACCATTCTGTGGTTTCTGTCCGGGGAGGCAATTCACCCTTGACGCCTCGATCTACACGAGTGTATCTTATTGATGCATTGTGGGGGGGCGGATGAGACACGGAAGGGTAGTGTGCCCTAGGAAACAGGACAAGATGATGATCGAAAAGGAAGGAAACCATGAGTGCAATGAGTCGCCGTTCATTCCTCAAGACCAGCGCCATGACCGCGGCCTACGTTAGCGCAGCCCGAATGACCGCTCGCAGCTATGCCCAGACCCGTGGCGCAAATGACCGGATTCGCGTGGGCGTCGTGGGATTCTCCGACCGTTTCCGGGGGGCCCTGTTGCCGAGTTTTAGGGACCACTGCGCGGAGACGAAGTTCGACATAGTGGCCATATCCGACCTCTGGAGCCGCAGACGCGAGGAGGGCAAGGCAGTCCTGGAGAAGGCCTTCGGACACCCGGTGGAGACCTTCGTCAACAACGAGGCGTTGTATGAGAAGATGAAGGACCTCGACGCGGTTATCATCAGCACCGCCGATTTCCAGCATGCCCTGCATACAGTAGAGGCCTGCAAGGCCGGCAAGGACACCTACACCGAGAAGCCTTTGGCCGAGACCATGGACGACGCCAATGCAGTGCTTGAGACGGTCCGGAAAACCGGACGCATCGTCCAGATCGGTTCGCAGCGGCGGAGCGGCGAAAACTACCACGCCGCTGCCGAGTTCATCCGATCCGGCAAGTTCGGTCCAATCGTTGCCGTTGAACTGCTGTGGAACGTCAACCAGCCGGGGCGGTGGCGCCGTCCGGAACTGGTCAAGTCCATCAGGCAGGAGGATACTGACTGGAAGCGATACCTGCTGAACCGGCCCACGGTAGAGTGGGATCCTCGTAAGTACCTCGAGTACCGGCTGTTCTGGCCGTACTCCTCGGGTATTCCGGGCCAGTGGATGTGCCACCAGATCGACACGGTGCACTGGTTCTCCGGGCTTTCCTACCCGCGGAGCGTGGCCGTCAACGGAGGCATCTACGTGTGGAAGGATGGACGCAAGAACGCGGACACCATGACCGCAGTCTTTGATTACGGCCCGCAGGACGACCCATCCACCGGCTTCCAGGTGATCTTCAGCTCGCGTATGACCAATTCCGCGGGCGGGGTCAAGGAGATCTACTACTCCAACGGCGGCACCATGGACCTGGACAAGAACAAGGTCACCCCGGACGGCGGACTCACCGCAGGCCTAGCCAAGGAAATGGGCATGCAGGCGAACCTGCTCGCCCCAATGGAACTCAAAGGCCCTAAGGTGGAGACCGCGGCCAACACCGGCGGCGACGCCCTGACCTCCGCGCACATGCGAAACTGGATGGACTGCGTGCGGACCCGCAAGGAGCCCAATGCACCCATTGAGGCGGGTTACAACCACGCAATAGCCGTAGTCATGACCAATGCGGCATTCCGAACCGGACAAAGGGCCGTGTTTGACCCGGCCCGCAAGCAGGTCATGGCCGGCGGAAAGGTGTTCAAGTATTGAGCGGCGATTGGCCTTGTACGCTGAACGCTACTGAAGGTCACCCCGGAAGGTAGGCCGGCTTCGCTCGCCGACCTGTTTGTAGTGGTGCAGGGCGCTTTCCTTGTCGTCGAAGTCTTGATCGACAAACAGTAGCTCCGTGTCGCCGATCCGGATGCGATCGCCGTCAGCCAGGGTGACCTCCTGAGATATCCTGGCCCCGTTGATGAACACGCCATTGCGGCTTTTCATGTCCAGGGCGCAGTATCTGCCAGCAGTCTGGTCAAACCGGATCTGGAGGTGCTTGCGCGAGACCTGGTCGTCCAGGATCTGGATCGGCAGTTGCTCGGCCCTGCCGATCACGTTGGTCCTGTGTCCCATGGGGTAATAGTCCCCCTCACGATCGCCGGATGCTATGATGATGGAAGCCATAATCTCGTGGCTCGTCACTGGTCGTTCGTTCTACTTCAGCCGCGAGGCCGGCAGACGTTTGAGGCGTTGGCTCCTGGGGTCAACCTCGATCCCCGCCGATTCAAGGGCCGTCACACCAAGGATCGGCTCTGTATCGGCTGGTCCGAAGATCACGGTCACCCCCACCACATCGCCCATAAACTCCACCGCTGCAGGGGTGATGTCCATCTTGACCTCAGACCCATTGGCCAGTTCGTAGGTACGTTTTCCCCGTGGCTTGAGGCCGATCTTGCGGAGGTGCTTGCCGGGAACCAGGCAATCCACCGCCCCGGTATCTACAAGGAACAGTCCCTCCCAGAACCGCTTGGGATCTGCGGGATTTCGGATCGTCACCGTTACATGCGTCGCGCCCATCGTTTGAACCTCCCACGGGGAGTCGTAATATGTACCATTGACAGCCCCAAGTATAACGCGACCGGTCCCGACCCACAAGGCATCTTACACATCTTGGCTGCCCCGGAGGGATCCATTCAATTTCCAGTCCATACAATCGACATGGGCAGGGCCAGGTCAGCATTGGCACTGGTGGCCAGGCTCCTGACCTCCGCTTGGCCGTCTGGGGCCACCCTGGCTATGCAGGACCTGTAACACGGCGTCTTCCCCAAAACCAGCGTATCCGGAATCCAGTCCAGATTGAATCCCACCACCCATAAGCTGCCACCATGCTCCGCTATCCCGGTCACGTGATACAGCCCTTGAATCAGGATCGTCCCTTGCAGTGTCAAATTCGCCGTTGAGAACCTGTACACCTTGGCAGTGTTCGGGTCCCTCGGATCGTACTGACCTGACGCCATATATATCCGATCCCCAGCCCTTGAGACACACAGACCCACTGGATCGATCACCCCTTGCTTGTCCAACTCGATCCGCCCGATGAACTCGCCCTGAGAACTGTACTTCCAGAGCAGCGTACTGCCCCTCAGATGGTGCACGTTCAAGACGTATACGCTCCCCTGGCCATCCACCTCGATCTCCCGCAGGCCCATCAGATTCGGATCGCCCGGGTTGCGCGGACACGTAATGTTCTTATTGGGATCGTCGTAGATCGTTTGTAGACTCCCGTTCGATAGAGAGAACCTCGCAGCAGCCAGATATGCCGGCTTTGACGCAGGGGCCACCACCACGGGAATCACATAGACCTCGTCGCCTTGGACCACCGCGTCCAGGATCGGCCGGCCAAAGGCCCGATCCCCCTGGCCCTGTATCCCCACATATACGTCTGCCAACTCCCCATATCGTGGCTCAAGCACACCGCTCTTTACACCGCCACTGACCACCCCATTACCACCCAGGTCCACAACCCCAGTCCTGGAGTTGACACCATACACCTGCCCCGTGTCAGAACCGACCAGCCTCACGTTCCACTGATCACCAAACCCTGTTGGACTGTATCTGCCAGTGAAGGTCCAATCCGCCTGGAGGTTGTACATATTGTCCTGCAACGATGCCCCCTGAGGCCGCTTGCCCAGGATCAATAATCCTGACTGAACCGCCACGGATACTCCTAGCGAGGTCTTGACCTCAGGCAGCCCAGCCGGGCCTGAGTTGCCTGCCAATGGCATCTCTCCACAGAGGTTGCCGCACGACGTGCAACTCGCCATACAATCCAATGCCCCCAGGTCCAGACTGTCCAGGAATCCGTCCTGACCAAAGATCCCATTCAGACACTGGCTGCCTACGGTCCCTATCGACCGACCCAGGGCCGAGGCCAATACAGAGAAGTCCTCTGCATCGACCCCGTTGTCCCACGTCAGGTCCATACAGACCCCGCTACAGACCCCCACGACCAAATTGTCGACTATCACTACACCACCTCCACCTGCGGTAGCGGCATACGACGTGGCCGTACCCAGCCCATACACCCGTAAGACCTGGCCTTGGACCTGAGCCTGCTTGACCAACTCCAACTCCACATAGGTGCCCCTGGCCAGATTCAATCCGGCAGTGGAGACCCACCGCTCGAATTCGGCATACCGACCGCTCCCCACAGAACCGGGCCGACCTTCTGACGGAGGCAAGAGCCGAGCGACCTCTTTCACATGGACAGGGTCTCGATCTCCTACATCGTTGGTGTCTGACAGGTAAGCGACAATCTCCACATCCTCAGACTCAAACAGGTAGTCGAACCGGATCAAGACCCGGTCCGCACTGTTCTTGCCGAATCTGACCTTGGCCTGAGCCGATTGTCCGTTGATCACGTTCATCTGCATGAAGCCATTGGGGTCGGGCATCTGGCAGTGCATGCGTTCAACGAACTTTACCCCTGTGATGTTGTTAGTGGAGATCCTCGATTCGAACTGCTTCTGATCATCCATGCCTATCTCCCCGATGGAGAAACCAAAGGCCGGTGTACTCCGTTCGGCAAAGACTGCTTGGAGGGTGTAGTTCCGATCGACCAGGAGCTTGGTGTGAGCGGCATTGGGGTCCTCGACCTTGCCACTCTCGACTGCCGTGCCGGTCCACATCTTGAACTCGTGGTTGGGATCTGAAGGGACGGCCTCGATACCCACCGTCTCGCCAATGCCGTAGATGAACATCCCCTCACCAGGAGAGATAACAGAACCACCCGTCCCGGAACGTACAGTCAGTGATCGCACATCCTCATCTACATAGGTCCGGAAGGCGAGATCGGCGTTGCCTTTCGGCCCGGGTGGGTTAGACCCGATCTGCTGCCACATCTCCCCTGCGGCATAGCCGCCGATAGTCACCACCAGATACCATGCATCAGTGCCAGTAGGCAGGAAGCCAATCACGAAGGGATCTCGTCTCTCGAAGCAAAGCCCTGCAGAGGTCAGGTCAACAGAGAACCAGCCTTGGGCCGTCGCACTGATCGTTGTTGTGAAGTCATCAGCATCGGTTTCCCAGGGACTGCCTCTGTTTATGAAGAGGGTGGTGCTTCCCACTCCAGCAGAGCAATACAACTCGATCTTGACCAGTTGTCCCGCCAAACCAGCGGTGACACCCTGTTGAATCTCGCGGATACTGCCTCCGGCCCCTGCAAGGACCGCACCCACTTGGCCTGAGATGGATTCCTGATCCAAAGTGGGTGTGGCCCAGGCCGATGGGCCTGAGAGGCACACTGAGTAAACCAAAACAAGACAACTCGTCAGTAGATTCCGCAATTCGTTTTCCTCCTAAACTTGACAAGCAGGATGCTAGTCCTACCTTAGCCTTCCTCCTGGGCATGACTCCTCTGGTCACAAGGCCAGTTCATCACGATTATACCCTGCCAGCCAGTCCCAGATCAATGCCAGGACCGAGATCAACCGCCAATTCCTCCACATCGGCTGGGCCGGTTCCTTCAATCGAACATGGGCTATATCCACCTCGGCCTGGCATACAGGGCACATGACCGTCTTGACCCCTGTCTGGAACCAGGCCCGCAGGCCTCTGCCACAGCAAGGACATTCTAGGGTGCCGTTCCGTATCATGGCTGTTCTCCTTTCCAGGTCCAATCAGGAGGACCTCTCAGAGACCCATCCAAGGCCACATAGCCTTGTTCATTCTACCCATAGATACGGAACAAAACCTATGATCTTGCGCCGGGAAATACAAAAAATGGAAGAAAGAGAAGTACAAGGCAGACATGCATCCACACCCTAGCCTGTTTCATTCGGAAAGGGGCTCGCAGGAAACCGGCATTAGAACCCGTCAGAAGATAAGTGATGTATTAGCCGCTCAGATTTAGGTCAGATTGGGACGCGATCGATTGATTGAACGATCGTGGATTTGACCCTCTCCCCTGCCTTCTTGAAGTAATGCAGGGCGCTCTCGGCATCCTCAAAATCCCGCTCGGTGAACAGAAGCGAGGTGTTACCGATCCCAATCCCATCGTTGTCTGCCAGGGCCGTCTCCTCCGTGACCTTACGACCGTTGATGAACACCCCGTTGGTGCTGCTCATGTCCAGGGCGTAGTACTTACGGATTTTGTCGTCATACCTGATCTGCAGGTGCTTGCGGGAGACCTGTTCATCCAGGATCTGGACCAGCAGGGACTCGGCTCGGCCTACGACCGTGGTCCTGTGACCCAGGGGGTAATAGGTCCCAGCCTGCTGGCCCGTCATAATGATGATCGACGCCATCGCCAAACCTCCATGTTCCACCTGACCAATCAGATCACTCAACACAAGAACGGAAGACTGTACCAGATAGTAGCCGCACCGCGGCCTCCCTGCAATAGACGTCCACCCAATCTACGGTCATGGCCGTCACATTCTGCATGTCAAGGATAGTCACGATTCGATCGAGGGCTTTCTACCGCATAGGCCTCATCGGATTTTTTCTACACGTAGATACGGCACACCATCTATGATCTTGTGCAGCCCTTTCCAAGGGCTTCCATCAATTCATGGAGTTCGTCTTCCGCCTCAGAGGGCGAACCGACGTGTTGGCCCAGGGTCTCCAGCACGGCAGAGCGGAACTTGCGATTGACTGTCACGATCATGTTGGAGGCCGAAGATGGGTCTGCGATACCCAATCGCTGACAGACCTGAGAGAGCGGCGCAGGCTTGGCGTTGTCCAGGATGGGGGTCAGGACCTTCGCCTTGAAAACCTCCCAATGCAGGGCCTGACCGCTGCGGCGGCAGTCGGTCTCGACCCTGGCGAGTACCTCATCCAGGATCGCCGTGGCCCATGCGTAGTTGAAGACCTGGTCTGGCTGGGCCTGGCTACCGTCTGAAGGCAGGTCGGGCAGGTCCTCCAGGGGGATGTCCGGTATCGCGTCTGGCAATCCGCGTTTGCCGGTTGTCTGTCTGCGATGGTTGTCTACCACATACCTGTCCAGGGCCGTCAGCAAGAATGACCTGAACCTGCCCTTGGCCTGATCCGCCCTGTCCACAAGTCCCCTTCCCAGGACGATCTGCCAAAAGAATCCCTGGGTCAGGTCCTTGGCGGACTCGTTGTCATGGCCTTTGCGACGCAGGTAGCAGTAGACAGGCTTCCAATAGCGGCCAAGGAGGTAGTCCAGCAGCAGTCTTCTCTGGACCTGATCCAGTGAATGGATCTCTCGGATCTGGGTCCAAGAAGTGGCAGGAAACCCCTCATGTCCCCCACCCATGGTTGTCCTGTCGCCACATTTCATGAGGCACCCCAGAGGACAGATCTGTCCCTCAATGATCGCTTCGCAGGCCACGAACAAGCCACTAGGACCTGAAACCTGCCTGCCATTGTAGCCCGTGGTACGGACTGTTTCAACTGAACTCCACGCACTGCAACCTTGAAATTCCCGCAAATGCCGGTACACTCTTGGCCACGTGGATGACCATAGAGGCATTGAGGAGTTGATCCCGATGGGATTGTTTTCAAAGACTA
>Ga0315287_10007129_pt1 | contig 11191 bp, 9 predicted proteins | sample YL17G11_0_MG_FD_205037 | JGI IMG/M metagenome (GOLD analysis project Ga0315287, IMG submission 205037) | Sediment microbial communities from Yellowstone Lake, YNP, Wyoming, USA - YL17G11_0 | ecosystem: Environmental > Aquatic > Freshwater > Lake > Sediment | place: USA: Wyoming | collected...
GTTGTGTGTTGAGATTCTAAAGCTCGCAATACCGGTCGATCTTCTGCCCGATCACCGCCAGGCTGTCCTCCCAGAACTTGCGTGAGCGGATGTCGATGCCGAAGCGGGCAGCCAGGTCGGCGGCGGTCCCTTCGCCGGTGGAGGCCAGCAGGGCTTTGTAATCAGGCACAAAGTCCGTGCCGCGCTTGAGGTAGATGGCGTACAGCCCGGTCGCGAAGAGCAGGCCGAAGGAGTAGGGGAAGTTGTAGAACGGGCGTCCGGCCGAGTAGTAGTGCGGCTTCCACGTCCACATGTACTTGTGCAAATATTTCTCGTCCAGCCCGTCGCCGTAGGTGGCCTTCTGGGCGCGTTCCATGATCTCGCACAGGTCGTCCGCTGAAAGCTCGGACTCGGCGCGGCGCTCGAAGACCTCCTTCTCGAACAGGTAGCGCGAATAGATGTCCACGATGACCTGCGCGTCGCCGATCAGACGGGTCTCGAGGATGGCCAGCTGCTCCTGCGGGTCCGTGGTTTGCTTGAGGATGGCTTCCATGACCACGGTCTCGCACATGATGGAGGCAGTTTCGGCCAGGGTCATGGGCGTGTCCTGCTGCAGTTCGGTCTTGCCGGCGGTGTAGGCGCACTCGTTGTGGAAGGCGTGCCCCAACTCGTGGGCGATGGTGCTGACCTGGTCGAGCGTTCCGTCGAAATTGCACAGCACGCGGCTTTCCTTGACCGCCGGCACGCCCATGCAGAACGCGCCGCCGCGCTTGCCGTCGCGTTGTTCGGCGTCGATCCAGTTCTGGTCGAAGGCGCGCCTGGTGAACGAAGCCAAATCAGGCGAGAACTTGTTGAAGTTCTTAAGAATGAAGTCCCGCGCTTCGGGGTAAGTGTACATCTTGCTCGTGTTCCCGCTCGGGGCGAAGACGTCCCACCAGGCCAGCTTGTCCTTGCCGAGGCGTTTGGCCTTGGTCTTGAAGTACTTTCGGAACATGGGGAAGGAAGCTTCCATCGCGCCGAGCATGGCCTCCAGTGTGGGGCGGTCAATGCGCGACTGGTCGATCGGGGCATGCAGGGCGTCCTTGCGCCCGCGGTGGACGTTGAGCGTGTGGGTCGTCCCCTTGACGCCGTTCATGGCGCCGGCCAGCGGCTCGCGGACGGACTCCCAGAGCTGAATCTCGGCTTCGTAGGCGCGCCGCCGCACCGATTCATCCGGATGCGAGTGCAGGTTGATCAGCGCCGGCGCCGGCAGCTTCTTCACCTCGCCGTCCACTTCGAAGTCCACCGTCAATTGCGAGGTGATTGTCCCCTGAAGTTTTTCCCAGGCGTTGGCGCCACTCAGGTTGAGCTCGGCGGCGAGGGCTTCCTCCGGTCCGCTCATCATGAATTTGGACTGCCGGACGGCCTCCTTCAGCATGAAGGCATGCGCCTTGGCGGTGGGGTTCGCCGCAATGACCTTGTTCATCTCCGGCGAGAGTTGCCCCGCCCAGGCCAGGAAGCGCGTGTTGAGGTTCTGCATGCGCACGCCGACCTGCTCGAACTCGGACAGCTTCTTCATCGCCAGCTTGTCGCGTGAGTCGGTGGAGACGAACGAGTAAATATAGGCGTTGATGGTCCCGGCCTGTTCGGAGAGGGCGTTGAAGCGGTCGATCGCCTCGCCGGCCAGCCCGGCCAGTTTCTTGACGGGGGTCTTGGCGGTCGTCTTATCGACGTTTTTATCGAAGAATTTTTCAAGTTCGCCGATCTGTTTCTTGACCTTCTTGATAGAAGCCTCGAACTCCTTTGAGTCGAGCGAGGGGTAAACGTTGGTTAGGTCCCAGCGGGGAGGGGTGGTTATCTCGTTTTCTCCTTTGATAAGATGGCGCTAGTATACGCGATTTTACCCCCTCCCAGCCTCCCCCAAATACACAAACTTATATAAGCATTTCGTAAAACATTTTTATTGTGGATTTGGGGGAGGTCGCCGCAGGCCGGAGGGGGAACAGAACTTCTGTTCTACTTCTTGCCTTTTACCCTCCAACCCTGTACAATCAAATTATGGATGCGCGCAGCCTGCATCTTCTGCTCGTTCTTTTCATCTTTGGCATGTACTTTCTGGCGCTCGCCTACCTGCGCCGGCAGCGCCTGTCGTTCAGCGCATTCGCCCTGTGGGGCCTGGCCGCGCTGCTCATCCCGGCGTTCGGACCTTTTCTTATCATCGCACTCCGCCCCGGCCAGCCTCGTTAATTTACCAAAGGATGGTTAATATGAAACAAGACCGCTTCCTGATCGGCATCCTCATCGGTATCGCTATATTGGTGGTGCTATCCCTCGCGCTGTTCTTCATGCGCAAGGACGGCGAGGAATACATCGCGGACGACACGCCCGAAGGCGTGGTGCACAACTACGTGGTCGCCCTGCACAAGTTGGACTATGAGAAAGCCTACAGTTACATCTCCGAGAAGGAAAACAAGCCCACCTTTGAAACCTTCCGCCAGGCCTTTATCATCAACATGGTCTCGCCCAAAAATGTTGGGCTCGAGATCGGCACCGCGGACATCCGTGGCGACGATGCCACGGTCTCGCTGAACACCATCTACAACTCCGGCGACCCGTTCTCCGGCGGGTATCGCAATTCCGACGTGGCGCTGCTGGTCAGGCAGGACGGCGAGTGGAAGCTGGAGCAGATGCCCTACAATTTCTGGGCTTACGACTGGTACCAGCCTGTCTACGTGCCTGCGAAGCCATGACGCCCCTCAGCCTGGATTGGTGACCCATGAAAACGATCCGCCGCCTTTACTTTTATGCCATTGCTCTCGTCAGCCTGGAAGTGGTGCTGTGGGGGCTGATCAACCTGCTGCGCACCGCCCTCGCGGGTGACATCGTGCCGGGCGTGGAGACGCTCGCCCAGGCGCTGGCGCTCATCCTGGTCGGCGTGCCGATCTTCCTCCTGCACTGGACGTGGATCCAGCGCGCGGCACAACGCGATGAAGAGGAGCACACCGCCACCCTGCGCGCAGTGTTCCTGTATGTCGCATTGCTGTTCCTGCTCATCCCGGCGGTACAGAATACGCTGGCCTTGATCAACCGGTTCCTGCTAGAAGGCTCGGGCATGAGCGCGTATTATGCGATCTTCGGCGGGACGCAATCCTGGAAGGACAACCTGATCGCCATCGCATTTAACCTGGTGGCCGCCGCCTATTTCTATCATGTGTTGCAGCAGGATTGGAAATCCGTCCCCGAAAAAGAAAACTTTGCCGACGTGCGCCGGCTGTACCGCTACATCTGGCTGGTCTATTCGCTGGCGATGGTCGTCTTCGGCGCGCAGCAGATTCTGCGCTACGACTTCTATGTCCCATCAGGCATGCTGGGCGAGCTGGGGCGCGAGACCTTCGTCAACGGGCTGGCGCTGCTGGTGGTCGGCACACCCATCTGGGTCTATACATGGAAACTGTGCCAGGACGCGCTCTCGGACTCCGCCGAGAGGGGCTCGCTCATCAGGCTGGGCGTGCTCTACCTGCTGGCGCTGGCCGGCGTCATCACCGTGACGGCTTCCGCCGGGGTGGTGCTGAACAACGTTTTGCAGTGGATGCTCGGCAAGCCCATCACCGGCGTGGAGTTCGTCCGCCAGGTGGGCGGACCTATCTCCATCCTGATCCCATTGTCCGTAGTGTGGGCGTACTACGGACAATGGCTTAACATGGATATTCAGGCCGTGCCCGATACCCAGCGTCGCGCCGGTTTGCGGCGGCTGTATTACTATGTCCTGTCGCTGATCGGACTGGCAGCGGCCTTCACCGGCCTCGCGCAGCTGGTCTCGGTGATTCTCGACCAGCTGCTGGGCGGAATCCTGTGGGGGGAGACGCTGATCAGCCGCACCTCTGCGGCGATCGCCACACTAGCGGCGGGCCTGCCTCTCTGGCTGCTGACCTGGCGCCCGATGCAGGCCGAAGCGCTTGCCTCGGGTCCCGAGGGTGACCACGCCCGGCGTTCGCTCATCCGCAGGACGTATCTTTACCTCGTCATCTTCGCCGCGGTGATCGGCCTGATGGTCTCGGCCATAACGCTGGTCTATCAATTACTCACCATTGTGCTTGGCAGGTCGGGCACGTATTATCCATCCACGATGTTGAACGCCCTGCAGCTGCTGGCGCTGTTTACTGGACTCCTGCTCTATCACATGAGCGCCCTCCGCAAGGACAATGCCCACGCGGCAGATTCAATCCGCGCACATTACACCGGTTTCGGCGTGATGGTCTTCGACCCCGGCGACCCGGACTTCGCCTCTACGCTCACGGCTGCCATCCAAAAGCAGGCGCCTGGCATGCCTGTTGTAGTCCAACCTATCGGGCAGCCCATCCCTGACGAAGCGCGGCGCGTGCAGGCCATGGTCCTGCCGGCGTCTTTGGCGCTCGACCCGCCCGAGGTTTTGCGCGTGATCCTCGAAGATTTCAAAGGTGCGAAGGTCGTGGTCCAGGGTGAGACGCCGGGCTGGGTGTTGAGCGGACAGCCCAAGCGCGGACTGAAAGTCACTGCGCAGCAGGCGGCTTTAGCTATGCGCCAGCTGGCGGAGGGGCAGGAAGTGCACCCGTCAGCAGCGGCATCGCCCGGGATGGTTGTCCTGTACGCCATCGCGGTGCTGTTTGGAATTGAAGTGGCGTTCCTGCTGTTCGCATTGTTGATGAGCTTGATTACGGGCAATTAACTTTCCTGAAGCGCATGATGTTTTAACATTCATGATATACTTTTCTTAGCCTTTATGCAGGAGAGACACCGATGAAAGTGACCGTTCTACAAGAAAACCTGGCCCGTGGATTAAGTACTGTATCGCGCGCGGTGTCGCCGCGCAGCACCCTGCCTGTGCTGGGAAATGTATTGATCGCCTCCGATGAGGGGCGATTGCGTTTATCCGCCACCAACCTCGAGCTGGGCATCACCTGCTGGATCGGCGCGAAGATCGAGGAGGAAGGGTCCACCACCGTCCCGGCGCGAACCTTTTCCGACCTGGTGAACAACCTGCCCGATTCCCAGGTCCGCCTGTCGCTGGACACGAAGGTGCAAAGCCTGAATTTGCGCTCAGGCTCCTCGACTAACGACATCAAGTGCATCGACGCCCAGGAATTTCCTCCACTGCCTGTCCCCGATTTTGAGAATGCCATCCAGATCAACGTGGTGGATTTCAAGGAAATGATCGCGCAGGTGGCCTTCGCCGCCTCCACCGATGAAGCGCGCCCCGTGCTGATGGGCGTACTGGTCACCGTGGAGAAGGACACCATCACCATGGCCGCCGCGGACGGGTTCCGCTTGTCTGTGCGAAAGTCGACGCTCTCCGCGCCCGTTCCCTCGCCGGTGTCGGCCATCATCCCCGCCCGGGCGCTCTCTGAGCTGGCGCGCATCGCCAGTGACGGTGAGACGATGATTTCAATGGTGCTCCCCAAGGGGCGCGGTCAGGTCGTGTTCCGCGTCAAGGATGCCGAACTGGTGTCGCAGCTCATCGACGGGACCTTCCCCGATTACCAGCAGATCATCCCGCGCTCACACAAATCGCGCACACTCGTCTCCACGGCGGCGCTGCTCAAAGCCTGCAAACAGGCGGAGATCTTCGCCCGCGAAGGCTCGAACGTGGCGCGCATCAATATCAAAGCCTCCACCGGTGAATTGACTCCAAGCGAGATGGAAATATCCGCTGTCTCCGAAGAGACCGGCTCGAACGAGACTATCGTCGAAGCGACAGTGGACGGCATCGGCCTGCTGGTCGCCTTCAACGTGAAGTACATGCGCGAGGTGCTGGAGGTCATCAAGACCCCCAACGTGGCTCTCGAGACCAGCGCCGCCAATGCGCCCGGCGTCATCCGCCCGGTGGGCGACGAGAGCTTCATCCATGTCATCATGCCGATGCATCTCGGGTAAAACTTCTTCAATGTGGAATCCGAACGTCAGGGTGTAGAATCGCCCTGACGTTTTCTATATACAATACGATGTCTTCAACTCCCTTGTCCCTTCCCACTCCCTCCGCTGACCGCGTGCTTGCGATCTACCTCGCCCTGAATCAATATCCGATCCTGGCGGGGCGCATCCGCGCACGCATGCGGCGGGACCTGTTCGAGCGTGGCATCATCGCATCGGAGAAATTCGAATCCGAGGCGAGGCAGAAGGCGATCGAATCACAAGCAAGAGAGGGACTGAGCGACCCCTACGCGGAGGAATCGATTGAGATCTGGGAGACGCGCCTGGCACGCATCCGCGATTCGCTGACCGACTTTTATTTTGCCTACAATTTCCCTTACGAAACATTCGAGGAGATCGCGCGCGAGATCATCGGCGAGCGCGGCTCTGCGCCCGATATGGTCACCTTCAACCCCGAGCTGGCGCCGCAGGACATGCTGTTCGAGCAGGCCGAGATGATTGAGAAGCTGCCGCGCGAGGACCGGCATTCGCTCGAGGCGCGCCTGCAGGAGATCAAGGTCGTCCTCATCCGCACCATGATCAGCGACCAGCTGGCCTACTTGAACATCGCCCGAAAGTGGTTCACGGTGGAAGACCTGCGTGAGATTCGCGTGCGCAAGATAGGGTATGGCAAGATCGGTGGCAAGTCGGCCGGGATGATGCTGGCCTACCGCATCCTGAGAGAGGTCGCGCCGCTCGAGATTCAAAAGTCGATTCGGATCCCGGTATCCTACTTCCTCGCCTCGGACCTGTTCTACACGTTCATGGCGGCCAACGGGCTGGTGCACTGGGGCGACCAGAAATACAAGCCCGAGGCGATGATGCGCGCCGAGTTCCCGCAGATCGTGCGCGAGTTCGTGGACGGGGACTTCCCGGCGGACATCCTCGACCGTCTCAGGATGATCCTCGATGAAGCCGGGGATCGCCCGCTGATCGTGCGCTCGTCGTCGCTGCTGGAGGACAACTTCGGTACCTCCTTCGCCGGCAAATACGACAGCTATTTCTGCCCGAACCAGGGGACGCCGGAGGAAAATCTCAAGGCGCTGACCGAGTCCATCGCGCGGGTCTATGCCTCCTGCCTGAATCCCGATGCGCTGCTGTACCGCCACCATAAAGGTCTGGTGGACTACGACGAGCGCATCGCCATCCTGATCCAGTTCGTGCAGGGCGAGCGTTACGGGCGCTACTTCATGCCTCACGGCGCGGGGGTGGCGTTCAGCCACAACCTGTATCGCTGGTCCCCGCAGATCAAGCGCGAGGACGGATTCCTGCGCCTCGTCTGGGGGCTGGGCACGCGCGCCGTGGACACGGTCGGCGACGACCATCCGCGCCTGGTGGCGCTCAGCCATCCCTCGCTGCATCCCGCTTCCGCGACGAAGATGATTCGCCGGTATTCCCAGCGTTATATCGACCTGATCGACCTGCAGGAGAACAAGTTCAAGACGCTGCCGGTGCGGGACGTGATCGAGCCGCGTTATCCCGGGCTGCGCTACGTGGCCCAGGAGGACCTGGGGGATTACCTCGCCGCCATCAGTTCCAGCGTGGTGGATCCCGCCAACATCGTGGTGACCTTCGACGGGCTGCTGCGCCGCACACCGTTTGCCGGTCACATGCGCACGATGCTGGGTTTGCTTGAGAAACATTACCGCTCGCCGGTGGATACCGAGTTCACCGTGGATATCGTCGATCCGCAGGCGCTGCAGCCGGATGTCAAAATTACCATTCTTCAGTGTCGGCCGCAGAGCGCCATGGACGAGGAGGACGCCAGCATCCCCGACGACCTGCCCGAGGCCGACGTGATTCTGTCCACCCGGCGCATGGTCCCGCGCGGAGCGGTTCACGACATCCGCTACGTGCTGTTCGTCCCTCCGGAGGAGTACTTCAATCTTCAGTCCGAAGCCGACCGCAGCAGACTCAAGCGGGGGATCAGCGCGCTCAACGCCGCCATGAAAGGAGAGGTCTTCATCTGTGTCGGCCCGGGGCGCTGGGGGACGTCGACTCCCAACCTGGGTGTTTACGTGGCTTATGGAGACATCTACAGCACCCGTGCATTGGTCGAGCTCTCAGGCAGCGAGGTCGGCACGGATCCCGAGCCGTCCTTCGGCACGCATTTCTTTCAGGACCTGATGGAAGCGCACATTTATCCATTGGCGGTTAATCTCGACGACAAGGATGCCGTCTTCAACCGGGAGTTTTTCTTCGAGACGCCCAACCGTCTGGAGGAGTGGCTGCCTGCATCCGAAGAGGAGGCGTGCAAGGCGTTGAAGCTGATCAAGGTCGAAGACTTCCGGTCCGGCGCTTTCATCAACCTGATCATGGACGACGACGAGGGCAGAGCGGTGGCGTTCCTGAGCGACAGATAATGCGCGTAGATTAATAATACGGTGATTGACATAGAAAAACGCGCAGGTTACCTGCGCGTTTTTGAGTCTCATCCCCTGCTGCGGCCGGATTCAAATCGAGGCCGAGGTTACTAAAGCGCCAACAGAACATGTAAGACGATATCCGCCGAGAAATGTGAGATCATGGCCGATTCAAGACCGCGAGTCATGTACAGGTAACCAAAGGCAACCCCCAACAACCCGTTGAGCACAATGGCGCGCGTGATGACCAGAGGAGTCAAAGGTAGCAGCATTGAAGTCGCAGGCAAATGTCCCAGCCCGAACAGAACAGCCGCCAGAACATTGGCAATCCACAGCACGACAACAGTGGGACGCCCGTCAGCGGTGTGGCTGATGAATTTTCCCAACCAGGCCAGCACACTCATCATGAATAACCGCAGCAAGATCTCCTCGTTAATACCGCCATAGAACGAGGCAAGCAGGCCCTTCCATGCTGACGGTTGGGCAACTTCGAGATTGGGAACCTGTGCCTGTTCACCGAGTTGCGCCATGAGGCCTGGATTGAAGACCCACATATCGAGCGCAATGATGATCAGCGAGCCGATGACCCCAATGGTGATGCTGATGGGGAGTATGGCCTTGATCCTGGGCCACGCTTTTTCGCCGGCCAATTTTGCCTCGAGGATGGGCAATCCGAGCCCAATACGGTTTGCCGCCAGCAAGCCCAGGCCAATCGCTACCGCAAATATCACCACGTTCTGAAGAACTTGAAGGATCAACACCACTGGGAGCGGATAGGGGAGTTGGGCTTCGATTGCTTCAAGCTGCTCCGCCTGCAATGCAAGTGAATAAGGGAAAATTGCAATCACGCCAAAGGTGGCGGCGCCTAACAATATGAAGAAAATACGCCAATCGAATTTTTTAGCTGTGTACATTTTTCTCTCCTTGTTGTTATGACGGCATTGAGCGAGCGCGCATGATCGCGTGGGTGAGGGGGCGCTTGGCGATGACGATGACTTCGTTGGTAGATTTATGGACAGCGCTGATGACTTCCCATCCTTCCACGCCCCAATCGATGAGTGCGGCTTCAATGTCTTCGGGCTTCGCACCGGTCCAGACGGAGCCAAAGTTTTGTACCCGGTAATCCCACTTCTTAAGTTCGTCGGTCATACGCCTCCTAAATATGTATAGACAAATACATCTTTCGCACTATATCTTGGCGATCAGGTTGGTGCGGTTGAACGTCCCCACGCCGATATAGATCAGGACGGCATCGATCACCCAAACCAGAGTGCCAATGGCGAAGGTGGAGAAAACGCCCAGGTAAAGCACGCCGCTGAGTTGCCCCACCACCATTACGAGCACCAGAATGACCAGCGAACCTGTCAACTGGTAGGCTTCCATGAAGGTCTTGACGCGCGATGAGATCAACACTGTGGCGGACATTCCCAACAGTGAGATGGCCGGAGTCAGCCAGAACATCAACGGCCACCAGGCCGGCAGCGGGAACCAGATGGTTCCGAACAGCGGCCAGCTGGCAGCATTGACCACGACAATATATAGTGCATAGGTGATCCACGAAAGCAAAATGGCCGGGACCACGGAGGCGAGAATTTTGCCCATTAAAAGTGTCCCGTCGCTCGTCGGTGTGTAAAGCAATGCCTCCATTGTCTTGCGCTCGCGCTCGCCGACAAACGAGTCCGAGCCGACGATGGACGAGAACATCAACGGCATGATCAGGAACATGGGCGCAAAGAGAAAGGCGGTCATGTAAATGACAAACGCCTGCTCGAGACTCTTAGTGGCAAAGATCTCCTGAATAGCCGGGGGCAGGCGGACGATCAGATCCTGCATGTCGCCCATTTCTTGAGCCACATTTTCGGTGGGAATTACCTGTGGAAGCATGGTAAACGCCAGCGGAATGATAATCGCGAACACCATCGGCACAACCAGCGCCGGCACCCAGGCTGCCTTGTTTTGGCGCACCTCCTTAAAATCTTTCAACGCGATGGCGCGTATGGATCTCCAGTTCATTGCTCACCTTCCTTCCGCCCGTTCTGGATGGCGAAATAAACATCTTCAAGCGAATGTGCCCGCGGGTTGACGCTCAGGATCGATGCGCCCGAATCCACCAGATGCCGGACGAATGCCGGGATGGCTTCCTTGCTTTCGAGGCGGACAGAAAGCGAACCGGTCCCCACCTCAGCCTGCTTCACGCCTGAAAAATTCTTTGCAGCCTCGAGCTGATTCACCGAAGGCGCTTCCCAAAATATGACATCTACCCAGATGGCCGGCCACAACTTCCGCGACAGATCGGACAGGCTGCCAAGGGCCAGGGCACGGCCCTTGTTCATCACAGCCACCCGGTCACACAGCCGCTCGGCCTCGGTCAGATTGTGCGTGCACAGGACGATGGTCTGCCCTTTGTGGCTGAGCGATTCGATCAGGGTGTTGACCTGCTGCGCAGCCTCCGGGTCGAGCCCTGAGGTGGGTTCATCGAGGAACAACAGCGGCGGCTGGTGGAGCAGGGCGCGCGCAAGCGCAAGGCGCTGCTTCATCCCTTTGCTGTAGGTTTCAACCTTGTCTCCGGCGCGTGTCTCCAGCTCAAAGAATTCCAGCATCTCCTGCACACGCTCTTCCAACATTGCTTCGGGAATCTCGGCCAGCGTTCCGTAAAACTCAAGGTTTTCCCGCGCTGACAGGCGCTCGTAAAGCGAAGAGGTTTCCGTCAGCACGCCAGTCTGCTTTCGGACCTGCTCTCCCTGTGTGGCGGGATCCAGCCCAAATACGCGGACTGTTCCGCTCGAGGGTGGGAGGATTCCGTTCAGCAGGCGGACGGTGGTGGTCTTGCCCGCGCCGTTCGGCCCAAGCAGGCCGAAGACCTCGCCGGGTTGGATGTCGAAGGTCAGCCCATCCACGGCGCGGATGTCGCCGAAGGCACGGTG
>Ga0315287_10007130_pt1 | contig 11191 bp, 7 predicted proteins | sample YL17G11_0_MG_FD_205037 | JGI IMG/M metagenome (GOLD analysis project Ga0315287, IMG submission 205037) | Sediment microbial communities from Yellowstone Lake, YNP, Wyoming, USA - YL17G11_0 | ecosystem: Environmental > Aquatic > Freshwater > Lake > Sediment | place: USA: Wyoming | collected...
GGTATCTCCGACCTCCTTGATCCGGACCCGGCGCAACATCTGCCGGACGATCACCTCGATGTGCTTGTCATTGATGCGAACGCCCTGGAGGCGATAGATCTCCTGCACCTCGTCCACCAGGTACTTGGCGAGTGCCTTCTCGCCGAGGACGGTGAGGATGTCGTGTGGGTTGGAGGAGCCGTCCATGAGCGGCTCGCCGGCCCGGACCGCGTCGCTCTCGTGCACGCTGATGTGCTTGCCCTTGGGAATCAGATACTCGCGGGCCTCGCCCACCTCCGGCGTCACCACCAGCTTGCGCTTGCCCTTGGTGTCCTTGCCGAACGAAACGACGCCGTCGATCTCGCTGATGATGGCGAACTCCTTCGGCTTGCGAGCCTCGAAGAGCTCGGCCACGCGCGGGAGACCACCGGTGATGTCCTTCGTCTTGGTCGTCTCGCGGGGCATCTTCGCAATGATGTCGCCGGGCGAGAGCTGCTGCCCCTCGTAGACGTTCAGGTGCACCCCGACCGGAAGCTGATAGCGGGCCTCGTTCCCGTTGGGGAGGCGTGCGGTGTTGCCTTCCGAGTTCTTGATGCTGATACGTGGCCGCTTCTCGACGTCCTTCGTGTCGATAATGACCTTCGTCGACAGGCCAGTGCGTTCATCGACCCGCTCCTCGACCGTCACGCCTTCGATGAGATCACCGAACTTCACGATGCCACCGACCTGCGTCAGGGTCGGCAGGGTGTACGGATCCCATTCGACGAGCAGATCGCCGCCCTTGACCTTCGCACCATTGTGCTTCTTGAGCTTGGCGCCGTAGACGACTGGGTAGCGCTCGCGCTCGCGCTCGCGCCCCGCTTCGGGAATGTCGATGATCGCGAGCTCGCCGTTGCGGTTGATGATGATCTCGTCCCCTTCGTTGTTCACCACCGTCTGCAGATTGATGAACTTGACGATACCGTCGTTGCGAGCTTCGAGCGTCGTCTGTTCGGCACGGCGGCTCGCCGTGCCGCCGATGTGGAACGTACGCATCGTGAGCTGAGTGCCCGGCTCGCCGATCGACTGGGCCGCAATGACGCCGATCGCTTCGCCCAGATTGACCATGTGGCCACGCGCGAGGTCACGGCCGTAGCAGAGGCCGCACACGCCTTGACGGGATTGGCACGTCAGCACGGACCGGATCTGCACACGCTCCAATCCGGCTTTCTCTATCGCCTCGACGATGGCCTCGTCCATTTCGTGATTTGCGCGAACGATCACGTCGTCATTGTACGGATCGCGAACGTCCACGAGCGCGACGCGCCCGAGGACGCGATCACCAAGACCTTCGATGATCTCGCCGCCTTCGACGAGCGACGACATGTCGATCCCGTCCGGCGTACCGCAGTCCGGCTCGGTGATGATGGAGTCCTGCGCCACGTCGACCAACCGTCGGGTCAAGTAGCCCGAGTTGGCGGTCTTGAGGGCCGTATCGGCGAGACCCTTACGAGCACCGTGCGTCGAGATGAAGTACTGCAGCACGGTCAGGCCTTCGCGGAAATTCGCGGTGATCGGGGTTTCGATGATCTCGCCTGACGGCTTCGCCATCAGCCCACGCATGCCGGCGAGTTGGCGGATCTGCTGCGCGCTGCCGCGCGCACCCGAGTCCGCCATCATGAAGATGGGATTGAAGCTCGGGGACGTCCGTTCGTTGCCCTTGTCGTCCGTGAACGTCTCCGTACCGAGCTGGCGGAGCATCTCGTCGGCAATGCGATCGGTCACCTGGGCCCAGATGTCGACGACCTTGTTGTACCGCTCGCCGTCGGTGATCAGACCCTTGTTGTACTGATCCTCGATCTGGCGCACTTCGTTGGTGGCTTCGTCGAGCAACTGACCTTTCTGCGGCGGGATCAGCATGTCCTTGATGCCGATCGAAATACCCGCCCGGGTGGCGAACTCGTAGCCAAGATCCTTCAGCTTGTCAGCGAAGATGACCGTGGCCTTGTTGCCAGCGCGGCGATAGGCGAGGTCGATGAGTTGCCCGAGCTCTTTCTTCTTCATCACCCGGTTGACCTCGGCAAAACTGATTTCCGCGGGGACGATTTCGTAGAGCAGAACCCTGCCTACCGTGGTGTCGATCAGCTTGCCGTTGATACGGACCTTGACCTGCGCTTGCAGGTTGACCTCGCCCTGATCGAAGGCGATGCGGACTTCGTCAGGGCTAGAGAAGATCTTGCCTTCACCCTTCACCATCGGCTTGTCGCGGGTCATGTAGTAGAGCCCGAGGACGATGTCCTGGGTCGGCACGATGATGGGTCGACCGTTGGCGGGCGACAGAATGTTGTTGGTGGACATCATGAGGGCGCGGGCCTCGACCTGCGCCTCGACCGACAGCGGCACGTGAACCGCCATCTGGTCGCCGTCGAAGTCGGCGTTGTACGCGGCGCACACGAGGGGGTGCAGCTGGATCGCCTTGCCCTCGATCAGGATGGGCTCGAAGGCCTGGATGCCGAGGCGGTGAAGGGTCGGAGCGCGATTCAGCAGGACGGGGTGCTCGCGGATGACCTCGTCGAGAATATCCCAGACCTCCGACTTTTCCTTCTCCACCATCTTCTTGGCACTCTTGATGGTGGTGACGAAGCCGCGCTCTTCGAGCTTGTTGTAGATGAAGGGTCGGAAGAGCTCGAGCGCCATCTTCTTGGGCAAGCCACACTGATGCAATCGCAGCTCTGGTCCGACGACGATGACCGAGCGGCCGGAGTAGTCGACGCGCTTACCGAGTAGGTTCTGACGGAACCGACCGCTCTTGCCCTTGAGCATGTCCGACAGCGACTTCAACGGTCGCTTGTTGGGCCCCGTGATGGCACGCCCACGCCGCCCGTTGTCGAAGAGCGCGTCGACCGCCTCCTGCAGCATGCGTTTCTCGTTGCGGATGATGATGTCGGGAGCGCTCAACTCCATGAGGCGCTTCAGGCGATTGTTCCGGTTGATGACGCGCCGATAGAGGTCGTTCAGATCCGACGTGGCGAACCGACCGCCGTCGAGGGGTACGAGAGGCCGGAGATCCGGCGGAATGACCGGGATGACCTCGAGGACCATCCACTCCGGACGGTTTCCGGAGACACGGAAGGCGTTGAGCACCTTGAGGCGCTTGGCGATCTTCTTGCGCCGCGCCTCGCTGCTGACCTCGCGCATTTCCACGCGAAGCCGTTCGGACTCGTCGTCGACCTCGATGTCGCTCAGAAGCTTGCGGATCGCCGCCGCGCCCATCTCGGCCCGGAACGAGTCGGGTCCGTGCTCTTCCATCGCCTTGCGATAGCGCTGCTCGCTCAGCACCTCTTTGTATTCGAACGGCTGACCCGGAAGCTCCCTCTTGGAGCTCGTGACGACGAACGACTCGAAGTAGAGAATCTTCTCGAGGTCCTTCAGTGTCATGTCCAGCAGCGTTCCGATGCGGGAAGGCAAGCTTTTCAGGAACCAGATGTGCGCGACGGGCGTCGCGAGATCGACGTGTCCCATGCGCTCGCGGCGCACCTTCGACTGGATCACCTCGACACCGCACTTCTCGCACACGACACCACGATGGCGCATGCGCTTGTACTTGCCGCAATTGCACTCGTAGTCCTTGGTCGGTCCGAAAATCTTGGCGCAGAAGAGACCATCGCGTTCGGGCTTGAACGTTCGATAGTTGATGGTTTCCGGCTTCTTGACCTCGCCGTGCGACCAGGATCGGATCTTGTCGGGTGACGCGAGCGAGATACGGAGCGCGTTGAACGCGACGGGATTCTTCGGTTTCTCGAAGAGGTTGAAGAGATCTTCCATTGCCATGTGATCGTCTCCGCTCTAGCTCTGGGCCTGGCCCTGCTCTTCGATCAGTTCGACGTCCAACGCCAGGCTCTGCAGCTCCTTGACCATGACGTTGAACGATTCGGGTAGTCCGGGTTCGAGCACGTTCTCACCCTTGACGATGGCCTCGTACATACGCGTTCGACCGGCGACATCGTCGGATTTGACCGTCAGCATCTCCTGCAGACTGTACGCCGCGCCGTAGGCTTCGAGCGCCCATACTTCCATCTCGCCCAGGCGCTGGCCGCCGAATTGCGCCTTGCCGCCGAGGGGCTGCTGCGTCACGAGGGAGTAGGGACCCGTGGAGCGAGCGTGGATCTTGTCGTCCACGAGATGGTGCAGTTTCATCATGTACATGACGCCAACAGTGACAGGCTGCTCGAAGGGCTCACCCGTTCGCCCGTCCGCCAATGGCATCTGACCGCTCGGCGAGAGACCCGCCCGTTTGAGCATTCCGAAGATCTCGTCCTCCGTCGCGCCATCGAACACCGGTGAGCCGACGTGGATACCTCGCCCGGCCTTGCGCACGATCTTGACGAGATCTTCATCACTCATCTGCTCGATGAGCTCGACCGTCTCCTTGACGACGTACAGCTCCTTGAGCTTGCGCCGCACGCTCTCGATGCCAGCGGCGCCGTCGGTCTGAATCTCGGCAGCCAACTGCCTTCCGAGCTCACGAGCCGCCCACCCGAGATGCGTTTCGAGAATCTGCCCGACGTTCATCCGCGAAGGAACGCCGAGGGGGTTCAACACGATGTCGACGGGTGTGCCGTCGGGGAGGTACGGCATATCCTCCTCGGGCAAGATTCGCGAGAGCACGCCCTTGTTGCCGTGCCGGCCTGCCATCTTGTCGCCCACCTGCAGCTTGCGCTTGATGGCGACGAAGACCTTGACCATCTTGATCACGCCGGGAGGCAGCTCATCGCCACCCTTGAGGCGCTCGATCTTCTCCTGGAACGTCGTACTGATGCGGTCTCGCTGTTCGCGCATCGCATCAACCACCCGAGAGAGCTCGTCCTCGATCTTGTCGTTGTCGACCTTGATGTCACCCCAATACGCGGAGGGAATCTCGTCGAGATCCTCGGCCTTGATCTCCGCCCCCTTTGGAAGCAGGACCCGTCGGCTGTCGTCGGCGAGACGAATGCTCGCCGTGCGACCCCCCAGCAGTTTCTTCACTTTCCTCAGCGTCGAGTCCTTGATGATGCGGTCCTCGTCGTGCTGATCCTTGGTGAGGCGTGCCACCTCCTCTTCCTCGATCAACCGGCTGCGCTCGTCCTTGGTCACGCCCTTGCGCGAGAAGACCCGCGCATTGATTACCGTCCCTTCGACACCCGGCGGAACACGCAGGGACGTATCGCGAACCTCGCCCGCCTTCTCGCCGAAAATCGCGCGCAAGAGCTTCTCTTCGGGAGACAGCTGCGTTTCGCCCTTTGGAGTGATCTTCCCAACTAGGATGTCACTCGGCTTCACCTCGGCGCCGATGCGAATGATGCCGGAGTCGTCGAGATCCTTGAGCGCCTCGTCGCCGACGTTCGGGATGTCGCGGGTGATCTCCTCGGGACCGAGCTTCGTGTCCCGGGCGACGCATTCGAACTCTTCGATGTGAATCGAGGTGAAATAGTCCTCGCGAACGATTCGCTCGCTGATGAGGATGGAGTCTTCGAAGTTGTAACCGCCCCACGGCATGAAGGCGACGACGATGTTGCGACCCAGCGCCAACTCACCCATCTCAGTCGAGGGTCCGTCGGCGATGACGTCCCCCGCCTGCACCCGGTCGCCGACCACGACGATCGGACGTTGATTCATGCAGGTGTTCTGATTCGATCGCTGATACTTGACGAGATTGTAGATGTCGACACCGGCGTCGCGACCGTCGGTGCGTGGCTTGTCGGCCTTCACGACGATTCGCGTCGCGTCGACCGTCTCGACGACACCGTCCCGCTCGGCGACGACGGTGACACCCGAGTCGCGTGCAACGACCCGCTCCATGCCGGTACCAACCAGGGGCGCGTCGGTCCGGAGAAGCGGAACCGCCTGGCGCTGCATGTTTGATCCCATGAGGGCGCGGTTTGCGTCGTCATTCTCCAAGAAGGGAATCAGCGAAGCCGCCACGCTGACCAACTGATTCGGGGAAACATCCATGAATTGAACCTGCTCGGGAGGCACCTGCATGAAATTGCCGCCCTTGCGCGCCGAAACCAGGTCCGCCGTGAACGAACCTTTCGCATCGAGCGGCGCATTCGCCTGCGCAATCACGAGATCTTCTTCTTCGAGGGCCGAAAGGAAACGGATGCGATCGCTGGCGCGACCCTTTTCGACCTCGCGATACGGCGTCTCGACGAAACCGTAGTCGTTGACGCGCGCGTACGTCGAGAGCGAGGCGATGAGACCGATGTTGGGTCCTTCCGGTGTTTCGATCGGGCAGACACGGCCATAGTGGGTCGGATGGACGTCACGAACCTCGAACCCGGCCCGCTCCCGTGTCAGGCCACCCGGTCCGAGCGCCGACAGACGTCGCTTGTGAGTGATCTCGGAGAGCGGGTTCGTCTGGTCCATGAACTGCGAGAGCTGGCTGGATCCGAAGAACTCCTTGATAACCGCCGAGACAGGTTTGTAGTTGATGAGCTCCTGGGGCATCAGGGTCTCGATGTCCTGGAGGCTCATTCGCTCCTTGATCGCGCGCTCCATGCGAACCAAGCCGATGCGGTATTGATTCTCGACGAGCTCGCCGACCGCACGCACCCGCCGGTTGCCAAGATGGTCGATGTCGTCAATCTGACCGTTGCCGTTCTTGAGCTCGATCAGGTAGCGCACGACCTCGAGGATGTCCTCGCGACGAAGCGTCCCCTGCTCGAGCGGTACGTTGATGCGCAGCTTGTGATTCAGCTTTAACCGGCCGACCTTCGAGAGATCGTAGCGGTCGGGATTGAAAAAGAGGTTGTGGAAGAAGGCCGTTGCCGTCTCGGGCGTCGGCGGATCACCGGGACGGAGGCGGCGATAGATCTCGAGGACCGCCTCTTCCGGAGATGCGATCTTGTCCTGCAGCAGCGTATTGCGGAGCGAGGGTCCGACATGGAGATCGTCGATGAACAACACGTCGATCTCGTTGACGCCGCGCTCACGCAGCACATCGTAGCGCTCCTGGGTCAGCTCTTGATTCCCCTCGATCATCACTTCGCCAGTCTTGGGATCCGGCACGTCGTGCGCGGACACGCGACCGATCACGTCATCGAGAGTGATCGGCACCTGCTCGACGCCCGCCGCCTCCATCTGGCGAATCACCGCCTTGGTGAACTTGCGGCCTTCCTTGACGATGATGTCGTTGGTCTCGGGATGGCGAATGTCGCGGCTCGCCTTGATGCCCACCAACTGATCCGGCCGGAAAATCTTGGAGGCCTTGCGCCCGTCGAGAAGGATGGTGTCCTTCTTGTAGTAGTAGTTGAGCAGGTCCTCGGTGGTCATACCGAGCGCGCGTAGCAGCACTGTGGCGTGAAACTTTCGCCGGCGATCGATGCGGACGAAGAGGCTGTCGCGGGCATCGAACTCGAAGTCGATCCACGATCCGCGGTATGGGATGATTCGACCCGAGTAGAGCAGACGCCCACTGGCGTGCGTCTTCCCCTTGTCGTGATCGAAGAACACCCCCGGCGAGCGATGCAGCTGACTCACGATGACACGCTCGGTACCGTTGATCATGAACGTCCCGTTGCGGGTCATCAGCGGAATCTCGCCGAAATAGACCTCTTGCTCCTTGACGTTCTTGATCGACCGAACGCCACTCTCTGGGTCGACGTCCCAGATCACGAGCTGAATCGTGACCTTCAGGGGAGCGGCAAAGGTCATTCCGCGCTGATGGCATTCGTCGACGTCGTACTTCGGCTCACCCAACGAATAGCTCACGAATTCGAGCGAGGCGGTCTCGTTGAAGTCCTTGATCGGGAAGACAGATTTGAAAACACCTTGAAGCCCAGTATCGGCACGACTTTCAGGTGATACGTCGCGCTGCAGGAACTCGTCGTACGACCGCTGCTGAATGTCGATCAAATTCGGAATGTCGACGATTTTCTTTATCCGGCCGAACGTGCGTCGCAGACGAAAATTGTTCGCGACCTGTACAGAACTCATGCCGTGCCTTTCTTGATGAACCGGTACTTCCGGTACGCGACCCGTTGCCCCCGAAACAACACCATTTCGCAGGATGCGATTTGGCTACTTGATTTCGACTTGGCCGCCGGCTTCCTCGAGCTTCTTGGCGATACTCTCGGCATCGGCCTTGTTGACGCCTTCCTTGATGTTCTTCGGGGCGCCGTCAACCAGATCCTTGGCTTCCTTCAGCCCGAGACCGGTCAACTCTCGCACGACCTTGATGACCTGGATCTTCTTGTCACCGGCGGATTTCAGAACGACCGTGAACTCATCCTTCTCCTCCGCGGGGGCAGCTCCGCCACCTGCGGCGGCAGCTCCGGGCATCGCGGCCATCATCGGGGCAGCTGCGCTCACGCCGAGCTCAGTCTCGAGCTCCTTCACCAGCGTCGCCGCATCCATGAGGGACATGTTCTTGATGTAGTCCTTGACCTGCTCACGCGAAACTTCAGCCATTGTACAGCTCCTCCTTCAGTTGGGGACGCGCACGGGGCCCGTCCGTGTTTCGTAAACCTCCGCGGATGGACCCCGCCTATGCCTGCTTGGCCTTTTCGATCGCCCCGAGGAGCCGGACCAACGACGCCCCCGGTTCTTGAATGGTACGAAGCAGCTGAGATGCCGGAGCCTGAAGCAAGCCCAGGAACTGAGCGATGAGTACTTCTCGACTCGGAAGCTTGGCGAGCGCGCTCACACCCGAGGCCGGCAACGACTCGCCGTCCAGAACCCCGCCGCTGATCTTGAGCTTGTCGTTCTGCTCGGCGAAGCGAACGAGGATCTTCGCAACCGCCACCGGATCTTTCGCCGTTGTCACCAGGCCCGTCGGACCGCGCAGCAGCTCGTCGAGCTTGGCGAAAGCCGTCTCCTTGATCGCGCGCCGAGTGAGCGTGTTCTTGGTGACTCGATACGAGGCCCCCGCGCCCTGCAGCTCACGACGGAGCTTGTTCAACTGCGCTACGGTCAGCCCCCGATACTCGGTCACGACCCCGAGGCTGGCACCCGACAAGCGGTCCGCAAGCTCCGCAATGACCGCGGTTTTCTGATCTCGTTTCACTGATGTCTCCTCGTCACGCGGCCACGGTCAGAGCACGGGCAGCGTTTGCATCGATCATGACGCCGGGACCCATGGTCGTCGCGACCGACATGCTCCGCAGGTAGTTTCCCTTTGCAGCCGCAGGCTTGGCACGAACCAGCGCAGCTACGAGGGCGGTCGCATTTTCCGTCAGCTTCTCAGCTCCGAACGACGCCTTCCCGATCGGCACGTGTACGATACCAGCCTTCTCGACGCGGTACTCGACTTTGCCGGCCTTGACCTCCTGCACCGCTTTCGCGACGTCGAATGTCACCGTCCCGACTTTGGGATTGGGCATGAGCCCACGTGGCCCCAGCACCTTCCCGAGGCGACCGACCGCACCCATCATGTCCGGCGTCGCGATGACGACGTCGAAATCGAGCCAGTTCTCGTCCGCGATTTTCTTGGTGAGCTCTTCTCCGCCGGCAAAATCAGCTCCAGCGCTCTCGGCTTCCTTGACCTTGTCGCCCTTGGCGATGACCAGCACGCGCACGTTCTTACCGGTGCCATGGGGCAAAATGACGGTGCCGCGGACGTTCTGATCCGCTTGACGAGGATCCACCCCGAGACGAACGGCCATCTCGACGGTCTCGTCGAACTTCGCATAGCGATTTTCCACCGCGAGCTTGATGGCTTCATTGAGTGCGTAGTTCTTCTCGGCATCGATGTTCGCCGCGCCGGCGCGGTACTTCTTTCCGTGTCTACCCATTGTCAGCCCTCGATCACGATGCCCATGCTACGGGCGGTGCCTTCCACGGTACGCATCGCCGCCTCGAGACTCCCCGCGGTCAGATCGGGCGTCTTCAGTTGAGCGATCTCTCTCACCTGCTGCTTGGTCACCGTGCCGACCTTGTTCTTGTGCGGGACCCCAGATCCCTTTTCGATGCCCGCGGCGCGCTTCAGGAGGATGGAAGCCGGTGGAGTCTTGGTGACGAACGTGAACGAACGATCGGCATAGACGGTAATGATGACCGGAATGATCAAACCCTGCTGCGCCTGAGTCTGCGCGTTGAACTGCTTGCAGAATTCCATGATGTTGACACCGCGCTGCCCGAGCGCCGGCCCAACGGGCGGGCTCGGATTCGCTGCACCGGCGGGAATCTGCAACTTGACTTCAGCGACGACCTTCTTGGCCATGCAAATACCGTCCTTTAGGCTTTCTCGACCTGAATGAAGTCGAGTTCGACGGGCGTTGCCCGGCCGAAGATACTGATGAGAACCCTGAGCTTACCTTTTTCTGGCTTCACTTCTTCGACGACGCCATTGAAATCCTGAAACGGACCATCGACGACCTTGACGTTCTCGCCGGTCTCGAAGAAAACTTTCGGCTTGGGCTTGACCGCTCCCTCTTCGACCTGCTGCGCGATCTGTCGAACTTCCGTCTCGGAGATCGACGGCGGATCGGTCGCTCCGCCCACGAAGCCAGTTACCTTGGGCGTGGACTTCACGACGTGCCAGGTATCGTCGTTAAGCGCCATATTCACCAAAATGTATCCGGGAAAGAACTTCCGCGACGACGTTCGGCGCTTGCCCTTCACCAACTCGACGACCTTCTCGGCGGGGACCAGGATGTCCCCGAAAAATTCCTCTTTCCCCATCGAGCGGATGCGCTCCTCGAGAGCAGCCTTCACCTTGTGCTCATACCCCGAGTACGTATGCACGACGTACCACTTCTTCTCGACCGCCGATTCCGTCGCCATCGTCATTGCATGCCCAGGAACCGGGTGAAGAGGAACGAAATCACGCCGTCCACGAGGCCGAGCCACAAGGACACGATGAGCACGACGACGATTACAACGACCGTCGCGGCGACCGTTTCCTGGCGGGTCGGCCAATGCACCTTGCGCAGCTCCGACCATACCTCGGCGAGGAACTGGCGTGACTGCGGGACGACATCTCTTATTTGCTGCAAACGATCGTTCGGCATCGGGTCGCTTGTCTCGTGAGCTCTCGCCGTCAGGCGCGAAGAGCGGGCCAGGCAGGATTCGAACCTGCAGCCCCCGGATTTGGAGTCCGGTGCTCTAGCCAGTTCGAGCTACTGGCCCGCATACGCGCACCCCCAGCGAGGGAACGCGACATTCCTGCCGCTATGATTTGCGATCTCGCGCTCGCTGGCTCGCGCTCACACATCAGACTTTGCCTTCTTTGTGCAACGTGTGGCTTCGGCACGCG
>Ga0315287_10007131_pt1 | contig 11190 bp, 21 predicted proteins | sample YL17G11_0_MG_FD_205037 | JGI IMG/M metagenome (GOLD analysis project Ga0315287, IMG submission 205037) | Sediment microbial communities from Yellowstone Lake, YNP, Wyoming, USA - YL17G11_0 | ecosystem: Environmental > Aquatic > Freshwater > Lake > Sediment | place: USA: Wyoming | collected...
CCTCGTACTGGTGCGACATGAGGTGCGCCTGCAGCTGGGCCATGAAGTCCATGATCACCACGACGATGATCATGAGCGAGGTGCCGCCGAAGTAGAACGGCACCCGGAACTGGGAAATCAGGATCTCTGGCAACAGGCAGACCAGGGCCACGTACAGGGCGCCCCAGACGGTCAGCCGGGTCAGGACCTTGTCGATGTACTCAGCCGTCTGCTGGCCGGGGCGGATCCCGGGGATGAACGCGCCGGACTTCTTCAGGTTCTCGGCCGTCTCGCGCGCGTTGAAGACCAGCGCGGTGTAGAAAAAGCAGAAGAAGATGATCAGCGACGCGTAGATGACCATGTGCACCGGCTGGCCGATCCCCAGGCTCGCCGCCACGCTCTGCAGCCAGCCCATGTTCTCGGCGGTGCCGAACCAGCTCGCGATCGTCGCCGGGAAGAGCAGCAGGCTCGAAGCGAAGATCGGCGGGATCACGCCCGACATGTTGAGCTTGAACGGCAGGTGCGTCGATGTGCCGGCAAACACGCGGCGGCCCTGCTGGCGCTTGGCATAGTTGACCGGGATGCGGCGCTGGCCGCGCTCGACGAACACGACGAAGTAGGTGACGGCCGCGACCATGAACACGAGGATCAGCGCCAGCGCCGGGTTGATTTCGCCGTTACGGACGAGTTCGAGGGTGCCGCCGATGGCAGCCGGCAGGCCCGCGACGATGCCCGAGAGGATGATCATGGAGATGCCGTTGCCGAGGCCGCGCTCCGTGATCTGCTCACCGAGCCACATCAGGAACATGGTGCCGGCACACAGCGTCGCCGTGGCGAGGAACACGAACTGGAAGCCCGGATTGATCACGACGCCCTGGTTCTGGAACGCGACGGACGCGCCCGCGCCCTGGAACACCGCGAGACCCACCGTGCCCCAGCGCGTGTAGTTGGTCAGCTTGCGGCGGCCCGCCTCGCCTTCCTTGCGCAGGGCCTGCAGCTGCGGCACGACCACGGCCATCATCTGCACGATGATCGAGGCCGAGATGTACGGCATGACGCCGAGCGCGAAAATCGACAGGCGCTGCAGCGCGCCGCCCGAGAACATGTTGAACATGCTCAGGATCGTGCCCTGCTGGTCCTGGAAGAAACGCGCGAGCGCGACCGGGTTGATGCCCGGCACGGGGATGAACGTACCGATGCGATAGACGATCAGGCCGCCGATCAGGAACAGGAACCTGTTCCGGAGCTCGGTCAACCGAGTCGCTTCGCCAAGGGCTGCGACTGGGTTGTTGGACTGGTTGGCCACTGCTGATCCTTACGCTTGCGTAGTGAGGTAGACCTGAGCCGGGGCTCAGGCCGACGCCTCGACGACCTTGCCGCCGGCCTTCTCGATGGCCTCGCGGGCGCCCTTCGTGACGCCGACGCCGGACACCGTGAACGCCGACTTCACCTCGCCCGACAGCACGATCTTGGCCTGCAGCGTGTTCGCCGGGACCAGGTTCGCCGCCTTCAGGACGCGTAAGTCGATGTTGCCGCCTTCGATCTTGTGCAGCTCGCTCAGGCGAACTTCGGCCGTGCGGCGACCGAGCGCCGAACGGAAACCGATCTTCGGCAAGCGGCGCTGCAGCGGCATCTGGCCGCCTTCGAAGCCGACCTTGTGATAGCCGCCCTTGCGGGCGCGCTGGCCCTTGACGCCGCGGCCGCAGGTCTTGCCCTGGCCGGCGGAAGCGCCGCGACCGACGCGGGTGCGCGTCTTCTTGCTGCCCGGTGCCGGGCTGATGGTGTTGAGCTTCATGATCTGATCACGCCTCTTCGACGCGGAGCAGGTGCCGCGACGCGTTGAGCATGCCGCGGATCTCAGGGGTGTCGGCGACGACGACCGTCTGGTTCATGCGGCGCAGGCCGAGGCCGCGCACGGTGGCGCGGTGACGGTGGATCTGGCCAAAGGGGCTCTTCACGAGCGTCACCTTGACGTTCTTTGCGACGTTCTTGGCGACGCTCTTCGCCGCCGTCCCGGCCGTGGTGTCTTTCTTCGTTGCCATGGCGATATCAGCCCGTGATTTCGGCGATGGTCTTGCCGCGCTTGGCCGCGATGCGCTCCGGAGCCGGCATGCCGGTCAGGGCCTTCATCGTTGCACGCACGACGTTGATCGGGTTGCGCGAGCCGTAGGACTTCGCGAGCACGTTGCGCACGCCGGCGCACTCGAACACCGCGCGCATGCTGCCGCCAGCGATGACGCCCGTGCCGTCGGAGGCCGGCTGCATGTATACCTTGGAGGTGCCGTGCTTGCCGACGACCGCGAAGTGCAGCGTCGAATTGCGCAGCGGCACGTTGACGAGGTTCTTGCGCGCCTGCTGCATCGCCTTCTGGATCGCGACCGGCACTTCACGCGCCTTGCCGTAACCGAAGCCGACGCGGCCGTTGCCGTCGCCCACCACGGTGAGCGCGGTGAAGCCGAACTGCTTGCCGCCCTTCACGGTCTTGGACACGCGGTTGACGGTCACCAGCTTTTCGATGAACTCGTCCGACGCCGCCATTTTTTCGATTCTAGCCATTACTGCTCCTGGAACCTTGTGCGGCTCAGAACTCGAGGCCGGCTTCGCGCGCGGCTTCGGCGAGCGCCTTGATGCGCCCGTGATACTTGAAGCCCGAACGGTCGAAGGCGACCTGGGTCACGCCCTTGGCCTTGGCACGCTCGGCGATCGCCTTGCCGACGGCCTTCGCCGCCTCGATGTTGCCGGTGCCCTTGAGGCCCTCGGCGACGTCCTTCTGCAAGGTCGACGCAGACACGATGACCTTCGACTCGGGGTCGAAAATCTGCGCGTAGATGTGCTGCGCGGTGCGGTGCACGCTCAAGCGGGTGGCGCGAAGTTCCAGGATCTTCGCGCGACTGCGGCGGGCTCTCTTCAGACGACTTACTTTCTTTTCCATCGCGGCACCCATTACTTCTTCTTCGTTTCCTTGAGCTCGATACGCTCACCGGAATAACGAACGCCCTTGCCCTTGTAGGGCTCGGGGGGACGGTAGGAGCGGATTTCCGCAGCCACCTGGCCAACCTGCTGCTTGTCGGCGCCCTTGACGAGGATTTCCGTCTGCGTCGGCGTTTCGACGGTGATGCCTTCCGGCACGTCGTATTCGACGGGATGCGAAAAACCGAGCGTCAGGTTCAGCTTCTTGCCCGCGGAGGCGGCACGGTAGCCGACGCCCACGAGCTCGAGCTTCTTCTCGTAGCCCTGCGACACGCCCTGGATCACGTTCGCGAGGTGCGAACGGAGCGAGCCGGCGTGCATCAGCGACTCTTTGTTGCGCTCCGCAATTTCGATGCGGATGTCATTGCCTTCCTGCACCAGGCTCAGGCCCGGACGCAGCGGCAGCTTGAGCGCGCCCTTGGCGCCCTTGACGGTGACGGTGCTGCCGTCGACCGCGTGGGTCACGCCCTTGGGCAGCGTAACCGGCCTTTTTGCAACTCGTGACATGGTCTTGGTCCTGTTCCTTGCGCCGTGCCTTACGACACGATGCAGAGCACTTCGCCGCCGTGTCCGCCGGCGCGGGCTTCACGGTCGGTCATCACGCCCTTGGAGGTCGAGATGATCGCCACGCCCATGCCGCCGAGAATCTTCGGCAACTCGTCCTTCGCCTTGTAGATGCGCAGGCCAGGGCGGCTCACGCGCTCGATGCGTTCGATGACCGGGCGGCCCTGGTAATACTTCAGGCGCACCTTGACGGTCGGCTTCTTGGCATCGCCGTCGATGGCGAAGTCTTCAATGTAACCTTCGTCCTTCAACACCTTGGCCAGGGCCAGTTTGACTCGCGACGACGGCGCGGCGATCTCAGGCTTGCCCGAGAGCTGACCGTTGCGAATGCGGGTGAGGAAGTCCGCGATGGGATCCGACATGCTCATGCTGTTACTCCAGTACCCGGCTTACCAGCTGGCCTTGCCGAGGCCCGGGATGTCACCGCGCATCGTCGCTTCGCGCAGCTTCTGCCGCCCGAGGCCGAACTTACGGTAGACGCCGCGGGAACGGCCCGTGATCGCGCAGCGGTTGCGCACCCTTGAGGCGCTGGAGTCGCGCGGCATGGCATTCAGCTTGCGCTGCGCCTCTTCCCGCTCGGCATCCGTGGACTTCGGGCTGCGGATAGCTTCCTTGAGCTGGGCCCGCTTGGCAGCGTGCTGCTTCACGAGCTTCTCGCGGCGCTTCTCGCGCATGATCATGCTGGTCTTCGCCATTTTTCCTGTCCTACTTGCGGAACGGGAAGTTGAAGGATTCAAGCAGCGCCTTACCTTCCCGGTCGTCGCGTGCCGTCGTCGTAATCGTGATGTCCATCCCGCGGATCGCGTCGACCTGGTCGTAGGCGATTTCCGGGAAGATGATCTGTTCCTTGACGCCGAACGAGTAATTGCCGCGGCCGTCGAACGAGCGGGCCGACACGCCGCGGAAGTCGCGGATGCGCGGCATCGCCACGTTGATCAGGCGGTCGAGGAACTCGTACATGCGGGCGCCGCGCAGCGTCACGCGCGCGCCGACCGGCACGCCCTGGCGCAGCTTGAACGCCGCGATCGCCTTGCGCGACTTCGTCACCACCGGCTTCTGGCCGGTAAGCGCCGTCAGGTCGTTCACGGCGCCGTCCATTGCCTTCTTGTCGGCAACGGCTTCGCCCACGCCCATGTTCACCGAGATCTTGGTGATCTTCGGCACCTGCATGGGATTGGTCACCGCCAGGCTCGTCATGAGCTTGGCGACGATCTCGTCCCGGTAAATCTTTTGCAGCCTTGCCATCTCATCCGACCTCGATTCAGGCGTCCACGACTTCGTCGTTGGACTTGAAGAAACGCACCCGACGTCCGTCGGCGAGCGTGCGGATTCCCACGCGGTCACCCTTCTTCGCAACCGGGTTCCAGAGCTGCACGTTCGAGAGCTGGAGGGAAGCCTCCTTCTCGACGATGCCGCCCTGCGTGCCCTTCTGCGGATTGGGACGCGTATGGCGCTTGACCATGTTCACGTTCTCGACCAGCACCTTTTCACCCAGCACGCGGATGACGGTACCGCGCCGGCCCTTGTCGCGGCCGGTGATGACGACTACTTCGTCGCCCTTGCGGATCTTGTTCATACCCTTTGTCCTCGAACCTTGCGCGCGCCGTGCTTACAGCACTTCGGGCGCGAGCGAGATGATCTTCATGAACTGCGTCGTGCGCAGTTCGCGTGTGACCGGTCCGAAGATACGGGTGCCGATCGGCTCGAGCTTGTTCGTGAGCAGCACGGCGGCATTGCCGTCGAAACGGATCAACGAACCATCGGGCCGGCGCACGCCGAACGCGGTGCGGACCACCACGGCGTCGTAAACCTCGCCCTTCTTGACCTTGCCGCGCGGGATGGCGTCCCTGACGCTCACCTTGATCACATCGCCCACGGTGGCATAACGGCGCTTGGAGCCGCCGAGCACCTTGATGCACATGAGCCGCTTGGCGCCGCTGTTGTCGGCGGCTGCGAGGATTGTCGACATCTGGATCATTTCAGTAGTCCCTCTGCGTCAGCTCAGACGGTGCCGGCGCGCTTGACGACGCGCACGACTTTCCAGGCCTTGCGGGCCGAGAGGCGGCGGCATTCGGCGATGTCGACGACGTCGCCTTCCTTGCACTCCGAGTTCTCGTCGTGCGCGAGGAGCTTGGTGGTGCGGCGGATGAACTTGCTGTAACGCCCGTGCTTGACGAGACGCTCGACCGTGACCGCAATGGTCTTGGTCATCTTGGTGCTGACGACCGTGCCAGTCAGCGTGTGCTGGGCACCGGCTTCGCTCGTAGTCGCCTGCTGCTGCTCGCTCATCACTTGCTCCTGTTGGCGCGGGACTGTTCGCCCTGCACCGTCTTCACGCGCGCGATGTTGCGGCGCACCTTGCCGGCCTGGTCGGGCTTCGCAGCCTGGCCGGACGCCTGCGCCATGCGCAGGTTGAACTGCTCGCGGCGCAGCTTGAGGAGTTCCTCGTGCAGTTCCGCGGAGCCCTTGACCCGAAGTTCTTTCGCCTGCATCAGCGCACCTGTCGCTTGACGAACATCGTCTCAACCGAGAGCTTGCTCGCGGCAAGGCGGAAAGCCTCGCGCGCGATCTCTTCGGTCACGCCTTCCATCTCGAAGAGCACCTTGCCGGGCTGCACGCGCGCGACGTAGTACTCGACGTTGCCCTTGCCGGAGCCCATGCGGACTTCGAGGGGCTTCTTGGTGACCGGCACGTCCGGGAAGACCCGGATCCACACCTGGCCGCCGCGCTTCACGTAGCGCGTCATCGCGCGACGGGCGGCTTCGATCTCGCGCGCAGTCATGCGGGCGCGGCTGGTCGCCTTCAGCCCGTAGTCGCCGAAAGCGACGCTCGACCCACGGTGGGCGAGGCCCGCGTTGCGGCCCTTGAACTGCTTGCGATACTTGGTTCGCTTGGGTTGCATCATGGCGTTGTTACTCCGTCCGTAGCATCGGCTCTAAGGCTCGGGGCCTCAGGCCGTCTGCTCCGCGGCAGGGCTCGCCTCGGCATCGGCACCCATCGGCACCGGCTGGTCGAAAACTTCGCCCTTGAAAATCCAGACCTTCACGCCGATGACGCCGTACGTCGTGCGGGCTTCGGCCGTGCCGTAGTCGATGTCGGCGCGGAACGTGTGCAGCGGGATGCGGCCCTCGCGGGTCCACTCCGTGCGCGCGATTTCCGAACCGTTCAGGCGGCCCGACAGGCGCACCTTCACGCCGAGCGCACCGCTGCGCATCGTGTTCATCACGGCGCGCTTCATCGCGCGGCGGAACATCACGCGGCGCTCGACCTGCTGGGCAATGCCCTCGGCCACGAGCTGCGCGTCGAGTTCCGGCTTGCGGATCTCGGCGATGTTGAGGCGGACGTCGTTGAAGCCCATCTTCATCAGCTTCGCGACTTCCTGGCGCAGACGCTCGATGTCCTCGCCCTTCTTGCCGATCACCACGCCCGGGCGGGCCGTGTGGATCGTGATGTTGGCCTTGCGTGCGGCGCGTTCGATGTGAATGCGGCTCACCGAGGCTTCCGACAGCTTCTTCTTCAGGAAGTCGCGGACCTGCCAGTCCTGCAGGATGTAAATCGGGAACGTGCGCTTGTTCGCGTACCACTTCGACGTCCAGTCGCGCGTGATGCCGAGGCGAATGCCGACCGGATTGACCTTCTGACCCATGAGCTCTGGCTCCCTCAGTCCTTGCGGCCGTCGCCGACGAGGATCGTGATGTGGCTGTTGCGCTTGACGATGCGGTTGCCGCGGCCCTTGGCGCGCGCATGGAACCGCTTCAGGCTCGGAGCCTCGTCGATGTAGATGAGGTCGACCTTCAGCGCGTCGATGTCCGCGTTGTGGTTGTTCTCGGCATTGGCGATCGCGGACTCCAGCACCTTGCGAACCAGGTCGGCGCCCTTCTTCGGCGTGAAGCGCAACGTCGACAGCGCCAGGCCCACGGGCTGGCCGCGGACCATGTCGGCGACCAGGCGGCACTTCTGCGCCGAGATGCGCGCGTACTTGAGTTTTGCTGCAACTTGCATGGCTTACTCCGAGGACGCCTTTCGGTCGCCCGAGTGGCCCCTGAAGGTGCGCGTCGGGGCGAACTCGCCCAGCTTGTGGCCGACCATGTTCTCGGAGATCAGCACCGGAATGTGCTGCCTGCCGTTATGGACGCCGATCGTCAGGCCGACCATGTCCGGGAGGACCATGGAACGGCGCGACCACGTCTTGATGGGTCGGCGATCGTTCTTCTCCGCAGCGACAGCCACCTTCTTGGCGAGGTGGGCGTCGATGAACGGGCCTTTCTTGACTGAACGGGGCACTGTCAGCTCCTCTCAGGCTCAGTTACGGCGCCGGATGATGAGTCCGGACGTGCGCTTGTTGGTGCGGGTCTTCTTGCCCTTCGTCTTCCAGCCCCACGGCGAAACCGGGTGCGGGTTGCCCTGGCCGGACTTGCCCTCACCACCGCCGTGCGGATGGTCGACGGGGTTCATGACCACGCCGCGGACCGTCGGACGGATGCCACGCCAGCGCTTCGCGCCGGCCTTGCCGTAGACGATCAGGTTGTTTTCTTCGTTGCCGACTTCGCCGATGGTGGCGCGGCAGTCGACGTGCACCTTGCGCATCTCGGTCGAGCGCAGGCGGATCGTCGCGTAGAGGCCTTCGCGCGCGACCAGCTGCACCGAGGCGCCGGCGCTGCGGCCGAGCTGGCCGCCACGGCCGGGCTTCAGCTCGACGTTGTGCACGATCGAACCGATCGGGATGTTGCGCAGCGGCAGCGCGTTGCCCGACTTGATCGGGGCATCGACGCCCGAGACGATCGCATCGCCCGCACCCACGCCCTTCGGCGCGAGGATGTAGCGGCGCTCGCCGTCGGCGTAGAGCACGAGGGCCAGGTGGGCATTGCGGTTCGGGTCGTACTCGAGGTGCTCGACCTTGCCCGGAACGCCGTCCTTGTTGCGCACGAAGTCGACGACGCGATAGCGCCGCGCATGACCGCCGCCCTTGTGGCGCGTGGTCTGCCGACCCATGTTGTTGCGGGCGCCCGTGCGCTTCTTCGCTGCCGTGAGCGCGTGCACCGGCTCGCCCTTGTGCAGGTGCGAGCGGTCAGCCTTCACGACGAAGCGGCGGCCCGGCGACGTCGGTTTGGTCTTGATGAGAGCCATTGTTTAGCTTCCGTCTTCTTTACCGGTGCCGATTACTTTTCGGCGCCGGTGAAATCGATCGTCTGGCCCTGCGCGAGCTTCACGTAGGCCTTCTTCCAGTCCGAACGCTTGCCCGGACGACCGCCGAAGCGCTTCGCCTTGCCCATCACGTTCACGACCTGCACGGCGTCGACCTTGACTTCGAACATCAGCTCGACGGCCGCCTTGATCTCGGGCTTCGTGGCATCGCGCGCGACGCGGAACACCATCTGGTTGCCCTGCTCGGAAGCGCGCGCGGCCTTTTCGGACACGTGCGGCGCGACCAGCACCTGCATCAAACGCTCTTTGCCGCTCATGCCAGCTTCTCCTCGAGCATGCGTACCGCACCGACCGTCGCGAGCACGCGCTCGTGGCGGACCAGGCTCACCGGATCGACCGCCGTGACCGGCAGGACCGTGACGCGATGCAGGTTGCGCGAGGCCAGCTCGAGTTTTTCGTCGTACGCCTCGACGACGATCAACACGTCGGTGAGGTTCAGCTCCTTGAGCTTCGCGGCGAGCATCCGGGTTTTCGGCGCTTCGAGATCGAGCGACTCGACGACCGTCAGGCGCTCGAGGCGAACCAGCTCGGACAGCAACGCCGAAATGGCGCCGCGGTACATCTTGCGGTTGACCTTCTGCGAGTAGTCGCGCGGGCGCGCAGCGAATGCACGACCACCGCCGACCCAGATCGGGCTGCGGATCGAGCCGGCGCGGGCGCGACCGCCGCCCTTTTGCTTCCACGGCTTGATGCCGCCGCCGCGGACTTCAGCCTTGCTCTTCTGGCGCTTCGTGCCGGCGCGGCCAGCTGCCATGTAGGCAGTGACGACCTGGTGCACGAGGGCCTCGTTGAATTCGCGGCCGAAGGTCTTTTCAGACACTTCGATGCTGTTGCCGCCCTGCTGGAGCTTGAGTTGCGTTGCCATTTCAGTTTCCCGTCATTATTCCGGGGCGGGTTACTTCTTCGTCTTCGGGGCAACCTGCTTCGGCGCCAGCGTCTTGCGCTTCGCGAGGCGGGCAGCCTTCAGGGACGGACGCACGATCACTTCGCCACCCGGCGATCCCGGCACCGCCCCGCGGATCAGCAGCAGGTTGCGCACGGTATCGACGTCGACGATCTGCAGCTTTTCGATGGTGCGGCGGATGTTGCCCATGTGGCCGGACATGCGCTTGCCCTGGAACACGCGTCCCGGGGTCTGGCGCTGGCCGATCGAGCCCGGCGTGCGGTGGAACAACGAGGCGCCGTGCGAGGCAGGGCCGCCAGCGAAGTGGTGCCGCTTGATGGTGCCGGCGAAGCCCTTGCCGATCGTGGTGCCGGTCACGTCGACGGCCTGGCCCTTGGCGAACATGTCGACCTTGAGCTCGGAGCCGGCGGCGAGTTCGGCGCCTTCACCATCGGCGAGGCGGAATTCGACGAGCGATTCGCCCGGCTCGACCTTCGCCTTGGCGAAGTGACCCGCAGCGGCACGCGACAGGCGCGACGGCTTCTTGTTGCCGAACGTCACCTGGATGGCGCGATAACCGTCGCCCTCGACACCCTTGACCTGGGTGACACGGTTGGGCAGAGCCACGACCACCGTCACCGGGATCGACTCGCCCGCGTCCGTGAAGACGCGCGTCATGCCGGCCTTGCGGCCAATCAGACCGATCGTCATCTCTGTGTCCTCGTACACCGCCACAGCTTCGATTGGCTGCGGCTGATAAAAACTGGTTCCCGGCGCCAAAAACAGGCGTCAGGCTCGTCAAGGAAACCGGTTGAGTGGTGCGACCCGCCAGACTGGGCAGTCGCGCCGCTCGAGCGGTACCGGCAAAGCCGGCCAGGCCTCGGCGAGGAGAGCCGCGCACTATAGGCGACTCTTGGTTGCTTCGCAACCCCTTTTGGAAGGGCAGGAAGGGCAGGAAGGCCCGGAAGGGACCGAGGTTCCGTTCAAGCCCTTCCGGGCCTTCCTGGCCTTCCGGGCCTTCCGGGCCTTCCTGGGCTTCCGCTCAGTTCAGCTTGATCTGGACGTCCACGCCGGCCGGCAGTTCGAGCTTCATCAGCGCGTCCACCGTCTTGTCGGTCGGGTTCAGGATGTCCATGAGGCGCTTGTGGGTGCGCATCTCGTACTGGTCCCGCGCGTCCTTGTCGACGTGCGGCGAGATCAGGATCGTGAAGCGTTCCATCTTGACCGGCAGCGGGACCGGGCCACGAACCGTGGCGCCGGTGCGCTTGGCAGTCTCGACGATCTCGCGGGCCGAGTTGTCGATGAGACGGTGATCGAACGCCTTGAGGCGGATGCGGATGTTCTGGCGAGCCATGTTTGTGTCCTAAGTGATTGGTGATTAGCGATTAGTGACCAGTGAAGAGCGCCGCGCCGCGGCGCCCCTGTTCACTAATCACTATTCATTCATCACTTCAGAATTTTCGCGACGACGCCGGCGCCGACGGTCCGGCCGCCTTCGCGGATGGCGAAGCGCAGGCCTTCTTCCATCGCGATCGGCACGATCAGCTCGATCGTCATCTTGATGTTGTCGCCCGGCATCACCATCTCGA
>Ga0315287_10007132_pt1 | contig 11190 bp, 9 predicted proteins | sample YL17G11_0_MG_FD_205037 | JGI IMG/M metagenome (GOLD analysis project Ga0315287, IMG submission 205037) | Sediment microbial communities from Yellowstone Lake, YNP, Wyoming, USA - YL17G11_0 | ecosystem: Environmental > Aquatic > Freshwater > Lake > Sediment | place: USA: Wyoming | collected...
CTTCACCCTGATCAGCTGGTCTTCCGCATGTGCTTCATAGCCCATTCGCGCGAGGTAATGGCACAATGCGCTCACGGGTTCCTTAATCCCCGTTATCTTCTTCACCTCGTCCGCCTCGACCCCTCTCTCCCACGGCTCGAGGTCTGGCGCGACAAAGAGCTCCTCGCCCCTCTGGATATCAACGCTCTTGATCTTTGCACCGCGCTCCGCCAGCGACGTCACGAGGATGCTCACCGAGGCTTTGAGTGCATTCAGGTCGGTCCCCGTGCAGTCCACGAAGATGTTCTTCGTGTTCTCTGTGATGGCGGTCGTGACGCCGTTTATGATCGGAGGGAACGATAGGACGGTGTCCTCGCTGTCCACGATGAGCGGGTATTTCTCCTTCCCCTCCAGTACGAAAGCGAAAGCCTTCCCCTTCTCGTGGTCCTCGAGGATCTCCTTCAAATTCATCTCCTTGGAACCCTGAAGGGGAAAGAATCTCTTCTCCGTCGGCTTCACTGCTGTGTAGAGGAACGGGGGCTTCACCGTGTCGTAATCGTGAATGCCGATCGCCACCTTCCTCCGGTTCCTGCCGACGGTGAGGTGCAGCTTCTCCTGGAGGTCCATCACCGATCTGATCAGGTTGTCGCTCATCTCGACGTCGGTCACGAGCGCCGACCAGATGAACGGCCTCACGGAATCAACGGCCGGATCGACCTTCAGGACGACGTCGGATTTGCCGACCTCGTATCTCCTGAGTCCTGGAGAGATGCCGAGGAACGCCCTGAGCCCCCTGGCGATCCCCTCGACGGAATACATGTCAGGTCTGTCTGGGAAGAGCTCGAAGGCCATCTCGTCGCTGTCCTTGCTCACGGAGTGGACATCGGCCCCCATCATGGGCAGCCGGTCGACTAGCGTCTCGTAGTCCAGGCTCCCGCCGACTAGGTTCTGCAGGTCCGCGAAGCTGAAGTTGATGACTGGCATATCCGTCGAGGATAACGAACGGGAAGCAGATATAACTACTCCTCGAGCCAGGGACTCCATCGGCCCCTGAATCCAGTCGTTCTTCACCTTGGAAACCAGAGAAGAAATGGCTTAAACACCCGATGCCATCAGGAACCTGCTCGCCGGGGCGTGGGAACCTTGGCAGCGAATGGATGATGGAAGATGGCGCCGATAATCCGCAGGATCGCTACGGGGACTCCAGGCCTCGACAAGATGCTGAAGGGAGGCCTCCTTCCAGGTAGCGTGTACTCCCTGGTCGGCCCCCCGGGCAGCGGCAAGACCGTCCTCGCGACGCAGTTCCTGCTCGAAGGGGTCAAGCGCGGCGAGAACACCCTGCTCGTCGCCCTGGATGAAGCCCCCTGCCAGATAAGGGAGAACCTCGGCACCATGTTCGGCGTCAACTTCGACAAGATCATGGTCCTTGACGGGACGCTCGAGCTGAGGAAATACGAGAGGACGCCGCTGAGGGACGTCTCGATTGTGAGGCATGCGGAGGCGTTCGGGAAGGTGTTCCCGGAGATACCCCGCTCGGCCGATCTGCGCAACCCCGAGATGACGATAACAGCGATCCAGGAGATGATCAAGGTAGAGGTCAGGGACCACAAGGTCTCCCGCATCGCCATCGATTCGATCACGGCGCTCCTCTACTTCATGACCCCTTCGGGCGAGCGGAACGTTTTCCTCCAGTCCTTCCTGAGATTCCTCTCCGACCTGAACGCAACCACGATAGTGACGATCCAGGAGAGCGACTCCCCTACCCTCGACATGACGAGCATCGAGTACGTGATGTCGAGAGGGGTCGTCCGGATGCACAGGTGGCTGCAGAACAACGACTTCAAGCTCGGGATATCCGTCGACAAGTTCCGCGGCTCCGAGCACGACGAAAGCATAAAGCGGGTCAAGATAACCCCGATCGGCCTGCAGGTGCTCGAGAAGCAGTCGAAGCTCGAAGGGGGGAATTGAGGATGCTGTCGCTGCGCGGGCTCAACAGGGTCTCCACCGGCATCGATGGCCTCGACGAGATGCTGGACGGCGGGCTGGTCACTGGAAGGACGTACATTCTATCCGGCGATGCGGGCAGCGGCAGGTCCACCCTGTGCGCGCACTTCCTGATGGAAGGGATCAAGAACGGCGAGGAGGTCCTCTACGTCACCATCGACTCGAATCCCGCGGACATCAGCGCGAACATATCCAGCTTCGGCTGGGACACCGGCAAGATCATGATTCTCAACGCGCACCCGAGGGTCAGGGAATACAAGGTGAGAGGTTCTCTTATCGAGGTCTCGAGCACCAGCAAGACCGCCGCCGCGCTCAAGGACACGGACGGCAAGGGGAAGGCCGCTCAGCAACAGACCGGCGGCCAGGCGGACCTCAGCCTTCCGAGCCTCCAGCTGAGGATCCAGAAGGAATTCGAGGACCATTCGTACGACCGGCTCGTCATCGACTCGGTCGTCTCGCTCAAGCTCCTGAGCTCCGAGGAGATATCATGGGAGCTGGGGATAAACTCGATATTCAGGCTGCTCTCGGAGGAGGGCATCACAGCATTGATCGCCGCGGACAACCCGAAGCCGAGCGAGGCGGTCCGGCCGGAGTTCTTCATGTCCCACGGGATAATCAAGACATGCCGCCTGACGGCGAACGGGAGGGTCTACAGGAGCATCTACGTCGAGAAGCTGAGGGGCTCCGCCCACGATACCCAGATGAGGCCGATGAGGATAACATCCAAAGGGCTGGAGGTCGACTCGACGAAGGCTATGCTCCCCGAAGTGCTAGCGTCCTTCGCGCTGAAGTTCCCAAGGCCATGATTCCGTATGCTGGCTGTATGAAATATCGGCCGCCCGGAGGACTAAGCTTTTATGTTGCTTCTGCATACGCACGAAAACGAAGGGCCCGTAGCTTAGTTTGGTTGGAGCATCCGGCTGATAGTCTTCCTTTGGAAGATCCGAAACCGGAAGGTCACCGGTCCAAATCCGGTCGGGCCCACTTCTCAACATGCTAAGCCTTATCTACTGTAATCTGATTAATATCCGGAGGAATTTCTTTGGTTAAGTGTCCAAGATGCGGAAATGAGAACTCACAGGCGATGGCCTTCTGCGTAGCGTGCGGGATGCCATTGATGCCGGTGCAACCACAATCGCAGGTGCAGGCCCAAATGCCATCGATGCAGCAAATGCCAATGCCCGTCTATGTGGGGCCTTCGTCGAGATCGCTGAGGATTCTGGTCGGAATGTTCAGGGGAATCGGATTCTCGCTTTCAGCGGTTGCCATTTTCATGTTCAGCTCAATCTTTACGGTGTCAATTGGGAGCATATATGACTACAATCCTCTCGGGACTCTCCAGGTCGGAATGGTCGTTCTGGGCTTGGGGGTCATTTTCTTTGGAATCGCAGAGTTCATCAAGCCTTTCTCCGTCAAGAAGTAAGAACCGGTTGTCAACGTGCCTCCGATACTCGGGAGCGGTGATTCCTAAGCTAATGGCAATTGGAACGAGCACATAGGATGATCTCGCTTGGAACGAGTGCACTTCATATGTGGATGAACCCATCTCTCCAGTGGCTCTCTTCCTCGACATTCAAATATCGGCACTGTCATTCCTTCCTGTGGGACCATGCGGTGGAATCTGGTAGTCGGAGGAGCGATATTGGCAGGATTCCTGTTCCCCTTGGCCATCTATCTCTATACGATCCCGGAACTACAGGTGATTGGCGGGATTACTTACCATTATGCAATAAATTATTTCGAGATAATCCTCTATCTAATCGGCGGAGTTTTCGGAATCGTCCTACTCATCGTCGGGTTTGTCATCAAGGATGTTAATCGAATCCGCTATGTAGGTACGGCAAGCCAGAATTACCAATCCTATGATAGTGCGACCGGTTCTGGACAAGGAGCAATTCCGAATTACATGCCCACCGCTCAATCATTGAGCGCCTCAATGATTTGCCACTTCTGTGGCGCTCCTCGCGAGGCCGAAGGCGCATATTGCGGTCATTGTGGGGCGAAAATCGGTTGAGAGGGATCGGAAAAAGCCCTGAAACGGATTTGGGGCCACGGCAACACTATTTGTCTCGTGAAAAGCCATCGGAGTTTCCCGCGTGGATATCGGTACAGCAAAGGCTTATGTCTTAATGATGGTTGGAGGACGTTATGGCAAAGATAAGAATCGAGAATGTCGTCGCATCAACATCGCTTGGCAGAGAGTTGGATCTGCATGCAATTTCACTCGCCCTCGAAGGCGCGGAGCACAATCCCGAACGGTTCCCTGGACTGATCTACAGGCTGAAGGAGCCGAAGACCGCATCTTTGCTTTTCAGGAGCGGCAAGGTCGTTTGCACGGGCGGGAAGAGCCTCGCGGACGTCAAGGCTGCGATAAGCAAAGTCGTGAAGCATCTCGAGGCCGCGGGCGTTCACATCAAGGTCGAACCAAAGATCGAGGTCCAGAACATCGTCGCATCGTCCGACCTCGAGTGCGGGATCAACCTGAACGCAGTCGCCATCAGCCTCGGGCTAGAAAAGGTCGAGTACGAGCCAGAGCAGTTCCCTGGGCTCGTCTATAGGATCGACTCTCCGAAGGTCGTCATCCTTCTGTTCGGATCAGGGAAGCTCGTCTGCACTGGTGCAAGGACGCCTGAGGATGTCGAAGTCGCGGTGAACAAGATAACCGAAGAGCTCAGGGCGGCAGGCCTTCTCCTTTCTGAGAGGTCAAAATCCAAGTAGCGCCTGTCAGAAAAGGTCTTGAAAAGGAATTGGTGCGTTCTCCTTTTTCTAGCTCGGGCCAGTCCGCTTTATTATCACGGCAGCTCCAGAGTCCCGACGACCCTCAACTTGCCGCCATCGAGATAACAGGCGACAGCCCTTGAGCCAGCAAGGTGGACGAGCGCTTTATCGAGAACGAGTTTGACAGTCGGCTGCTTCCAATCTCCGTCATCGCTTACCGACTCGACCCTCGCGTTCATGAACTGCATCCAATGGCCGATGTGCAGCACCATTCCTTCCTTCAGTGGAGCCGGCCAGTATTTGACGAGCTTAATCTCGACGGTCATTGACAATGTGCTCTTGATCTTCAGATTGTTGGTCAGGACCACCCCCCTGTCGAGATCGGCCACCTCGATCCCTTTCAGCGCCAGTCCGACCCTGTCCCCCTTCGCGGACCAGTCGGAATCGTCGTCGTGCTTCTGGACGGAGCGGACCTCGGCGGTCTTCCCTCCTGGAAGCGCTTTTAGTCTGTCGTGCCTTCTCACGACACCTTCAGATACATTCCCGAGCACGACAGTCCCAACTCCCTTGACATCGAAGAAGTAGTCGACCGGGACGCTGCCGGTGAAGATCGTCATTTTCATGGGCTCGTTCGGTTCGAGATCCTCCGCTTCCTGCATCAGCTTCTCGCGAATCGCTGCAGGATTGTCCTCGATGAACTCGTATTTCTCGAGAGCCAGCCCCTTGATGATCGGGGCGACCTGCTCCTTCGTGATGTAGTTCTTGAGCACGATGTACCCCCTCTTTATCCCGACGCAGTCGAGCATCAGGGCGCATTCCCCGAAGGTCGCATCGAGCTTCTCTATCACGACGAGCGCGATGTCCGCGAGCGAGGCGGCGTAGAACAGCGATGCCAGTTTCTCTGGGTAGCCCGTCGGTTCCACGATGTTGATCGTCACATCGCCCTTCTTGTTGTCGAAGTAGGTGATGTCGGAAGTCTCCGATTTCTTCCCGATGTCCTTAGAGTAGTCCTTAGGACCGACGAACGTGACTGTGAGATTGCCCATGAAGTACCTCAGAATGTTGCTGGAAAATATGCCTTTCTATGGAACGGGGAAAGCCCCTATGTAAAACAGCTCCTCGCGGTCTTTCGCCTCTTCGTTTTCGATCTCCCTTCTCGTGCCTCCTTCTATCTGAGATGTCTCTAAGAGGTTTCCTCTTTTTCGGACATGCCCCTATTCGCGGTTCTCCCGCACTATGGCCAGTTCGTCCTTTCGTCAGGGACCCGCCTCAATCCTTATCACGCGATCAGAGTCGCAGCTTTTTCGACGAGGTCCAGTCCATGACTGTCATCTATCTCCTTCCTCGGGAGGATCCAGCATGTGATGGCGTGCTGGAGCCATCAAACGCTTTCACATGTTCTAAATAGGCGAGGAGCTACTTTAGCAAACCATCCTTATCTCTTGACGAGGGGATGAGGTGAACTGAAATGTCCAAACAAATAAGCGTTGCAGTATTGGGTTGTGGCGGCGTAGGACAATGCATTGCGCAGGACTTGGCGAAGAGCAATCTCGTATCCAAGCTCTTGCTTGCAGACATTAATCTCAAGGGAGCCGAGAGTGTAAAACAAAGGACCGGGTCGGACAAGATCGAAATACGCAAGACGGACGCTTCCAACCCAAAAGAGGTTGCCAAGATCGCAAAGCAGGTTGACATACTTGTGAACGGCGTGGCGCCGGTGTTCAATTTGAGAATCCTGGAAGGATGCCTAAAAGGTGGCTCGAACTACATCGATATGGCAAGTACATGGGAATACCTGGGCATCCCCAGCTCCTACAAATCATACGACGAGGAACCAGAGCTCGAATCTCTAGGCAATCATATGGAGATACAGAGCGAAATATGGAAAGCAGCAGGCCAACTGGCTTTGATAGATATGGGGATTGAGCCGGGAGCATCGGATCTTTTCGCAAAACGTGCCGCGGATAGAATGGAATCTGTGGATTACGTGAAAATCCGGGACGGCGACAACGGCGTTCTGGAAGGATATGAATTTGCCACTCTTTTCTCACCAGAAGCCATGCTAGAAGAAGTGCTAGTTGACCCCATATATTGGGAAAATGGCAAATGGCGCAGATCCCGCGCTCTTGAGGTATCGGAGATATACGATTTTCCGCCTCCTGTCGGCCGTTTGAAGGTATATAGAACCGAACATGAGGAAACCGAACTCATACCGCTTTTCTTGGGAAAGCCAGTTAAGAAAGTGGATTTCATGATTGGCATAGATGAGAAATTCATCAATTACGTGTCAATGCTGAAAAAGCTAGGCCTTACCAAGAGCGAACCTATAGATGTCAAAGGGGTCAAGGTTGCACCGTTGGATGTCATCGTAGCGACAATGCCTCGCCCGGACTCCATTGGCAGCACATTAAGGGGCACTACCATAGCCCTGGCAGAGGTCGGCGGGAAAATGAAGGGCAAGAATGTGGTAATCAAGACATGGATTGGCGTCACACACGAAGAGTCGTATAGGCTTACGGGACACAATGCCACTTCATATACGACGGCTATGCCTTTGGCGGTTGTGGTCGAGATGTTCGCAAGAGGAGAAATCAAAGCGACGGGAGTCAGAGCGCCGGAAGAAGCGGTCGACCCGGTCAAATTTTGCGAACATCTTACCGCAAAGGGTATACCGGTCCATGAGAACATCACCCCATTGTAGCTCTAGTGGTGGATAATCGATTAAGAAATCGTGAGAGAACTGAAATGGCAATAGTCCGTTTGAAATTCATTCATAAAGGTAATCTCAATGATGAGAGGTCTGCCCAGGTCGAGGGAAGAAGATTGAGATCGATAATTGCAATTGCAATCGTTAATTTCTTTCTTGTCGGAGACACTCTAGATAGTATCCTCAACCCGAATTAAAGAGAAGGTAGATTTCATATTGAATTTTTCGGACCGAGATTAGTTTCCATTCGAATCGGAGGCATCTGCCAGGATCGGAAATCCTCTACCTTAGCGAGTAAAAAACCATTGAGAATTCTTTTCCACAATCATCTCACTCGTAATCATCTGGGAGGGGGCATCCGGATCCAATGGGAAGAATCGGAAAAGGCCTTGAAAGGGGATGGTATGTAGAAGAGGTCCCTCGCCAATATCGTCGTTACCAAACCACGATGGAGGCGAAAGACCATGCTATACATAGGACTGGCGGGATGATTCAGAGCAGATTCGGATAACAGATCCGATGTCGAACGAATACTGAAAGAAGAAAATGGGGTTCATGCGGAGGTGAATTCACACAACATGAAGACGCTGGCGTTGCTGTTATTTCTAATGGAATATGAGTTTAGCGTCAGAGCTTATAGAAAGATTCTTCATTACCTTCTTTTATAATGGGCCGGAGCTGTGTCAATTATGGCAGTTGCAAGGTTGAAATTTCTTGATAAGGGCGAAGAAGAAATCATTCACAGCCAAAGCCTGAAATGTCTTGATGATATCGGAGTCGCAATACAGAGTCATTCTGTTCTTAAAATACTCGATGATAATGGAGCAGATATTGACTACAAAAAAAGCATAGCCAAAATACCCGAGGAAATGGTCAACGAAGCCATCAAAAAAGCTCCAAAGAACATACGACTCGGAGCAAGAGATCCGAAACGGGATCTCCTACTGCCAGTTGAAGCGCGCCCGTACATTTCAACTGGTGGCGTCACAGTGACCATGCACGATCTTGAGACCGGTTCGGAACGTGATGCTACAAGAAAGGACCTCGCGGATTTCGCTCGACTGGCTGATTACCTGGATCCTATCGATGCTTTCTGGCCAATAGTCACCGTGAAGGATGTTCCTCCAAATGCCCACATGGTTCACGAGCTCTGGGTCTCCCTGCAGAATACGACGAAACATATACTGGGATCACTTGGATCGGCTACACTGGGAGTGCCCGATGCAAAAAGGCAGATCGCAATTGGAAAGCTGGTCTCGGGAAGCGTTGAAGAAATGAAAAAGCGACCGCCTTTTTCCATTCTCAGCTGTATCATTGCCCCATTGACTTTTGAGAAAGGGGCTGTCGAGGCACAGGTGGAGTATGCAAGGGCGGGGATACCGGTAATCTCTATGTCCATGTCCCTCGGAGGAATGTCATCCCCTGTAACAGTTGCTGGGACGATACTGAACGCAAATTCTGAGAATTTGGCAAGTCTGGTAATTACCCAGTTCGCAGAAGCGGGCGCCCCGCACATATATAGCTCCGAGTCCACACTCGTGAACATGAAGACCGGTTTTATCGACTATCTCGGGGTTGAATATCCATTAATCTCATCGGCCGTGGGTCAGATGGCAACGAGATACGGATTGCCGAAGATGACTGGATGCATGGGGATCGACGCCGAAAAGGTGGGCAATCCAACACAGTTCGGCGAGACAGCCGCCAATATCATGACGACAATGTCCGGAACAGACCTTTGCTCAGGAGCGGGAGGGATAGACAACGACAGGAGCTGCGCTCTCGAACAGGTGGTTGTTGATGCGTATCTATGGGAAGATTTCCGAGCGTTCATTAGAAAATTCGAGATTAATGAGAAAACCTTAGCCCTCGATGTAATTCGCGAGGTAGGTCACGGAAACACCTTCTTGAAACATCCGCATACTGCCAAGAACTTCAGAAACGAGATGCACTTTCGAAAAGAAAGGATGGAAATCTACGGAGCAACACTTTCGGACATAATGGTATCAGATGCTAAAAAAGTCGTCAAAAAGGCTCTTTCTGAACACAGAGTAGAACCACTAGATAAAGAGATTGTCGACCGAGGCGACAAGATTATCAAAGATTATGAGAAAGAGTTAGGCGATGGCTGAACAGCCGTTATATTCCTGCCCACGAGTCCAAAAGAACAAGTCCATATTACTAAAAAACGAGTTCTCATACCTAGCTTTGGCGATGTTCATAGAGAGGAAGACGATTCTCAGAATCCCACACAAATAGGCCTTTTCCCTCCTATTCGTCCCTGAACAGGCATAAACAATCATGAATGGCCCTGTTGCAGAAGTCTCAGCACCAGAACTCCCTCCTCGTAGCCAGCTGAAGCAGGTTGAACAGCGCTAGCTTGCATCCCACCTCATTTCTTCGCGAATTCCTATTTCGGCATTTTAGGCGGCATCCCAGCGCGTTGTCGATCATGCTGAAGACCGTCTCGACGTGGTTGCGCTTCGCGGTCAGCGCGGCGAAGCGCCTCGGCCAGTGCCTCGCGAAGCTCGCGAGCTTCTGGTAGAGCGTCTCCGGCTCCCTGAAGTCCCTCGCGTTCGACTTGATCTTGTTCAGCGGCGTCGCGCCGCGCTGCCTCGCGGCCTCTTCTACATAGAGGTTTGAGGGGAAGACGGAGTCGCTTCAAGCCGACCAGTCAGTTATTTTTTCGGCGTTTCATACGATAAAAAAATATGCTTTGCAATCTCTATGCAAACCTTAATCGAACCCTTCGCCTTCGGGAAAGCGATGGAGTCCTGGGTATTCTTCGCAATCCTCGCTGTCCTGCTGACCGGAACCGCCGGCGTCATCAGCAAGTACGCTCTGAGGAATGCAACCGTCTCCACCTTTGTCATAAGCTCTTTCATCGTCATAATGCCCGTTTCGATTGCCCTTCTCTCTTATTACATCCTGGCGAAGGGCCTTGGAGGAATTGAACCGATATATTTCGTCCTGGGACTGCTGTCGGCCTTCTTTGCGAACCTCGGTTTCTTTCTCTATTTCGATTCACTCGAGAGAGGGCCGCTGCTAATTGTTGGGCCGATCACCTCCGCCTACCCCGCCATCATCGTAGTCGTGGCGCTGCTTGTCTTTGATGAGATGCTGAACCCGCTGCAGGCTCTGGGCGTGACTTTGACGATCGCAGCTGTAATCACCCTACTCTACCTGCACGGAGCTTCGATGGGCAGGATGAAATGCCCAAGGTCGGCGCTGGGCCTCGCAATCCTCGTAGTAATCTCCTGGGGCGCTTGGGGGATTCTACTGAAAGCCGCGTTGACGGGACTCGATGTGATCCTCTACCTTGGGCTCTCCGCGCTCGTCATGCCGCCTCTAACACTTGGGTACTTGAAGCTCCGGAACCGTGGGAAGTCGATGAGGGAGATGCTTAAGATCCCCGCGTATTCAATCCCCTTGATCTTCGCGGTGATTTCAGTTGAGCTTGAGCAGCTGGGATTCTACAACGAGACATTGGCGGTCTCTACCGGCCCGGCATCTCTCGTGTTCCCGGTTATCGCAGCGTATCCAGTGGTGACGATCGTGATCGCCTACGCGTTCCTCAAGGAACGGATATCGCTGAAGGAGGCCCTGCTCATCTTTGCGGTAGTCACGGGGATAATCCTGGTTTCCACCGTCTAAGTAGCCATCCGGATGCAAAAGCAGAATAGGGGAATTGGCAATCGCCCTCCTATGGTAGAATGGGTCGTGCTGGGACTTATTGCAGGCGCGCTGACGACGTCGGGGTACATCCCGCAGATCGTGAAGGG
>Ga0315287_10007133_pt1 | contig 11189 bp, 4 predicted proteins | sample YL17G11_0_MG_FD_205037 | JGI IMG/M metagenome (GOLD analysis project Ga0315287, IMG submission 205037) | Sediment microbial communities from Yellowstone Lake, YNP, Wyoming, USA - YL17G11_0 | ecosystem: Environmental > Aquatic > Freshwater > Lake > Sediment | place: USA: Wyoming | collected...
TGCACAACCTGGATCCGAACGACCCAACCGACGGCCCAAAAGACCGCGATAGCGACGGCTACACCAACATCGAGGAGTACCTGAATCACCTTGCCTTGGCGGTATCGAATGGCTGAAACTCATAACAAACAGAGTGCCGCGTTTCATGAATCTCGCTACCATTAGGATAATGAGATTGCTTCGTCGCTTCGCTCCTCGCAATGACAATTTGGGACTCTCAGGTGTCATTGCGAGGCCCCTGGGGCCGTGGCAATCTCATAGTCGCAATACTTGTGAAACGCGGTAATAGTGCTTTTAGGAGGTTACTGTGATCTCGAGAATCAGAATTAGCAGGCGAATACCCAATTCGTCGTGTTTGCTCTGCGTCCCTTACGGCTTTTGTCTTTCAATCATAGTCATAGCGTTTTGCGGGAGCAGGGCGGTCGCAGAGAGCTTCGTTCCCTTCGTCATCCCGGCCAGGCCGAACCCCGATTCGCTGATTGCCGCGCCCCCGGCAGAGCCTATAAATATCGATTCTGTCCGCCTTGTTGCTCGCTCCGGCCATTTCTATCGCGGCGACGAGCGAGTACGTCTCTGGGGCGTCAATCTCTCGTTTGGCGCAAATCTGCCTAAGCATGAGGATGCCCCCCGCATAGCCGCTCGCCTGGCCGCGGCGGGCGTCAACACCGTCCGATGTCACCATACGGACACTGCTCGCTGGCCGCGCGGCCTCTGGAACGCGGGCGACGGCAGGGACATTGCCCCCGAGGCCCTTGACAGGCTGGATTTCTTTATCGACCAGCTCGCCCGCCGCGGAATCTGTGTGGATATAAACCTCCACGTCGGCAGAGAGCACAGCCAATTCCTCGGCCTGCCCAAGACAAACAGTGATTATGACAAAATCTCAAATATCTTTACGCCCGCCCTGGTTGACGCGCAGAAGAAATACGCCCGCGACCTGCTCACTCACGTTAATCCCTACCGCAAGGCCCGCTACGCAGACGATCCCGCCGTCGGAATTGTCGAAATCACCAACGAAAACAGCTTCTTTATGTGGGGCGCAGAGCAGACCTTGCGGACGCTGCCGGATTACTATGCAAAGATATTGCAGGGCAGGTTCAATACCTGGCTAAAGCAGCAGTATGGTTCGGACGAAAAGTCGCCAGGACGGCTGGGGCCGCTTCGCAATGCCTGGTCCGAAGGCTCTGAGCCGCTCGGCGGGAATCTGCTCAAAAACGGGGACTTCGAGACCAGCGAGGTCGGCGGCACCATCCCCCTCCACTGGGGCCTCGAACAGCACGGTCCCTGCAAGGCCTGGTGCTCCCGCCAGCGACTCGAAGCAAGAAGGGCGCTGCAAATAGATATTGCCGAAGCCGACGACACCGAATGGCATCTGCAATTCAATCAGCGGGGCCTCGCCCTCAAGAAGGGTCAATACTACACCGTCGCGTTTGAAGCCGCCGCCGACAAACCGCGCAGCATCACCTGCTCCGTTGGCCAAGCCGACAGCCCGTGGAGCAACCTCGGCCTTTCCCAGCGCGTCGAGCTGACCGAAAAACGCACATCGTTTCGCTATGGATTCGTCGCCAGGGCCGACGAAGGCAACGCCCGCCTCAGTTTTGCCTTTGGCGCCAGTCAAATACCCATCCACCTGGCCAATGTCGAGCTTCGCCCCGGCGGCAGGGTCGGCTTAAAAGAAGGTGAATCCGTCGAGGCGGGCAGCGTCACCCTCTTTGCCGAGACCGAAAGCCCGGCCCGCACGCTCGACCGAATGATATTCCTCGCCGAGACCGAAAAGGCCTATTTTGACGATATGCGAAACTTCATCCAAAAAGACCTCGGCTCCAAGGCCCTCGTCACAGGCACAATTGTCTTCGGTCCCCTCGGACTCTACGCCCAGAGCGATATGGATTTCATCGACGCCCACGCCTACTGGCAGCACCCGCGTTTCCCAGGCCGCCCCTGGGATGCCGCCAACTGGCTCATCGACCAAAAGCCAATGACCGATTATCCCGACGAGGCCACCCTCTTTCGCCTCGCCGCCGAGCGCCTGCACGGCAAACCCTTCACCGTCAGCGAATACAACCATCCCGCCCCCCTTGATTCGCAGGCCGAATGTGTGCCGATGATCGCCTCTTTCGCCGCCGCCCAGGACTGGGACGGCGTCTGGCTATACACCTACTCCCATTCCTCCGACGAGTGGGACCGACAAAACCTCAGCAGCTACTTCGACATTGACACCAACCCCGCCAAATGGGGCTTTATGCGGGCCGGGGCGGCCATTTTCCGTGAGGCCGTGGTCTCGCCGGTCGAAGGCCGTCTCGTTGCGGCCCTCGCTGCGTCATCGGACATTGTGCGTCACCTGGCGCAGCTACATCTGACGTATGATCTTGACATGTTTGACGCCGTTTCTGCGGCCTGTGGTGCGACACGCGAGGCGCTGCTGAGCAATCAGTTGTATGTGAATCTTCGGCCATCATCCGCCGTTGAGCCGGCTGTTCAGTCTCCCACAAAGCTCACCTGGTCGGTTGAGAACGGAAAGGGATTATATTTCGTTGGGGCCGGGTCAGGCGTTCTGGCGGGAGACACAACCAGATTCGTGCAAGCCCGCATCGACAGCCCCGTTTATGCCGTGATCACAGCCACGCCGCTCGACGGCGCGCCCTGGTGGAACAGTAAAAAGATACTGGTCACTGCCTGTGGCCGATGCGAGAATACCGGTATGAAGTTCTCCGGTGACCGCCGCACCGTAGGCCGAGATTGGGGCGGACCGCCTGTACAGATTGAAGCGGTCGAAGGAACGATTTCGATAAAAGTCCCGGCGGGCCAATGGAGATGCCAGGCGCTCGGGCCTGATGGTATGCCGAGTCAGCAAGTGGCTGTCCGTATCGAGGGCGAGCAAAATCCCGCAAGGGATGGCCAGCGCCACACTGTGGAGCTTTCGCCAAAGTACAAGACAATGTGGTATCTTCTGACGCGATCCGAGACCGGTGAGAAATGAGACCGATGTGTTTCCCAAACACCGCCGTCATTTCGCCGACGGCGAAGCACCTCCTAAAGAGGACATCAAAATGAAAACCCGAAGACTCTTGTTTGCTATCCTGCTACTGGTTACCGCTGTTACAACCGCCGGCGCCGCAGAAAACGGCAAATACCTCACCGCAGTAAGAACCTTCGCCGACAACGTGCTTGAGTATGGCAAGGATATTTACGGCCCCAAGCACACGCCCCTTTTTATCGACGGCATTAACATCCACGACCACCGGGCGCCCGAATGGAAGAAAGACGGCCAGACGTGGATTCTCTCCAATCTCGCAAGCCAGCAGAACCTCTTTCGTGTCCTCGACGCCCTGACGACGATCACCGGCGACGAGAAGTACCGCAGCGCCGCGACCGAGGCCATCGAATATGCGTTCGCAAACCTGCGGAGTCCCAACGGTCTGCTCCACTGGGGCGGTCACGTCGCCTACGATGCCCTCGCAGATGACCTTTGTATGGAGCAATACAGCCACGAGCTAAAGTGCAACTACCCCTACTACGAGCTGATGTGGCGGGTCAACCCGGACGCAACAAGAAAGTGCCTTGAAACGTTCTGGGCTGCGCATATCCTCAACTGGTCCAACCTCGAAATGAATCGGCACGGCGATATGAAGAAGAATTTTCCACCTCTCTGGCCAGGAGAGTACGACCCCGAGCCGGTCTTCTTCTGGGGCACGGGACTTTCGTTCATCAACACAGGCAGCGACCTGTTCTACGCCGGGGCAATTCTCAGCCGACTCTCCGGCGACAAGCGGCCCCTCGTCTGGGCCAAAAGGTTCGCCTATAGATACGTCGAGACAAGGAATCCAAAGACCGGCATCGGCGGCTACCAGTTCAGCCAGAGCAGGACCGCCACCTGCGCGCCTGGCATCAAAGGCGACCGCGCCCAATATCAATACGGCGACGACTTCAAAGGACATTTTGTGGTCGAAGGGACGCTCTTTCCGTGTTATGGCGACACGCCGGAAGCAAGGCCTCGGATATGCGAGTTTCTTCTCGGAGAGCTTCTGGGCGAGGACGGCAAGGAATTCACGCAGTGGGCGCTCGAAGAGCTTACCGCCTGGGGCAAGGCTGCTTACCGCGAAAAGGATAACTCGTTTATCCCGATGCTTACCGACGGCACAAGTATGGAAGGGTACGTCTGCAAGAAGGACGGCTACTTCGGCCCAAAGGGGAGGGTTCTGAAGGCAGGCAGGGCGGGCGAGATGGATTTCTGGACCTACGCGCTTGCCTATCGCGCGACAGGCGACCAATTCATGTGGGAAATGGCGCGCAGCATCGCGAAGCACAACGGCTGGGGCGATATCGGCGAGGACGCCAACGCACAACCCGACCTCAATCTCAATACCTCCTACTCCACCTATGCGCTTCTGCTGGGTTTCCTCGAGCTGCACAAGAGAACCGGCAAAACCGCCTTCCTGCATACGGCCCGCAGGATCGGCGACAACATCCTCGCATCCCGCTTTTACGAGGGCTTTTTCGTCCCGACCAAAAAGCACATCTACGCCAAGTTCGATGCCGTCGAGCCGCTTGTGCTGCTGCATTTATACGCCGCCGTCAACGCAAAGCCTGTTTCTGTCCCGCAGGTCTGGCCGAGCACTTCGTATTTCCACTGCCCCTACGACGGCAAGGGCAGAACTTATGACAATGCGGCGATATATAGCACGACGTTACCTTGAGTGACGGGCTTGTTATGGGGAGTATCCGAAAATGAAGGAAAAAAGCAGGCACGCGCAGCCGTCTGTAAAAGGCGTTTTTCGAGCAGGACTTGTCATTCTGTTGTTTTTTCCTGCCGCAAAAGCCGCTGCGTTCAACGGCCACGTTGTCACACAAGGCCCTCTAAAGCTGACCATAGCCGGCATCGAAGACGTTACCCAGTATGATAAGCCCGTAGAAGTCACCGTGACACTCAACAATAGCTCAGACTCCACGCTCAAGGTCAGGCTGCAAATGGCCGGCCTTGTTGACCAGTGGCATGCGGCCGGCGAGAAGGAAAAAACCCTTGAGCTTGGACCCCTCGCCCAGGCCAACGCCGTCTTCGGGATAGCCGCCGCAAGAGGCGCATTTTCTGCGCTCTATCCGGTCCATATCTACGCAACGTTTCAGCATCAGGGCGGCGCCGTAACCGCCCACGCCGTCCAGATATTCAAATCCAATTTCCAAAAAGCAGCGCCTCCTTCCTCCCAACCGGCAGAAATGCCCGTGAACATTGTTCCGGCCAACGGCGCCTTGCCGCTCTGGTACTTGAATACCCATCGCGTTGCGTGGTGCTATTACGACAAGCCTCTGGTCTATATGTCGATAGCCTGGCAGGGTTCGGCCCCGGACTCCGCCGCCGATTTCGGGCGCGGTCAGATCACCCGCGGCGCAACAAAAAACGCAATCATAATGCACCCCCCCTGGAAGCCCGCCGGCGGAACCATCTTCGCAGAATACCTCGTCAGGCTCCCTGATGTCACGCCCATCAAGCTCACTTTCGCCAACGCCATCCGCGACCACACCGCCTCCGAGCCGCCAAGCGACGGTGTGACGTTCCGCGTCTGGGCGGATGACTCTATGCTTTTCGAGCGCCACACCGACAGCAAGAAGTGGCTCGATGGCGAGGCTGAGCTTAGCCGCTTCGCCGGCAGACAAATACTGCTGCGTCTCGAAAGCGACCCCGGCCCGAAACGCGATACCACCTGTGATTCATCCTACTGGGCCGAGCCGACGATTATCGCCGGGACCCTGCCGCCAATGCTTACCCAGTCCGAGCGAGCGGAGCTGCGCCGGCGCGCCGCCGAGGTCGTCCAATCGGAAAAGCAGCCCGGCCAAAACGAATTCACCTTCAAACTTGATGGCGATTGTATGGCTGCGCTCGCCCTTGGCCGAAACGGCCTGGCCGATTCCGCTATCGCCTTTGCCGACGGGCGTTCTTGCGTTGTATTCGACGGCCTGCAAGCCTCAGTGCTGAGACAGAAGCTCGGCGTTGAGGCGTCCGCACTTGCAGTCCGAAACGTCGCTGCCAAGCGGGGTTCATCAGGAAAGCTCAATATCACTCACCGCCTGCTGCTGGCCGACGGACAATTCGACCTGGCCGCCGAGATTTGGGCGGACAGGGCCGGCCTGCGGATCGCCCTTAAATGCCCAAAACGAATCACCGACATTGCTCTCGGCCCCGCCGATCAAAAGGCCCCGCGCGTTTACTACGGCCACGGGTATTGCATCGTCGAGCCGGGAGCGTTTATCGCAAATTTTGGGGGACACAATTTATCGACAAGCCACGTCGGATTCGAGTTTGAAAACGGCCTATCACTCCTTACGGCGTGCGACAATCCGCCGGACTTCCTCGAAGTCAATCCCGACACGAGGACATACGCGCTCCACACCCACCTTGATACGACAATGACCTTCGTCCCGGGCGGCGGGGGGGCGTTTGATTGTGCTCGCAGGTATCGGCCGCTGTACGACAAGAACGCCGCCCCCGGCCTCAAACGCAAGGCCGGGAGGTTCGTTTTCGATATCTGGGGCGGACGCTACGCCGAAATAGCCGACACGATGAAACGTATGGTAGCATACGGCCTGACCGATTCCCTCCTGACTGTCCACGTCTGGCAGCGATGGGGCTACGATTACCGCCTGCCCGACATCTACCCGCCACAGCCGCAGCTCGGCACAATTGCGGATATGCAGGAAATCGCAAGGGTCTGCGCCGAACACGACATACCCTGGGGTCTCCACGACAACTACATCGATTTCTACCCCGACGCAGAGGATTACAGTTACGACCATATCTGCTTCACCGAGCAGGCCCCTCGGTCCCTTGGTGGGGGCGAGCCTGTCAAGGCATGGCTCAATGAAGGCCGCGACGCCCAGAGCTATCGCTGGCGCCCCGACCATATTATGCCTTTTGTTCAGCGCAATCTGAAGCTCATAAAGCCCGATCTTAAACCTACGCACTACTTCATCGACGTCTTCACCTCTCTGCCGTGCTTCGACTACTACGACGCAGCCGGCGGCTTCCACTCCATGCTCGAAACCCGCCGCTGCTGGGGCGAGTCGTTCGCCTGGATACGCGATTATCTCGGCGGCAATGCCCCGCAGACCTCCGAGGCCGGCCACGACCAGCTAATCGGATACCTCGACGGCGCCGACTGCCAGCATCTTCGGATAACGCCCGACGGCGGGGACTTTTGTATCAGAATTGCCTGCAAAGACTGGCAGCGCGTCCCCTGGTTCGACGCCGTGCTGCACGATAAACTCAGCCTCCACGGGGTCGGCTACTCCAGCCGCTACCAGGGCGGCCGAGACCGACGCGACAGCGGTATCGAAAGCGACGACTACATCTCCGCAGAGATTCTCGAAGGCCACGCCTTAATGATTGACAGACCTGCGTTCGGCCGCGGGGCCGTCCGAAAATACTGGCTCGCCCAGGATTTCATCCGAAGTATCGCCCTGGACGCAATCGAGAATGTTGAGTTCGTGGACGCCGACATCCACCGCCAGATCATAACCTGGGAATCGGGCGCAAAGGTCTATGTCAATCGAGGCGAAAGCGACTGGCTTGTCGCCGGCAGATGTCTGCCTCAATACGGCTGCTTCGCAACCAACGGCTCCACAGAATCGAGCATCGAAAAAATCAACGGTGCTATCGTCGAGCAGTCGCGCGCCCCGTCGCGTTTCTATGTCAACGCCCGTGCGTCGGGGCCGATTGACTTTGGTCCCGTGCTCACGGATGGCGCTCTGCGCTGCCAGACCAAAGACGACGCCATTGTAATCACCCCCTTGCCCGATACCGCGCCTTTCGCCGTCAAGCTCCGTCCCGATAGACTGCCTGTGCCGCACTCTCAGGATAGAGAGTTGAAATCCGTCGTTGCTGTTGACGCCGACGGCAAAAAGATTCGAGATGTGGATTTCACTGTGAAGGGAAATCTGGTAGAGTTTGAGACTCGAGAAAATGAATTTGCGTACATTCTTCAGAAGGACAAAAAATGACTAAGGTTTCGGCTGTGAATGTTGTGATCGCTGTTCTCGTTTGGCTGGCCGCGCCGATAGTTGCGTCGGCGGCTGCCGAGCCGATGGTGCTCTTCGATTTTGCCCCTGGCTTCGACGTCGGCTCCGTGACGGTAAGTGACGCCAATATCTCCCTCACCGAAGGCGGATCCCTCCGCGTACAGACTGGCCGCAGTCAGCCCTGGCCCGGCGTGACGCTCAAACCGCCCCGCCAAGGGGCCGAGGGGCCCGCTGGCAAGTGGGACCTCTCCGCGTACAATTGCCTGTACCTCGATGTAGCCAACCTGGGGGCCGAACGGCTCACGCTGAACTGCCGTGTTGACAATCCCGGCGCCGACGGCGCCAAAAACTGCGTCACCGACAGCCTCACCCTCGACCCCGGCAAGTCGGCAGCGCTAACCGTGCAGATATTCCCCGGTCCCTGGAAACTGTCCGAGCCGTTGGAGCTTATCGGGATGCGGGGATACCCGACGCACGCCGGAAAAATCGACACATCCAATGTCACTCAGTTGGTTATTTTCGTCAACAAGCCCGCCCCCGCTGCTTCGGCTTTGCAAAGCAAAACGGCGGGGGACCAGCGCTTCGAGATCGACAATATCCGCGCCGCCGGCGGCGTTCGCACCATCGATACGAAGACTTTCCTGCCCTTCATCGACGAGTTCGGCCAGTTCATACACACAGAGTGGCCCGGCAAAACGCACTCCCTAAAGGAGCTTATCGACAGCGCCAAAGCCGAGGAAAAAGAGCTCGCCGCACACCCAGGCCCGCCCGACCGCAACCAGTACGGCGGCTGGACCGCAGGCCCCAAGCTCGAAACCACCGGCTCTTTCCGAGTCCAGAAGTTCAACGACAAGTGGTGGCTCGTTGACCCCGAAGGCCGGCTCTTCTGGTCGCACGGCGTCGATTGTGTCGGCGCAGGCAACGCCACTCCCATTACCGACCGCGAAAACTACTTCCGCGAGCTGCCCAATGCCAATTCGCCGTTTGCCGGGTTCTACGGCACCGGAAGCTGGGCGCCCCACGGGTACTACAAAGACCACTCCCCGTACAAGACTTACGACTTCAGCCAGGCCAACTTCCTTCGCAAGTATGGCCGGGATTGGACAGACCGCTTCGCGCAAATTACCCACCGCCGGCTCAAAAGCTGGGGACTCAACACTATCGCCAACTGGTCCGACGGCGACATTTACCTGATGCGAAAGACCCCCTATGTCTGCACCATCAGCTACGGCTCGAAAACGCTCGAAGGCTCCGAAGGCTACTGGGGTAAATTCTACGACGTCTTCGATCCGAGCTTCCGCGACAGGCTTCGCGACCGCCTCGCCTCCGAAAAGGATAAAACCGCAGATGACCCCTGGTGCATCGGCTACTTCGTCCACAACGAATTGTCCTGGGGCGATGAGCTGTCTCTCGCGGTCGCCGCCATGGCCTCTCCCGCCGACCAGCCCGCAAAGAAAGTCTTCATCGACGACCTGAAAGAAAAGTACAACACTATCGAAAAGCTCAATGCAGCCTGGGCCACGAACCACGCATCTTGGCAGGAACTCTTAGAAGGCGCACGGCCCCCGGATAAGGACAAGGCCCGTGAGGACCTCGCCGCCTTCTACACTAAAACGGCTGAGACCTACTTCAAGACCATCCGCGACGAGCTAAAAAAAGCCGCTCCCACCAAGCTCTACCTGGGCTGCCGATTCGCCTGGGTGAACGACAGGGCCGCAGTCGCCGCCGCTAAGTACTGCGACGTCGTCAGCTACAATCGCTACACCTACAGCGTCGCCGACCAGCGTCTGCCCGACAATATCGATATGCCCATAATCATCGGCGAGTTCCATTTTGGCGCGCTCGATAGAGGAATGTTCCACACGGGTCTGAAAGTAACCAGCGACCAGAACGACCGCGCCGAAAAATACAAAAGCTACGTCCAGGGCGCACTGCGAAATCCCTGCATAGTCGGCACGCACTGGTTCCAGTACAAGGACCAGGCGACAACCGGCCGGGGCGACGGCGAGAACTACCAGATCGGCTTCATCGACGTGTGCGACACTCCTTACCCCGAGATTGTCCGCGCATCTAAAGACGTCGGCTACAAAATGTACGAATATCGCCTCAATAAGCCATAATCGTGCGCATTTGCTACCCGTCCGGCGTGCGAGTGGGTTTGTATCTCGTATTTCCTCCCAGCGGGGGCGAATTGGGTTTGATTGGGTTTGTTTTGGATAACGTTCGTTGTTCGTTGTTCGTTGGCATAAGCCTTTGTTCTTGTTGTACTTATGTTTATATTGCCCATTTTGACATTGGCTTTGTTTTGCAGAAAACAGGCTGATTTGTAGAGGAGTCTCGACAAGTGTAGAGGGCGGGCAAGCTGGGCAGGATGGGCGGGTAGGGCAGAAGACAGAAGACAGGAGACAGAATCCAGAAGAGGGATTCCCAATGAATCGGGATGTTCGGTTTACTGCGACTTCGCTTAGACATTGATCACCTCCTATTTTGTTAGATGTATATTATACACGATGGGATGTTGGGTGTCAAGTGAATTTTAACCACAGATTTCACAGATTTTCGCAGATTGACACAGATTTTGTAGATTGGGTTGGCCACAAAGGCGCGAAGACACGAAGTAAACCACAGATTTCACTGATTAGACACGGATTGACCCAGATTAACACTGATTAGCGGGCATGTTGAGTGTTGAGATAAGAAGTACGAAGTTTGATCGCGGATCCATTCGACAAGCTCAGGACAGGTTACGCAGATTATAGGGATTTGGGCATAAGAGTATATAAGTGTATGCGTATATACTTATGGGTGGCCATACGAAACGAGGTCTTGGGGTAAGCAGTTATTTGGTTGCGGGCAAGGTGAATTTTGGGCCCGGAGGGCGGAGGGGCGTGAAGCGTGAAGCGTGAAGCGGGGAGCGGGCCATGAAGACACGAAGGCGCTAAGGCACGAAGGGAACGAGAGATGACGGGAGTGTGATGTATAGTATTGGATACATCGCAAGAATTGAGGCGGGGGTATTGGAATGACGAGTCTCAACAGATATTTGTTGGGGGCCCTGGGGGCCCTGGGGGTTCCTGGGTGTGCGCGTTTTGGCATGCGCGTGCGTTCTGATGCGGCTTGGGGGTTTGGTGTGCGTGGGCTGCGAGGGGGGTGCAAAAATTTGGTTGACGGGGAATGGG
>Ga0315287_10007135_pt1 | contig 11187 bp, 13 predicted proteins | sample YL17G11_0_MG_FD_205037 | JGI IMG/M metagenome (GOLD analysis project Ga0315287, IMG submission 205037) | Sediment microbial communities from Yellowstone Lake, YNP, Wyoming, USA - YL17G11_0 | ecosystem: Environmental > Aquatic > Freshwater > Lake > Sediment | place: USA: Wyoming | collected...
GCCCGTAGACAGGAGGATGTCCGGCTTCTCCTGTCCGATGGCCGCGACGATCCCCCGCAGACGCTTTTCTCCGATGATCAACCCGAGATGAACGTCGGAGATCTGGACCAACCTGATCCGTCCGTCCGCGGCCGGGATTTTCGGGCTTGCCAAGACGATTCTTTCGGTCCGGATGTTCATTGCTTCGATGGTGGCATAGGCGGCAATCCCCAGGGAACACACCAGCGGCAGGATCAGGGCCAGCAGGGGCGACGGCAGCAGGGGGCTGAAATCCCTTTGCAGGGCGTAAGCGGCGGCGGACAGCGTCAGGCGATAGACATCCAGGCAGAGCGAGGCGGCAAAGAACAGAAAGAGAACCCCCATCCACAGATAGCCCAGCCAGGAGAAAAAACAGGCCAGCGCTTCGAAACCGCTTCTTTCGGCAAAGCGGACGATGATGGGAGCCAGAAGCATCAGCAGGAGCAAGAGAATCAGCCCCGCCGTCTGACCCATTGTCAGGTAAAGGGCCAGCCGGATCTTGTGGTAAGCGTAATAATGAACGCCCCCGTAGAGGAGAAAAAAGACCAGCAGAAACAGGATCATGGCCAGCAGGCGGGACATGTTGCGTTCTAACCCCATAACGTTTCGGCAAAAAAAGGATAAATCCGCCTCATCCTGTCGCGGACCTCGGTTCTCAGAAGGGCCAGTTCCTGGTCAGAGGGGGGCGCTACCTCGGGAATCTCCTGTCCCTCGCTTCCCAGGTCGAAGCCCGTGTTTTCGGCAACCCTGTCCACCGATACCCCCGGCATGAGGCAATCCAGGACAACCCGTTTCCGAGTACCGTCGAACCGCATAACACAAAGGGGGGTCACGGCATGGCTCATGCCGCCCCGCCGCCAGGGGGATACGAAACCATCGTCGAAGGCGGTGGCATTGACGAAATCAACCTTGGGAACGAAAAGTCTCCGGGTGTGGTTCATGGAAAACAGGATGGTTCTTCTGCAAAGGGCGTACAGCATGGATGATCCGGCGCCGCCGGGAAGCCGGAGGTCGGGCTTCGCGTAGTCGCCGATCACCGAAAGATTGATACTCCCCTGCTGATCGATCTGGATCCCGGAGAGAAAGAAGACATCCACCTTTCCCTTCTGGGCGAGACCGAAGAGTTCGAAAAGCCCTTCGGATATGCGGTTTTCGGGATCGCCGTATATCATGGGGACGATGTCCGGCCCGTGGGTGCAGCAGGCCAGGAGGCAGCCGGCAGCCGGTACCGGCGACAGGGTTCCCGTGGCCACCACCTCGCCGTTTTTCAGCAGCCTGGAGATGGCAACGACCATCATTTCCAGGGGATGGATGGTCTTATTTTCCATCGTATCGAAATCCTACCTTCCTGAGATAGGCACTATGGTCCTGCGGTTCGAGGATATAGACGTCGAGGTATTCCCGAAAGGCAGCCTCGTCTCTCGCGGCCTCCAGGTATGTCCGGATATGCTCTGCATCCACGGGGTATCGCCCGGGGCATGACGTCGGATGGGCGCCGCCTGCCGCCAGGACCACCGCTTCGATATGGATGGGCGCCACATAGACCTCCTGAAGGCCGGGAAGGACCTCATCGGGCTCCACAAGTTCCTCGACGACGGCAATGGTCGTGCGCGCCGCCATGGCCATCAACCGGTCATTGCGCGAGGCGATCGTCGTAATGCCGCCGAAGCGGTCGCCCCTCACCGCGTGAATAACGGCCACATCGGGAATGACCGGAGGCACCACCACATAGTCCTTTCCGGAATAGGGATCACGGACGACCTTGAGATCGTCGCGGATTTTCATATAATCGGTCCCCAGGAAGCCGAGAACGGGAATGAAGGGCAGGTTTTGGACCCCAGCCTGGAGTCCCAGCAGCAGGGCGGGTCAGATCGTCTCCTTGAGTTTGATCTCGCCGCGCTCGGCCTTGCGCCGGAAATTCGGGGCCAGACCGAACTCGTCCATGACAATCTGGGGAAACTGGACCGTCTCCACGCAACCGGCGCCGATGAGAAGATCGGCCACATAGCCGCCTGTCAGAACCGGCGTCAGGGTGAGTCCCCGGACGCCCCGGCGGATGATCTCCCTCACCACGGGCATGGGATTCATGGCCATGCCGGCACCGACACCCAGATGGCTGCCGTCCTGCACGAAACGGGCCGCCTCGGCAGCGCTCATGAGCTTGTCCTTCATTTCAAAAGACCCCCTTGAGGAGCTCCTTGAGTTCCGCGGAAAAGACCTCGTAGGCCCGTCTATCGAAGAGCACAAAACGAATGATCTCTATATCATTGTGTTCTTTGAAGTAATCGATCGCCGCCTTCATGGCGATCCTGGCTGCTTCCTCCAGTGGATATCCGTAAACCCCCGTACTGATCGCAGGGAAGGCGATACTCTTGAGACCTCTTGCCGAGGCGAGCTTCAGACTTTCGACGTGGGCGCTGCGCAGCAGGGCTGCCTCGTTTCTCGCACCCCCCCGGTAGATGGGGCCCACGGTGTGGATGACATGCTTCGCCCGGAGATTGCCTCCTGTGGTGATAACGGCCTGGCCCGTGGGGCACCCGCCGAGCTTCCGGCATTCCGCCATGATCGCCGGGCCGCCGGCCCTGTGAATGGCGCCGTCCACCCCCGCCCCCCCCGCAAGCCTTTCATTGGCGGCGTTCACGATGGCGTCCGTCGATTCCTCGGTGATGTCCCCGATGACAAGGGACAAGACGGCCTTACCGATTTTGGCTTCCATGGCCCTGCCTCCTTTCCGCCACGGGGATGCCTTCCCCGTAGACGAGCATCCGGTAGGTCTTTTCAATCCGGTCCCAGTTCTCCTCGCGATCCATGGACCAATACCTCCCGATGACGGAAACGACCCGGCCCAGATGGATGTCCTTGGAGTGCTTTTCGATGGTTTCGATATAGTTCGCGCCGCTCTCGGGCTGCTCCCCCCGCCGGCCGAGCATGGCGTGAATGAAGACCTCCCGGAGTCCTTCCCGCCGGGCCGACTCCATGAGGGCAAAGAGATGGTCGAGGGCGCCGTGGGAGCTGAAAAAGGAGACGATCCCCATGAGGTGTAAGGAACAACGGGCCTGCTTGACAGCCTCCATGACCCGCAGAAAGGCCTCGTTGCTGAAAAATGACCCGTCGGCAATGGCCTTGTCTATCCGGACCCGGTCGGCATAGATCCTCCGGCCGGCGCCGATGTGCAGATGGCCGGCCTCGGAATTGCCCACCGTGGACGGAGGCAGGCCCACAGCCTCGCCGGCGGCGGCGAGGCGGGTATGGGGATAGGTCCTCTTCAGCCTGTCCATCGTCGGTGTGCCGGCCCGGGCGATGAGATTCCCCCGGTCGCTCTCCCGCTCACCCCAGCCATCGAGGATCAACAGCAGCACCCGACAGTCGTTCTGAACGACGCCGCCCCAGGCGCCTTCTATCAGCGACCGACCCGTCATGCTGCCGGGTTTCGGCAAGCCCAGCAAGGCCAGAACGGTAGGGGCAACGTCAATGAGCTCCCCGTCCCGGCGAAGGGTCATTGCGCCTCCGTCCTGACAGATCAGCACAAAGGGAACGGGGCTGTCCGTATGGCCCGTATCGATGGCGCCGTCGGGATAAAGCCATTTCTCCACCGTACCGTGATCGGCAGTTACGATAACCGACAGGCCCTCCCGGAGGGCCTCGTCGATAACCAGGCCCGCCGACCGGTCGACGGCTTCGACGGCCCGGACGATGGCCCCTTCGTTCTCGATATGACCGACAACGTCAACATTGGGGAAATTCACAAAAATGAAACGGCAGGAGGGCTCATGGATCTTGCGAATGACCGCCTCGCTGATTGCCTCTAAGGACATCTCCGGGGCCTCGTCGAAGAGGGCGACGTCCTTCCGGGTGGGGACGATGATCCGCTCTTCGCCCGGGAAAGGATCGCTGCGCTTACCGTTCAGTAAATATCCGACATGAACGGCCTTTTCCGCCTCGGTGATCTTCACCTGTCTCAGGTTGTGACGGGCAATGACCTCGCTGAGTGTCCCCGCGATAATCCCTTCGGAAGGAAAGGCGACCCGGACGTTCAATCCCCGGTCGTATTCGATCATGGTGGCGAAAGAGAGTTGCAGGGACCCGCTCACGGGGAAGGGTTGAAATCCTCCCTCCGTAAGGCTCCGGGTGAGTTCGATTTCCCGCTCGCCCCGGATGTTGTAAAAAATGACCCCGTCCCCGCTGCCGATCCTCCCCACAGGACGGCCGTCGGCACCGAACAGAACACGGGGGCCGAGGGTCTCATCCTCTTCACCGGACCGGTAAGCTGCCCGGACGGCAGAAGACATGGCAAAGCGATCATCCTCCCCCAATGATGTCCCTCCTCCCCAGAAGTGCCCGCCATACCCCGCAAGACGGTATGAGCAGGTCAGAAACATCTAACGGAATATTATGAAAGTGTAAAGGGAAACTTTGTACATCCAGGCCCAGCTTCACATAGCGCTTTTCTCTTGAAAATTGGGGCATTAAGTGATATAAGAATCGTTCGGATAAAATTGTGGGAAGTGTTGTCATGCTCACAACCGCAACCGGCAAAAATCCCGATGATATCCTTCGGGATGAAATTCTCCAGCAGACGAGAGAGCTGGCCAAGCTCAGGTTTTATTATCTGATCGTGACCAGGGAAGCCCTGGGCCTGCGGCGTCATCAGAAAGTGGAGGAGATGTACAGGATCCCCCCGATCAAGAAATATCTTCAGCAGGGATACAGGGATAATGGACAGATACAAAAAACAGCGGATCAGGATGGTTGATTCCCAGATTCGGGCCAGGGGTATCATGGATCAGGGCGTGCTCCGGGCCATGGAAAAGATCCCCCGTCACCTGTTCGTCGATGAAGGCCTCTGGGATCAGGCCTATAATGATAATCCGCTCCCCATCGATGAACGACAGACCATCTCCCAGCCCTATATCGTCGCACTCATGACCGAAGCCCTGGAACTGAAGGATCGCGACCGGGTCCTGGAGATCGGAACGGGTTCGGGATACCAGAGCGCGATCCTGGCCGAACTTGCCGACAGGGTCTACACCATCGAGCGTATCGCCTCTCTGGCGGCCAAGGCGAGAAATCTTCTCGATTTCCTGAACTATTACAAGGTGGCCATCCGGGTGGGGGACGGGACTTACGGCTGGCGGGAAGAGGCCCCCTTCGAGGCGATCCTCGTCACTGCAGGCGCCCCGCATGTCCCCAAAACCCTGGTGGAACAACTCGCCCTCGGGGGACGGCTGATCATTCCCGTTGGCAGCCGCCATACCCAGGAGCTGATCAAGATGACCCGCCTGTCGGCAGATCCGGCGGATATCAGGAAAGAAAGCCTCGGGGGATGCCGCTTTGTCGATCTGATCGGGGAGCATGGCTGGGAAGCTTACGTTTAGGGTTGTCTGAAGGATTAACGATGTCGGCAAAGGGGAAATGTGTTGCAATTGCCACCCTGCTGTTCATGTTTGCCGCCTGCTCCGGTCCTTTTCTGCGAACCGCTCAGGTCAAGGGGGTCTATCATCGCATCACGGCAGGTGAAACACTGTGGGGTATCGCCCGGGCCTATGGAACCGACGTCCTGGATCTCGCCGTGACCAACGATATCGACGACCCGGACTATATCGAAGCCGGCCGGGTCCTCTTCATCCCCTATGCCGGCCGGATGATTGAAGCTGGGCGACCGGCAGGCCGAGAGCCCCAGGTCCGCGAAGAGGTCCCGGCGCAGCGCAAGGTGGAGATCACTCCACCGCAGACAGCGGCCGCAGAGGCATCGCGGACCGCACCGGTACCCCCCCAGGAGAGGGTTGCAGTGTCCGCAACTCCCCGAGACGAAAGGGCCACCGCGCCACCCGTCCCCGGCAAGGTCACGGTTCCCGCAAAGACCCGCGGAGAAGGCGACTTCCTGTCCCAGAAGCCGGCCACGAAGTCGGCAGGGAGGGAGGAAGCGGATCCGGCGTTGCGGCCGAAGACCACAGAGGCGGAATCTGCCGAGCGGGCTTCTAATGCTCTTTTCATCTGGCCTGTCAAGGGTAGGGTGACATCACGATTCGGCAGCCAGCCCAACGGGATTTTCTATAACGGCATCGATATCACGGGCGAGGAAGGAGCCCCCGTTCTGGCGGCGGCAAAGGGCCGGGTGACCTTTTCCGCCTTTCTGAAGGATTATGGAGAGACGATCATCATCCAGCATGGGGACCACTATGCCACCGTCTATGCCCATCTGGGTAAAAGGATGTTGAAGGCGAGCGAACAGATCGGAAAGGGCGATCAAATCGCTCTTATGGGTAAAACGGAAAAAAAAGGAGATGCTTATCTGAACTTCGGAATCTGGTATAAAAACAAGGCAAGAAACCCCCTTCCCCTTCTGCCATGATTCAATTGAGGGACAATTCATGGATCTATCATTCGAACAAGGACCGATCAGACCGCCCAGCGAGGCCAGGAGCCTCCTTATCAGGGCTACCAGAAACTGCCCCTGGAACAAGTGCGCCTTCTGCCACACCTACCGCGGCACCAAATTCTCGCTGCGGACCGCGCCCGAAATCAAGGAAGACATCCGGAAGGCCGCACAGATCGCGGAGCAGATCACAGAGCTGTCCTGGCGATACGGCGAAGGCGGCCAGGTCTCAGGCACGGTGGTCAATCATATATACGGCCAGAGAGCGCTCTACAACGACAGTTTCCGGGCCGTCGCCTCCTGGCTCTATTTTGGAGGCGAATCCGTTTTTCTGCAGGATGCAAACACGCTGATCATGAAGACCGACGATCTCATTGATATCCTGACCTTCATCCGGGAGCGGTTCCCCCAGGTTAAACGGATCACCACCTACGGCCGTTCCCATTCAGCAGCCAGGAAATCCGTGGAAGAGCTTATCAGTCTCCGCAAGGCAGGCCTTTCCAGGATTCACAGCGGCATGGAAAGTGGCTGTGATGCCGTGCTCGACTTCATGAGGAAAGGGGTAACGGCGGCCGATCACATCAAGGGGGGACAAAGAATCGTAGCGGCCGGTATCTCGTTGTGCGAATACGTTATGCCGGGCCTCGGAGGCAGCCGCTGGACGAAGGAGCATGCCGATGATACGGCCATGGTCATCAATAATATCAATCCTGACTTCGTTCGCCTCCGCTCGTTGCAAGTTGTGCGCGGCACCGAGCTGTACGAGATGATGCAGCGGGGCGAATTCGAACCCCTGGGAGACGAAGCCATCCTCAGCGAAATCCGGCAATTCATCGCAGGCCTGGATGGTATTCGGACGACCTTCGTGAGCGACCACATCCTGAATCTCCTCGAGGAACTGGAGGGGAGGCTGCCTGAGGACAAGCCAAGACTGCTGAAGATCATCGACCGGTATTTTTCGCTGCCCGAGATGGACAGAATCATCTACCAGCTCGGCCGCAGGACTGGTCTCCTCAGAAGACTCGACGATTTGTCGGACCAGCGGACCTACCTTAAATTGAAGGGCATCGTGGACCGGTACGCCGAGGGAGAGACCGGGCAAATGGAGCGGGATCTGGCGGAGGCCATGCAAAATTATATTTAAAAAGAACGCCCGGAGATCGGAAAGACTCACGCAAGTTCGGCCAGGGCTAACGCCGGAATCGATATCGACCCCGGTCAGCAATGCTTGTTGACTATGGGGACAGTTTGTGATAAGTTTTTAATTTCAAACTACAAATAGTAGAGGTGCATGATGTTTAAGGTTGGTGATCTGGCTGTATACCCTGCGCAGGGCGTCGGTGTGATCGAGGCCATAGAAAACAGGGAGAGCATGGGAAATAAACGGCTGTTCTATATCATGAAGATCATGGGAAACGGCATGAAGATCATGATCCCGATGGATGGCGCCGAATCGGTCGGCCTGAGGGAGGTCATCACGCAAGACGATATCCCTAAAATCTACGAGATCCTCAGGAACAAGGACGTTACCATCGACAAGCAAACCTGGAACAAGAGATACAAGGAATACCTGGAAAAGATCAAGACGGGATCCGTTTTCGAAGTGGCCAGGGTGCTTCGGGATCTATTTCTGCTGAAAAGCGACAAGAACCTTTCCTTCGGCGAACGCAAAATGATGGATACAGCCAAGAATCTGCTGGTTCGGGAGATTTCCATCGCCAGCCACGCCGAAGAAACCACAGTGGAGCAGGACCTGAAAAGGATATTTACCATACAGTGATCCCGGTTGTGGTGAACGGGATGGCTGAGGCCGCCGATGGTTGCGAAGAGGCTTCATCCTCCTGCCCCAAAGTTCTCTTACATGGCCCACCGCTTCACCGGGTCCGCCGGATTGACGTCACCCGTTGCGGATCGACCTTCAGGGTCCTTTCTTTCCCTACCGGACCGGAAAACCTGTCGGGTCGCTCATGCCGCCCGGATAAAAACCTAACCGCGGCGGATTCCTGCGACTCGTTTAGTCATAAAAAATCTCAAAAAGAAAGGAGGTGAACAACATTGATCGTTAGATTACTCTTGATTCTGGCTTGTTCTGCGAGCGGTTATTTTATTGCTTTCCATAATGATTGGAAATTTCCTAAATCTCTCATAGGTTTGTTTTTAGGCATTCTGATCGCCATATTCGTTATTTATCTTGAGAAAACCATCAGGAAAGTCTCCCTCCGGGTCCTGTTCGGAGGCGTTTTCGGCATGATCGTAGGTCTTTTCATAGCCTTTCTTTTCGCCTACGGTTTGAGCTTTGTCAGCAATATCATGGAAAAACAGCAGGTCGTCCCGTGGATATACACGCTTTTAACCGGGGTGATGGGTTATCTTGGCCTGGTCCTTGGATCAAAAAAAATCGAAGAAATCCATATGTTTGGTTTTAATGCGATTAAGGAAAGAATCGATTACCGGATACTGGATACCAGCGTCATCATCGACGGCCGTATCGCGGACATCTGTGAAACGGGATTCCTCGAAGGCAATCTGATCGTACCGAGATTCGTCCTGGACGAATTGCAGTACATCGCCGATTCTTCCGATTCGATGAAGCGCTCCCGGGGCAGAAGAGGCCTGGAAATCCTCAACGGGATGCAGCGCAGCAGCGGCATTTCCATCGAAATCGTCGATCAGGACTTCCCCAAGATCAAAGGCGTTGACGCCAAGCTGGTGGCGCTGGCCAAAAAGATGAACGGCAAGATCTTCACCAATGATTTCAACCTGAACAAGGTGGCCGAGTTGCAGGGCATCAAGATCCTCAACGTCAACGAGCTCGCCAATGCCCTTAAACCGGTGGCACTGCCCGGTGAATTCATGACCGTCAAGATCATCAGGGAAGGCAAGGAACCAGGACAGGGCGTAGCTTACCTCGACGACGGGACCATGATCATTGTGGACAATGCCCAAAAACATCTGGGGGTCACTGTCGAGGTCTTGGTGACCAGCGTGCTGCAAACCACGGCCGGTCGGATGATCTTCTCCGAGATGAAAGGGGTCGCCAGCGACAAGAAGCCCTCGATCCCCAACGCAAAACATTGATTCCCAGGCATGGTCGCCCCCCCCCTCATTTCCCCCTTCAAACCGGCTATGGGGGTGGGGGCCGTCTTTATCGTCAAGGTCTATGAAAACGGTTGCCATTATCGCAGCAGGGGGATCGGGGAGGCGCATGGGCGTCGGGAAGCCCAAGCAGTATCTCCTGCTTGGCGGCATCCCCATCCTGGTGCATACCCTAAAAATCTTTCAGGAATCGCAGGCCGTGGATGCCATTTTCCTCATCGTCCCCGCTGGGGATACCGAGGACGCCCGCCGGGAGTTCGTCCTGTCCTACGGCCTTTCAAAGGTCAACCGCATCCTTGCGGGGGGACCGAAGCGACAGGATTCGGTCCGCAACGGACTTTCAGCGCTGACCGCCGATTGCGGGCTCGTCGTCATCCATGATGGCGTCAGACCCTTCATTTCCGGGGCGCTGATCGCCGCCGTCGTCGAGGGTGCCAAACGGGACGGCGCCGTGGCCGTTGGCGTCCCCGTCAAGGATACCGTCAAGCAGGTGGACCCTGCGGGGTCCGTCATGAAAACACTGGACCGGGACAGCCTGTGGCTGACCCAAACCCCGCAGGCATTCAGGCGGGACATTATCGAAGAGGCCTATGATAAGGCCCGTCATAATGGCTTCTACGGCCATGACGATGCCATCCTTGTGGAGCAGATAGGCGTTCGGGTGCGCATGATTCCCGGATCCTACGACAACATCAAGATCACCACCCAGGAAGACCTGGCCATAGCCGAGGTTCTCCTGAAGAGGTGCCGCAGAGGCGGCGACTGAAAGGTTCCGGGGCACTCTTCGTGAAGATCGGTTTCGGTTATGACAGCCACAGACTGGTGGAAGGCAGGCGGCTGATTCTGGGGGGCGTTGAGATCCCCTATGATAAGGGTCTTGGGGGCCATTCGGACGCCGATGCCCTCCTGCACGCCGTCAGCGATGCCATCCTCGGCGCCGCGGGCTTGGGCGATCTTGGCAGACACTTCCCCGATACGGATCCGGCCTACAAAGACATCTCCAGCCTTGTCATCCTGGAGCGGGTGTGGTCTATGGCTGCAGAGCAAGGCTATGTCATCGGCAACGTCGATGCCACGATCGTCATGGAAAGGCCGCGGCTGGGAGGATACACCGACGCCATGGAAGGCAGAATCGCCGGGACCCTCCGGGTAGCCCCGGACGTGATCAACGTCAAGGTCAAGACGAACGAAGGCATGGGCTTTACGGGGCGGGGAGAGGGCGTGGCGGCCTTCGCCGTCGTCCTGATGAGGAGGCACCCGCTTTGAGGACGCCCGAAACAACGCGGGTGCGTTTCGCACCATCGCCGACGGGGGAACTCCATGTGGGGAACGTTCGGACGGCTCTGTTCAACTGGCTTTTTGCAAGGCACCAGGGAGGAACCTTCGTGCTGCGCATCGAGGACACAGACCCCGAGCGGACCTCCCGTGCCTATGTAACATCTCTTCTGGCGGATCTCCGCTGGTTGGCCCTGGACTGGGATGAGGGACCGGGAAAGGATGGCGCCTTCGGTCCCTATTACCAGAGTGAGCGGCTCGCTCTGTACGAGGCCTCTCTCCGGAATCTTGTCAACGCGGGCAGGGTTTATCCCTGCTACTGCACCGAAGAGGAACTGGAAGCCGAACGTGCCTCGCTGCTGGCCGCCCACAGGGCACCCCGCTATCTGGGACGATGCCGGAATCTGACAGCGGCCCGGAGG
>Ga0315287_10007138_pt1:0-10000 | contig 11183 bp, 5 predicted proteins | sample YL17G11_0_MG_FD_205037 | JGI IMG/M metagenome (GOLD analysis project Ga0315287, IMG submission 205037) | Sediment microbial communities from Yellowstone Lake, YNP, Wyoming, USA - YL17G11_0 | ecosystem: Environmental > Aquatic > Freshwater > Lake > Sediment | place: USA: Wyoming...
CGGTGGCGGCGGCGGCGGCGGGCAAGGACCACGGCGACAAGAGCCCCGTGTCGCCCTCTTCCTCCTCCCAGGCGATCTCCAAAGAAGAGGTCTTCGCCATGGCCGACGCCCTCTTCGAAGCCTCCTCCTCCGCAGGCGGCGGCTCTGCTGCCCTCCTCCGGCAGGCGGAGAACAGCCCGCGAGGCTGGCCCCTGCTCCACGTCCTCGGCGCCGCCGGGAGCGCTGAGGGCGTCGAGTGGCTGCTTCTGCGCTTCGAGGAGGCAAAGAGACCTTGTTCGATTGTCAACGAGCGCTCCTCCGAGGCCACTGGATCCCTGGCGCCGCTGCACGCCGCGGCGCTCGGGGGAAGCGCGAAGGTGGCCGAGCTTCTGATTGCCGCCGGAGCCGAAGTTTCTTCCGTCGACGGTGCTGGGAGGACTCCGGCCGAGGCCTTTGAGGCTGCGTTTGCTGCTGCCACGAAAGCTGCTGCCGCTTCCGCTGCTGCTTCCGCTGCCGCGAGCGCGTCTTCTCCTTCTGCTTCCTTGACACCATCCGCCCCACCGCCGCTTCCCCTGGCCACTGCGGAGGAGGCCAAGAAGCTCCGGAGCCTCTTGGAGGGTTCCTCTCCGCCAGTCCCTTCCTCCTCCTCCTCCTCTTCCGCGGCGAAAAAAGGCGGCGTCGGCGACGCACCGTCTTCTTCCGCCACCTCCTCCGCTTCCGTCGAGGCCTTCTCCAACTCCAACCCCGACTCCTTTTCCTTCTCCTTCGAGTCCCCCGCAGCCGCGTTCAAGGCCCTCCCTCGAGCAGAGCAGCTCGCGACGGCCCGGAAATGGTCCCAGCTCGACGGCGACGACGCGCTCGAGGCGGCGACGTCGACGCTCTCCCCGGCGGCGTTCGACCAGGCCAGGCTCGCCCGCGGGATGCGCCACGCGAGGGCGATCGCGCAGGTGGTCGCCTCGCTGCACGACGACGAGGACTTCCAGGAGGCGGCGAAGCTGCGGCGCGTCAGGGAGGCCGTGGCGGCCGTCAGGCGGGACCCCTCCTCGGTCGCGCGGTTCCAGGACGACCCCAAGGCCATGGACGTGCTGCTGGGGCTGAGGAAGCTTCAGGCCGTCTGCGCGGCCAACGGGAGGCACGCGGTGCCGTTCGACGAGCTGGTGGTGGCGTCGGGGGACCGCGCCTCGAAGAAGGGGGAGGACGCGGACCGCGTCGCGGGGCTGGGGAAGCTGCACGAGGACCACGTGCGCGCCGCGGTCGCGGCGGCGTCGGAGGACGACCCGAAGGAGGCCGCGGCCGCCGCCGAGAGGGCCCTCGCCGAAAGCGCGCGAGGGAGTGCTGCCGCCGAGGCAGCTACAGCAACAGCGAAAGCAGGAGGTGGAGCAAGGAAACCAGAACCGGCCGCTGCTGGCCTTCTCGCGAGGGCCAAGGCCGTCCTCGCCGCGGCGGGAGCCGACGCCGACGCGGCCGAGGCGGCGGCGGCGGCGGCGCGTGGAGAAATCGCCGGCGACGGCGGCAGCGGCAGCAGGAGGCAGCCCTTTGACTGGTCGACGTTCTGGAGGTCCCTTTCGAAAGCCATGGCCGCCTCTCTGCTCCGGGCGGCGGTCGCGTTCGTGGTGCTGTGGATGGTGATGAAGGCGACGAGCCCGCCGCCGGCGACCGTCGCCGTTCCTTCGGCCTCGGTGTCTTTATCGGCGACAGAGGCTGAACTCTGAGGACAGACGAAGTTTTTTTTAAAATCCTTTTTTCTTCTTGCGTTTCATTACATGGTCGGAAAGTCTCTCTCTCTCTCTCTCTCTCTCTCTCTCTCTCTCTCTCTCTCTCTCTCTCTCTCTCTCTCCTTTCTTTCTCAATCAGAGTAGTCCTATTCTTGCATGTCGGCGGCCAGGCGCGCCCTCGCGGCGGCGGCCTCGGCCTCGGCCAGCACGCCCATCGTCTCGGCGCCCACGGCGACGGGGCACGACCTCGACCTCGCATAATCCGTCAGCGGAGCCCGCAGGCTCGCCGCCGCGGACCCGGCCGCAGGGTCGAGCGCCGAGGCCAGGACCCTGGGAGGCAGGGACAGCAGCACGGGGAAGGAGTCCGGCGCGGCCGACTTCGCCGCCAGCAGCCATCCCTTCCAGGCCGCCGACGGCGCCTGCCGCGGCGCTGGTACCGCCGCCGCCGAGGACGCGGACGCCGCTTCCCCGCTGCTCTCTGCCGTCGCGGGCCAGAGCCCCCCGCGCCTCGCCGTCTGGCCCAGAACGTCGACCACGAACGGCCTCAGCGAGGGTGCGGCCGCCTGCGCCTGCAGCAGCACCCTGAAGAACAGCAGCGGCAGCGGGGAGCGCACCATCAGCCTCGAGAGCGCCGTGGCGAGCTCGGTGGGGCCAAAGGCGTTGCCGGGCAGGGACAGCGCGGCGTCGACCGCCTTGCGCGCCCTCGCCAGAGCCGCCTTGGAAGCAGCAGCAGCAGGAGCAGCAGGGGCAGCAGGGGCAGCAACAGGAGCAGGGGCAGCAACAGGAGCAGGGGCAGCAGCAGCAGCTTCTTCCCCTCCTTTTCCCCCTCCTCCTCCTCCTCCTTCTTCTGTCGGGGCAAAGGCCGCCGCCGCGCCGTCGACGGTCGCGAGCGCCTCGAGCAGCTCGGCGGCCGGGACCAGCCTCGTCATCGCCGCCGCCACATCTCCTCCTCCCCCCGCCATCGCAGCCGACGGCGCCAGCAGCCTGCTCAGGGCGGCGCGCAGCGGGGCCTGGTCGAGCCAGACGAGGCGGGGGAGCAGGGCCAGGGCCTCGGGCTTCGGGAGGCCGGCGAGAGCGCAGGGGAGGTAGCGGGCGTCGGCGTCGCCGTCTCCTCGTTCTCCTCCCTCGCCTCCCTCTCCCCCCTCTTCTTCGCTCTTTCCGCCCTTGCCGATCCCGACGGCCACCAGCGCCTCCGCGAGCTCCCTCGGCGGGGGCTGCCTCTCCGTCGCGGCGTAGAGCATCTTCAGCAGGAGGGCGTCGGCGCCCGCCGGCAGCGTCCCGCGCCTCCGCTCCGCTGTTGCCCGCAGCAGCGCGGGCTCCGCCGCGCCCAGGGTGCGAGCGAGGTCAGGCGCCCTCCGGAGAGCCGCTGCCCTGCCCGGGGACCCCTTCGGAGAGCCCGCAAATGCCTGAAGGAGCGCCGGTAGCAGCGTCGCGGGCCTCCTGGTCGTGAGGGCGCAGAAGAGCTCGATGTGGCGGTCGGCGGCAGCTGCGGCTGCGGCTCCTGCGGCGGCGGCGTCTGCAGCGTCGGCATCGGCAGCAAAAGGAGCGTCGATCGCCGCCGCCGCAGGCGCGACCAGACTCATCCCGGCCCCGAGCTCCGCGCTCGCCCTCTCAAGAATCGCGGCCTCCAGCGCAAGTTCGGGCATTAGGCGGTTGGCGGTGAGCCTCACCGCCTTCGACCTCGTCTCGACGTCGACGGGGAAGCGGTCGGAGCCACCGCCGCCGCTGCCGCCGCCGCCGCCGCCTCCTGCTCCTCCTGCTCCTCCTGCTCCTCCGCCGCTCCTGGGGACCGAGACCGCCTCCCGGGTCGCCGCGTCGAGGATCAGGCCGAGGGCTCCCGCCCGAGCGGGAGGGCGGGCGAGCGCGACGTCCCTCGCCGCGGCCAGCGCGACGTTGGCGCACGTGCCGCCGCGCGAGAGCAGCGGGGCGAGGAGCACCGCGACGGCCGAGGAGGACCCGCCGCTGCTGCCTCCTGCTGCCTCGCCTTCGCCCGGCAGCGAAGGCGCTGACGACGACGGCGACGACAAGGAGGAGAGCAGCTGCAGCGAAGGCGCCTCGAGCAGCGCCCTCGAGACGCATCCGTTCGGGTCGACCGCGGCGACCGCGGCGGCCTTGGGGGCGTCGCCTTGGCCGTCGCCGTCGTCCGCTCCGCCAGCTCCCTCCTTCCGCTTCCTCCTGCGCCGCTTCCTGCTGCTCCTGCCCCCCGCGAGGAGTGCCACGGTGCTGGCCTCGATGACCACGGCGTCGGCCAGGGCCTCGAGCGTCGCTCGGAGCGCGGTTTCGTACCGCCCCCCTCGCGGCGCTGCGGGGAGAGGAGAGGCGGAGGCGGGGGCGGAAGGCGAAGACGGCCTCGATTCCCTTTTCGCTTCCGCGGCGAACAGGGAGGTCAGCCAGCGCAGGGCGAGGCCGAGGCCGGCCTTGGTGGCGAGAGGCGGCGGAGGAGGGAGCACCTGTTCTCCCCCTGCCGCTGCCGCCGCAGCAGCTGCTGCTGCCGCTGCTGCTGCAGCCTCGTGGTCGTCCTCGTCGTCGCTCTCGTCGTCGCTCTCGCCGCTGTCGCCGCCGCCCTTCAGGCTCGCGAGCAGCGCCTCCCCGAGGGCCTCCCCGGGCCGCTCGCGGGCAGCGAGCCTCGCCAGAGCCGCGGCCCGGAACTCTGCCGCGGCGACAGAGCGGTGGAGGAGCTTCGAGGAAGACGAAGTCGAAGCAGCGGCGGCGGCGGCGGCGGCGGCGCGGCTGCCAGCCTTTGCCCTTCCGGTAGCAGCACTCCTCTTCACCCCGATCCCGCTGATGCCCGTGGAGGCCAGCAGCCTCTCGAAGGCGAGGCGGCGCGCCTTCTTGCGGGCGGAGGCGTCCATGAACTGGGGCTTTGGCGGGGGGCGAGCGACGACGACGGCGACGGGAGGAGGGGCTTCCGTTGCTGCCGCCATCGCCGGCTCCGCCTTGGCTGCCTCCTCGTCCTTGGGCGTCGGGAAGCCGCGAGGTTCCGTCGCCGGAGGAGGCGGGGGAGCATAGGGAGGAGGAGGAGGGGGAGGGGCGGGGGCGGAGAACCGCGGATCCCCGCGCGGAGGAGGAGGCGCCGCCCTTGGGTCGAACGGCGGCGGCGGCGGCGGAGGCGCTGCCCTCCTGGGGTCTAACGGCTGAGGCGCCGCCCCGGCCGTCCTGGGGTCGAACGGCTGAGGCGCCGCCCCGGCCGTCCTGGGGTCGAACGGCTGAGGCGCCGCCCCGGCCGTCCTGGGGTCGAACGGCTGAGGCGCCGCTCCGGCCGTCCTGGGGTCGAACGGCTGAGGCGCCGCCCCGGCCGTCCTGGGGTCGAACGGCGGCGGCGGCATCGGCATCGGAGGAGCAGCAGCAGCTCCGGGAGGAGCGCCGGCCCCGAGGCCGACCCCAGCGGCGGCGCCGCCGGCCCCGAGGCCGACCCCGGCCCGGAGCAGCAGCGGTGCGAAGTGGACCGTCGGGACCCGCAGCGCCGCGGCCAGCTCCAGCAGGGCCGCGAAATTCTGCCGGAAGGCCCCCGCCGGAGCGGCCCGCTGCTGCTGCTGCTGCTGCTGCAGCATGGGCGCGCTGCTTACGCGGCCGAGGCAGGCGAGCGCGGCGTCGGCCAGCAGCGGAGGGGGGAGGCTCCGGATGTAGCCCTCGACCTGCGGCGCGCCCCCGGGCCTCGCCGCCAGCGCGCAGACGACCGAGAGGACCTCCGAGACCGCCGCGGGAGGGGCCCGCGGGGCGAAGGGAGGCGGCGGGGGTGGCGGCAGCGGCGGCGGCGGGCCCCTTCGGGGGTCGAAGCAGGGCTGCTGCAGCTGCTGCTTCGGAAGCGGCGGCGGAGGAGAGACGGCCGGCTGCTGCTGCTGCTGCTGCTGCAGCTGCTGCTTCGGAAGCGGCGGAGGAGGAGAGACGGCCGGCTGCTGCTGCTGCTGCTGCTGCACTCCTGCCGCATCTTCCCACCGGCTCCTCTTGGGGGCCCTGGTGCCGCGTCGCGGGTCCTCAGCGGCAGCAGCAGGAGCGGGCTCTTCCTCTTCTGCTTTTCGCTTTGTCGCCGCCGCCGCCCCCGAAGAAGAAGGACCACCACCGCTTCCGCTCCTCCTCTCCAGCCTCTTCGAGACCTCAAGCGCCTTTTCAGCTGCCGCTCGTGGGCCCGGGCCCTTGGAGGAGTCGAGAGCCAGAGCCTCGGCGGCCGAGCGCAACGACGCCGCCGCCGCTTCCAGGAGCCGAGAGCTGCTCCCTCCTTCGCCTCCTCCGCTTCCCCCTCCCCCTGCGGAGAGGATCGCGAACGCTGCTTCGAGGGCTCCCGAAGCCGCCGTCGCCGCCTTTTTCGAGACGGCCGCGGCGCTGTCGCCGCAGAGGATTGCGAGCGAGGAGCACGCAGCGGCGACGACCGCCGCGGCGTCCTGGGCAGAGAGCTGGTTGGTGCCCGACGCCGCTGCCGTCTCTGCCGACCCCGCTCTTGGCCGCCTCCCCGAGCTCCTTCCTCCGGCAGGACGCGCTGCGGCTCCTGCTCCCGCTGCTGCCGCTGAAGAAGAAGAGCAAGCGGCGACGGCGGTCGCTGCCGCGGCCCCCATAAAGGCCGCAGCGGCCGCCCGCGTCGCCGCGGCGTGCTCTCCCGCAAAGTCGGCGACGGCGGGCATCAGCTCTGGAAGCAGGCGAGGCGCTCGGCGGCACGCGGTCTCTTCGAGCCGGGCGAGGAGGTCGGCCTAGTGCGGGGTTTCGTTGTGGCGGGTGAAGGGGCGGAGCGCGGAAAGAAAGAGAAAGAGCGGGTTAGGAAGGAAAGAGGCGGTAAGGTGGAGGTCGTCGTTTGATCGCCGATGAAGTCAATGTCTATCTCTCGCTTTCCTTTCTCTGTACCTTGGCCTCTGCCGTCGTCGCCATCTTGGCGTCGTTGAGCATGCTGATGGCGAGGTCCCTGGCGTCGTCAGAGGGGCCGTCGTCGCCGTCGCCAGCGGCAGGAGCCGAGGCAGCGGCGGTCGAGCCATCGGCAATGTCGCCTCTGCCGCCGCCTCCGTCACCGTCCAATCCACCCCCTGCAGAAGCAGCGGCAGCAGCCCCGCTCGCTCCAGCAGCAGCAGCAGCGTCGACGAGGGCTTTCGCAGCAGCGGCGTCGCCCCCTTCTCCCTCGCCGTCCTGGGCCGCGGCCCCTCTTGCGGAGCGGCGAGGAGGCATTCGGAGAAAAAAGGAAAGAAAAGAAAAGAAAAAACCTAGTGAAGAGCTCCGTCGTTTGGCTCTGTTAGAAATCGATCAAAGGAAAGCCCCCTAGCTTCGAAGCGATGCCGTCGTCCTCTCGCTCGGCCTCTGGCGCTTCCGGCTCTTCCTCTTCTTCTTCTTCTTCTTCGAACGGGACGTATTCTGGCTCTTCGTCGAGCGAGAGCGAGAGCGAAGACCGCAGGCTCCGTCGCGGCAGCGGCAAGAGGAGCCGCTCTCGCTCCCGATCTCCTCGCGGCGGCGGCGGCGGCGACGACGAGCGACGCAAAAAGAGGAAGAGCAGCAAGGACCGCAAAAAGGACGACCGCGAAAAGGAGGACAAAAAGCACAAGAAGAAGAAGCACTCGAAGGAGAAGAAGGAGAAGAAGACGAAGAAGAAAGAGAGCCGCGACGAGCGCAAGCGCCGCGAGCGGCTCGTCAAGGAGGCCAAGGCCTTCCTGAAGAAGCAGCTCAAGCAGGGAGGAGGTGGAGGCGGAGGCGCAGGCGAAGAAGAAGAGAAGAAGAAGAAGAGGGCGAAAGGGATCGCCTTCCCTCGCGCCGGGACGCCGCTGGGCAGCAACCCGGACGCTTCCTCGGCCGCTCCCTTGACTCAGGACGACTATTACCTCCGCAGCCGGGAGTTCCACCACTGGCTCCAGGAGGCCAAGGCGACGAGGTTCAACGACGTCCCTTCCTCGGAGGAGGCGAGGAGGCTGTTTGACGAGTTCGCGCGGGACTGGAACCGGGGCTCCCTGCCGCGGAGGTACTACAGCGGAGGGGCGTTCGATGCAGCGGCGGGAGGAGGGAAAGGGAAGGAGGCTGCTGCTGCCGCCGCTTCCGGAGTCGGAGGAGGGGGAGGGGGAGCCGGGGCGAGGCTGACGACGCACGACTGGAAGCTGAGGCCGACGGCGCCACAGAAGGCGCCTCCCGCCGGCGCCGACTCTGACGCCGACCTCGCCGGGCCGGACGGGGAGGGCGCCCGGAGAGCGCGGCGCAGGGCCGAGGCTAGGACCTCTGCGCGCTGGGCCCGGGAGCGCCTCGACGCCTCGGCCGGCGAGCTCCTCGGCGAGCGGGGCGGCGCCGCCGGCGGCGGCCCCTCGCGCGAGCGCGCCGCGGAGCTGCGCGCGGTCCGCAGGGAGCAGGCGGCCGCCCGCGAGGCCTCGCCGGACGCCCTCCCCGCCTCCGCAGGCACGCTGCTGGGCTCGACCGACGAGGAGTTGCACGCCCTGCGGGCGCGGGAGGCGCGCTCGAGGGGGGCCAGGCAGGCGCGCGAGGCGGCGAGGAGCGCGGAGCTCTCGGCCAGGGTCGCCGCGGCGAGGGCCGCCGAGGACGGGAGGATGGCGGCGTTCAGGGCGCTGGCCGCTTCCGGGCCCATCAGGATCGCCAGGAGGGAGCCTCCGCCTCCGCCTCCGCCTCCGCCGGGTCCCAGGTGATGGAAACCGGCCTCTCTCCCCCTCTGCGTGGACGTTCAGGAGGGGGGAGGGGAAAAACTCTGTAATTTTTTCACTGGTCTCAAAGACTTTGCACTTACTTTTTCCTTCTCGATCTCTCTCCTTTCGATCGGTTCGACTGCGCTCATCTCTCGAATGAGCGCCAACGGAGCGGACGCGCCGGGCCCCTGGCGCCGCGCTCCTCAGGAAGCACCGAGACGACATCATCGGCCACAGCAGAGGTAACATCGAGCTCGATCGAGGGGAAGAGAAAAGAAAAGCATCGCGAGAACGAACACTTCTTTTTTGTTTTCTCAACCCCGGCCTCATTCATTCGAACCTCGACTACCAAAAAAAAAACAGATCTCCTCCTCCCCCTGCCCCACGCCGCGCCTCCCCGCCGCGCCCCTCCCTGCTCCTCGGAGGCGTCCCGCAGTGCGAGCTCGAACTCTCGAAGCTTCAACAGGCCTACAAAGAGCTCCTGGAGAAGGAAGAAGAAGAAGCGTTATCATCGTCATCACCACCACGATCGCCACCGTCGCCAGAGTGGTCGCGGCTCGTCTCGCGCTTCCGGTGGCTCCGCGAGACGCTCGTCTCGTGCGGCGCCGGGCTCGCGACGCCGCTGGGTCTCGCGGCTGCTTCCTCGGGCGCGGACGCCGCCCTGCGCGCGCGGGACTGGGGCGAGTTCCTCAAGTCCGTGTCGTACCTGGCCAGCGACGGCGGCGCGGTCGCGGTCGCGGCGGCGGCGGAGGAGGCGGCGGCGGAGGAGGTGGCGGCGGCCTCTTCTCCCCCTTCGTCGACTTCTTGCTCCTCCGTCTCCACCTCCCCCGCCTCCGCTTCGTCTTCTCTTTATGCCACTCACGAGGCAGACGCCCTGCTGCTGCTCTACTTCTCGTGCGTGCCCCCGCAGCCACAGTCGCTCGACGTGGCGACGAGGCTGCGGGCCCTGGCGATGAGGCGGCAGCGGAGCGGGCAGGGGGGGCAAGGTCACGAGGGGGGAGACAACGGAGGGGAGCGAGGGGGGGACAGGGGCGAGAGTGAAAAGCTGCTTCCCCCTCCTCCTCGTCCCCTCCCCCCGCCGATCGAGCTCTCCGTCGCGGTGCACGTCGCGATGGCCACGGGGGACGGGCTCGCGCTGGCGAGGCTGTCCCGGGACCATCCCGCCCGCTCGTGGAGGACGAGGGCCCTAATGGCGCCGGCGCTCGAGCGGAGCCTGTGGAGAGTCGCTGCCTCTGCTGCTGCTTCCGCTCCTTCTTCCGCTTCTCCTCCCCCTGCCCCGCCTCCTTCTCCTCCGCTCCCCGTCCGAGGCGGGTACCCAGCTGCCCTGGCAGCCCTAGCGGCGTCCTACCGCTCCTTGCCCGCCGCGGTCGCGCGGAGGCTGATGGGAATCGGCGGCAGCAGCAGCGAGGGAGATGAAGAGGAAGCAGAAGGAGGAGGAGGAGAGATGCTGCTGCGCGAGCTGGTCGCGGCCGCGAGGGGTCGAGGAGACAGGTGGGCGATGGGACAGGAGCTGCCCCCGGCGGCGGGGGAGCTCAAGTTCAAGTGAAAAATATGTAAACTACGCCTTGTTGCATTTGTGGAGAGGTAAGGGTTGGCTTTGTTTTTGCCCGGAAGGAAGAGTTTTTTCCACTTTTCACCCTCGTTGTCGACGTCAAAGTTTCGGCGTTCTACGAGTGAAAGCGAAGCCTATTTCCTTCTCGTTTATCTTAC